>Ga0207701_10007356_pt1 | contig 10956 bp, 18 predicted proteins | sample KBSSwiSSwithPhiX_FD_184294 | JGI IMG/M metagenome (GOLD analysis project Ga0207701, IMG submission 184294) | Switchgrass rhizosphere bulk soil microbial communities from Kellogg Biological Station, Michigan, USA, with PhiX - S5 (SPAdes) (version 2) | ecosystem: Environmental > Terrestrial >...
CTTCCGTTCGACGCTGTTCAAGCCGCTCATTATTCAATTCCTCAAAACGCTCTAGAAATTCACGCTTGGCTCGACGAGGCTGCCAACTGTCTAGCTGGACGAGTTCCCGGTACTTGCGAAGCTTGGCCTTAGTCCACTCTTCGTATGCGGGCCACTCACTCTCGTCTTCCTTAACGTAGTATTTCTCAAGCATCAACATGATGGTGTCAGCTTCTTTAACACAAGGCGGATAAGGGAAAGTAAACCCAAACTTATCTGCCATTGCGCTTTCAATCTTGACTTCCAGTTCCTTGAAAATAGGTAGTGCCCACTTCAAAGGTGTTGGAAGGTCATTTGTAAAGGCTTCGGCAGTATCGTGCATCAGCGCGTCAAATGCGTACTCTCGTGGTACCAAGTGGCTAGCGTTAACAAGATGCTGAGCAACACTATAGAAACGAGGTAAATGACCAGAAAATCGGCAGATGTTACCAAGTGAACCAGCCAAGTCTTCAATTGTAACATCGCTTTCCTCCGGTCGATTGTAGTTGAACGTGGCACCGCTCAGCAGAGCAATCCACTGTCCGTCTAGGTCAGGTGTTGGGTTCGGCATTAATTCTATCCTCTACTAGCTTAGCATATCCGATAATGTCATGCCAACTGTCGTTGTAGTCCGGGTCGCCTTTCAGGATGCGACTAATCTTAGTAGCAATCATTTCCAAGGCAGACTTAGCATCTGGTTTGAGTGTTGCCCAATTAGGGCTGTCAGCAAAGGCTGTCTTGATGTTCTGCTCAATGCGGCCTTGGTCAATGAAGCTGCCGTATTTAGCACCACGCTCGTTAAGCGTATCGTTAATATCTTTAAGCTTCATATCAATATCCAAGCCTCGTCATTTCTTCATTTTCACGCCAAGCGTCCCAGTCACCTTCAAAGTCTTCAGCAATCTGGTTCCACTCTTCTGCGTCTTCACCTAGCCAAAAGTAAAACATCATTCTGTTTCCTCGTCGTAGTTGTCTTCATTAGAGTTCTTCAACATCATAAGCTCTTCAATGTCTTCTAGGTGCTCTTCCAACTCGTCTGGAAAAGCCTCAATCAGGTCCATTGTGCTGACGCCGATAAACTCCGCAAAATCACCTGCGTCAAAGAAATCAGCAATAGCCTTACGGAGTTCATCATTAACCATTACGCGACCTTTCTACGTGTTCCTTGAAACCAACCACCACAACCATTACACTTGTGACGCTGGATTTGATAACAGGCTGTGTGGCGCAGCCCTTTCTTCACCGTGTTCTTAGACAGACACTTAGGACAAGCCGTTGAACCAAGGCTGCGGAAAGCAGGATGATTAGTGATGTAAGGTCGAAGCTTTTTATACAATCTGCCAGTGACACGTACATCTTGCTTACAATACCTTTCCATCTTCTTTCGAGCGGCTTCGTTGCCGTTCATTACCTTAGTCCACAGTTCAAAACCTTCGTGCTTGACCTTCTTACCTACGCCGAGCAACGGTGCGATGAACACAAGCCGGTTACTGTCGAACCCAAAGGTGCTAAACAACACTTTCTTAAGGTCAATAGTGGTAATCGGTGGGCGAGGTGGGATACCTGCCAGTATCATCGACGTGTTAATCTTCGGTAGGTCGAACGTGTCTCCGTTAAAGGTTACAACTGCATCTGCTTCTTCCAACAGGTTAGCAGCGGCCTGAGCCATACCTACTTCACCGTGTTGCCACTCTGAGAAGAACATCACTTCGTTGGAACCCATCCACTGAGCACCGAAGCAAATCATTCCACCCGGTTCAATCACTTGGTCAACTGAAATGTTCTCTTTAAAAAATCGCCAAACATAAGCTTTGGCCGGTTTAGTCTCAATGTCAAGCACGAGAATGCGCGGTTGACTGTCCATACTATTCCTTCCACCATTCTAACGGGATGGAGTGAGCGGCCCACTTAAAGCCGTGTTTCTCAGCCCATTCCCAGTTCCGTAGTTTTGCTCTGCGGTTCCGTTTCCCGTTAGGGTCTTGGAAAACAAACCTAATGTCGAGGTGAGGGTTAGACGCTTTGACCGCCTTCATTTTGCGACATGCCGCAGCGTCTAGATACCCTTTAGCCTCAATGTAGATACCGTTAGGTAAGCGAAAGTCCGGTAGATACGAACCTTTGATTACATACGGTATGTAGTGCGGCTCATACTCAAGCATCTTACGTGCTCGCTTTGCCGCATTCCAGATTTTCTCTTCTAATCCACTTCTGAACTTGTTAAGCAACAACGCGCCTAATCAGCAGTGGAAACTCAAACAACGTCAAAAGAGGGCTACTGTCGTCGTAAAAAACAACAGCTACAGCATTACCCTTACCGTCTTCTTCTACTGAATAACTGTCCGCCTCTATATTGGTAGGTCGTGGGTCTGCATTAACTACGTTGCGGGCAGTGTTAGTCAAATCATCCCGCCAAACGATTTCATATCTGTTCATTAAAATTCCTCTATTACTCTAGGTTCTTTTTCAACGTGAGTGAAATATTCGGGTCCAGCGGCGTAGAAGTACGTCCGCAAACCAACTCCACCGTTAGCGTCTGACCAGCAGTGGAACTTATGCTTGCAGTAACTGCACCCTGATGGAAGGACATAGTTACCGGATTTGCCTTTTGCTTTTGGCTCGTAACAACGAGCCGGTACTTCTTCTGAGGCGACAACTTCCTTAACATGCTTAACCCGTTTCTCAATTTCGTATTGCTTTAAAACATCGTTCGGAACCTTTAACAAACAAACCTTACCGAGTGTCTTATCAATGACTAAGAATGCTCCGTCGGCGTCAGGGTTAATAGCAGCCACGTACCCTGCGAGTTGCTGCATGTAACCCCCCAAAAACGTGTCGTTGGACACTTTTTCCAAATCACCGGAGGCGAACTTGTCGAACTGGTGTGAGGCGGCTGACTTGACATCGACTACTACTCCGTCAATAACTGCATCAGGGTGTCCTTTAACTCCGTCTAGCTCTACCTCCGCTTGCTCCATCTCAACTGTGTGCCCAGTCTGTCTTGCGAACAACAGGATGAGATGCTCTAGAATGTCTCCGTAGGTAAACTTAATCAAGTTCTCAGGAGTGAAGGCTTCGGTAGGGCCTGTCCAGTTTATGTCGAACCAAAGCTGCCGGTCAGGCTTGCCTAGGTTGGACATGCGAAGATAAGGTTCACTACCATTTCTGCTAGTCGCCATTCGTTCTTTAATTAAGGCGCTCAGTTCCTCTGTAAACTTGTCTAGGTACTCCGGTCGAAGGTCAACTGCTTCTCCATCAAACAGTCCGTAAATGTCTTCTACAATCGTATCAAGCGATTTCGTCGCCTCCGTCATCATTTTCTCCGTCCTGAAACACCAGTTCTATACCACTCTTCTCAAAATCCATGTTCTCAATTTCGATTGAGTGGGTGTCTTGCTTAATCCTGATTACACTGTCTAAAACGAAGTCGCTGTCAGGAAAGTCCATAAACCAGTCGTAAACCAAATCCTGTGCTTCATCTTTATCACCTGCTGTAATTGTAACCTTGTACTGTTCGTGAACACTTCGGTCTACGTCTACAACCAAACTAAACAACGCCACTGTAACCTCCTTAAACTGGTGAGGGGTTTCCACCCTCTGCGGGAACTAGCTAGGCCATGTTATCATTTCCCTCTGTGACACTTTCGCAGTCACGGCGTCCGTGCTAACCCACGGCGGCTTGTTCAAGGTCAAGTGAGCATCGCCCAATCTTCCATGAACGACCTGAAACTCAAGGCCCGATGCCATAGTTCCCGCAGGAACGGCAGCTAGCAAGAAGTCCGCTCGGGCCAACACGGACAGCTATTTAATAGGACGGGTGGAGCACTGATAATACCACCATTAATCGCATCGCCCTATCTCATTACAGAGGCGGTAGCTCGTCGTTGAGTTCCGCTTCTGCATTCTCTTCCGGCTCAGTCGCCGGGGTCACTTCAGGTTCAGGCTCGTCTTCAAGCCCGAAGTCCTTGTTGAAGTCGTCAGTCTTCTGGCGCGCAGCCTTGACTCGGGGGTCATCCTCGTCGAGGGGTGCGAACTCTTCACTGACGTAAGGTACGAGTTCTAGGACACGGATAGCCTGTGGGTAAATACCCGCGTGCTTACCCTTGCCGTAGTCTACAATATTCACCTTCAAGTCAACCAGCGTCTCGTTACCGAGGTAAGTCTTGTCGTTCCAAGGCTGGTTAGCTGCGTTAACAATGCGGATAGGGTCGTTGGGGCGACCGTTGCTGTCGAACTCGTCACGGCTCATGTACATGAACGGTGCGCGGTTCTCGTAACCTTTGCGAGGGGTTCCGTCCTGCTTGATGCGACGGTCCTTACAACGGTCAGCTAGGCCACGCTCTGCCAGCGTAGCAATTGACTGCTCATCTGGCTCAAATTCAAAGGTCCATTCCCGACCTGTTTCCTCGTAGTTCATTCGAGGGGTACCGAGCACCTTGGCCCAGTAGACCTTACCCTGAAGGTAAACTGTTTCACGTTTTCTGGACATATATCTAGACTCTCTTTCTGGACGTAGGTACCATCACCTACTCTACCTATTATACACTATTTTTTGAGAATGTCAATGATTTTTTTGCAATTTTCTGCATTATAAACATTAGCCCAGTAGGCTCGGTCTTCTCCACCAGTAGGACGGTTAGAAAAGTACCTTGCAGCCTCTTCTAAAAAAGCTATAGCACTTTCTACACTCATTACAGTTCCGGGCCTATTCATCAGTGTGTCTCCGCCCAATTGTTTCCAATGACGCTCTTACCGGCCATAGGAATGTTCATGTTGAGTTCCTCTCCTGCCTCTTTAATTGCTTGCTCAGCGAGACGAGCGTGCTCTTCGGCGTCTTTCTTGGCAACGTCGTACTGCCACTCGTCGTGAATGTCTCCGACTTTGAGACTGTCAAGACCTTTTCTCCTTATGTGTCCTTCGAGAAAGATGGATGCTTGGAACATGACCCTAGAGCCACCTCCCTGTAGTTTGTAATTGAACGAAGCATGTTCAAAAGGGCAGATGATTTTGGAGCCGTCAACAAGCGATATTCTTCCTCGCTTAAATTCCATCTTTGCTTCTTCAATTGCTTCACCAAGTCCGGGAATGTTGGCAAAGAGTTTTTCCTTGAGAGCCTTTCCTTCTTTTGCTTTGCCACCTACAATACTCCCTGCTTTGGCGTCGCCAGCGCCGTAGATAATGGCGAAATTCAGTGTCTTACCACCGGGCCTAGACACCCCTGCCATGTCGGCAGTGAACTGGTGAACGTCACGCTCTAGAACAACCTTGATTAGCTCGGGGTTGTTAACGTGATGGGCTAGCATTCGATATTCTAGGCTGGCGGCGTCCGTTCCAACGAGCACTCTTCCATTTTGGCGCGGTACCCAAAGGCCCCGTGCCTCATATGTATAGTAACCGTCACGTCCGAAGAGGGGTAATTCTTCATCCCCTTCTTTGCGAAAGCGTACTGCTGGTATGTTAGCGGTATTCGGATGGTCGTGTCTCCATCGGAGAGTACTAGCGACCCACAATTGCCCGTGGATGCATCCTGTGTCTTCATTATATTCCTCCAACCAAGTGTTGAGCATGGTGGCCCTGCCGTTGAGAGCCAACCACTGAGCAATTAGCCGCACTTCCTCCACGCCGGAGTCGTCCGCGAATTTAGATAGGCTCGGAGAGAGTTCGCCTTTAATTGTAGGTCTAGGGTTGCCACCTCCACCTTTCTTAGTTTTTGGTGTAAACTCTTCAGGTTGCCACCCGAGACTAAGGAGTTTCTCAACTCTCTGACTTGGGCTAGCAAGATTGAATTCTCTCCACTCAAAGACTGTATATGTTCCATCATCGTGAAGGACGACTTCTGGATATTTCTCAAGGTGGCGTAGATACTGTAGAGATTGATTTCCGTCTGCTCTAAACGCCTTTTTAAATGTGCCCACTTCCACCTTCTCGGCAGGAAACTTAGCATGTATCCTCTCCCTCAATTCCTCAAGTTCACCTAGGATTTTTTCACGTAGCTCCGTTGCACCCGCCGCATCAAACGCAAAACCATTCTTGTTCTGACGATTGATGATAGACGTACACCAATGCTGCAACTCACAGGATTTCTCTGAAAACTCAATCTTGTTGAGAACGTTCACGAGTTTCTTGTAGAGGAATTTTGTGAACTGCACGTCGTCTTGACAGTAAGTAACCAACTCGTCCGAAAACTTGTCGAACTCGTCGTGTGTAAGCTTCTCCTTCTGGAACCGAAAGGCCCAAGCGTCTAGCGAGTGTCCCCCTTCAATGTTCGGATTATATAGGTTAGACAAGACAAGGGTATCGACCACACTGTTAATAGAAATCCCAACCCCAAACAACCTGTTGAGTAGCGGGGCGTCGTACTTGATAATGTTGTGTCCGATAAAGACTTGACCCTTGTGATGGGCAAACCACTCTTTGATACTCTGTTCACTGGTAAGACTTCCTTTCTCGTCAGTCATTACGTTCTCGTAGCACACCACCCACACACGAGTAGCTGCATCGACCCAACCGTTAGCTTCGGCGTCGATTACCCAGTACTGGTCGGTGGGCGTCAGATATTTCATCTAATAATCTCCGGTCGAGTGTCACTACAGATAACCAATCTTGCCCCACAAGGCAACAGCGTACCTTCGTGGTCATAAACGATTCGGCTACCGGCGGGAAGAGAGAGTTCATGGCAGTACACGGATTTTCCGTACTTACCTTTCTGGTACCGCACTGGTGGGTCATTGGTCCCGTTCTTCCTGTTGCTGTCGATGACGCCTCTGTTGATGTGTGTGTAGTAGGTCATTTAGAATGCTCCTGCCATTTCATTTCCTGCACCACTACCTCCTTCTTCATACTCAATGATTTGGTCTTTACTCAACTCTTCCAACCGTCCTGTCATGTCGTTCCAAAACAAGTAACAGCAAGGGCCAGCCCTACCACAGAACCTGTTCTTCTCAATGACAATCTTCGTTACGTTACGACGCCACTCACTCGCATCCGTCTGTTCACGGTGCAGCTTCATTACGATGTTGGCTAGCTGTTCAACACCCGCCGTTCCACGGATTTCTCCCGCACGGTTCTGATGAATGACGCACAGGATAGCCAAGTCTTTCTCCATGCAAAGTGTCTTCAGCTTAGTAGAAATTTCATCCAGTTGCTTACGTTCGTCACCAGATTGGTCACTAACAATAATACTAAGATGGTCAATAACGATATATTTGCAGCCAAGAGCAGCCATGTGTCGTACTTTAGAAACAACAGCATCAATACTGTTAGAGCCAAAATGGTCCCAAATAACAACGCGGTCGTTACAGACAACATCTTCGTACGCTTTACGTAGTTCATCTTCTGTCCTAGCTGTGTCTGGTAGGTGAAGGGGTTTGTCCAAGTGAACGGACATTAGGCCAATAACAGTGTCATAATTAGGTTCCTCAAAGTGAAGAAAGCCAACACCGGCCTTCTCTGCAATCAACTCAGGGTTCATCAACAGAGAGTATTCAATCTCCTTTAGAACACTAGTCTTACCAATTCCGGTCTTCGCTGTAACAACAACAAGCTCACTAAGACGTATGCCATAAGTATGATGATTAAGACCATCCCACGGGTAAGGAACTGATTTAGGGTCTTTGTGGTTGATGATTTCATCCCACATGTCCTTTCCGATTTTCAATCCATCTGGCATGAACTTCTCAGCCCTGTGCCAAGCGTCGATGAATTGCTTGGTGTGCCCTGCCATTAGATAGTCGTTGGCGTCCTTGTGCTCCTTCATCTTCATCAGATGAGCCTTACCCGGCTCAAACAACGAAGCTACCTCAACTGCTGCTGCCTGTCCCGGTTCGTCGTTGTCAAAGCAGATTACAACCTTCTCGAAAGAGGAGAGATAGTCCAACACACGAGCGCAATCAGACTTAGCACTAGAAGCACCACGCACAGATACGCAAGGGAACCTGCTCCCTGTAAGCTCGAAAGCTGCCAACGCATCACATTCTCCTTCCGTAATAGTTATAGCCTTGCCACCTGACGGAAACTCCTGCATACCAAACAGGGTTGTCTCCGTCCAATCGCCTTCACCGTAGAACTCCTTGCTGTCACCTTTCAACCTGACCTTGTTAGCTACGTGCTTACCAGCCTTGTTGAAGTAAGGGTATACGTGCCCGATTTTGGACTCCGGGTTGACGCTAACCATGACCTTGTATTTGGTGGTAGCACTTGCGCTTATACCCCTGTCCTTGATTGGTAGATAGTTCTCAGGACGAAGAGTAGTCAACGGTTTGTCTTTGGATTTCTTTTTCTCTGGCACTTTCTCTCCGTATTGCTTAGCGTATCCGCATCCAACAGAGAAGCATTTCTCGTTGTCGTCGTAGACTGCGAGATTGTCAACACTCCCACACTTGGGACACGTCTTATGTTTGATGAACTTACTCACAGATGATGTAGTGTGTACTGTTCCCAGTACGTCCCATCACCGGGGTCACGAGCGTTGTACTCGTTCAACAACCAATCAATACCATGCATGAGTTCTTCAGGGGTATAATAGTCGCCGTCGTACCCTTCAACGAACATCGGTGGTTTGTCCTTATTCATATACTGGGTGTTCCTCTCGCTACATCTTTAACTCATTATACACCTAGTCACCAATCTTGTCAAGAGAAATCGTGTAACCTACAGATTTTCCTCGATAAAATCAGCAATCTCTTTGAACGAAGCCCCTCTGGTATCATTCAGTTCAATTAGCTTTCCACAAACACCTTCAGAGTAGGGGCGATAGCGACCTAGGCCCGAAGCCTTAAGGCAAGAGGCAGTCGGTACACTACCGTTAGCCCCTTCAGGGTGCTCTGGCTCGACCAAAGCTTGAAGGACACCAAGACAACAATAACTGCCCGGGTTTCCTTTATAGTCGTAGTCGCGCATAGCACCTATAGTCTGACGAAAATCACCACTACGTAGCGCCTTGACCCACAGTTCCTTGATGTTCTGGTTCATTCTCTTAAAGCGTGACATGTTCTAGTACTCCTTCCTCTTCTTCAAGTAACGGGGCAGCTTCTCCTGCTCCACCGGGTTCAAACCCTGAACTATATGCTGTTTCCAAGATGATATTCCAGCATGTAGTACAAGGCTCTGACCGCTCCAAACCATTTTCATCCTCAGTGAGTTGAATTTCACTTTCACTGAGTTCTACGTCACAAATATAGCACCTCATACACGTTCTCCTATGTAAGTAACGCCGTCCCGAAAGCCTTCGAGATAAGCCTTGCAGACCATTCCCTGCGCCCTCTTGTACTCCGGGTTGGGGATGATGTCAAGTGCTTCCTGCAAGGCCCTGCCTCGGTCGCCCCTCATAAGCTGGCGAGTGGCAGCCCTGCAAACGGCAATCCCTTCGTCAATGGTGACTTTGGGGATGGGGGCAACATCTGCCGCAGTTGCAGCAAACGTGCCTACAGTCAGGGCCAGCGCCCCGGCTAGTGAGATAATTTTATGCTTCATTCTTCTTCTCCTATTACACTAAACAATGCGTAAGTTTTGTTGATACGCTCAGTGAGCAGCGCGCACAGAGTTTCTTTCAAGTCTGTAGGAAGGTCGCCCTCTCTGATGCGACGGTACTCCTTGTCGTAGACGCGAGCGGCGGTGCCTATAGCGTCACTTACCAGCCTACGCGTTTCTTCGTCAGGCATTTCAATTTGTGGCATGATGATAGACCTTTCTGTCCTTAAGCTACAATTCGTAGCGTGGGCTTCGCTGCTTCTTCCCGAGCAGTTCGCTCAGCAAGCTTCTTCTGATACAGTTCCTTCCTCATTGCAGAAATACGCCGCATGTTGTCCTGATGGTTAGTCAGGTTGCCACGAGACATAACCGTCTCTGCGTCAAACGCCAGTTCCTTAAGCGTTTCATCCTGAGACAGCCAATCGTTCTGCTCACACACAATCTCAATCAACTCAGCCATTACGACGTGAGCAGTGGTGCTGTCTTCCTTGATGAAGCGTTCCATCTCATCGGTGCTCATACCAATCAAGTCACCGAGCAACTGTTCACGACACATCACACCACTACCCTGAGTGTTGTGAACGAGCCGAGCGTAACGAAGACGTTCATCCAAGTTAGCTACTTGCTCACCCACTGTAGTCGTGAGCTTCTCTTCCTTCGCATACATTTGCGTGTGCTCAGCAAGAGTGTCTTCATCCCAAGGAAGGTCGTCGTCCAAGGAGTCGTCTCCGTAAGCCTTGTTGTAGGCTTCTTCCATAAGCCTTTCATAGCGAGTGTCGTCGTCCTCGGTAGGTGTCACCTCAATAGTGCGAAACCCTGCCAAGTGCTGAAACTCTTGGTCCTTCGGAATGTAGTCAAGCGAGTGCTTGAGCATTACCTTGTCACCACGGTCCTTGTACAACAGGCCCGTCTCAGTCCGAAGGTATCCATCAGCCACCTTGGCGCACCAGTGAGGCTTCTGCGTAGCACCTACTTCAATCATTCGGTAAACGCTGTACATCAGTCCGTCACGTTCAATAGGCTGTCCTACGCTGCTGTAAGGGCGACCCATCGTGACAACCTTACCGTCGTCACTTTCGTTAGGATAGCTACCGTAGCCACTGCTCACCAGCGGGACGTAAGGCTTGTTAGGCAACATGTAGGTGTTGCTGCACAGCGGGCCTTGCTCGGTGTTCCACGTAGCACCAGAGGTTCGCCACACCTTACCGTTGCTATCCATGAACACTAGGCGACTGCCGGTAGTCAGCTTGTTGATGCTGTCCATGATTGCAGGGTCGTCAAGTGCATCAGGGTCACGGGTCAGCAAAGGCACCAACACCTTGTCCTTGAAGGACGTAGTATCTGATTGACCGTAAGTCAACCCGTTACCGTAAGCACCGAGGATACCGTTGTGCATGAAGAACATGTCCCTACCGTGGCGAGACTTGTGCAAGATGCGGAACGGGTGACACAGAGAAGGAGTAACTTTCCCGT
>Ga0207701_10007357_pt1 | contig 10956 bp, 3 predicted proteins | sample KBSSwiSSwithPhiX_FD_184294 | JGI IMG/M metagenome (GOLD analysis project Ga0207701, IMG submission 184294) | Switchgrass rhizosphere bulk soil microbial communities from Kellogg Biological Station, Michigan, USA, with PhiX - S5 (SPAdes) (version 2) | ecosystem: Environmental > Terrestrial > Soil...
ACGCTTTACCTTTGATACCAAAAAACCGGATGAGATCGAGATAGTCGGCATCGCGAAAGATGCCAAATACACTCGCCAGCGCGACGACGTGCCGCCCACGATTTACTCACCGTTTCGTCAGGAGCTCCGAGGCGTGTCGGGCGTAACTTTTGAAGTCCGCACCACGGGTGATCCAACAGCATCGGTTAATGCTGTACGTCAGGCTGTTCGCGAGATCGACAGCAATCTCCCCCTCAACAACATCAAGACGCAAGTTGAACAAGCCGACGAGATTCTTGGAGCGGAGCGATTGTACGCCAAGCTCCTGACACTCTTTGGCCTGGTGGCTCAACAACTCGCTTCAATTGGTTTGTTCGGCGTACTCGCTTATTCCGTTTCGCAACGTACTCATGAAATCGGTATTCGCATGGCCCTTGGTGCGAATCGTGGCGCGGTGATGAGAATGATTTTGCGGCAAGGGATGGTGTTGGCCGTGCTTGGCATAGCGCTGGGTTTAGTTGGTGCGTATGTGTTGACGAAATACCTTGAGAGTTGGATCAACCTAAAACAAATCTTGTTTGGCGTCGAGGTTTCGGATCCGTTCACTTACGTAGCGATAGCAGTGTTGCTAACGGTGGTTGCATTGGTTGCGTGTTACATCCCCGCACGAAGAGCAACGAAAGTCGATCCGTTGGTGGCGTTGAGATACGAATGAAGACATTTGAGTAATGGTCTTGGGTCTTTGGCCTTTGGTCTTTGTAGTTGAGCTGCTTTGAGGTTGAGGCGCGAGTGAGGACCAAAGGCCAAAGGCCAAAGGCCAAAGGCCAAAGCCAAAACATAGGGGTTTCTATGGACACGTTATTTCGCGATATTCGTTATGCGGCGCGTGCACTAGCGAAGCGACCGGGCTTCACGGCGATCGTTCTGCTCACTCTCGGCCTGGGCATTGGCGCGAGCACGGTGATTTTCAGCGTCGTCAACAGCGTAGTACTCAGAAATCTACCGTATCGACAGCCTGACAGAATCGTTGCGATTCAGGAACTGAGTGAGAAGCGAACGCGAGTCCAGGTTACCTCTGCAAACTTTCTCGACTGGCGCGCACAGAACACTGTTTTTGAACATCTCGCCGCAATTCGAGAAGGCACGTCGAACCTCGCGCTCTCGGATAGCGCTGAACGAATTGACATAGCCCAAACGTCGGCGAATTTCTTTGATGTATTCGGTGTTGTTGCCGCACATGGTCGTCTGTTCATTGCCGCTGACGAACAGGCCGGGCATGAGCCGATTGTCGTTCTTGGTCATGCACTCTGGCTGAACAAGTTTGGTGGAAATCCCGGAGTTGTCGGTCAACCAATCAGGCTTGACGGTAGAAACTACACCGTAGTTGGTGTTGCGCCTCCCGGGTTTCAATATCCCGCTGAAACTGAAGCATGGTTACCGCCACTCAAACTTGTTCCTGAGTTGTTTCCGGATCAAGACGTGACGCAAACGCGTGGCATGGGCTACCTCTCCGCTGTCGCATTGTTGAAACCCGGCGTGTCGTTACCTCAAGCCGCCGCCGAAATGGAAACGATCACGGCGCGCTTACGTCAGCAGTTTCCTGAATCCAACAACAATCGTTTTAATAAAGTTGTCTCACTCCATCGACACCTGATCGGCGAAACAGACACCATGCTTTGGTTACTGTTGGGCGCGGTCACGTTTGTACTGCTAATCGCCTGTGCAAACGTCGCCAATCTTTTGCTCGCCAACGCCGCCGGTCGCCAGAAAGAAATCGCTATTCGCACCGCTCTCGGAGCTTCGCGCTTCAGAGTAGTACGACAGCTCTTTACTGAGAGCGCTCTTCTGGCACTCGCCGGAGGAGCGGTGGGCTTGTTCCTCTCTGTTTGGGGCGTACCGCTGATCACTCGATTACTGCCGCGTGAGTTTCCGCGCCTCAACGAAATCCAAATGGATTGGCGAGTGCTTGGCTTCACACTCACTGCGTCAGTACTCACCGGACTTCTGTTTGGACTCGCGCCCGCATTCCACATTACTAAGTTTGGAATGCAGGACGCGATGAAAGAGAGCAGCCATGGTGCAGGTGGTAGCGTCCATCGAAGTCGCTTGCGTCACGCATTGATTGTTGCAGAGGTTGCACTGTCGGTCGTATTGCTTGCTGGAGCAGGATTGCTTCTTCGCAGCTTTATGCAACTGCAATCCGTGAATGCAGGGTTTACTCCTGAGCAAGTATTGACTGCACGGTTGACGCCCTCAGGTGAACATTTCCGAACGGATACCGACACCGACTACATCAACTACTACAACAAAGTGCTACAGCGTATTGCCAGCGTACCGGGCGTTCGTGAGGCGGGAGCAATTAACACGCTGCCGCTCAAGAAGGGCCCAACACTTCGATTCCGGATTGAAGGTCGACCTCCTCTCCCAATCGATAAATGGCCGCCCGCAAACTACCGCAGCGTTAGTCCGAATTATTTTCATGTGATGAACATCCCGGTGTTGCAAGGCCGACCATTCATGGACCGCGATAACGAGCAAGTGCCGAGGGTCTTATTGGTGAACCAGTCTCTGGCCCAACAAAATTTCGGCGGCGAGAACGTGGTTGGGAAACGGATCAATTTCGGAAGGACCGACAGTAATCAGCAGCCCGTTTGGCTGGAGATTGTCGGAGTCGTCGCGGATGTAAAGAACCAGGAACTGAAAGAACAGCCCGAGCCGGAAGTTTATTTCTCAACCCAGCAGAGTCCGTTTGAAGCGATGTCGATTGTGATCAGATCGACGGTTGAACCAAACAGCATCGCAGCGGCAGTCCGTCAGGCTGTTAATGAAGTCGATAAAACGGTGCCTATCGCCGATATCGAAACAATGGATCGCATCGTCACAGAATCTGTGATGCAGCCTCGGTTCAACATGGTCCTGCTCGGATTATTTAGTGCGATCGCGCTTCTACTGTCTGCCGCCGGCATCTACGGCGTCACGTCGTACACCGTTACTCAGCGCACACACGAACTTGGAATTCGCCTGGCGCTCGGCGCGCAACTCGGCGACGTCTTGAAACTGATCCTCAAGCAGGGACTGATCGTGATTTTCATCGGAGTGGCAATTGGATTAGTTGCCGCCTTTCTTTTGACGCGTTTGTTGAAGACGCTCGTTTTTGGAGTGAGCACAACCGATCCACTGACGTTCATCGGTATCACTTTGTTGCTGTCGTTGGTTGCGCTGATTGCGTGCTACGTACCGGCACGCAGAGCAACGAAAGTCGATCCGTTAGTGGCGCTTAGATATGAATGATGACTTGGTCTTTGGCCTTTGGTCTTAGGCCTTAAGCCTTAGCCCCAACAGACCAAAGACCAAAGCACAAAGACCAAAGGCCAAAGAAACGACACATCAATGACCAGACTAATTCACGACATCCGTTTTGCGAGCCGCAGCCTGATGAAACGACCTGCGTCCACGCTACTTGCTCTGATGGCTCTGGCGTTGGGTATTGGTATGAACACGGCGATCTTCAGCGCGGTAAATAACGTTCTGCTGCGCCGGCTACCGTTTCGTGATGCAGATCAGGTCGTGTCGGTGTGGGAGCGAGGTTTGAGAGCGGACATCGATCGCAACGAGTTGGCGCCCGCAAACTTCCTCGACTTGAAGAAACAGAACGAAGTGTTTGTTGATATCGGCGCATTCGGTGAAAAGAGTTTCAACCTCTCGGGTGTCGGCGAACCCGAACGACTCGACGGCTCATTAGTATCTGCGAACGTCTTGAGTCTACTGGGAGTTCAGCCACTACGCGGACGTACCTTCGCATTAGAAGAGGACCAACCTGATCAGAATCAGGTGGTCGTTCTCAGTCACAATCTATGGGAACGCCGCTTCAATCGTGACGACTCTATTGTCGGGCAGAAAATTACTCTTGATGCCCAGTCGTTCACGGTCATCGGCGTAATGCCGCGAGGGTTCTTCTTTCCTAACCGCACAACGGAACTGTGGACGCCTCTTGCAATGGGCCCAGACGAAGCTGCTGGACGAGGTGATCACTACCTGCGAGTAATTGGTCGCTTAAAACCCAACGTCACAATTGAACGGGCGAGCCAGAACCTACGAACGATAGGTTCACGACTCGAAGCTGAATTCCCACGTACGAACGAACATCTAACGTTCTTCGCAAACTCTTTTCAAGATGACTACGTGGGTAAAATCCGCACACCGTTATTGATAATGCTGGCTGCAGTCGGCGTTGTGCTGTTGATCGCGTGCGCGAACGTCGCGAATTTGCTTCTGGCCCAGGTAGTAAGCAGGCGTAAAGAAATTGGAATCAGAGCAGCAGTCGGCGCGACACGATGGTTCATCGTTCGACAGTTCCTCATTGAGAGCGTTGTACTTGCTGTCGCGGGCGGTGTTCTCGGCGTGGTTGTCGCGATTTGGGGCGTTTCCGTTTTATCGACTCTGATTCCGGAGAACCTTGCCCAGATCAGAGGCATTAGCGTCGACACAACGGTGCTGACATTCAGTCTCGCGGCCACGTTTCTCACGGCGTTGATCTTCGGAGTGTTTCCTGCTTTTCAGGCTTCCCGTAGCGATGCAATCGAAAGCATGAAAGAGGGCGGGCCCGTTTCAGGTGGCTCGCGAGTTCCGCACGGCCGTCGGCTGTTGCTGGTAACACAGGTTGCGCTGGCCATTGTGCTCGTCGTCTCAGCTGGACTCCTCATCAGAAGTTTTCGTCGCCTGTCGAATGTCGACATCGGCTTCTCTACGAACAACCTTTTGACGATGCGAATGGTGTTGCCCAATGCCAAGTACGGCAAACCAGAAGCTCGCCGTGCGTTCTACGACGAAGTCCTGCGACGTGTTAGCGAAATACCACAGGTGGAGTCAGCAGGAATGATTACGTTTCTGCCGCTTTCGTTTAGCGCAATGAACTTCAGCTTCAGCGTTGAAGGTCAGCAGCAGCCCAGCGATAGCAACTTGCCGATGGCGCTGTATCGAGTGGTTAGCCCTGATTACTTTCGTGCGATCGGCATACCTGTAGATCGTGGACGGCCTTTTGACGTGCATGACAATTCGCAAGCGCCGCCGGTCGTCGTGATCAATCGCCGGCTCGCAAATCAGTTTTGGCCCCACAGCGATCCTGTCGGTCGCCGTTTGAAAGTGGGCCCGGCAGACTCACCGAATCCATGGGCTACGGTCGTTGGCGTAGTTGGCGACGCTCGACAATCGGGGTTGTATGGTGAACCGGACCTCGAGATGTACGTTCCGTACGCGCAAGAACGCCGCAGCTTTGTTGCGCCTCGCGATCTCGTCGTAAGGACCAAGGGCGAAGCATCGGTCATCGCAGCTGCCGTTCGCGCAGCAGTTTGGAATGTCGACAAAGATCAGCCGGTATCCAATGTTCGGACCATGAATCAAGTTCTTTCGGAAACGGTATCACAAGAAAAGTTTCAGACTTTACTTCTGACGTTGTTTGGAAGTTTGGCCGTGTTGCTCGCCTGTATCGGTCTTTACGGTTTGATCTCTTATGCGGTGACCAACCGGACAAATGAGATTGGTTTACGACTAGCGCTCGGCGCACAGAACGCGGACGTGCTGACACTGATTCTGAAGCAAGGTGTCGTCGTAACGTTCGTCGGAATTGTCGTCGGGCTCAGCGTGGCTTTTGCATTGACGCGGATTCTCACTGGCATGCTGTTCGAGATTAGCCCAACGGATCCTCTGACGTTCTTTAGTGCCGCAGCGTTGTTATTCGTGGTGGCGGTTCTGGCGTGTTACGTACCAGCCCGACGAGCAACGAAAGTCGATCCGTTGGTAGCGCTTCGATATGAGTGAGAGTTTCTGAGTTCGTCACGGTTGAAAAGAGAATCAATGGTCATTTGAGAATTGATATTTGAGATTTGAGAATTTCGTCACTCAATTGGCAAAGCTCAAAATTTTCAAATCTCAAATATCAATTCTCAAATGACCATTGATTCGAAGCGAAGACCAAAGACCGGGCATGAAGGGACAGTTAACTATGACCACACTCATCCATGACCTTCGCTATGGCCTGCATATGCTTTGGAAGCATCCCGGGTTTACGGCAGTTGCTGTCTTAACACTCGCTCTCGGCATCGGCGCAAATACAGCGCTGTTCAGCGTGGTCGACGCAGTGTTGTTGAAGAAGTTGCCCGTTAAGGATCCAGACCGGCTTGTGCTGCTTCGTCAAACATATGATCCCGAAAAGTTCAGTCCCGGGGGTTACAACGGTTCAAATCCGCGTGATAAGGCAACTGGTTTGGTAAACGGAACCTCATTTCCGTTTCAGAGCTTCGATCGTCTGCGTAAGGAAAGAGCAGCGCTCACCGACGTCATTGCATTTAGCAGAATCGATCTGAATCTCAACTCATCCGGTCAGGCGGAAAGTGTGGGTGCTCAAGTTGTTTCAGGAAACTATTACTACACATTGGGCGTGCCTCCAGTCGAAGGTCGACTGATCAACGACGCTGACGACAACACAAACTCAAATCCAGTAGCAGTGATCAGTCATCGTTACTGGCTCACGCGCTTCGGTGGCGAAAAGCAAGCCATCGGAAAATCGGTGAATCTCAACAATCGTCCGTTCACGATCATCGGTGTCACTCCGGCAGGTTTTGAAGGAGTGGGCGAACTTGGAGCGAGGGTTGACGTCACCATTCCACTTGCCTGGGAGCCGCAGACCAGTGGTCCACAGACGATGATGCGTGGTGGCGCAGGCATCTGGTGGTTGCGCCTAATGGGCCGACTTCAGCCCGGCGCGACACGCGAACAAGCGCAGGCGAGTCTCGCCAACGCATTCCAACAGTCTGTAGCTGAGCACCGACAAGCATTACAAGCAAGAGCAACCACGCCGCTTCGTCCGTTGGGCCCACAGGACTATCCGCGACTCTCTGTCGATCCTGGCAGCCAGGGTGAAATGATCGTACGTCGTTCCTATCAGAAGCCGCTCCGTTTGTTGCTTGGTGTTGTAGCACTGGTTCTATTAATCGCCTGCGCCAACGTTGCGAACCTACTGCTTGCGCGCGCTACCTCCAGACGAAAAGAGATTGCCATTCGCCTGGCTATGGGAGCGGGTCGTTGGCGATTGATCCGTCAACTACTGACTGAAAGTGTTTTGCTTTCGCTGATCGGCGGAGCCGCAGGCGTCTTCCTGGCGAATTGGATCATGACTGGGTTGTTTGCGGTTCCGTCGTGGGGTGGCCGCGCGATGGAGACTGTGAATCCGCAACTCGATTGGAGAGTGCTCGGATTCACTCTGGCAGTGTGCACGTTTACTGGACTGTTATTTGGTCTTGCTCCCGCAATTAGATCAAGCCGTGTCGACCTCACTCCAACTCTTAAAGAAGCCGGACGCACATCCGCCGCTGTCGGTCGTTCGTGGCTCAGTAAGGCGCTCGTTGTGGTTCAAGTATCGGTGTCGGTTTTGTTGTTGATTGGCGCTGGTCTGCTGATTCGCAGTGTGCGCAACTTGCAGCACGTCGATGTCGGATTCAACACCCAGAATCTGCTCTTGTTCAGTGTCGAGCCAGGTCTTCAGGGCTATCGCGAAGCGCGACTCGTGGAACTCTATCAGAAATTGTTTTCGCGATTGGAAGCCGTGCCCGGCGTGGAGTCTGTCACTGCGTCTCGGGTTCCGCTGTTGTCATTCGCAGCATCAACAAGCTCTGTGTTTTTCCCTGGCGCCGCGCTTGATTCAGACGGAACGCCGACATCAGCTGGCGACACCAAACTTCTGACCGTGCGTGAAAACTTCCTGGACACCATGCAGATTCCCTTGTTGGTTGGGCGATCACTTGGTGCTCAAGACGATGCGCGTGCGCCGAAGGTCGCGGTCGTAAATCAGATGTTTGCTCAGAAGTATTTCCCCAACGATAACGTTATCGGGAAGAGATTCAGTCTTGATCCAACAAAGCCCGGTGAGATTGAAATTGTTGGTTTGGCAAAAGACGCAAAGTACACCAGCCAAAGGGATCAAATAGAACCCACTGCTTACACTCCCTGGCAACAATCTCTTCGCTCGATGCGGGGGAGCACAATCGAATTACGAACACAGGGTGATCCAGCCAACTACGTCACAGCAGTTCGAGAAGCTGTACGTGAAGTCGACAGCAACCTGCCGGTGAATGATGTCCAGACTCAGGTAGATCAAGCCAATGAAACTCTCGCGATGGAGCGACTGTTTGCGAAGCTGCTGAGTTTGTTTGGAGTGTTGGCGCAACTGCTCGCTGCCGTCGGACTCTACGGCTTAATGGCTTACTCGGTGTCGCAGCGAACGCACGAGATAGGTGTGCGAATGGCACTGGGAGCGACACGTGGCACCGTGATGAAGATGGTGTTGCAACAAGGAATGTTACTGACGGTTATCGGTGTGGTTGTCGGCTTGGGCGGCGCATACGCGCTAACCGGCTATCTCGAAAGTCTGACGACCATGTTGTTTGGTGTGGAGCCGAGAGATCCGATGACGTTCGTGGTCATCGCAGTAGTGCTCGGCTTGATTGCTCTCGTTGCATGTTTAGTTCCGGCACGACGCGCTACGAAAGTCGATCCAGTGGTGGCGTTGAGATACGAGTAAGGAGCAATAGGACCTATACGACGTATTCGACCTATTGAAAAACTATGAACCGCTTATTTCAAGATCTTCGATACGCAATTCGCACTATGGTGAAGAAACCCAGTTTCGCCCTGACGGCGATCGCCACTTTGGCTTTGGGCATCGGTGCGAGTACCGCAATCTTCACGGTGGTCGATGCTGCGCTGCTGCGCGGACTTCCTTACAAGTCACCTGAACAGCTCTATCACGTTTGGGAGCGAACGCCACAGCTTGAATTCGCTCAACGAGAGTTCTCGTATCCCGATTACCAGGATTATCAACAGAATCATGCTCTCGAACTCGCTGCTTACACCGGCGGTGGCGCCATCATGACCGGCCGCGGGGAGTCGGAACTGATTTCGGCGCCTGTCGCTTCAGCAAATTTCTTTTCAGTGTTGGGAGTTCAACCAGTAATTGGCAGAACCTTTCAGCCGGGCGAAGACAAACCCGGCGGTGAGAAAGTTGCAGTCCTCACCTACGGCATGTGGCAGAGCAAGTTTGGAGGCGACCGTCAGATTCTTGGACAGTCGTTAACGATCAATGGGGAAAACTACACGGTCATTGGAGTGCTGCCTCCGACCTTCCAATTTGCCCTCAGAAATAATGATCTCTGGCTGCCTTATCAGCCTAGTAAGGGCCAACTCACGTATCGATTCATGCATGGAACGAATCTGATAGGGCGGCTGAATCCCGGTGTGACGATTGAGCAAGCAAACAGCGAACTGAGTGCCATCGCAAAACGCATCGCGGACGAAAACAGCGAATCTCATGCAGGCACAAGCGTGAGGCTCGTCCTGTTGCAAGAGCAGATCGTTGGGGATGTCAAACCGATCCTGTACGTATTGCTAGCCGCGGTTGGGTTCGTTCTGCTGATCGCCTGTGCAAATGTCGCGAGTCTGCTGCTAACGCGCTCATTGTCACGGCACAAAGAGGTTGCAATTCGTTCTGCGCTGGGAGCTAGCCGCTGGCGTGTGGCCAGGCAACTGTTGACGGAGTCGATCCTGTTGTCGCTCGTTGGTGGAGTTGTCGGATTAGCTGTCGCCTACTGGGGATTGCAGGCCTTGATCGGCGTCTTACCGCAGCAGCAGCTCAGTAATTTGCCTTTTCTACAGTCGCTTCACATCGACACTCGCATTCTCGCCTTCTCTGTTCTGTTATCCACTGTAACGGGAATACTGTTTGGTTCAGTACCTGCGCTCCAATCGTCGCGTTTAGATTTGAATGAAACGCTGAAGGAAGGCGGCCGGACGATGGCTGGAGGAGCACGTCAGCGCCTTCGAAGTGTTTTTGTAGCGTCGGAGATCGCCTTGGCTGTTGTGCTGCTTGTTGGAGCGGGATTGATGTTGAAGAGTCTGCTTCGCTTGCTGCAAACGAACGGTGGTTTCGATCCGTCAAACGTCCTAACACTGACTATCGTTCTACCGCCAGCCCAGTATAACGACTCGAAGCCGTTAAATAATTTCTACGATCAACTCAAGGAGCATATTCAATCGGTTCCAGGAGTTGCGAGTGTCGGCACCATCGATATCTTGCCGCTGCAAGGTGGAAACACAACGCGCTTCTACGTAGAAGGCGATCCGATTCCTGATTCAGGATTCGTGGCCGAGGCAAATATGCGGGTGCCGGATGAAAGTTATTTCAAAACACTCGGGATCCCACTGCTCGCCGGTCGTCAGTTCGAGTCACGTGACACTCCTGATACACCTGGCGTTGTCATTATCGGTAAAACTATTGCGGACCGCGTTTTTGCCGGCCGCGATCCGATCGGACGCCGGATCAAATATTCCAATATCGAGTCGCCTGGCGATTTGATTGTGGGTGTGGTTGGTGATGTGAAGATCTCCGGGCTCGATGAAGAAATCAGGCCCGTCCTTTATTACCCGTTCCGACAAAGTGGCTCACCCTTTACAACGATTGTAGTTAAGACCAACACCGACCCGGCGAGCATTGCAGGCGCGATTCGCGAGCAAACGCGTGCGCTCGAACCCAACGTCGCGATCTTTGGTGTTCGCACAATGGAAGAGGTCGTGAGTACTTCACCGGCGGCGTTCATGCGGCGGTTTCCCGGTTTACTAATCACGATTTTTGCAGCGGTGGCTTTGCTGCTGGCCTCGATAGGCATCTACGGAGTCGTTTCCTATTCGGTCAGTCAGCAGATCCATCACATCGGTGTGCGAATGGCCTTGGGCGCTCAAACCTCCGACATCCTGAAACTCGTTTTGAAACAGGGGTTAGCGATTGCATTAGTTGGCATCGGTCTCGGGGTTGTCGCAGCGCTCGCGTTAATGCGCCTGTTGAAGACTCTACTGTTTGAGGTTCAGACAACCGATCCAACAACGTTCGCGATCGTCGTTGCCGCACTTTTTGGAGTTGCACTGCTGGCT
>Ga0207701_10007359_pt1 | contig 10951 bp, 8 predicted proteins | sample KBSSwiSSwithPhiX_FD_184294 | JGI IMG/M metagenome (GOLD analysis project Ga0207701, IMG submission 184294) | Switchgrass rhizosphere bulk soil microbial communities from Kellogg Biological Station, Michigan, USA, with PhiX - S5 (SPAdes) (version 2) | ecosystem: Environmental > Terrestrial > Soil...
GCCAGCTCGGCAGCAGCGGCTTCGGCTCCGTCCTTCGGTGTCTCTGAAGCGGCCATCAGCGCGGCGATTGTTGGCAAGGCGGCTTATGCCGGCGATGCCAGCTTCGACGGCGGCAGCCATTTCTCGGCCCTGTCGTCGCTGTCCGGCGGCGGCTTCGAAGCAAGCTCGTTCCAGATGGCCAGCACCTCGCACACCGCGATTGCCGCAAGCCATGTCGGCGAGCTGAATTCGGCCTTCTCGATCGGCAATGGTCCGGCCGCGCTCCTCGATGCCACTGACTTTGGCGGCATGATGAGCTTCCAGGCGGGTCCGACGACGATGGCAGTTGGAATGCCTTCGGTTCACGCGCTGGTGGCTGGTGCTTCTGGCATCGAGGCTCAGGCTTCGAGCTTTGGGATCCAGCACACTGGAGCAGTCCAGCAGATCGTCGCTGACGCTCTGCACGGCGGCGGCACGGGTGCCGTCGACATTAACGCTTTGTTGAACGCGCTGCCCGGCGCGGGACTCGGCGACAATGCTGGGCTCAACAGCCTGGCAACCCAGATCGGCCACGACGTGCCGACTTGGGACATGGGGCATGCTGGCGCCTTTACGTTGGGCGCCACGAACATCATGACGCAGCCAATGGAGCTTCATCATGATGCAATTCAGCCAGTCGCACACGGCTGATCACGGATAGGGCCCCTGGTGGACGGGGGCCCTTATTCGCAAGACCAGAAGGGGGAAGACATGAAGAAGCAATGGATGTTGATTCCCGGAGCGTTGCTGCTTTGCGCGACTCCGGCCACCGCGATCGAACTGAGGGATGCCGTTCAGGCCGCCCTTAATACCAATCCTGAAATCCGCCAGGCGGTTCACAATACGGAAGCGACCCGGCACGAGCGTGAGCAGGCGGAAGGCCTGTGGTATCCGCGCATTTCGGTCGAGGCCTCGGCGGGCGTCCGCCATCTCGATAACCCGACCCGGCGTGAAGTCGGTCTCGATGACAATACGCTCTGGCCGGTCGAAGCCAGCGTCACCGCCGACGAACTGTTGTTCGACATGGGCGGCCGCAAGGCTGAGATCCGGCGCCAGGCGTCGCGGACCGATGCCGCAGCGTCCCGTGTTGAAGAGCGTTCCGAATATGTCGCGCTCAACGTTGCGCGCGCTTACATCGACTATGTCCTTCAGCAGCGGCTAGTCGCCATTGCCGAGGATAATGCATCGTTCCATGAGAAGCTGGCCGGCGACCTTCGCGAAGGCGTCGCCAAGGGTTCGATCAGCATCGCGGACCAGCAGCAGGCCGAAGAGCGCCTGCAGTCGGCTCGTGCTCGCGTTACCGAGGCTCGCGAAGACCTCGACACCGCCGGCATCGAATTCCGCACGCTGGCCGGCATCCCTGTCGACCAGGTGACTATGCCGCCGGATCTGACCCAGTGCATGCCGGCGACTCTTGAGGAAGCCGAGCAGCTGGCCCGCGAGCATAACCCGCGCGTCCAGGAGTCGATCGCCGATTTGTCGACGGCCCGTGAGCTGATCACCGCGGCGCGTTCCGACATGGGCCCGCGCTTCAACCTTGAGGCAACTGCCCGCGTCGGTGACGATGTCGACGGGGGACCGCTGGACCTTGGTGTATCGGGTCGCACGACCGATCTTTCGGCTCGTGTCGTGATGCGCTGGCTGGTCTTCAACGGCGGCACCAACGTCAAGAACGTCCGTGAACAGCAGGCCCGCGCCGATGAAGCGCATGCCCGCCTGTTCGAAATGACCCGGCGCGCCGAAGAGGACGCCCGCTCCGCCTGGAGCCGGCTGACCAACCAGGCCCGCCTGGCCACCGAGCTCGAGACGCAGAACCGCGTGTCCGACGACCTGCTGCTTTCCTATCGCGAGCAGTTCAATGTCGGCCGCCGTTCGCTGCTCGACGTCCTGGATGCGCAGAACACGCGCTACAATGTCCAGGCGCAGCTTGAGACCGCGCGCATGGCCAAACTCTATGCGCAGTATCGTGTGCTTGCAGCGTCCAACCGGCTGATCGAGTGCCTGAACGTTCAGATGCCCGCCGCCGCGTGGAGCGATGAACGCACGCATTACAAGGTCAATCCGATCCCGGCGCAGGACCTGCAAGAGAACAGCATGCCGCAGCCGGTGATGGGTCCGCCCGCGCCGACCGGCGGACGCTGAGTAGTGAAGGGGACAGGCGTTGAGTTTCATGCATTGGCTGGATTCCACGCCCTCGCGTGAGATTGACCCTGTCCTCGACTGCCTAGCCTTCCTCGCGCGCCAGGCGGACCGGCCGTCTTCCCCGGTCCTCCTGCGCGCGGGGTTGGCACTTTCCGACACCGGGACGCTGCCCTTCCACCAGATCGAGCCAGCGCTCGACCAGGTCGGAATGCGCGGCGAGCCAATGGTGCGCCGCCTCCGTGGTTGGCCGCTCCAGAAGCTGCCGGCCATCCTCGAGCTCGAAGACGACCGCGCGGCAGTACTGCTTGAAACCAAGGGCGCGGACGGGCTGCTTTACGCTCCGGGCATCGCCGAGCCGAGCTGGGTAAACTTGCGCGAAATCGAACCGGCCTACACCGGCCGCGCGGTCTTCGTCGAAGCCGACCCAACCCGCGAGCGCGAATCCGAACGCCCATGGGACGAGGCCCGTCGCAAGCACTGGTTCTGGTCGGAAGCCTGGAAGGTCCGCCGCCAATTCTGGCCGGTGATGCTGGCCGCCTTGGTCGTGAACCTGCTCGCTTTGGCGATGCCTTTGTTCACGATGAACGTCTACGATCGGGTCATCCCGAACAAGGCGATCCCGACCCTTTGGGTGCTCGCGCTCGGCGTCATGCTGGCGCTTGCCTTCGACTTCACCTTGCGCCTCGCGCGCTCGCGGCTGGTCGATGAGATCGGCCGGAAGCTCGACGAGAAATTGAGCCAGAAGCTCTTCGAAAAGGTCATGAACCTGCCGATGGCGGCGCGGTCGGGAAGCACCGGTGCGCTTGCCAAAAGGGTCTCCGAATACGAATTGGTGCGCGATTTCTTCGCGTCCACGACGGTCGTCCTGCTGGTCGACATCAGCTTCCTGCTGCTATTCCTTGTCCTCATCATCGTGCTCGGCGGCTGGCTCGTGCTGGTCCCGATCGCCGGCATCGCGCTCATGATCGGAGCGGGCCTCAGCCTGCGTCGCGCCATGGCTCGCGCCGCACTTGATGCGCAGGCGGACTCCAGCCTGCAGCATTCGGTGCTGGTCGAATCCATCGGTGGCATAGAAACGCTGAAGGCGGCTCGCGCCGAGGGCCAGATGCTCGGCCGCTGGAAGCGCTATTCCACCATGTCCGCGGCGACCTCGGAAGAGCAGCGTCGCCTCACCGCGGTGGCGGTCAACCTCGCGTCGCTGTCGCAACAGCTGATCAGCATTGGGCTCCTCATCGGCGGCTTCTACCAGTTCAACGAAGGCAAGATGTCGATGGGCGCCATCATCGCCATCGTCATGCTCGCCGGCCGCGCCATGGCTCCTGTCGGCCAGTTCGCCTTCATCATCACCCGCGCCCGCCAGGCGCTGACGACGATGGATTCGCTGCAGCGGCTGATGGATGAAGGGGACGAGCGCCAGTCGGCTTCCCGTTCGATCGTCCCGGAAATCCGCGCCGGCACCATCGAACTGAGCCACGTCAACTTCCGCTATCCGAGCGCTGCCCGCGACAACCTCGCCGACCTCAACATCAAGATTGAGCCGGGCGAGCGTATCGGCATCATCGGCCGCGTCGCTTCGGGCAAGTCGACGCTCGGCCGCCTGCTCTGCGGCCTATACGCGCCCACCGACGGCGTCATGACCATCGATGGCCTCGACAGCCGCCAGTTCCATCCGCACCAGGTCCGCGAGTCATTCCGCTACGTCGGCCAGGATGCCGAGCTTTTCAGCGGTTCGGTCCGCGACAACCTCATGCTGGGCGCGGCCAAGGCCGACGATGCTCAGCTGATCGACGCGGTGGTGCGCTCTGGCGCCGACATCTTCCTTTCGCGCGATGCGGCCGGGTTCGACCTTCCGGTCGGCGAGCGGGGCTCGCGCCTGTCTGGGGGGCAGAAATCGCTGCTGGTGCTCGCCCGCGCCCTCGTCACCCCGGCGAAGTTGCTTTACCTCGACGAGCCGACCGGCGCGATGGACACGCAGACCGAGAATTATTTCATCGAGCACCTGAAAACGGCCCTGACGCCGGAGCAGACGTTGATCGTGTCGACCCATCGCCACCAGATGCTGTCGATCGTCGACCGCCTGATCGTCATCGACGGCGGACGCATCTTGGCCGATGGCCCGCGCGACCAGATCCTCGGCAACCTGACCCAGCAGGCAGCGAAGAAAGGAACGGAGAAATGACCGTCCTTCACATCGCCCGCACGAAGGGAATGCTGCTGTCTGGCACTGGGCTTGCCTTCCTCGGCGCCGCCGCGCTCACCATGAGCTCGCTGGCAGAGCCTGCAGTTGCCTCCGACAGCAGGCCGATCTCGGCCGGCAAGGCTGCGGCGCTGATCCAGGCGACCACCGGCGACGAGGCCAACAATGTCGAGGCAGTCGGCGAGCAGGCCAAGGTGATCAATTCGGCGCTGCCATTCAGCGACGCACCGGTCATTGCCGCGCGCGCCTTTGTGTTGCCGGCGGGCGAGACGCTCGACCAGCGCCGCGCAGTCCTCTGCCTGACCCAGGCAGTCTATTACGAAGCGGGTCATGAGCCCATCGAAGGCCGCCGCGCGGTTGCCCAGGTCGTGCTCAATCGCATGCGCCATCCGGCCTTCCCGAAATCTGTCTGCGGTGTTGTCTATCAGCATAGCTCGACGCCGATCTGCCAGTTCACATTCGTTTGCGACGGCTCGCTCTTCCGCAAGCCCGAGTCTGCCGCCTGGAAGCAGGCCGAGCAGATCGCTCGCGCGGCACTGTCGGGCTACGTCGAGCGCTCAGTGGGTTCGGCGACCCATTATCACGCCGACTATGTCGCTCCATACTGGGCGCCGATGCTGACCAAGATTACGCAGCTCGGGGCGCATATCTTCTATCGTTGGCCGGGAGCCTGGGGTCAGCCGGCCGCCTTCACCGGCCATTATATCGGTGAGCCGCGCGATCCTGTTTCGATGCGCCCGCCGGTTGTGCTGGCGAAGCTGACGACCGGAGACGGCCAGCCGGTCGTCCCGGGTCCGATTATCGACGGTACCGTCCTGCACCGGGCGCCCAACGATGTCGGCGGCCTGCTGGACACCTCAAAGGGCTGGACGCTGACCATTCCCATGCCGAACGAGACGAGCTCCGCGACGCAGCGCATTGCGGCTAGCCAGGGCACGCCGATGCCGGCGCAGGCGGCCCAAAATGACGCAGCCGCCGAATCCCGCGTGATTGCATCACGCTGATCTAGTAGAAGTCACTGGTATATGGCGTCTCTTTCTTTCCTTCCGACGATCCCCAAGCATCGTCAGCCGCTGACGGGCTCGCAGCGCGTGATCGTCATCACCACGATCGGCTTCTTCCTGTTCATCCTGTGGGCAGCGCTGGCTGACGTCGACGAGGTCACGCGCGGGCAGGGGAAGGTCATTCCGTCGAGCAAGGTGCAACTCATCCAGGCGACCGAGGCCTCGACCATCTCCGAATTGCTGGTTCGTTCCGGGCAACAGGTGAAGCGTGGACAGTTGCTGGCCCGCCTCGACAATCCGGAAAGCCGCCAGTTGCAGGCAGAGACGCAGGCGCTGGAAGCGCGCTCGGCCCGCCTCGCTTCCGAAGGACTCGGCTCCTCGGCCGGCGGACTCGACAGCGACGAAGCGACCCTGACACAAGTCCGCCGTGAAGCGCTTTCAAGCCGCGTCGCTGCGCTCAACGCCACTGCTGAACAGCGCCGCCGCGAAATGGCCGAGGCCAATGCCAATGTCAGCAGCCTCAGCAGCAGCCTGGAGCTCGCCCGGCAGCGCGTGTCGATGCTCGAACCGCTGGCCGCCAAGAACATCGTACCGCAAACGGAACTGCTCGACGCCCGCCGCGAAGTGGTCGACCTGCAGGGCCGGATCGCCGGTGCTCGCGAGCAGTCCGGCCGCGCCGCCGCCGCCATCCGCGAGGCCCAAAGTCAGGCGAGCGAAGCCAATTTCACGTTCAAGCAGGACGCGCTCAGCGAGCGCAGTCAGGTTGAACAGAAGATCGCGGTCAACGAGCAGTCAATGGGTGGCAAGGGGCCGCTCGGCCGTCGCGAATTGCGCTCACCGGTCGACGGTGTCGTCAACGACGTCAAGGTGACGACCATCGGCGGCTATGTGCAGGCCGGCGAAAAGGTCATGGAAGTTGTGCCGATGGGCGAGAAGCTGCTGGTCGAAACGCGCGTGAAGCCAAGCGACATTGCCTTCATCAAGGTCGGCGACAAGGCGCTTGTGAAAGTCACCGCCTACGACTTCTCAACCTACGGCGGACTTGAAGGCAAGGTTGTCCAGGTGTCGGCCGACTCGATCTATGATGAGAACGAGAAGCAGCCCTATTTCACCGTGATCGTGGAAACGCAGAAGAGCTACCTGGAGTCCGGAGCCCACCGCCTGCCAATCACACCCGGCATGATCACTGACACGCAGATCATCACGGGCCACAAGAGCGTCATGCGCTTCCTGCTGAAGCCGGTTCTGAAAGCCCGCAGCGAGGCGCTGCGCGAGCGTTAATTCGCGGAGGCGCCGGGCGTCACTGCAACGACACCGGCAGCAGCGGCAATCGTGACCGGCGGAGTAATCGCCTTCTCATTCGAGGCATAGGTCACCGGCGGCAATTCGCGGCGATAGCCGTGGGTCCAGACGTGATTGCCAGAGAATGTGACGATCGGGTGGTAATCCACCATCTCGAAGCTATCGATCAACCGGTCGGTGCCGTTGTCCAGCACGAGCAGGCGATTGTCGGCGCGGGCCACCAGCACCGCATGGTCGGCGCGGCGCAGGGCGTCGCGCAGGATGACCAAATAGAGGTCCTTTTCGGCGAAACCGGCGCGGCGCAGCAGCTGCATCTTGGCGATCGCATAATCTTCGCAATCGCCGCGGCCGCGGCTCAGCGTCTGCGCGGCCGAGGTCCACAGGTCGGAGACGCCATATTGTTTGATATCGTCGACGAAGCTGACCCGCGAATTCACATAGTGGTTCACGGCGATGAGCTTGGCCATTGCGTCGCGCCCGTTAAGGCTGGCGGCATAGGCGCCTGACGCGGTGCCAACCGGGCCGTTCTCGACCTTCTTCCAGCGGCGGTCCAGCGTCGTGTGACCGATCGGCAAGGCGACCGAGTTGAACACGTCCGGCGCCGTCATCGAAATGGCCGGACGGTATGCCGGCATCACCGCCTGCACCATCGGCGCGCCATAGCTGGCGGGGGCGACGGCTGGTGCCGGTTGGCCGGACTGCTGCGCCATGATCGCCGCCAGGCGGCTCTCGCCGCCGAGGATGGCGTAGGTCTTGCTGGCAGCGAAATAGGGTGCGCTCTGCGCGGCGGCCGGCGCGGCGGTCAGCGCAAGAGCAGCGGCGGAAGCGAGAGCGATCCTGAACATGGCCCTGCTTTTCGCAAAGCAAGGCAAAGATACGGTTCAGGCCCATGGTTAAGGCGCTGTTTACTGTGCGGTTTTTTGCGCCGTCGCAGAGAGGAAGCTGTCGATCGCCGCGTTGAAAAGCGCCGGCTGCTCGGCGTTGGCGAGGTGCCCGGCACGCTCAATCAGCTCAAGCTTCGCGCCGGGGATCAGCGCCGCGAGTTCTTCCGACAGCGCCGGAGGCGTGATCCGGTCTTCCGTCCCGCAGAGGACAAGCGTCGGGACATCGATTGCCCGCGCCCGCTCGACCTGATCGGCTAGCCACACCGCCTCTGCGCCGATGCGGTAGGCCGCAGGGTCGATCGCCGCCATCGCCTCCACGCATTCGGTGCGCAACTCGGGCGTGGCTTCACCACCGAGCAGCACGTCGATCCGCCCGTCCGCCAGCGCCCGCATGCCGATGCTTCGGCTGGCTTCGGTCGAACGTTCGAAAATGCCAGGCCCGTCGGGATGCACTGCAAAGGTGTCGGCCAGGATCAGCGAAGCGCAGCGCTTGCGCGCGCGCGCGTGCATGGCAATGGCAACGACCCCGCCGAGCGACAGCCCGCAGACATGCGCGCATTCGACACCCAGAGAATCCATGCCCGCGAGGATCGCCGCCGCGAAATCGTCGCGCGTCCCCCCCGTCGGGCAGTCGCTTTCCCCATAGCCAGGATAATCGAACGCGACTGCCCGCCGCACCATCCCGAAATGGTCTAGCTGCGGCCGCCAGACGCTTTTGTCTGATCCGACACCATGCAGGAAGACGATCGGCACGGCATCGCCGCCCCCTGCTTCCACAAAGCCGATCCGTCCCATCCTGGTCGCAATTGCCGTCATCCCCTCATGATGCCGACCGGCGAAGGCTTTGCAAGCCCGCCGCCCCCGACTAGCCTTGCCGGCAATGACCAGCATGACGGTGAATGGCGAAGCGGTCCGCTTCCATCTCGATCCCGAAACGCCCCTCCTGTGGGCGCTGCGCGATGCCGCCAACCTCACCGGCGCCAAATATGGCTGCGACAGCCGCGACTGCGGCGCCTGCACCGTCATCATCGACGAGCGCGCGGTGCTCAGCTGCTCGCTCAGCATCGGCCAGTTGGAAGGCGCCGACATCGTCACCATCGAAGGCCTGTCGAGCGAGCGCGCTCACCCCGTGCAACAGGCGTGGGCCGCCGAGCAGGTCAGCCAGTGCGGCTATTGCGACCCGGGCATGATCCTCGCCATCGCCGCGCTTCTCAAGGCGAGCCCGCGCCCGACCGAGGCGGAGATCGCCGCCTTGCCCAACATCTGCCGCTGCGGCGCCCAGCCCCGGATCCGCCGCGCCATCGATCGCGCCGCCGCCGCGATGGCGGCAAGCGGTCCGCCGAATGCTGAACGGCAAATGTCGTCACGGTTAAGCAACGGCTCATTGGGCGAGGAGCAGAAGCCGTCCCAGTAACAGGGCGTGTCTTGGAGTTACCAATGCGTAGATTGTCACTCTTCGTTCTTTTGGCTTCCGCCGCAGTGCCCGCGCTCGCCGCCCCCGGCGACGACAATACCAACGGCCGCCATCGCGGCGACAGCAACCAGTCCGAGCAGTCGGACAGCCGCCCGCAGCGCGTCCGCGAGACTCAGCAGTCGACCAACGGCAGTGAGCAGCGCAGCCTCCGCACCGAGCGCCTCGATCGCAGCCAGGCGAACCCGCAGTCCGGTCAGTCGGAACTTGGCCAGGCGCGCACCCGCTATCGCCAGCAGGTCGAGCGGCAGCAGGCCGAGACGCAGACTCAAACCGAGAACGGTCAGCGCACCCGCGAGTGGCGTCAGCACAATGACACCACTACCAACAATACGACCCGGTCCAATTGGCAGGATCGCCAGCGGCAGGTCCGGACCGTTCCCGACACCAATGTCGCCCGTGGACCCAGCCGCACCGAGCAGCAGGCGTTCCAGAACCGCCGCCGCACGGACTATCGCAACGGCAATTACACGCGCTGGACGAACAACTGGCATAACGATCGCCGCTACGACTGGAACAGCTATCGCAACCACCACCGGTCGGCCTTCCGGATCGGCATCTATTACGATCCGTTCGGCTGGAATTATCGCAACTGGTCGGTCGGCTCGTACATGTATCCGAGCTACTACGACCAGAGCTTCTGGCTGAACGACCCGTGGCAGTATCGCCTGCCGCCGGCCTATGGCCCGTACCGCTGGGTTCGTTACTGGGACGATGCCCTGCTGGTGAACATTTACACCGGACAGGTTGAGGACGTGCTCCACAACTTCTTCTGGTAGACGGCTACAGACCTTTGGTCGAAGGGGCGTTGCCGCGCTTGCGGTGACGCCCTAGCTGTTTTATGGGGCTAATACAGCATTAGAGCATGAGGGGCTTAAACGTGATCACCAAGCGCACGGCGATGTTCGCCGCACTCCTTTCGACGACCTTGTTCGCCATCCCGTCCGCCGCTTCGGCCCAGGCCGCGCCGGTCATGACCGCCACGCAGCAGAGCGCGCACGACCAGCTGTTCGACCTCTTCAAGCAGAGCGACGAAGACAGCCTGAAGCGCAATCCGATCAGCGGCATCTTCCGCGGGGACCTGCGCTATGCCGACCAGTTCGGCGACTACATCACCGACGAATATTTCGCGAAGGAGAAGGCGGCGACCGAGGCCGACCTCGCCAACCTTCACAAGATCAACCGCGCCGCGCTCAGCCCGACCGACCAGATTGCCTACGACGTCTTCGAATATTCGACGAAGCAGGGCCTGGAGGGTTTCGAGCCGCGCTATTTCGATCCGAACGTCGTCCGCCCGATCAACCACTTTTCGGGCTTCCACACTTTCTACCCGACCTTCGCCAGCGGCAAGGGCGCGGCGCCGTTCAAGACGGTCGCCGATTATGAGAACAATCTTAAGCGCCACGCCGGCTATGTCGTCCTGCTCGACCGCTCGATCGGCCGCTTCCGCCAGGGCATGAAGAGCGGCGTCTTCGAAACCAAGCTGACGATCCGCAACGTCATCGACCAGTTGAACGAGCAGCTGAAGCAGAAGCCGGAGGACTCGCAATTCTACGGTCCGCTGAAGGCGTTTCCGGACTCGATCAGCGCCGCCGACAAGGAACGGCTGACTGCCCAGACCCGGGCCATGATCGCCGACCAGATCTATCCGGCTATGACGCGCCTCCGCGACTTCCTGCAGAATGAATATCTGCCGCTGGCTCGCGACCAGGTCGGCCTGTCGTCGATGAAGGGCGGCGCCGCCCTTTACGACAAGATGGTCCGCGATTCGACGACCCTGCCGCTCTCCGCCAACGAGGTGCACCAGCTCGGCCTCAAGGAAGTCGCTCGCATCACCGGCGAGATGGAGAAGGTGAAGACCGAGGTCGGCTTCAAGGGAACGCTGCCGGAATTCTTCGAATATCTGCGCACCGACCCCAAGTTCAAGGAACCG
>Ga0207701_10007362_pt1 | contig 10948 bp, 8 predicted proteins | sample KBSSwiSSwithPhiX_FD_184294 | JGI IMG/M metagenome (GOLD analysis project Ga0207701, IMG submission 184294) | Switchgrass rhizosphere bulk soil microbial communities from Kellogg Biological Station, Michigan, USA, with PhiX - S5 (SPAdes) (version 2) | ecosystem: Environmental > Terrestrial > Soil...
AGAAGCGAAGCGTTGGTGCCGCCGAATCCAAAAGAATTCGATAGGGCGTACCGGACATCGGCCTTCCGCGCCCGGTTCGGCACCACGGCCGACGGCTTCAAGCACCGACCGCGCTTATCGCGCGTTCGACTGCACACGAAATTTTGCAGCCTGCTCCGGCCGATGCGTGGCGTCATACAACGTGACCAGATCGTCGCGCGCCGCCTGTAACCAGCTTACCGACGGCGTCGTTTGACGGCTGACGATGTCGTGACCGGCGAGGAGCTCAGTTTCCGCTTCTGCATAGCGCTGCTGACGCAATAGTGTCCGGCCAAGTTTGAGACGGGCGATGCCGGTGTTCAGGTGCGTCGGCGACTGTGTCGCTGAGTACATCGCGATGGCATCCCGATAGAGCGCTTCGGCGCGTTTATAGTCCTTGCGCGCGACAAACACCCCACCCAGATTGGAGGTCGCAGTGGCGAGGAGGTAGTGCTTGTCGCCATAGACCTTGCGGTAGATATTGCCCATCCTCGTAAAGGCCGCCTCGGCATCGTCGAGGCGCCCGGTCTGCACAGCGATGTTCCCGAGGTCGTTGACGGCGGAGGCGACGCGCGGATGATCGGCGCCGAAGACGCGCTCCTGAATGGCGAGCGCGCGCTGCAGGACGACGGCGGCCTCGTCGAAGCGCTTCTGGTACACCAGCGAGCGGCCAAGCATCGTGAGATTGGACGCCGTCTGGTGATGATCCTTCCCGAACCACGACTCCGTGATCGCGAGCGCCTCGCGATAAAAGCGCTCGGCATCACGGTACTTCCCGCGTTCGGACTGAATGGCGCCAAGGTTGATCAGATCATCGGCGACGAGTGCGTGGCGGTCGCCGCTGACGCGTCGTGAGATCGCGAGGACGCGTTGTCCGGTGGCCTCAGCCACGTCGTAGTCGCCGGCATAGAACTGCGCGTTGAACAGCTGACGCAGCGTCTCGGCGTAATCGGCATTCTCGAGACCCAGCGCCGACTGCAGGTGGACGGATTCGTCGAGCGCTTTGATCGCATCGGGGTACTGCCCCCGTTCGGTCAGCACCTCGCCGAGGGTCGTATACGCTTTCGCGACTGCGGGCGACGCGGACGGACCCAGTCGCTGCAACACCGTGAGCGCCTGTCTGGCGAGCTTCTCCGCTTCGTCGAACTGCGCCTGGTCGCTGCGCAGCAACGCCAGCCGCATGAGGACGTCGGCGGTGTCGGCGCTGTCGGCGCCGGACAATTGCTGGCGCTCGGCCAGCGCCTTGTTGAGCAGCGTCTCGGACGTGTTGAAGTTGCCGAGGCGTCGATAGATGGTTCCGAGCGTCGCGTGCATTTCCGCGCGGACCGCGGGCTCTTTGCCCAGCAAGTCAGCCTCCTGCACCCCGCGATCGAGGAGCGTCAGGACTCGTAGCTCCTCCGCGGGCGCGGCCGTCGTGTCTCCGCCCGTGAAGAGTCCGAGCAGCAGCTCCTGGATGCGCTCAGCCCGCGTTGCCTGCAGCAGCGCGGCGTCGCGCGCGACCGCAAGGCGAATCGTGTAGAACGCGACGACGGCAACCACGATCGCGAGCGTGGCGGCTGCCGCTGTGAGCGGACGCCAGTGACGACGGCTGAACTTGGCGACACGGTAGGCGACGGCGTCCGCACGCGCCTCGAGCGCTTCGCCATGGCGATAATGCTCGACGTCTCGAATCAGCGCTTCGACCGACGCGTACCGCCGCGCCGGATCGGCGTGCATGGCGGTCAGCACGAGCACGTCCAGGTCGTTTGCCGATCGTGCGCCGGACGGTCGTGGCGGTTCCTTGTCGAGCAGCGCCGACAGTGCATCGGGGGACAGCTGCGATGAGAACTCGTAGGCGCGGCGTCCGGCGACCAGCTCGTACAGCAGGGCGCCGAGACTGTAGACATCGGTGTGCACGCCAATCGGCTCGCCTCGGAGTTGCTCGGGCGCCGCGTAAGCCGGAGTCATCGGACGCATGCCGGTGCGTGTGATGTCCAGATCCGAGTCGGTGTCGGCGAGCTGCTTGGCGATCCCGAAGTCGAGCAGCTTGACCGTGCCGTCGGCGGTCACGAGGATGTTCGACGGCTTCAGGTCGCGGTGAATGACCAGATGCCGATGCGCGTACTGCACTGCGTCACAGACATTTCGAAACAAACGCAGCCGCTCGCGCAGCGGCGTGTGATGCGCCTGGCAGTACTCGGTGATCGGGATGCCGTCGACGTACTCCATGACGATCCACGGCGTTCCCTCGTTGAGCACGCCGGCGTCGAACAGACGCGCGATGCCAGGATGATTCAAGGCCGCCAGCGTGCGCTGTTCGGCGGCGAAACGTTTCCGTCTCGACGGCGACAGCCAGGCGTCGCGCAGGATCTTGATGGCGGCCTGAGTGCCCAGGTCCAGACGCTCGGCCAGGAAGACCGTTCCCATGCCGCCTTCGCCGAGCACGCGCACGAGACGATACGCGCCGATCTGTTCGACGGCCGTGCGGGCGCCGTCGAGGAGCGGCGCCGCGAGCTGACCGACGCCGGCGTCCAAGAGCGATGCCCCGCGCTCGTCTTCGTCGATGGCCGCCAGCACTTCCTCGAGCAACTCGCGATCGTCGCCCGCGGCGCGCTCGACGAAGGCGCGTCGCTCGTCAGGCGCGAGGGCGACTGCCTCATGAAACATCGCCTGGATGCGCTCCCACCGTGCGCTATCCACGAGGCCGCAGCTCCTTGGCGAGCCAGGCCTTTACGGCGCGCCAGTCGCGCTGCACCGTGGCCTCGGACACCTCCAGCGCCGCAGCGGTCTCTGCGATGTCGAGCCCTCCGAAGAACCGACAGACCACCATCTCAGCCTGCCGCGGGTTCAGGCGTTCGAGCGTATCGAGCGCGGCATCCAGCGCAAGCACGTCGCCCACGCTGTTGACCCCTGCCACGATCGACTCATCCAGCGTAACGAAGACCAGATCCCGCCCTCGTTTCGTGGCGTTGCGTCGCCGGGCCGCCTCGACGAGCACCTGACGCATCGCGCGTCCGACGATGCGGCGGAAATGGAGCGGCGAATACACCTTGAACCGCGGTGCCGCCGCCAGTTTCAGGAACGCCTCGTTGACGAGAGTGGTCGGACTCAGCGTGGCGCGCGGATCGTCACTCTTGACCATCGACGCCAGACGACGCAGCTCTTCGTACGCGGCGGTGAAGAGTTCGTCGAGCGGCGGATCGCCAGTGACAGAATCGCGCACGTTGGTTGGCAGGCCCGGATCTTACCGAAGGCAGGGCCAGTTGGTCTGCGGGTACACACTAGTCCCTGTCCAGGCAGACTCGCGCAGGATTTCGTACCCGTCGGCATCGCCCGGGGGGATTGTCGCCATCGGCACATAGCGACGCTCGATGAACCGCCAGATCTCCGGATTGCTCTCCTGCAACCACTGTCGGCGTGGCAGCGGAATGACGACGAAGGGCACCCGCTCCTGCTGAAGACGTGCAACGGTCCGGGCTTGCTCCCATGCTGACAGCGGCCGGTACAGACGACGGTGATCGCCGGCGAATCCGCGATCGGCGACGACATAGATATCTGGCGAATACCACGTGAAGAGCAGTCGATCCTGCGGCGCGGTGCAGACGCGGAGGTACTCGAGGAAGGGCAACAAAAGGCCCGACGGATTGTTGGGAACCGGCCCTGGTTTGTCGTCGTGCAAGTGAGCCGAGACCTCGCGCCATCGCGCCGCAACGCCACCGGGACCCTTGAGGATACCTGTGGTTGCGAGCAACTGGCCGGCCTGTGCGAACTCGACGATGGCCATGAACACTGTCGCGGTTGCGAGTACGACGATCGCCCGGGTGAAGAATCGCCGCAATCCATCGATCCGCAACTGCCAGAGCGAGGCCCCGATCCACGCGGCGAGCATCGAGTGTGAGGCCGCGAGGTCCGGCAGCCGGACATGGAGCGGCGCGCGCAGAAAGGCGACGTCCGTGAAGAACGCGAGCACCGCAAGCATCGCCACCACCGCGGCGTCTGCCGTCGAGTGGTCGCGTCTTCGTGCGACGAGCAGTGCGATCGCCGCCACCGGGAGCAGCCAGGAGAACCAGAAGAGCACCGCCAGGCTGTTCTCCTGTACGCGCCAGCCAGGCTCGAGCTGCAGCAGGCGCCACGCGCTCCGCCAGCTGCGGGCCTGCACGAGCCGGTTGAATCCGTCGGTGTCTTCAACGTGCGGATCGTTCTGGATGGCGCGCAGGTTTGCGGGGGATGTGTCGCGGATGTGGTAGCGCCACGTGGTGCCCTCGTCGTGTTCGACCCGGTCCATGTGGTACCGCTGCTCGAGTGCCTCACGGGTCCGGTCATCAACCGACGGCGCCCAGCGCACATTGTTGGGCGCTGCATTACTCCTGATCCAGAGTCCCGCCCGGGTGTCCAGGTAGGGGACCGGAATCTGATACGGGGCCGACGCAGCCTCCGAGCTGAGGTACTGGCGCGCGATCGCGACGTACGTGGGGATGCCCGCTGCCCACTGAACGTAGAGGAGATGGGGCAGCACGAATGCGGCCGCCAGCGCGGCGTAGAGCACGAGGGTGCGCACCACGGCGCGCATTCCCACAGGCCACTGGACGATCACGAGCAACGTGACGGTGGCGACCCCCAGATACACCGCGTGGTCGTGACGGAAGTAATAGCCAAGTGCGGTGGCAGCGGACAGCGCCGCAATGCGTCGCGTGGTCAGATTCCTGACCGCCCAGCAGGCGACGGCGATGGCCACGGCCTGCACGAGCAGCTTCGGATAGCTGTAGGTGCGCGGAAAGATCGCGACTTGCGCGATCACAGCCAGGGCCGCCGCCAGCATCGAGCGTGACAGGCGCGCTGCCACGCGGAAGCTCAATGCCGCGGCGATCGCAAAGGCGAGCGCGACGATGATGGCTTCGGAGAGGAAGGGCGCCTTGATCAGGCTCCACGCCGCCGCGGAGATGACGTACATGAGCGGCATGCCTTCATCGACGAAGTCGCGCACGGGCAGCGCGCCGAGCCGGAGTTGCTGGGCGAGCGCGACGTGATCGAAATGGTCGTTGAGGAATTCCGTGAGCGTGAGCCAGCGGAAGGCGGCGGCCAGGAGAAAGGCCAGCGCCGTTCCCGCCGATAGAAATAGTCGATTCACTCTGGCCGCTATTGTCGCTGGGTCGCAGGCCTCACGAATACGAACCTGTGATTTCGGTGACCAGATTTGTGCGCGGGCCATCAGATTTGTGAGCGCGCGGAAGTCCCCGCTGGCGCCGTCGCTCGAAATCGCGGAGTTTTATTAGGAAATTCGCGTCGTACCGGCGGGTGGCGTGGCGTCTGTCTTGCTCCCCCGCTGTTGCTCACGCGTGCATCACTGACAGGTTTGAACAGGACCCCCCAAATGGCAGCGCATTCGACAACCACGGCCGACTCGAAGAAGAAGCCCGACATCCATCTCGCGCCATCCGCGGCGAAGCGGCTGCCGCTGGGCGAAATGCTGGTCAAGACCGGCGCGATCTCGCAGGATCAGTTGCAGGACGCGCTGCGTCAGCAGAAACATCACAAGGGCGTACGGCTTGGCCGCCTGCTGGTAAAGCTGGGTTTCATCAGCGACGACGTGATGCGTCAGGCGCTGAGCTCGCAGCTCAACGTGCCATTCGTCGATCTCGAGCGGATGCGCATCGATCCGGCGCTTGGCCGCACCATTAATCACGCCTACGCGCGTCGTCATTGCCTGCTGCCGGTCAGCACGATCGGCCAGAGCCTGACGGTCTGCATGGACGATCCGACCGACCAGGCCGTCGTCGCCGAATTGAAGCGGCTGACCGGCTTCAGTATCAGCATCGTCACGGCGTCGCACGAATCGATCAAGGCAGCATTCGGCCGTCTGTACGCCGAAGCCCTGCAGTCTCAATCGGGTGGCGTCGGTCCCACACCGGAAACGGGTGTGATGGATCTGCAGTTCGACGAAGACGCAGATGATCCCCGCGCCCAGAACAACTACGGCTACGAATACAAGGGCGCTGACGTCATCGTCCAGAAGCTGCTCGCGCTGGCCATCGAGCAGCGCTGCAGCGACATGCACATCGAGACGCTGTCGAACCGAATCGGCATCCGGTTCCGCATCGACGGTCTGTTGCAGGCGCCGCAGCTCGGGGACATCGAGGCGGCGTGCAACGGCCTCGGCCGCGAGATGATCTCGCGCTTCAAGATTCTGGCGAAGCTGGACATCGCCGAGCGCCGGCGCCCGCAGGACGGCAGCTTTCGCGTCCGCGTGGCGAAGGGCGAGGAACTGATCACGATCGATCTTCGCGTCTCCATCGTTCCCAGCATGCACGGCGAGAGCGTCGTCATCCGCGTTCTGGACAAGTCGCGGCTGCCGGCGTCGATCGACGGCCTGGGGCTGCCGAAGGCGATGGTGACGCAGTTCGGTCAGCTGCTGCACCGGAGCGCGGGCATCATCCTCGTCACCGGTCCGACCGGATCGGGCAAGAGCACGACGCTCTATTCCGCATTGAAGACGCTCTACAAGCCGCAGATCCGGGTGCTGACCGCCGAAGATCCCATCGAGTACGTCTACGAGCAGTTCTCGCAGTGCGAGGTGAACGATCAGATCGGGAACACCTTTGCGAAGTACCTGCGGGCCTTCCTGCGACATGACCCCGAAGTGATCATGATCGGTGAGATCCGCGACGGCGAGACCGCGCAGATGGCGTTGCGCGCGGCGCAGACCGGCCACCTGCTCATGAGCACGCTGCATACGACCACCGCGGTGGAAGCCGTGACGCGCCTCCGCGACCTGGGCATCGATTCGAACACAATCGCCTCCACGCTCGCGGGCATCATGGGGCAGCGTCTCGTGCGCCGCGTGTGCAAGGAATGCAAGGCGCCGTATCAGCCCTCCAGGCGGCTGCTCGAGCAGCTGCCGTTCGCGGCGAACCTGTCCAACTGGGACCTGGTCAAGGGCTCGGGATGCCCGGAGTGCAACTTCACCGGCTTCAGGGGCCGCGCGATGGTGGCGGAACTATGGGTCCCGACGCAGGACGACGCCGTGCTGATTGCCAAGGAAGTGCCGATGGACGAACTGGCGGCGCAGACAAAGGCCAGCACGATTACGATGGCGCAGTGCGCCTCGGAACTGCTGCACGATCAGGTGACGAACATCGAAGAGCTCGTGCGGGTGATGCCGTTCTCGGCGATTCGCGAGATGCTCGAAGCGGCGCCGGCTACGGCCACCGAGGCGATGGCCGGCTGACCCAGAACCGCGTCACGCAGAACCGCCGTTCGCTCTTCCGAGTGCTCTCTTCCGAACCGGACGCGAGAACCCGGAAGCGCGAACAGCGTGGTTCCCGGGTCTAGGGCGTTCCGTTCTTTATCTGACTTCGTACTTCGCCGCCAGGCCACAGAGTGGTGTGGACGTTGACGTACGTGGCTCCGGCGCGCATGGCCGCGACGAGTTCCTCAATTTCACCCGTGTTGAGTCCCTGAGTCCTGGCTGCCGCTGTCGCGGCAATGTTCGGACTCACGTCAGCGGCGAATATCCGTCCTGAAATCACCGCTGGCGGCGGCGGACACGACTGCGTGCCTACGGGACCGTTCCCCAGGTTGGTGCAGAGAAAGACGCTGATGCCCCCGTTCACACCCGTATTTCCGATATGGATGTGCGACTGCTGTACGGCGCCCTCGAGATCGGAGTAACTGAGCTCCCAGTCGATCGCCCGGCCGTCCTTTGCAATCCGTGCGTTGAATTGCCCGTTCGCCCGCGTCGAAACCGACGGGACTTCTTCGAACCCGGTGAGGAGTTCCCTGATATTGACAAAACCCTGGGCGAGCGCCACCGCAGACACCAGCGCCAACGCTGCCAGGCTGAGCAAAATGGTTTTGACCTTCACTGCCTCATCGCAATCTCCCCGCCACGGTGTGACGTTGACGCAGGGCCGGCATCGAAGTCAAGGCAGATGGTTCATCACTACGGCCGGGGCTGACTGACATCTGACTGCTCGACACTTTTCGACCTTCTGACGCGGCGTTCGAGTGTTCCGAAACAGGGCACTGCGTACGCTCGCCCCAACTAATCATTCGAGATCTATCTACGGACCGAAACCATATGGTTCACGTCGCGGAGATTGCAGTGCGACTGCCGAGCGGAGGACGAGTTGGGGAGAGCCATGGCTACGAGACGGGCACAGAACGAATATCTCTTTGCGTTTGGGTTTGTGCTGATTGTCGGCCTGTTCATGGTGGTGGTCGCTTGGAGCACCGGCACAGGCAGCGGCGAATCGTCGGACGCCTCCGGACTCGTACCGCCGAATGCCGAAGTCGCAGCAGGCTTCACGGCGACGCAAGATTTCACTGCTCCACAGACAGGATCCGGCTCTGGGCGGCTGACTGGGAGCACGCAAGCAGCTGGTACCGAAATCGTTGCCGGCAATCCCTTGAGTCTGGCTGAGCCTGTCGAGGAAATACCGAACCAGGTCCCCGAACAAACTCAGCCGCCATCTCGAGAAGCGACAGTACAACCGGCTACGTCTGCACTCGACACCTCATCGAACTACTCGACACTCGCACCCGGGAACGTTGGAGGTTCATACGGCCGGCGCGCTCCTTCGAGTTCCGGCGGCTCTTCAGGCGGGTCCTCGCCGTCGGGCCCCATGTCAAAGGCGACGACTGCACAACAGGGCAAGGCTGAGGACGCCGACGCAGCTGCGGCTGAATCCGGCGCGTTGGCCCACGTGAGCGGCGCGAGAGCAGGTACGGGTGGTCCGACAGCCCTCGCCGGGACCTTCATCAGCGGTTTGGCGGGATCCAATCTGTCGGCCCCGTCGGTCGCCGATTCAGGCCCCATTCCCGAGCTTGGCGAGGGCGGCCATGGCAATTCCCTCGCGGCGCTTGCTCAGCCCGATCTCGGAATCGGGCCGTCGTCATTTGCGAGTACGCCCGCCCAGGAGCCTGTTGCCGTCCCGGAACCCGCGACGCTGCTGTTACTCGGCACCGGGCTGGCTTTCCTCGCGCCACGAATGCGACGCCGTCGCCGGAGCCCTTCGGGACGCGTGTGACGTTACGCGACCTGTGCCATCCGTGTTTTCACGCGGAAGCCCAGCGCGACGAGTAGCACGCCGAACAGAACCGAATACGTACCGATCATCCACATCACGGCCAGCGCTCCAACTCCTGGCCGCGCGAACAGGACGGCGCCGAAGAACATCGACGCGAGACCGGCCAGCGCGAGCCAGACCTCTCCCTCAATCTCCTTACGGAGTTGAACGGCAGCCACGATCTCGAATATCCCCGTCACGATCGCCCACCCGGCGATCACGTACAGCAGCACGACCGCGGAGATGCCCGTATAGAGAAACGTCGCCGACGCAGCGGCGATGCCGACAAGGCCTTCGAGGACCAGCGCCCACCAGGGCCTGCCCGTCGAGTTCGAGAACGCCGCCACGAAAGCAAGGATGCCGTCGGCGAAGGCGTACGCGCCAAATAGCAGGACCAGTGCCCCAAGCGTTATGCCCGGCGACGTGAGGGCGAGCACGCCGAACAGAATGGCGCAGATGCCCCGCAGTACCAGCAACCACCAGTTCCTCGCGATGAAGTGCAGCATGAGGTGCCTCCTTCTCTATGGCGTCGACAACCTGTTGTGACGGCTCCGGCATTTCGTGGCCGCGCGGCGCGACACGCCAATGACTCTGCGGCACGGTTGGCGGCTATTGCCGATATCCCAGGTCATACGACGTCTACTGTGATTGGAATGAGCGAAACGAGTGCCGCCGGATCCACAGCTCGAGAAGATGTCTGCGCCAGACCGGCGGGGCTCCTGCGCGATCCTGGCGCTGCGACGTCAGTGTGCGAGCGGTCTGACCTTCGTCGTCAGGGCGTTCAGGAATGCGTCGGAATGGAAGACGTAAACGAAGTGCCCACCGTCGAACAGCACGATGTCTTTCCTGGGCGCGCGAAGCCGCTCGAAATATCTCACGGCCGCTGGCGTTGACACCTGCCAATCGTCCTTGCCCTGAAAGAGAAACGCCGGCGTTGCGAGTGCTGGTACGTCGCGTTCGACTCGAACCTGCAGCTCTTCGTCGAACAGGGCCCGTCGTGAGCTCTCGAATGCCTCCCGTAGACGGGGCGCCTTGCTGAGTGGATAGCCCGGAGAAATGAACGGCGCGATCTGGGCAAGCAGCAAATTGTCGCTGATGTTCTCGGTCTTGCCCCAGGTGCGCACGACATCCATCCGATGGATGTCGGTGAGCGGAAGCGACGAGACCTTTGTCAGTGACTCGACAGCCTTCGTGTCCCGACTGGCCTTCGCGCGTTCCATTGCCGCTGCGAACAGATCGCGGCCGTCATCGTCCAGGCTGTTGAATTGTCCGGTTCCGACATATGCGGCGAACAGGTCCGGGCGACGCTGGACCATACGCGTGCCGATCACCGATCCCCACGAGTGACCGATGAGGATGATCGTGTCCTTGTGGAGGCGTTGGCGAAGGTGCTCGGCCACCGCTATTCCGTCCTGCACCATCCGGTCGATCGTCAGCGGCGGCGCATTCGGAGGTGCGGCCGCATACGTGAGTCCTGCTCCACGCTGATGCCAGTGCACGAGGGTGAAGGTCTTCTCCCAGGGGAGGAAGGAGCTGTAGCTCACCGGCAGAACCGGCGCACCTGGTCCGCCGTGCAGCCACAGCACGACCGGGTTCGTGCGATCCCAGCCCCGGATCTCTATCCACTGAGGAACGCCGCCGATCTGAACGTAACCGGCTTCGTGAACCGCCGTGGACGATTCGAGCGCCTGCTGTTTGGCGAGCAACGCTCGTAACCCCACCGGGGCCATCCCGGCCAGGAGCAGGAACACGGCGAACGCGATGAACAACCTGCGAACCCATCGCCGGCCACCAGGTCGTTTTTCAGATTATTTTCCAGCGCACCGAACGTTTCCTCGGCCTTGTCCGGCTGGTTCATCACCAGCCGCCACGACGACGAGATCGTG
>Ga0207701_10007363_pt1 | contig 10944 bp, 6 predicted proteins | sample KBSSwiSSwithPhiX_FD_184294 | JGI IMG/M metagenome (GOLD analysis project Ga0207701, IMG submission 184294) | Switchgrass rhizosphere bulk soil microbial communities from Kellogg Biological Station, Michigan, USA, with PhiX - S5 (SPAdes) (version 2) | ecosystem: Environmental > Terrestrial > Soil...
AGCGCTTGAGTGTGCCGCTGTTAACCAGGTCGCGCGTAATGTTGTCGAGCCACAGACTTTGACCCAGATTGTGAAGGAGTTGAGTTGCTTTCATTTTGTTACCTCATAAAGAATTTGTACCGATGTTGGCAGTCGGCATCAACTACAAAAACAATTCGGCCAGGTGTCATAACGCAGCCTCCGCCATTTCGACCGCCGGATTTGGAAGCATGCGCAGGCGGTTTGAGCTTGTGGTCAGATCGCGCAGCCAGTGAAAATCAGCCTTCGACAACAACTCATCGGTACAACGCCAACTCCAATTGCCTTCCGCACGACCGGGGATGTTCATTCGACCCTCTGCCCCGAGATTGAGAAGATCTTGTAGAGGAGCGATCGCAAGCACAGCCCGAGACGACCACGCCAGATGCATCAAGGTCGACGCGACTTCGTCACCACCTCTCGACGGAGAGCTGAGGTAGCGCCATAAGTTTTGCTGCTGGTACGGTGGCAACTCTTCGTACCATCCACGGCTTGTTGGATTGTCATGCGTTCCGGTATATACGACCGCGTTTGATGGGTAGTTGTGAGGGAGATACGGGTTAGCCGAATTCCCATCGAAAGCAAATTGTAGGACACGGGTCCCAGGTATCTGAAATTGATCGCGAAGCGAATTAACGTCCGCAGTGATCAGACCCAAATCCTCGGCGATGAATGGTAGTCCGCCTAACTCTGTGTTGACCGCCCTGAAGAAATCAGCTCCCGGACCCGGCACCCACTGACCAGACTGAGCGGTGGGTGCCCCGGCCGGAACATGCCACGCTGCTGCGAACGCGCGGAAGTGGTCCAGACGAATCACATCGACGTGTCCGAGCAGCGCGCGCAAACGATCGATGCACCAACGATAGCCACTCTGTCGTAGCGCGTCCCAGTTGTAGACCGGGTTGCCCCAGAGCTGACCCTGAGCGCTGTAATAATCCGGCGGTACACCCGCTACAAAGCGCGGCTTCCGTTGGTCGTCTAACAAGAATAGCTCGGGATTGGCCCACACGTCACTCGAGTCAGGAGAAACAAAAAACGGTAAATCGCCAATCAGGCGCACGCCTTTAGCTCTGGCGTGTTTCTCAAGCCGTTCTCCCTGGCGAAACAATAAGAATTGAGCAAAACAAACTTGCTCGACTTGATTTACGAGATCACTCCGAGCCTGGGCCAGGGCCTTAGGCACACGCTGGACCAACTCGGTTGGCCACTCAAGATAGTAGGCGCCATTGTACCGGATTTTGAGCGCTCGAAACAGCGCGTAATCTTCCAACCAGTGCGCCTGCTCGTGACAAAACTGCTCAAATGCGACTTGTAACTCCGCAGATCCTGCTCTAACAAAATTGGTCCAGGCTCTCTCGAGTAACCCGTGTTTGAATGGGATAACCGTGTCGTAATCGACACGCGATGGAGAAGATGAGGGTGGGGCACACTCGTTTTTGTATAGCAAGCCATCCTCAATCAGCCAGTCAGGGCTGATCAAAAGACCGTTGCCAGCGAAGGATGACAGTGATTGATAAGGAGAGTTGCCGTAACCCGTCGGGCCCAAAGGCAAGGCCTGCCACCAGCTTTGTCCTGCGTCGCAAAGTTGATCGATCCACGCGATGGCAGCTGGTCCGACGTCGCCGACCCCATAGGGGGATGGCAATGATGTGACATGTAGAAGCAAGCCAGAAGCACGGTAGGACGACGGAAATGGAGGAAGTTTCGGGCCGCTGTCGTTCCTCATCAGCGCACTTCCTGTTCCTGAAGAACCGACTTGGGCGATCCTAATGCATCGTTCACAATTTCTTGAGCTTCCTGAACGATCGCGGTCAAATGACTTTGATCCTTGAAGCTCTCTGCATAGATCTTGTAGATATTCTCGGTCCCCGAAGGCCGGGCAGCAAACCAGCCACTATTGGTAACGACCTTGAGTCCGCCGATCGGGGCACCGTTACCTGATGCGGAGGTCAGTTTGGCTGTGATTGGTTCGCCCGCGAGAGTATCAGTCGTAACTGCTGCCGGAGACAACTTCTGCAATCGGACCTTTTGATCTGGCGTCGCTGGCGCATCGATTCGCGTGTAGTATGGCGTTCCGAATTCGGTTGTTAGTTCCTGATACAACTCACCTGGGTCCTTGCCCATGCGTGCGGCAATCTCTGCCGCCAAAAGGTCCATGATTGGACCGTCTTTGTCGGTGGTCCAAACCGTCCCGTCTCTTCTGAGGAAGCTTGCGCCCGCGCTTTCCTCTCCGCCAAAACAGAGCGACCCATCGAACAATCCTGGCACGAACCACTTAAAGCCTACTGGCACTTCACAAAGTGAGCGCCCGAGCTTGCGCACCACACGATCAATCATGCTGCTACTGACCAACGTCTTGCCCACGGCTACATGGGCTGGCCAGTTACGCCGATGTGTCACCAGATACTGTATGGCCACAGCCAGGTAGTGATTTGGATTCATTAGCCCGGAGGAAGGCGTAACGATGCCATGCCGGTCGGAGTCTGGATCGTTGGCGAAAGCGACATCATATTGGTTCTTAAGGTTCACCAGACGTGCCATGGCATACGGACTCGATGGGTCCATGCGTATTTGGCCATCGTGGTCCACAGTCATGAACGAGAAAGTAGGATCGATTGTTGGGTTCGCGACGTGGATGTCCAAGTGATAGATGGAGTTGATTGGCTCCCAGTAAGGTTTCGCCGCACCACCAAGCGGATCTACACCAAGCTTCAGGCCTGCGCCGCGGATCGCGTCCATGTCGATGACGTTTCTCAGATCCTCGACATAAGGCACCACGAAATCTTCCTGATGTGTCGTGTCAGCCTTGATCGCCGCTGCAAATGGCACGCGTTTTATGCCAGTTCCGTCGCGTAACAACCCATTGGCGCGGCGCTCAACCCATCTTGTTACGTCGGTGTCGGCAGGGCCGCCATTTGGCGGGTTGTACTTAAAGCCTCCATCTGCAGGCGGGTTATGGGAAGGAGTAATAACAATGCCATCTGCGAGGTGCTCTTTACGATTTCGGTTATAAACGAGAATGGCTCGCGAGATTACCGGCGTGGGCGTGAAGCCTTCGTCTCGCTGGATAATGGTATCCACATTGTTGGCTGCCAGCACCTCGAGTGCGGTGCGTTGAGCCGGTCCGGACACGGCATGCGTGTCCTTGCCCATGTAGAGTGGGCCATCGTAGCCCTGACTGCGACGGTAATCACAAATGGCCTGTGTGATAGCCAGAATGTGCGCTTCTGTGAACGATCCGTTTAGCGGCGAGCCTCGATGTCCGCTCGTACCGAAACTTACCAACTGGTTCGGGTTTCCCAAATCGGGGCGGAGCTCATAGTATTCGCGTTCAAGCTGACTGGGATCGATCAGTAACTCTTTTGGAGCCGGCTTGCCCGCAAGTGGAGAAATTGACACGAGTCTTAATCCTCCTTTTTACCAGTAGTTATTCGGAGACAGGACATGCTTTTACATCCCAGATGTCCGCGGCATATTCGGCAATCGTTCGGTCGCTAGAGAATTTTCCTGAACCTGCCACATTTAAGATCGCTTTACTAGCCCATGACTGGGGATTGGCGTAGAGTTCGCATAGCTTCTGGTCTGCCTCTAGGTAGGACTTGAGATCCGCCAGATGCATGTAGTAATCGCCTTGGGTCAGAAGCGCGTCCCGCAGTGGAGCAAAGACGCCAGGTTCATTGCGGCTGAAATGGTCGGAGAAGATCAGGTCCAACGCAGCACGGGTCTCCGGGTCGTTGTCATAGTGCCACTGGGGTTTGTACCAGCTACGGCTGTCCGCGACCTCTTTAGCTGTCAGACCGAACAGAAAGAAATTTTCTTCACCCGCTTCTTCTGCCATCTCAATAGTCGCTCCATCACGGGTGCCGATGGTCAACGCCCCGTTCATCATGAACTTCATGTTGCTGGTGCCGCTGGCTTCGTAACCGGCGGTGGAAATCTGATTAGAGACATCAGCTGCAGGAATCAGCCGCTCTGCCATCGAAACATTGTAGTCAGGCAGAAATAGAACTTTCAGCCGTCCCCGGACGATCGGATCCTCGTCGATAACGCTGGCAAGGTTGTTGATAAACTTGATGATTACCTTGGCCAGCTGATAAGCGGGCGCCGCCTTGCCGGCGAAGAAGAAAGTTCGCGGCGTTACCTCAGAATTCGGGTTCTTACGCAGCCGATCATAAAGCACTAGGATCCGAAGCGCGTTTAGCAGTTGGCGCTTGTATTCATGTATACGCTTGATCTGACAATCAAAGATACTGTTCGCATCTACCGTCTGACCCGTGGTTTGCTTTAGCCAATCGACGAACCGCAGCTTGGCTTCGCGTTTAGCCTTCAGCAAAGCGTGATGTAATCCCTGGTTATCGGCCAATGGTTTGAGCTTCTTCAATTGGCTCAGGTCCGTCACCCAGCCATCGCCGATGGCGTCGGTAATTGTTTTCGACAGCGCTGGATTTGACATCAGCAGCCAGCGCCGGGGCGTGACCCCATTGGTTTTATTGCTGAAACGTTGAGCAAACATCTCAGCCAGGTCCTTGACCGTCATTGTGCGCAGCAATTCAGTATGGATAGCCGCGACGCCGTTCGTGGTATGCGAGCCGACGATGGCAAGGTTGGCCATTCGAATTTTGCGCTCGGCACCTTCTTCTACAAGACTTACACGCTGAACACGTCCCTCATCCTTGGGGAAGCGCCTTCGGACGTCGTCAATCAGGCGACGGTTAATTTCGTAGATGATCTCCAAGTGACGTGGCAGCATGCGCTCAAACCAGACGAGCGGCCATTTCTCGAGAGCTTCTGGCAGTAGCGTGTGATTAGTATAGGCCAAAGTCCTTTGGGTAAGGTCCCAAGCTTCGTCCCAACCGAGACGCGCTTCATCGAGCAGAATCCGCATCAATTCCGGCACCGCCATCGTTGGGTGCGTGTCATTGAGCTGAATAGCAACTTTGTCGGGTAGTGTGCGCCAGTCTGTGTTAGTCTTGCGAAATCGACGGACAAGGTCCGCCAGTGAACTGGCGACGAGAAAATATTCCTGCACAAAGCGCAGTCCTTGTCCCTTGGCCGTGTGGTCGTCCGGGTATAGCACCCGAGTCAGCGATTCGGCCTGGAGTGTTTCGGCCAGCGCTCCGACGAAATCCCCACTGCTGAATTCTTGAAAATTAAAATAATCCGATGCCGCTGCTTCCCAGAGACGAAGAGTATTGATAGTCTTGCCGCCATAACCCACCACCGGACGATCGAACGGGACACCGATTAGACTGGATGTCTGGCCGAGGATAGCGCGTAAACTTCCGCCACTTATTTTGAACGAGCAGTTGAGAGGCACCTCTACTGTCTCATTCGGACGACAGACCTCCCAGGGATCAGGGCGCCGCAACCAGTTGTCTGGAACTTCGTGTTGCCAGCCGTCCTGGATCGTTTGCTTGAACATACCGTATTGATAGCGAAGGCCATAACCCATGGCCGGAATTTCCATGGTAGCCATCGAATCGAGGAAACATGCCGCCAGGCGGCCAAGCCCTCCGTTGCCCAAGCCAGCGTCGGGCTCCTGCTCCAGTAACTCGTACCAATCGAACTTTTTGGCTTGAAGGTCCTTCTTGATAACGTCATCAAGAAGAAGGTTCGTAACGTTGTTAGCCAGCGAACGACCGATAAGGAACTCCATCGAAAGGTAGTAGACACGCTTGGGATCCTTGCGATCATAGGTTTCCTCTGTTCGAATCCATCGTTGCGAGAGGACATCACGCACCGAATGCGCGAGGGCTTCAAAACGTTCGCGGTTACCGATCGCCGCAGCATCCATAACGTTGTCAAAAACGAGGTGACGTTCATAAAGCGCGTCGTTCGTTCCGGTAAACTGAACCGGTCCGCAACCGTACTGCTGAATCAGTTTCGATAGCTCGTTGGACTCTGTTGCTCTTGCGGAAATTGGCCTGCTTTCTGTTAGTGTTTCTACCGAAGTCATACCTTTATCAATTTAAGTGTTTCGCTATTGGTTCTAAACGTTGTCACCTTCCGTTGAAGTGGTACCTCTAGCCGCCTTGGCGTGTCCTCCCCATTTCCAGTCGGTGATCTCGCGCATATCGTCGCCGTACCGGGCAATGTACTCCTTGTGCTCGGTGAGCTTGTCGCGAATCGCCTGCTTGGCGTATGCGGCTCGCGCTCCGAGCTTAGGCACGCGGTCGATCACGTCGCTCACCAAGTGGAAGCGATCAAGCTCGTTCAGCACGCACATGTCGAAGGGCGTGCTCGTGGTACCCTCTTCTTTGTAGCCGCGCACGTGAAGGTTCCTGTGGCCCGCTCGCCGATAGGTTAGCCTGTGAATGAGCCACGGATAACCGTGGAAGGCGAAGACGATCGGCTTGTCCGTAGTGAACAGCGCGTCGAAATCGTGATCGGAGAGGCCATGCGGGTGCTCACTCTGAGGTTGCAGCTTCATGAGGTTCACGACGTTGATAACACGCACCTTTAGCTCGGGTGCGTAACGACGGAGGAGGTCGACGGCAGCCAGAGTCTCCAGCGTCGGCACGTCGCCGCAGCAGGCCATCACCACGTCGGGTTCCGAACCTTTATCGTTGCTGGCCCACTCCCAGATTCCAAGCCCGGCAGTGCAGTGCTTAATCGCCTCGTCCATCGTCAACCACTGTGGCGCCGGTTGTTTACCGGCGACGACGACATTGATATAGTTTCGGCTGCGCAAGCAGTGGTCCGTGACTGATAGCAGACAGTTGGCGTCCGGCGGCAGGTAGACACGAACCACCTCGGCCTTCTTGTTGACGACGTGATCGATGAAGCCGGGGTCCTGGTGGCTAAAGCCGTTGTGGTCTTGCCTCCAGACGTGTGAAGATAGGAGGTAGTTAAGTGAAGCGACGGGACGGCGCCACGGGATTTCATTGCACACCTTCAGCCACTTTGCGTGTTGATTGAACATCGAGTCGATGATGTGGATGAATGCTTCGTAACAAGAGAAGAAACCGTGTCGGCCAGTAAGAAGATAGCCCTCAAGCCATCCCTGGCACTGATGCTCGCTCAACATCTCCATCACTCGACCAGTGGGCGCAAGGTGGTCATCGTACGAATAGGTCTCTGCATCCCAGGCGCGGTTCGTGACTTCGAGCACGTCCTGCCACCGGTTCGAGTTGTTCTCGTCCGGGCTGAAGAGACGGAAGTTGCGACTCTCCATGTTTAGCTTCATTACGTCTCGGAGAAACCGGCCCATCACCCGGGTTGACTCGGCGGTGACAGCGCCCGGTGACGGCACCTTGACCGCGTAGTCGCGGAAATCCGGGAGGCGGAGGTCTCGGAGGAGCAAGCCGCCGTTGGTGTGCGGGTTGGCGCTCATTCGATGCAAGCCTCGCGGTGGAAGGTCGGCCAGCTCTGGTATCAGCTTGCCTTGGTCGTCGAACAGTTCCTCCGGCTTGTAGCTCTTCATCCACTTCTCCAGCACGCGCACGTGGGCCGGCTTCTCATGCATCTCGCCCATCGGCACCTGGTGTGCGCGCCAGTAATCCTCAGTGCGTTTGCCGTCGATCTCCTTCGGGCACGTCCAGCCCTTGGGTGAGCGGAGCACGATCATCGGCCAGCGAGGCCGGCCGTTGGAACCGTTGCGACGCGCGTCAGCTTTGATGCGCTGGATCTCGCCGATAACAGTGTCGAGCGTAGCGGCCATTAGTTGGTGCATCTCCTCGGGCTCGCTTCCCTCCACGAAGTGCGGCGTGTACCCGTAACCGCGGAAGAGGTCTTCCAGTTCTTCGTGGCTAATCCTGGCTAAGACACAGGGATTAGCGATCTTGTAGCCGTTTAGATGAAGGATGGGGAGGACCACGCCGTCGGTCGCCGGGTTCAGGAACTTGTTGGAATGCCAGCTCGTGGCGAGCGGCCCTGTTTCGGCCTCGCCATCACCGACGACACAGGCGACGATCAGGTTTGGGTTGTCATAGGCGGCGCCGTACGCGTGCGAGACAGCGTACCCGAGCTCGCCCCCCTCGTGTATCGAGCCTGGCGTTTCCGGAGCCACGTGGCTCGGAATGCCGCCCGGGAACGAAAACTGCGTGAAAAGGCGCTTCATGCCCTGCTCGTCGGTTGAGACGTTCGGGTAGACCTCACTGTAGGTACCCTCGAGATACGCGTTTGCAACCAAGCCCGGCCCGCCATGTCCGGGACCGGTGATATAGATCATGTCAAGGTCATGCTGCTTGATTAGCCGGTTCAGGTGAACGTAGATGAAGTTCAAGCCTGGGGTCGTTCCCCAATGCCCCAAGAGTCGAGGCTTGACATGTTCCTTGGCCAGCGGCTTTTTTAGCAGCGGATTGTCGTAGAGATAGATCTGACCGACTGATAAGTAGTTTGCGGCTCGCCAGTAGGCGTCGATCTTGTCTAACTCAGCGGAGCTAAGCGGCGTGCCGTTAACGCTCGAGCGAGCGGTAGTGTGCCCGGAGATTGCTCGGCGATCGCTGACCTTCTTCGTGGGACTGCGGCGAACACTCTTTACTGTCGGTCTGGCGCCCCGGTAAGTAGAGCGCGCTGGTTTCCGAGCTTCTTTCTTAATCTTGATCTTGGGTGCTATCATTTGTTGTTCCTTTTTTTAAGTTGCCTTAGTAAGCGACGTCTGCTTTGTTTTGTTAGGCTGAGTTTCTGTTTCTTTTCATCTATCTCTCAAAAAGATCTGGCATCCCTCGCTCGGGAGTGCCGGGTTGCGGATGAAGCGACGTCAAATCCTCGCGCGTCGCGATTTCGGGGATACACACTGGTTTGCCCAACATCATAAACCAGAATCCTGGCTTTCGTTTCCGGCACGACCGCTCCACGATAGCTGTCTCTGTATGACTTAGTCGCCAACATGATGTGTATCATTCCACAATTGGATCACCGGCCGGGATAGCTCATTCTCATAGCCCACCGCACTGAGGCTTGCTGTACTCAGCATGAACCGCTTGGCGTTGACCGTCACTTCAAGCCCAATCCATCTCGTCGCCAGTACCCGAATGAAATGCCCGCTTGAGAAAAGTAGCACATCTCCCGGCACCGCGCGCACGCGGCTCACCACGCGATCGGCCCGCGCCGCGGCCTGGGCTGGTGATTCCCCTCCGGGAGCGCCGTCGCGGAACAGTTCCCAATCGGGGCGCTCCGCCCGGATCTCGGCAGTGCGACGTCCCTCATATTCACCATAGTTCCATTCGACCAAATCTTGGTCGACTTCAGCCACATTTCCAAAGCCAGCCAGCTCACAGGTGCGCCTGGCACGCTGCAGTGGGCTGGTAAAGACTTTGGCAAAAGTCAGTCCATGCAACCGTTCCTGGAGCCGGCGCGCATTGCGCTCGCCACGCTCCGTGAGCGGCAGGTCTGTAAGTCCTGTATGTTGGCCCGAGAGCGTCCAGGCGGTTTCACCGTGCCTCGCCAAGTAAACAGTCGGGAGCATCTCAGTCATTGACGCGTGGTCCTATCATGGCGGTGCGCCAATCGAAATCTCGATTGGCAAACAGGGACAATTGCGATTGCGAACCTGAAGAACTGTACCAGCGGGGAAGTCTCCGGAAATAGGACCTTGGTCGTAAGGCTCCGCCGGACGCCACCACAAGCGTTGTCGTCGTCTCGAGCGGTAGATTCTTGCAGGTACTCGCCTCCCGCTGGCTCGGCGTGTGGCGCCAATCTTGCGGTTGCTCCGACATCGGCTGCTGGTCAAGGAGCAGGTGGTAACAACGGACGTCCGGCTCCTTCATCTGTCGATGGAAATCCTTCGTCCTCGAACAAAGACTCCCTCTCCCCAGGCGAACGGGACGAATATGCAAGAAAAAACAACGTCCACTGGTGTTTGTCATGTGACGATTTCGTTAATTCTCACGCGGTTTGGCTTTTCGTTGGTCCCTCATTTTCGCGCAACACGGGCGACATCTCGCACCTCTTCCGCTGATAGTCGGAATGCCTTCGAATAAAAACTGGAGATCATATCGGCAGTCTCGATTCCAGTCGGTACGTTGCTCGGGTTGAAGACGAGCCTTCTGTCCTCGTCGGCTGTGTTTGCTGTTAGCCTCTTGATTTCGAGCCTGCCAAGAAGAACTCGTTTCCGATTGTCGGGCCACGCGATCGAAGGATCATTGATCCTATCACCCTGCTCAGCGACTTGAGCATATAGCGCGAAACGAATGGGTGGTGCACCTGCTACTCGCGCTTTAATCTCTTCCATCAGGTAGTTTGCGCTTTGTTTCTCTCTTTCCTCATCCGTGAGTAACTGTTCGCCTGCCTCAGGTACGAGCTGATAACGCACATAATGACCTTCGCCTTTGGCGTTAATGAACTTGAACGAACCAACACCGTAATAAGAGATGGTGGCAAAGCTGGCCGGAGTCTTCTGCGCGGCAACAAATGCCCTTGCCGTCGGGTGTAATTCCAGGAACCTATCGAGAGCAGTCGGAGTGGCCGCGCACGGTCCGCTGGCAGCAATCGCGAGCATTAAGTCGCGCAGGTCATCCGTGTTGGAAACGGGAAAACCGTTGAAACTGTGAGCTCCCAGATCGGTGCTCGCACCGCCGGGCAATTCGAATCTGATTGCCATGCCTCGCGGATTGGCCATCGGGTCATTGTCTGGAATAGTTGGAACACCGCTAAAATCGGAGAAACGCACGGTGACTTTGCTGCCTGGTCCTTGCAGATGAGGCGCCTTGGTAATTCCTTTGGCAGGGCTATCCGGGGTAAATTCGCCCTGTAAAATAACCCCCTTGGCATGCACAGCTCGACAATGATTGTACCCGAACGCGCTGTGCATCGATTCGACCAGTTCGGCCGGAGTGTGAATGGGATCCTCAACTTGCGGGCTCTGGTTGAATGGCTCGGCGGCTGCCGCGACACCTGCCAGGAGCGATGATCCGATCAATGCCGTGCTAACGATGAAGGAAAGTAGCGCTCTCATATATACCTGACGGGATTTCGGTCGTTAAT
>Ga0207701_10007364_pt1 | contig 10944 bp, 8 predicted proteins | sample KBSSwiSSwithPhiX_FD_184294 | JGI IMG/M metagenome (GOLD analysis project Ga0207701, IMG submission 184294) | Switchgrass rhizosphere bulk soil microbial communities from Kellogg Biological Station, Michigan, USA, with PhiX - S5 (SPAdes) (version 2) | ecosystem: Environmental > Terrestrial > Soil...
CCAAGGTTGAACTGGACGGAGTTGCTTGTCGCGGGACCGTCCGCCCCGAAACTGAAGTTGAACAGGCCGGCAAAACTGGTCGGTCCGGCGTCGCCGCCGAAGTTTGTCTCGTCGACGATAAGGGTAGGCTCGCCCGCTCCCGACAGGGTCACCGACGGGCCATCGTCATCCATGACCAGGCTGTTGCCGATATTGACCGCCAGGCTGTCGGTATCGCCGTCATGATCGGTGATTGTCGCCGTCAGCTGGATCGAGGTCGCGCTGGGGCTGACCGGATCGTCGTTATTGGTCGGATCGGGATGGATGACGGCACGGATCTGGTCGAGCGTAACCACACCCGATCCGCTGTTGACGCTGACCGTGAACACGGTGTTGCTAGCATCCACGCCGCCCAGCGTCGCCGATGTCGAACCGGTAACCACGCCGGCGATGTTGTACAGCAGAACCGGCAGGCCGGTGGCCGTATCGACCAGGCCGCTGTTGGTGCCGTTGACCGTGCTGACCGCATAGCTGGTCGATCCTGGGCCATCGGCGCCATAGCCAGCGTTGAAGATGACCGAGAAGTCACCGCTGTCGTTGGTCCCCAGGACCGTTTCGTCCACATGGAGCGTCGGAAGCGAGATGTCGGCGCGGTTCATTTCGGGTGAATCGTCGTCGACAATGATCTGGCCGGTTGACTCGGCGAAGTCGCCGTCGGCGTCCGTCACTCGAACGGTAACCGGGAAGCCGACATTATTTTCGGTGTCGTCGCCCGGCTGACCGTCAAGCGTCGGATGATCGATCGCATGGTTCTGCGTCACGGTATAGTCGCCCGTCGCAGGATCGAGCGTCACGGTGATCACGGTTACGCCGCCCTGCTGGATCAGCAGCGACCCGCCCGGACCGGCAACATAGGTAAAGCCAGCTGGCGCCCCGGTGATCTGCAGGCTGTAAGTCAGCGTGCCGTCGCCGCCCTGAACGCTGACATTGCCGCTGACGACATTGTCGCCCACGACGTCGGGAGCGTCATCGTTAGGGCCGCCCGCAATGCCGTTGGCGCCAGGAATGACGTCGTCGTCAAGTCCGACGCCGCCGCCGAACTGGATGGCAATGGGCGTATCCGGAATGGTGATGGTCAGCGTCGTGCTCGACGTGTCTCCATCGCCGTCGGTGATCGTGTAGTTGAAAACGTCCTGGACGCCGCCCGGAGATTCCTGGTTGCGGACATAGCTGTAGCTGCCGTCCGTGTTGAGGGTGAGCACGCCATATTGGCCGTTGATGTGGAAGTTCGGGCCCGCGTCGGTGTCGACATTGGCCGGAACGTTGACGCTCGACACTGCAGTGACATGGGCGTTGTCCGCTCCGACGGTGTCCTTGCCGTTGTCGGTGTCGCCGGCATCGCCGGGCGCCGCATCCGTGATGACGTTGCCGGTTGCCGGCCCAAAGTCGCCGACGCCCAGCGCATCGGTGTCCGGCCGTGCGGTCGGAACGTCGTCGATGATGTCGATATGCAGCGTCGCCGAGGCCTGGTCACCGTCACTGTCGGTCAGGACGACCGCGAAATTGTCGGCATCCGGGTTGGCATCGCTGTGGCTGATATTGTCATTCAGCACATAATTGTAGAGGATATTGTCTCCAGCAAAGCCGGTAATCGTCAGCGTGCCATAGGCGCCGGCGATCTGCTGGCCGATGGTGCCAGTCACCACCACGCCATTAATCGTCACGCTGTCGACGCCATCCGGCGAATGGATCAAAATCGTGCCGGCGGTGGCTTCGCTCGGGTCGCCGTTGGCGCCCGCTGCGGCTTCCTCGCCGGAGCCTTCGGGCTCGCCGCCCAGGCGGGTCGGCAGACCCTTCTCGTCGACGCTGTCGATCGCGTTGACGGCCGCCGGCTGTCCGTCCGGCTGGATCTGGATTTCCGGCTCTGAGTCCTGGATGTCGAGCGGTGGCTGCGGCTCGGGCGGCTTATAGGTATATTCGGTCGGCGGAATCAGGTCGCCGAGCGGCACGCCCGGATCCAGCGGCGGCGGCGGAACGGCGAAGTTGCCGCCGCTCGAGGGCGGCGTTTCACCGGCGGCCGGCTGGACTTCCTGGCCGATCAGCAGCGCGGCGACGTTGGTCGCCGGAACCTCGACGCCATTCAGCACCAGCTGCGGCACGAACACCGCGCCATCGATGATGATCAGTTGGGTGCCGTCGGGCATGTCGACGACCAGGTTGCGGCCCACGACATGCACGTCGCTCAATTCGACGCCGGCCGGCAGCGTTACGACGCCGTCCGGCCCAACCACGATCTGCTGGGCATCCGCCTTGACGGCGAAGGGCGTCTTGCCGATTTCGACGATCAGCGATGCGGTGTCGCTGGCGCCATTATTATCGGCGAGCGTGTAGGTGAAGCGGTCGCGAACGTTCTCGACGCCCTTGTTGGCCTGGTAGACATAATTGCCCTGGGCATCGACGCTGAGCTTGCCGAACTCGCCCATGACGCTGAGCTTGCCGCCGGCGAAGCTCGAGTCTTCGCCGCCCTTGCCGGCAATGGCGGTGATATGGCCGTCCGTGGCGGAGTCGGCCCCGGCAGAACCGGTCTGGGTTCCCTCGCCCGTGATCAAATTGCCAGTCGCAGTGCTCTTTGAGCCAGCCGCGAGCTGATCCGTGTCATCGTTGGCGATCGGCCCTTGGCCCTGGAACGCGCTCGTGTGCGAAGCATCTTCGTACCGCATAACCACCTCTGCCCTTTTGCGCCGCGGAGCACCCGCGACGCGTTAAATTGCGCTCTAGTTGGGACGTTGCGTTAACCGGAATTGGTTAATGCAGCCGCGAATAGTCGAGACCGCCCCCGCGCTCGTAAACAAAAGAAACACCTCAATTGTGAAATTTTCAAGCTTGGCCGGATTCGGGGCAGAAGAGTGGGGTCAGCTTTTATGATTATCGTCTAGAAATTCTTGGTTAACCTTCAATGCTACTCTAAGTAATCATTGCAGTAATTTATGGAAACGGCACGATGTTAGGCGACAGGTTCATATGAATTGCCTGAATTGTGCGAGAGGAGCGCGTCGAATAGATTCAGGGAATAGGTAAAAAGTTAATTCGTGTTAAATTTATAACTTAGGTTACCGAAAGGTTAACAGGCGGCGGCGCGATCCGAGCAGCGATTCAACCGCGAATCCCGTCGCCCTGGAGCTTGTGGAAAATTTTGTGGGCGGCCCGTCCCGCTTTGGGAAATTCCGCCAGTTCAACGAACAATTGCGCGAGCGACTCGGAAGCCCGCGGAGTCAAGAGCGCGACTCAAGATGGACGGATCGGCCTTGGCTGATGCATCCTTCCCGTCGCCGGGCTAGCATGACGGCTCGAGCGGGAGGAAAGCGGTTGAAGATTGCGTGCATCGGCGGAGGCCCTGCCGGCTTCTACTTCGCGATTTCGATGAAGCTTCGCGACCCGCGTCACGACGTGCATGTGTTCGAGCGCAATGCCGAGGGAGTGACCTTTGGCTGGGGCGTCGTCTTTTCCGACCAGACCGTCGAGAATTTGATGGCGAACGATCCTGTTTCCGGCCGGATCATCTCCGACGAGTTTGCCCACTGGGACGATATCGACGTCCATATTCATGATGCGTGCGTGCGTTCGTCGGGACATGGCTTCATCGGCATCGGCCGAAAGCGGCTGCTGGAAATATTGGCCGGCCGCGCTCGCGAGCTGGGCGTCGAAATTCACTATGAGGCCGAGTGCGACCCGAATCTCGGAGTATGGCGAGACTGGGACCTGGTCATCGCCGCCGACGGGATCAACAGCCGGTTCCGCGAAACACATGCCGAACATTTCGGAGTCGACATCCAGGAGCGGGCCAACCGCTTCGTCTGGCTCGGAACTCCCAAGACCTTCGATGCCTTCACCTTCGCTTTCGAAAAAACCGCGGCCGGCTGGATCTGGGCCCATGCCTATCGCTTCGCCGAGGACTGCTCGACCTTCATCGTCGAATGTTCGGAAACTACTTGGGCCGGCCTGGGCCTCGACCAGATGGACCAGGCAGAAGCGATCGCGCTGTGCGAGAAGATCTTCGCCAAATATCTCGACGGCCAACCCTTGCTTACCAATGCCGCACACCTCCGCGGCTCGGCGGCTTGGCTCAGGTTTCGGCGGATTATTTGCGAGCGATGGCATTACGACAAACTGATCCTGCTCGGCGACGCCGCCCACACTGCCCATTTCTCGATCGGATCCGGGACCAAGCTTGCGCTGGAGGATGCGATCAAGCTGGCGGAAGTCCTCAATCGCCCGGGCCTCGATCGGATCGAGGCGTTGGCGGAATATCAGGCCGAACGAAATCTCGAGGTGCTGAAGCTGCAGAACAGCGCCCGAAACTCAACCGAATGGTTCGAGACCGTCGAACGCTATCTCGACTTTGAGCCCTGGCAATTCGCCTACTCGCTGCTGACCCGCTCCCAGCGGATCAGCCATGAGAATCTCCGCCTGCGCGACCGCGATTGGCTGGAGGAGACGGAGCGGACATTCTGGAAAAAGGCGACCGGCGAGGAGAAGACCGCCTGGCCGATGTTCGCTCCCATGAAGTTGCGTGAGATGGAGGTTCAGAACCGCATCGTCGTATCGCCAATGGCGATGTATTCGGCCAGGGACGGGGTCCCCGGCGACTTCCACCTGGTCCACCTCGGCGCCCGAGCCCAGGGCGGCGCAGGCTTGGTATTCACCGAAATGACCTGCGTTTCCCCGGAAGGGCGGATCAGTCCCGGTTGCACCGGAATGTGGAACGGCGAGCAGGCCGCCGCGTGGCGGCGGATCACCGATTTCGTTCATGCCAACAGCAAGGCCAAGATTTGCCTGCAGCTCGGCCATTCCGGCGGAAAGGGATCGACGCGGCTGGGCTGGGATGGCGACAACCTCCCGCTGGTTGAGGGCAATTGGCCTGTCATTTCCGCCTCGGACGTGCCTTGGGCACCGGTCAATCAGCAGCCGCGGCCGATGTCCCGCGCGGATATGGACGAGGTAAAGGGTCAGTTTGTCGCCGCCGTGCGGATGGCGATCGATGCCGGGTTCGACATGGTCGAGATGCACGCCGCCCACGGCTATTTGCTGTCGAGCTTCATCACTCCGGTCCAGAACAAGCGCACCGACGAATATGGCGGCAGCCTTGCCAATCGGCTCCGTTATCCGCTCGAAGTATTCACCGCGATGCGGGAGGCATGGCCGTCCGATCGTCCGATGTCGGTTCGAATCTCGGCCAACGACTGGGCAGGAGAGCAAGGAGTGACGCCCGATGAGGCGGTATTGATTGCCGAGGCCTTCGCTGAGGCCGGCGCCGACTTGATCGACGTCTCGGCCGGCCAGACCTGGGCAGATGCCAAGCCGGTCTATGGCCGGCTGTTCCAGACGCCCTTTTCCGACAAGATCCGAAACGAGGCCAAGCTCGCGACCATGGCGGTCGGGAACATCACCGATCCCGACCAGGTCAACGCCATCCTGACCGCCGGGCGGGCGGACCTGGTCGCGCTCGCAAGGCCCCACCTGGTCGACCCGATGTGGACGCTCCGTGCAGCGGCAATGGCTAATTACCGCGACCAATGGGTGCCGCCGCCCTACCTTGGCGGAATGGCCCAGATGGCCCGGCTGTTCGAGCGCGAAGCCGAGATGCGGGCAGCAGAGCTGAAGGCCTGAGCCTCAAAAGGCGCAGGGTTGGCCTCGCGCAACGAAATGAATGTCGGCGAAGGCCGCCCTGCCCTTGCTGTTGGTATTGTCGCCATCCGAAGCAACCGCGAGCTGGACCGGCTTGCCCGGCTTGCTGCCGAACGCCCTGGCGAAATCGGCGGCGACATCGGCGCGTTTCGCAACCCAGGTTCCCGCCTTTGCCGCGCCACTGTCGGCGACCACCAACTGCGAGCGATCGGTATAGCTGCTGCGGCGCGCCGTCCCGACCGGGTGGCTGTTGTCCCACACATAGACCACAGCGGCATCCGGAATCGATTGACCGAACATTGTTCGCGCCATCTTGAGCTTGAACCGGGTCGAACCCGAAAGCTCGCTATCGGGCATGTCGAAGGCAATATAGACCCTCGCCGCATAATCGTCGCCGCTCTTCCTGGTCATGTTCGCCTTTTGCACGGGTCCGTCGACATACCAGCGCCAACAAAGCACCGGCCGTTGGGCCAGGTCGACACTGATCGGACGCGCCATCAGCGACATGCTGCCGTCGACGCGCGCTTCAAGCGCGACCTTCCCCGCTACGGTCGTAACCCGGTAACTGGTCGGCTTTTGGCCTTTCAACCTGACCATTGCCCAAGGCGATGGCGGAGCGCCCGGCGCAGTGAATCGGCCAATCCATGCCGGCGACACATCGGCCGATGCGGTCAAAGCAAGCCAGGGAAGCAGAACGGCAAGCCGGCAGGCCCTTGAGACGCAAAAGAACATGTGAACCCCCTAGGTCGACAGCTTCCTGGGTTGCATCGGGATCGAGGCTAGTACTCGCCGGGGTTTCCCCTGACGTCGCACCGAAGCCCGTCAAAGGTCAATTTTGCAAGCTCATCTACTGGTTTTCGCTGATCGACACCGGCCCGCTGCAAGGCGAAACAGGCGCTTGGATCTAAAAAACAGGAGGGTTTGGTGAGACGCCCGCTTTTCACAGGCGCAATGGCAATCCTGATGGTCGTCGTAGGGGCGGCCTCCGCCGCCAAGGCTCCGACGTCGTGGGACGGTTTGGTCCAGGTGAAATCCAAGCGGCTCGACTTGGTTTACCTTCAGCCGGGGGCCGATTTTCGTGCCTATAACAAGGTCATGATCGAACCGACCGAGGTCGCCTTCGCGAAGGACTGGCAGCGAGATTACAACCGTTCGACCCGGTCGCTCTCCTCGCGAGTTTCCGACAAGGATATGCAGGACACGATCAGCCAAGCGGTCAAGGCGGCGGACGGGATTTTCGCCAATGCCTGGACCAAGGGCGGCTATGCGGTCGTGAACGCCCCGGGTCCCGACGTGATGCGCGTGAAAACGGGTGTCGTGAATGTCTGGGTCACCGCTCCCGATCAACCGACCGCCGGGAGATCATACTCATTCTCGCAGGAAGCCGGCCAAGCGACTCTGTTCGTGGAGGCCAGGGATTCAATGACCGGCGCTTTGCTGGGCCGCGCCGTCGACCAGCGCATCGTCGGCGACAATTTCACGACCTGGCGCACCAGCGTCAGCAATCGCGGCGATTTCCGCGAGCAGGTCGAGCAATGGGCCACCATTAGCGTGCGCGGAATGTCCGAACTGAAGGCGCTGTCGCCGATCAAGCCATAGCACGTAACATTTTCATGATGGGGAGTTTCACATGTCCAGCAATAGACTAGCCAGTCTCGCGGGTGGGATCATATTCCTGATCGTGGCAGGCCTCTGCCTCTACCGGCTGCTTTACTGGTTTCCAATCACCATCGGTGGTCAGCAGGTTGGGCAAGCTGCAACGTTTCTGGCGCTCGCAATCTCCGCCGCCCTCTGTCTGGTCTTTTTCCGCGGGGGAAGCGCAATCGACAAGGGCTGATTAGTCCCAGTGCTCGGGGACAATCCCGATATTCAACCCGAACGAAGGGAGTAGGGACATGGCCATGACCGAAGGGCCCGCCGCAAAAACGACCATCGGAACCCTGGTCGAGCTGCTCCTCCCTCTGTTCATCCTGGGCTTGCTGATCGCGCTTTGCGTGCAGCTGCTGGTCCCCTTTGTCGGCCTCCTCGTGTGGACGATCATCCTCGCGGTTTGCTTCTATCCCGTTCACAAGCGGCTGACCGGTCGCGGCATGAGCAATCGCCTTTCGGCAAGCATTATCGGCATTGGACTTACTGCCTTGATCCTGGTGCCGACTTCGATCGCGGCGATCAGCGCCGCCAGCTCCGCCCCGGCATTTGTCGCGGGGCTGAAATCGGGTGAGGAGCACGTGCCGCCGCCACCGGCGCAAGTGGCCGAATTGCCGGTGGTCGGTCCGAAATTGCACGCGGCATGGTCGCAGGCGGCAAACGACATGCCTGCCTTCGCCAAGCAATTCGGCCCGCAGCTGGGCAGTTTCAGCAAGTGGCTGCTGAGCACGGCGGGTGGAATGGTCGGCGCATTGCTGGCGCTCGTGCTGGCGGTAATCCTGGCGGCGGTTACGCTGGCCTATGCGGAGAGCGCTCGGGCATTCATCGCCAATCTATTGTCGCGCGTTACTGGCAGCCGCGCCAAGGGCGAGCATTACATGGACATCATCGGAGCCACGGTGCGATCCGTTGCAAATGGCGTCATCGGCGTCGCGTTCGTCCAGGCCTTGCTGTGCGGCATCGGTTTCTTCCTGGTCGGGATCCCGGGGGCGGGCCTCCTGTCGCTGCTGGCGATGGCGCTTGGCGTCGTGCAGATCCCGGTTGTCCTCGTTACCTTGCCGGCGATCATCTACGCATTCGCGGTGAAATCGACGACCGTCGCGATTCTCTTCACCGTCTGGTTCGTCATCGCCGGGCTCAGTGACGCAGTCTTAAAGCCCTTGATGATCGGACACGGCCTGGAGGTCCCGATGCCGGTTATCCTTCTGGGCGTCATCGGCGGAGTCATCGCCTATGGCCTGGTCGGCCTGTTTATCGGCGCCGTGCTGCTTGCCGTCGGATACGTCCTGTTCCGCGAATGGCTCGATGCTCCCGTGGCCGGCAGCGCCAAGGACCCGGCTACGCTGCAAGCCGCTGAGTAACGGCTAACCCTTGCTGGGCGCAAACAGCCCGATGAGCCGCGCCACCATCACTGCAAGGAAAAGCTGGCCGCCGATCACTTCGAATTGTGCGATGCCACGGGCAAGGTCGGTGCGCGGCAGGAAATCGCCGTAGCCGAGCGTCGCCAGGGTGACGAAGCTGTAGTAGACGGCACTGAGCTCGTTCAGCGGATCCGGTCCCACGATGCTACCGGGACGAAATCCCTCGATCGCCCAGTAGATCTGCCCAAAGAATACCCCTGCAAGCAAATAGGTGCTGAGAGCGGCATAAAGGGTCTCGCTGCTCACCGTCCTGGCTGTGACCGTGAAGCGCAAAGTCCCTGCGGCCGCGAGCAACCCAATTGCGCCCACCAACACGAGGAAGAAACCGGAATTGACCGGCAAATAGCCGTAGTCCGATGCGAAACGCGCAAGCACGAGCAGGCCCGTAGCCGCCAGCAACAGGGTGCGCGTGCCCTTGGTCGCATTCGGCATTATTGCCGCGAACAGGCACGCCGCCAGAAGGATTTTGATCATGACCGTCGGCAGTCCGATCGTGGTTGCGATCGGCATGACGAGAAGGGTCAGCAGCAACGCATAAAATAGAGTGGCGTAGCGCGACCGATGGTAGGCCTGCCAGAAAGGCGATTCATGTATTGGACGTCGTGTCCTGCCGTTCATGCATGCGGTGCCTGGCGACAAATGGTCATGCGATGCGCCGATAGAACCGCACCACCAGCTCCTCGATGATGATCATCGTCACGACGACAATGATCAGCCACACGATACCGTGCAGGACACCCTCGAAGTGCACGTTGTGCCCAAATGCAAACGAAAGGGCTTCCAGAATCACGAATTTTGATCCGAACAGGATCAACCAGGCCGTGAAATATTTCAGCGTCTTCCAGGCGGCACCGGTTTTGTCTTTGAAGAGCGCGAGGACGCTGTGCTCGGCAGCGATCGTAGCCTTCAACAGGATCTGCAGCACGATCGAGGCGAGCAGCGCGGTCGTAAAGGTGTCGACGTAAACCTTATCGGAATACTCGTTGAACAACCCAAGGACCACAAGGTCGATCAGCATCCCGGTGAAGAACAAGACGAACAGCCGCTGCCTGTCGGTCGGCATCACGGCCTCGGCCGGCAGGAAATTATGCGCTAGCGACGCTGTGGCCATCTTCCCGTCCTGATCGAGCGTTGGCCGTCCGGATCCGCCAAGGGCTCCAGCGGCCAACACATATCCTTGTTTTCACCTATTGCTGCACGGTCACCGTGGCAGGATCAGGCACCGAGACGTAAACTACCGTATCGCCCTCATATTGCGGCTGATAATAGGCCCCACCGCAGCTGTAGTAGGTATAGGTGTGGTACGGATAGGGTGAGCAGCCTCCCGGTAGGCCGTAATAGGCCGAGCCGTAAGCCACCGCCGTTGCCCACGCCGCCGTTGCGCCGATCGCAATTCCGGCACCGATGGGATAATCGCCCCAGCCGTTCCAATCGCCCCAGTCGTTGTCGACATTGATGTCGCCGGTATTGATGTTGCCGTTATTGATGTTGTTGCCGCTACCGATCTGGTTGCGGCCCCCGCCTCCTTGACCGGGCCGCTGTCCAGGCCGACCGCCGCCAGCTCCGCCGGGCCTTCCGACACCGCCGACACCGCCAACACCTCCGGCACCGCCGACTCCGCCAACACCTCCGGCACCGCCGACGCCGCCAACACCACCGGGCTTACCAGGCTTGCCGACACCGCCAGCACCGCCAACACCGCCGGGCCTGCCGGCACCGCCGGCACCGCCAACGCCACCCGGGCGTCCAGCGCCGCCGCCGCCGGGCCGCGTGTTCGCCATGCGATTGCCAGTGCTCGGGCCGCCATTCGAAGGCCGGCTGTAGCTCCCACCGCCTGGACGGCTGTAGCTGCCACCGCGGCTGAAGCCGGAACCGCCGCCGCCGCGACCGTAGCTGCCGCCCCCGCCACGGTTCATGCTGGATCCGCCGCGGCTAAAGCCGCCGCCGCCGCCGCGGCTCATGCTCGACGAGCCGCCACGGCTAAAACCGCCGCCGCCACGGCCGCCGCCGCCGCCGCGGCCTCCGCGGGCATCCACCTCCTGGATGCTGAATGCGACCAGGCTCACGAAGGCGGTGAGCATTGCTATGCTGTGGACGCGACTGCGCATGTTACTCTCCCGCTCCCTGATAGGTTGCCAGCTGGATCTTCTTCGCATTCGCGTCCGGCACGAACGCGAAGTCAGCATCGGTGAAGGTCGGATTGACCACCCAC
>Ga0207701_10007365_pt1 | contig 10943 bp, 10 predicted proteins | sample KBSSwiSSwithPhiX_FD_184294 | JGI IMG/M metagenome (GOLD analysis project Ga0207701, IMG submission 184294) | Switchgrass rhizosphere bulk soil microbial communities from Kellogg Biological Station, Michigan, USA, with PhiX - S5 (SPAdes) (version 2) | ecosystem: Environmental > Terrestrial >...
GGATCGCCATCGGCATCTGCACCCACCTCGGCTGCTCGCCGACGTATCGTCCGGAGATCGCGCCTGCCGACCTGGGTCCCGATTGGCTCGGCGGCTTTTTCTGCCCGTGTCATCAGTCGAAGTTCGACCTCGCCGGCCGCGTCTACAAGGGCGTGCCCGCGCCGACCAACCTCGTGATCCCGCCGCACAAGTACCTCTCGGATACGAAGATCGTCATCGGCGTCGGCCAGGACGGCAAGGAAATCTGAAATGGAAAAGCTGCTGAACTGGATCGACGCGCGCTTCCCGCTGACCTCGCTCTGGGAATCGCAGTGGGGCAAGTACGTCGCACCCCGCAACTTCAACTTCTGGTACTACTTCGGCTCGCTCGCGACACTCGTGCTCGTCATGCAGATCGTGACGGGCATCTTCCTCACGATGAACTACAAGCCGGATGCCGAGAAGGCGTTCGGCTCCGTCGAGTACATCATGCGCGACGTGCAGTGGGGATGGCTCATCCGCTACATGCACTCGACCGGCGCGTCGCTGTTCTTCGTCGTCGTGTACCTGCACATGTTCCGCGGCCTCATGTACGGCAGCTACAGGAAGCCGCGCGAGCTCCTGTGGATCTTCGGATGCCTCATCTACCTCACGCTGATGGGCGAGGCGTTCTTCGGCTACCTGCTCCCGTGGGGCCAGATGTCGTACTGGGGCGCGCAGGTGATCGTCAACCTGTTCTCGACCGTGCCGCTCATCGGGGAAGGGCTGGGGACGTGGATCCGCGGCGACTACACGATCTCGGACATCACGCTCAACCGCTTCTTCGCGTTCCACGTGATCGCCTTCCCGCTGATCCTGCTCGGGCTCGTCGCTGCGCATCTGATGGCGCTGCACGAAGTGGGATCGAGCAATCCCGACGGCATCGAGATCAAGGGGCAGGGCAAGGATCCCAAGACGGGCCTGTATCTCGACGGCATCTACAGCCACCCGTATTACACGATCAAGGACATCGTCGGCGTCGTGGTCTTCCTCGCCGTGTTCTCCGCGATCATGTTCTTCGTGCCGGAGATGGGCGGGTACTTCCTCGAAGCGAACAACTTCATCCCTGCCGACCCGCTCAAGACGCCCGAGCACATTGCGCCGGTCTGGTACTTCACGCCGTACTACGCGATCCTGCGTGCCGTGCCCTCGTTCATGGACAGCCAGTTCTGGGGCGTGCTCGCGATGGGCGTGGCGGTGCTGATCTTCTTCTTCCTGCCGTGGCTCGACAAAGGCGCGGTCAGGTCGATCCGCTACCGCGGCACGCTGTACAAGTCGTGGCTCGCTGCGTTCGTGATCTCGTTCATCATCCTCGGGTACCTGGGCGTCGTGCCGGTGACCGTGTGGGGTCAGTTCCCCGAAAGCTGGCCGATCCTCGGCGGCGCGGACAAAGCTACCGTCGTGGCACGCATCCTCACGGTCGTGTACTTCCTCTTCTTCTTCCTGATGCCGTGGTACACGCGACGCGACAGGACGAAGCCCGTCCCGGAAAGGGTGCGATAGCGACGATGAAAACCATCGCCACTCTTCTTTCGCTTTTGATCTGCGGTGCGGCGCTTGCGTCGGGCGGGGCCGACCTTCGCCTCGATCCTGCGCCCATCCACCGTCTCGATGCCGAGTCGCTGCAGCGCGGCGCGCGCAACTTCGTCAACTACTGCCTCAACTGCCACAGCGCGAAGTACATGCGCTACGAGCGCCTCAAGGACATCGGCCTCACCGAGCAGCAGATAAAGGACAACCTCATGTTCGGCACCGACAAGATCGGCTCGACCATGACGGTCGCCATGACGCCTGCCGAAGGCAAGGCATGGTTCGGCGCAGTGCCGCCCGACCTGTCCGTCGAGGCGCGCGTGCGCGGCGCCGACTGGCTGTACAACTACCTGCTTGGGTTCTATCGCGACGATTCCACGCCGACCGGCTGGAACAACCTCGTGTTCCCCAACGTCGGCATGCCGCACGTGCTGTGGACGCTGACCGGTCCCAACACGCTCGTGTCGACCGAGTTCGAGAATCACGAGAAGGCGCTCGCGGCCTCCATCGCCAAGAAGGGGCTCGTGCGCGTCGACCCGGCCCCCGGCGGCAAATACCTCGTGCGTACCGTGACGCCCGACCCGAACGCGGCTGGATCGATGATGCCCGCGGACTACCGGGCGTTCGTCGCCGATCTCGTCAACTACATGGACTACATGGCCGAGCCCACGCGCAACGAGCGCGTGCGTCTCGGCATCGTCGTAATGTTGTACCTCGCGGTCCTGTTCGTCCTCGTGTACGCGCTCAAGCGCATGTACTGGAAGGACGTCCACTAGACGGACTGTCGTAGCGGCGCCTCGTGAACGCACGGGGCGCCCCACATAAGTGAGAACGCGCGCCGCCGATGTCAGGCGCGTGAAGGAGATGCCGCCATGATGACCCTGTATTCCGGGACGACCGACCCGTTCTCCCAGCGTTGCCGCATCGTGCTGCACGAGAAGGGCATGGACTTCCAGATCATCGACGTCGACCTCGACCACAAGCCCGAGGACCTCGCCGTCATGAACCCGTACAACCAGGTGCCCGTGCTTGTCGAGCGGGACCTCGTCCTGCACGAGTCCAACATCATCAACGAGTACATCGACGAGCGCTTCCCGCACCCGCAACTCATGCCGGCCGACCCGGTCATGCGCGCCCGCGCGCGGCTGTTCCTGCACCGGTTCGAGAAGGAGCTCTTCATCCACATCGACGCGCTCGAGGGCAACAACCAGAAGTCGGCCGACAAGGCGCGATCGCTGGTGCGGGATGCGCTGCTGCAGATCACGCCCGTGTTCGCCAAGCACAAGCACATGCTGGGCGAGGACTACTCGATGCTCGACGTCGCGATCACGCCGCTCCTGTGGCGGCTCGACTACTATGGCATCGCCATGCCGAAGCAGGCGGCGCCGCTCATGAAGTACGCCGAGAGGCTGTTCGCCCGGCCTGCGTTCTCCGAGGCGCTGACGTCGGCCGAGCGGGGAATGAGGAAGTAGCGCTGGCGCAGGAAGGCGCGCTTGTAAGAGAGCGCCGGACTTGACGGGACCGGCCGGGTGCGTAATATCTTCCCGGCCATGTCCGAGCAATCCGCCAAGCCGTACCTGATTCGCGCCATCTGCGAGTGGTGTGGCGACAACGCGCTCACGCCTTATCTCGCGGTCAAGGTCAACGAGCAGACGCGCGTGCCCGCCGCGTTCGTGAAGAACGGCGAGATCGTGCTCAACGTGAGCACGACCGCGACGCGCAAGCTCACGATCGACAACGAATGGATCCAGTTCACGGCTCGATTCAACGGCGCCTCGCAGGAGGTCGCCGTGCCGATCAGCGCGGTGTCCGGCATCTTCGCCAAGGAAACGGGATACGGCTTCGCGTTCAGCTCGCCGCAGGACCCGGCGGCCTCGCTCGCCACGGCCACCGCGCCGCGCGAGCCGGAGAAGTCCACGCAGTCGAAGGACGGAACCCCCGTCAAGCGCAAGCGCCCGCCCCATTTGCAGATCATCAAGTAGCGTGTAGGTCGGGCTTCGGCCCGACGCGATCCCCGGCCTAGCGCCTCCCCACGCGTAAAATGGCACCCGCGCCGGCATAGCTCAGGGGTAGAGCAGCGGTTTTGTAAACCGTTGGTCGTGGGTTCGATTCCTACTGCCGGCACCAATCCCCACGTGTACGGACCGGCGACATAGGTGCCAGTCCGTACCTAAGCTGGAGTGAACCCCTCCAGTGTCCGGTACGTTTTGGAACCTATGTCTCGGGCCGCTCACGCGGATCTTCCATTAGCGACGGTCGAGAGTCTGCAGCGCTAGACTGTTCCCTTCGGCGTCGGCGCTGCACTTCCGCTCCGACGCGTGGATCGCTCAGCGTTCGAAACGGCTCGTGTCCTTCAGCTGCGAGCCGTCCTTGCCAGGAGGCCGCAATGCCCCGACGTGGCGCTTCCAGAATCAATCGACTGGCAAGACGCGTCGGCCGTCTTGCTGCCTCGCTGGGCATCGCATGCGCGGTCTCGGCTGCGACGGCGCAAGCATTGATCGATCCGGAGTTCGGCGCGCAGCGACTTTCGCAATTGAGAGACCAGGCGGTTGCTTCGAAAGCGCCTCGCTTGAATTCCGCCATGCCCCACTTCGGATCGATGACACCCGCGCAACGACGCGCCGCGGTGGATGCCTATTGGGGCAGCGGCGCTTCGACCGAGGATAAGCTGCGTATCTTCGATACGTATTGGGAGTACGCGGACCGCAAGTATGCGGCGTTCCAGAACCTGGTCGTGGATTGGCCGGCGCTGCGTGCGCGCTACCGGGGAGAGGTCGCGGCGGGGGTTAGCCGCGGCCGCTTCGTGGCCATCATGAACCACTTGTCGTTGGCGCTGAAAGACAGCCATACGCAGGCGCTGGATCTGCTGGTGAACATATTCACAGTCCCTGAGCCCGGCGTTCCCTTGATGGGACAGGGTGCCTGGCAGTTCGATACGTCCGGCGCATGCCTGACGGCGCAGGACGATGGGTCGGCACTCGTGTATTCGGCCATGCCGCATCATCCGCTCGGCCTGCAGCCGGGAGACCGAATACTGGGGTACGACGGGCGTCCCTGGCGCGAGCTGTACAAGCAGCTGATCGCCGAGGAGATGCCGCTCTGGCCGTTGTGGTGGGGGAGTTCGGCCAGCTCGTTCGACCATTCGTTTGTAATGGCGGCCGGATTGAACTGGCACCTGTTCGATACGATGGACATCGCCAAGTACAGCACCGGGCAAGTCGTGCACGTATCCACCAATCTGATGCCGGGCGCGACCTTCTGGGGCTTCTGCTCGGAGCAGATGCCAGTGCAGGGCGTGCCGATGCCGGACTGGCAAGACAACAAGACCGTGGGTTACGGCGTGGTTCAGGGGAGCAACATCGGCTACATCTACGTTTGGGGCTGGTTTGGCAACTCCGAGCTCGATTTTGCGAACGCGGTATACGACCTCACGCAAGTCCGGAAAGTGGAAGCGCTGGTCGTCGACTATCGCTACAACGTGGGCGGATTCCTCCGCGCGCCGAAGCTGGGTACGGCCTTGCTGTCGAAACATCCAGCGCCAACGCTCGGGAACGACGAGCGATTGAAAGCGACGAATCACTTCCAGATGAAGACGCTGTTCACGCCCAGCTACTTCGATCTCGACTTCACGATAATCGATGGGCAGAGGGTACGAATCAAGGAGTCCTATGCCGGTCCCGTGGCGGTTCTGGTGGGGCCAGGAGCGCTGAGCGCCGGAGATTTCGGATCGGAACTGGCCCGCTCGTTGCCGCTCGCAAGGACGTTCGGAAAGTCGACGTCGATGGCGCTTGGCCTGCCGACGCAGCCGGCGCTGGGCACGTTCATCGATCTCGGTCCGGGCTGGGATGGAAGAGTGTCCGAATCCAACTCGTACGAGGTCGGCGCGCCGCACGATTACCTGATTCACACGGAATTCCCGGTAGGCGAGCGGGTGTGGCTAACGCCGTCCGATGTGGCTTCCGGGAAAGATACGGTGGTCGGCGCGGCACTCGCATGGATCAACCAGCATCTCGGGCATTAGCCAAGCATTGGGCGGCGAGCTCGTTCGCGTACCGTTCGATGGCTGCCCAGTCGGTGTACTCGTGGTCGCGTGAAGTGTCCGTGGTTGCGCCGACCATGGCCGAGATGAAGCGCATCATCCAGCGTACCGGAAACCCGTACTGCCGATAAAGGAGCGCACCGGCGACCGGGTGAGTTGCGCGCGGCGTCCATCCCGTGTCGCGCATGAACTGCGCATTGGACTTCTCGACCGCGGCGGCCGCCCGGTCCCGGCGTTCTTCGCTCGCCGCCGGGTCCACCACGCCGTGGGCGGAAAGGCTGACGGGGAGGAAGAGGTTGGGTACGCGCACGAGCGCCTCGCGATGATCGCGCACGAACCTCAGCATCGGCGACGCATGCTTCCCCATGCGGATAGACGAAGCGACAACAGCCGCGTCGTACCGCGCGAGATCGACGCTCGTCGGAACGCCGGCCATCACATCGAACTCATCGACGGTGAAACCGCGGATGCCCAACGTCGCTGCGATGCGCTCCGCGATTCGGCGCGTCTGGCCGTCGCGGCTGGCGTAGGCGAGTGCGACCATGACCATGCGCGCATCATCGCTCGCGCCGCGACCGCGAGTGCTGAGGGAGATCAAGGCACTTGCTCGGTCGTACGACGACCCGTGGCGCGTGAGGGGCTAGAATTCGATGAATGGATCGCCCGAACGTCGCCGACACGGACGCGACCATGCCGCGCGTCCGCCCCCTGCGGCACACCTTCGTGCCGGTTCGCCGCAGCATGATCGGCACCGGCACGGCGCAACGTGAATTCGCGCTCGCCGTCGAGGCGCTCGTGTCGACGCTCGCCGAAGCGCGAGCGGTATCCAGCGATCCTTCTGATGAACCCCGCCTTCGCGGCTTGCTGCAACGCGCAAGGCGGCAGCTCAACGTGGCGGACGAGAAGCTCCTGATGCTCGACCGCCGCCGGCAGCGAAGTATTTTCCGCCGCGCCGAACGCCTGCGGGAGCATCTCGACGACCTCCATCTCCATGTGGCCTGCTACTATGTCGAACGAACGTTCGACGGGGAGAGTGGCCCATGCCAGACGGATCTACAGTCTTCGGGGAACTGAACGAAGCCCAGCGACGGGTCGTCGCATTTGGAACTGCGAAGGCGCACGGGCCGCTGCTCGTCATCGCAGGGGCGGGCACTGGCAAGACCAACACCATCGCCCATCGCGTCGCGCGCCTGATCCGCGACGGGGCCGATCCCCAACGCATCCTGCTCCTGACGTTCAGCCGGCGCGCGGCCGTCGAGCTCGAAACGCGTGCTGGCCGCGTCGTCGGGAAGCTCCTGCGCAGCCGCGACGGCGACGTGCCCATCGTGCTCCCGTGGGCGGGAACCTTCCACAGCGCGGGCGCGAAACTTCTTCGCCTGTACGCCGAGCGCATCGCGCTCTCGCCGGAATTCACGATCCACGACCGCGGCGATTCCGAAGATTTGATGGGCGTAGCGCGCAGTGCGCTTGCCATCGACGTCACCGAGCGCCGTTTCCCGTCTTCCGGCGCCTGCATGGCGATCTACTCGCGCATCGTCAATGCGCAACGCGGGCTCGCCGAGGTGCTCGGCGTATCGTTCCCGCGCTGGGTGGAGTGGGAAGACGATCTCGCGCAACTGTTCGCCGCCTACGTCGACGCGAAGCAGGCGCAGCACATCCTCGACTTCGACGACCTGCTTCTGTATTGGGACGGCATGCTCGGCGACGAAGCGCTTGCCGAGGAAGTTTCGTCACTCTTCGATCACGTCCTGGTGGACGAGTACCAGGACACGAACCGCCTGCAGGGATCGATCCTCGCTCGCCTGAAGCCGACAGGCGAGGGCGTCACCGTCGTCGGCGACGACGCGCAGGCGATCTACGGATTCCGCGCGGCGGAAGTTCGGAACATCCTCGATTTTCCGTCGCTGTACGACCCGCCCGCGGCCACGATGACGCTCGACGTCAACTACCGTTCGGCGCAAGCGATCCTCGACGCGTCCAACGCGGTCATGTCGCACGCCGCGGAGCGCTTCACCAAGGACCTGACCGGCGTCCGCGGCGTTGGCGAGCGCCCCCTCCTCGTGACCGTGAAAGACGAGTCGGAGCAGGCGCGATACATCGCGGAGGACGTGCTCGCGTGCCGCGAGCAGGGCATGCCGCTCAAGTCGCAGGCCGTGCTCTTTCGAACGTCGAGCCACAGCGCGCCGCTCGAGCTCGAGCTCGCGCGCCGGAACATCCCGTTCGTGAAGTTCGGCGGGCTCAAGTTCCTCGATGCCGCACACGTGAAGGACATGCTGTGCGCGTTGCGATGGGCGCACAACCCGCGCGACCGTCTAGCGGCCTACCGCGTCCTGCGCCTGTTGCCCGGCTTCGGACCGGCAAACGCGACGCGCATCGGCGACCGCATGGCGGATGCGGCAGAGGTGGACACCGCATCGTTACCGCGCGGGTCGGCCGAGCACTGGCCCGCGCTTGTCGCGCTGCTTGCGCGACTGCGCGCGCCGCAGGCGCGCTGGCCGGCCGACGTCGACGACGTGCTCGGATGGTACGAGCCGCATTTGATGCGCATTCACGAGGATGGCCCTTCGCGCGCGCTCGATCTCGTCGCGCTGTCGCGCATTGCGGCCACGTATCCGTCGCGCGAGCGCTTCCTCACCGAGATCACGCTCGATCCGCCATCCGCGAGCTCGGCCATGGCGGACGCGCCGCGCATCGACGACGACTACCTCATCCTGTCGACCATCCATTCGGCGAAGGGGCAGGAATGGCGCAGCGTGACCGTTCTCAACGCCGTGGACGGGTGCATCCCGTCGGATATGGCGACGGGACGCGCGGAGGAAATCGAAGAGGAGCGGCGGCTTCTCTACGTCGCGATGACGCGCGCGCGCGACCGCCTTGCCCTCGTCGTGCCGCATCGGTTCTACGTCGCGCAGCAATCGCGGGCCGGCGACCGTCACGTCTACGCTTCGCGCAGCCGCTTTCTCACCGCGTCGGTGTGCGACACGCTCGAGAATGTCACGTGGCCGGCCCCCGCCAATGAAAAGCCGCACGCGCCCAGGACGCGTGCGGCTGTCGACGTCGCGGCACGGATCCGCGACGCGTGGCGCAACCTGCGCTAACTCGGCACGCAGGCGGTCACGCCGGGGCCTGACCCCTCGGCCTGCCACCCCTGCAAAAGCATCGTCTGGAAGAGGAACTGGTCCGTGACCTGGCGGTGGTTGGGGGCGCCGCCCATGCTGCGGTTGTAGACGCGATAGACCGGCCGCATGCCCGCGTCGCAGGTCCCGTCCGTCCTCGGGAGGATCACGCCGAACACCGCGGCCTCGAATTGCCAGTTCGGGTTTTGCTTGACGATCGCGCACTCGCCAGCGAAGGGCGTATAGAAGTGCGAGCTCTTGGGACCGAACGCCGTGCTGAAGAACCTGCACTCGTCCACGGTACCCGGCGTCCCAAGGACGAACACGTTGAACGAGTGGCCCGTGCGGGCCCAGCCGGCAAACGTGCCGTTGTCGAGCTTCGTAATCTCGTCGGCGATGGCCGTCATGAAATAGTGGTCGAACACGGCGTGGTAGTACTCGATGACGCGCACGACGTTGCTGCCCGTCACCGCACCGGTGCCGGGCGAGCGCATGCCGCCTGCCGCGATGAATACCGCGGCGTCGTAGATGCCGTCGGACGTATCGGCGATCGCGATCTTCACGCGATTCGGCACGCCCGGCGTCACCACTGCAACGCAATCCAGCGGAACGGTGAAGCCGTCGAATTCGGTGTTGCGGGCGCCGGTGTAGTTCGGGATGAACAAGGCCTGGTTCACGTTCTCGTTGATCGAGTTGATCGCGACCGGACGGCCGTTGTAGTTGGCGCAGTTGACGCCGTTGACGAAGATGGCGAGTACGTCGTTGAAGTCGCTGTCGACGAACTCGGGATACTCCTCCGACGCGAACACGAACCGGATCGACATCGTGTTGGAAACTGGCACCACGTCGAACTCGAGGACCGCCGCGTCGAACGTCTCCGCACCGACGATCTGCGACAAATCGTTGTCGCCGGGGCGGTTGTGGTCCGTGCTCCAGCCGTCGCCTTCGTTGGGTCCGTGGGCATCGACGACGTTGCCCGTGGACAGGATGACGCCGCTCGCAATCGAGAACTCCGCCGCCGCACCGGTGAAGGTGCCGGACGCGGCAGGGTCGCCGGTGAAGCGCGCGTTGCTGACCGCGACGCCCGGACCCACGAGTGCCTGTGCGAGTGCCGCGGCCGCGCCGCCCGGCGCGATACCGCCGATCTTGGGCAGGACTTTGCCCGCATTTTTGGGCGCCACGCGTGCCGCGTCGGCGTCGACGGCAAACGCAAGGACGAGAAGCAGCGGGAGCATCAGCAGAGTGCGCATGAGCACTTCCTCGAAATGCAAAGGGACTGCGATTCTCTCCTGCTTTCCCCGCGGTGACAACGACATGGCTGTATGCGACAACGCGAATATTCGCGCTCCATCCGCCGAGCGGTGCCGCTCACGCTGCTTCTCTCGCGCACCATGACTTAGAATCGCGCGCCAAAGACCTGTCACGAGCAATTCGACCGGATATTGCTCGTCCGTATAACAAGGGAGACCGGATGCCGCTCATCGGACTTCGCCCGACGAAAGCGCGGCTGGTGATGGAAGAGAACCGGGACAGTGTCCTGGTCATGAAGGTCGTGCTCGACGACGACGAGGCGATCGAGCTGTCCACCGGCGGCGCGCTCAACGACATGGGTGGCGTGCTTCGCATCCGCGAGCGCAAGAGCAACGGCAACGGCGGCCTCGGCAGCGTGGTTTTCGTCGCATCGGGTGGCGATCCGCGAACGTCGCCGGCGAAGTTCCAGGTCAACGTCGGCATGTCGCCGGACAAGTTCACGACGCTGCTCCGCGCCGCCAACGCGGGCCGCCTGCCTGCGAAGTTCATCGTCGAGGCGGGCGCTCGCAAGGGGGCCGATGCGAAGGCGCTCGACTACCGGAAGCGCTCCGGCGTGCGGGTCAAGGTGTGGGACAACCATGCCTTTCGCGTGCTGCCGGTCACCAACTTCGTGATGATCCTGCCGATGGACCTGGCGACGACGACCACGGCCGCGATCATCGCGGATCCTGCCTCGCCGGCGGCCCCTGCGACCAATGCGCGGGTCGCGGAGCTCATCGACGACATGCTCACATTCCAGAGCGACACCCGCACGACGATGTTCGGCCTCGTCTGCGTCATCGGCGTGGTCGCCGTCGCGGCGCTCGTCATCGGCGTTGCAATCTACTTCCGCTGACCTGGAATGAAACTCCCCGCCTGGCGGGAGTAGGTCGGACTTCAGTCCGGCACGGACGCGGCGCGTCGGGCTGAAGCCCGACCTGCATCCCGAC
>Ga0207701_10007367_pt1 | contig 10943 bp, 10 predicted proteins | sample KBSSwiSSwithPhiX_FD_184294 | JGI IMG/M metagenome (GOLD analysis project Ga0207701, IMG submission 184294) | Switchgrass rhizosphere bulk soil microbial communities from Kellogg Biological Station, Michigan, USA, with PhiX - S5 (SPAdes) (version 2) | ecosystem: Environmental > Terrestrial >...
AGCGAATGACGGCGTTCGAGGCTGCATCGATCAAGCGAAACACGTCGGGCGACAGCCGCTGGTACGGCGGCGTCAACACGACCCAACCGGGAGCCGTCCGCCTCACGAACATGCCGCTGCAGAACATCATCTACAACGCATACGGCGTGGACTTTCTGATGCAGCGATTCCTCGTCACCGGGGGGCCGCAGAACATCCTCTCGGAGCACTTCGACGTCGACGCCGTTCCGCCCGAAGGCAGCGCGCCGAGCCAGAAGCTGGCCATGCTCCAGACGCTGCTCGCGGAGCGTTTCAAGCTGCGGGTCCACATCGAGAAGCGTCAGGTACCAACCTACGCCGTGACCGTCGCGCGTCAGGGCAAGCTCGGACCGCAGCTGCGGCCCTCGTCGCTCGATTGCGAGGCCTTTCTCAAGGCGCGCAGCCAGAACCGGACGCTCGAGCAGCCACGGGGGGGCGACGGCAAGGAGATCTGCAATCGCTACGATTTCCCGTCGGACCACTCGCGCGCTCTGGGTATCGGCGACTCGGGTTCGATGGCGCTTCTGGCCAGGCGTCTTCAATCGTTTGCCGATCGAATCGTGATCGACGACACGGGCCTGACGGGCAACTTCGAATGGACGATGTCGATGCCTTCCAGCGAGTGGGCCACCGACCAGGCCGGCGCTCTCCTCATCGCCGTCCAGGATCAACTCGGCCTCAAGCTCCGTCCGCGCACGGCGCCGATGGACGTGCTCGTCATCGACTCGGTCGAGATGCCAACGGCGAACTGACGGGAGCCGCGCCGGCATTCACCGCAGCCCTCGTCCATCGCAAAAAGCCGATCGCCTGAGACGGCGCCGCCGCGGCAGCGTTCCGGAGGCATGGCCGAATCGCCGCGGCGCGTGCGTCAGCGCGCCGTGGCGCCGATCGGCGTGCCGATGATGTCGCCGGCCACGACGAGCTCGACGCGGCGGTTCTGCGAGCGTCCCTCACGCGTGCCGTTGGTCGCCACCGGATAGCTCGGGCCGTAGCCCTTGGTGGTGACGCGGTCGTTGGGGATTCCCTGCGACATCAGGTACTGCCCCACGGCGTCGGCACGCTGCTGCGACAGCTTCTGATTCGTATCCGCGGTGCCGGTCGAGTCGGTGAAGCCCTCGGCCTGCACCGTGAGGCCGGGATGTCCGAGGATGATCCCGGAGAAGCGTGCGAGCTTCTCGCGGGCTTCCGGCTTCAGCTCGAAGCGGCCGGTCTCGAAGAGCACGTCGCCGACGTTGACGATCAGGCCGCGAGGGGTGTCGCGGGTCTCGAGGACTTCGCTGAACTGCTTCCGCAGCGTCGCGCGCAGCGCGACCTTGTCCTGCTCGGCACGCCGCGCCTGTGCCTCGGCCGCCGCTTTGGCCGCCTCCGCCTTCTGCCGATCATCGGCCGCCTGCCGGGCCAGCACTTCGGCACGCTGGCGATCCTGCTCGGCCTGGACGCGAGCCTGATCGGCCTGCGCGCGCGCCGCCGTTTCCTGCGCCGCCTTGTCTCGCGCGGCGCGCTCCGCCGCCGCCGCCGTCGCGCGGGCCGCCGCCTGCTCGGCTTCGAGGCGTCCATTGACCGCCTGGAGCCGCGCCTCTTCCGCCGACTGCACCGTTTCGCGGGCGGCCGAGATGATCTCGCGCTTCGATCCCTTCGGGAGCAGCCCTTCGGTCTGCGACATGCGCTGCTGCGCCGCCGTCAGCCCGCTGGCCGCGTACTTCTCCGCCTGCGCGAGCTGCGCGATCTTGAGCGCATTCCGCGCCTGCTGCACGTCGGGCGGCTCCTTCTTACCGGGCGGCGGCAGTGTGTAGGGCGCGCCGGCTGCGGCGACGTAGGCCCCGCGCGGCACGATGTCGTATTGCAGCGTGTTGACCGACGTGCGCCCCTTCGTGTCCTCGCGGATGATGTTCTCCATCACCACCACTTCGCTCGGCGCGGTCACTGCGTAGTACGGCTCCGCCGTGACGACGAGCGAGAACGTCTGCACATCGACGGTCGCCTCGATTTCCGAGTCGCCGCCATCGAGGCGCAGCTCGCCCAGGTTCTTCGGGCGGCCCTGCGGCGGGATCGCCCAGAGCACATAGGTCAGATACTCGGGACCGAACTGCCCGGCAGGCGTGAGGGTTTTGACCTTGGCCTTGACGGTCACCGGCCCGGACGACTCGGTCTTGATCTCCGCCTCGCCGCGGGCACGCGGCATCATCGGCGTTCCCACCAGATCCACCTTGGTGTCGCGGTTCGCCTCGTAGGTCACCGCGGTGGTACGGCGCGACGTCAGTCCGGCGACAGCGGTGCTCGACTGCTGCGCCGATGCCACGATCGAGGCAAGGGCAACCGGAGCGAGGATCAGAGCGATGAGACGTGTGGTGCGCGACATGTAAAGCTCCTCGTCGATCTACACAACCTGTTTCCGCGGACGCGGTAACCAGAGCCGTTGCAGCTCACGGTTCCCAGAGCCGCGGCATATCGCGGCGTCGGGCGGGAGACCACTCCACGTTCCTCACGAATTCCTCGGAAACCGAGGGCCCTTCGCCGGAAGCGATTCGTACCAGCACGGTGTGTACCGGCCGGGGCTGAACCGCTTGTCGGGCTCATGTTCGTTGCCGTTCATGACTCAGCCGCTTCCCTCCGACGACGCTCGCACGGTACGCGGCGGTCACGTCGCAAGCGATATCGGACCCCATGACAACCGGGTCCCGCCGACGCCATACTGATCCTCCTGGAATCGGCGGGAGGCGCAGACATGAGCACGCGAGTCGGCATTGTTGGATCGGGGATCGTCGGGCAAACACTCGCCAGCGGTTTCATCAAGCATGGCTACGCTGTCACGATCGGCAGCAACACGCCGGCGAAGCGCGAGGAGCTGAAGTCGAAGACCAACGGCAAAGCCACGATCGGCTCGTTCGAGGACGCGGCGGCGTTCGGCGAGATCGTCGTGCTGGCGGTGAAGGGAGCCGCGGCCGAGGCGGCACTGAAGGCGGCGGGAACCGCCAACCTCGAAGGCAAGACCGTGATCGACACCACGAACCCGATAGCCGACGCACCGCCGGTCAATGGCGTCTTGAAGTACTTCACGTCGCCGAACGAATCGCTCATGGAGCGGCTGCAGACGCTCGCCCCCGCCGCGCACTTCGTCAAGGCGTTCAGTTGTGTCGGCAACGCCTTCATGGTCAACCCGGACTTCAACGGCGTGAAGCCGACGATGTTCATCTGCGGCAACGACGCCGGGGCGAAGCGCGACGTAGCCGCCGTCCTCGATCAGTTCGGCTACGAGGTGGCGGATATGGGAGCGGTGGAAGGCGCGCGCGCGATCGAGCCGCTCTGCATGCTCTGGTGCATTCCCGGCTTCCTGCGCAACAGCTGGACGCACGCGTTCAGGCTGCTGAAAGCGTAAGTCCATCATGCGACTCCATCCCACCGGCAAGTTCGACAATCATGCCGCCCGATACGAGCACATCGAGGCGCGGCCGCTGGCCGCGGCGATGGGCGCCGAAATAGTCGGCGTCGACGCGACCCGCATGACCGCCGAGCAGGCCGGCGAGGTGCGCCATGCCCTGTTCCGTCACAAGATGATCGTCTTCCGCGACCAGACGCTCACGCACGCGGATCACGAAGCCTTCAGCCTGCAGTTCGGGCCGTTCGCGGAGGACGCCTATACGCAGGGCGTGCCCGGGCACCGCAACGTGCACCCGTTGATCAAGGAAGCCGACGATCCCTCGAAGATGGTGTTCGGCGAGGGCTGGCACACCGACTCGCCGTTCCTGCCCGAGCCACCCGCGATCACCATCCTCTATTCGGTGCAGGTGCCGCCGTTCGGCGGCGACACCATCTGGTGCAACTCCGCGCTCGCCTACGCCACGCTCAGCGACACCTACCGCCGATTGATCGACGGCCTGCGCGTCCGCTTTTCGATGCGCGACGTGCTGGCCGCTGCGCAGAGCGCGGTCGAGGTGAGCGACAGTCCGATCGGCAGGCTCGCCGCCACGCGCAACCAGGAGAAGCTGCCGGACGACCTCGCGCGGAAGGTCGTGGGCAACGCCCACCCGCTGGTGCGTACCCATCCGGTCACCGGCGAGAAGGCGCTCTACACCGACGGCGCGTACGCCATCGGCATCGAAGGGATGACGCCGGAGGAGTCGGCGCCGATTCTGCAGTTCCTGGCGGAGCATCTCACCCAGTCGGCCTTCACCTGCCGGTTGCGGTGGGAGCCGAGGATGATCGCGATGTGGGACAACCGCCTGTGCGTGCATCAGGCGTACAACGACTACCAGGGCTATCGCCGCGAAATGTATCGGACCACCGTCAAGGGTGAGAAGCCGGCGTGATGGACGGAGTTCCGGCTGAAACCGGAACCTACGTCAGGCTCGATCACACGAGAAGTGCCTTTCGGAGGAAGAAGCGACTCTCACCTGGCGGGTAATCCGTGAGCTCAGCGAAGACCGCGTAGCCGGCGTTCTCGTAGAACCCTTTCGCCTGAAAGCTCATGGTCATCAGCCATGCGTTGAGACATCCGTTCTGCACGCCCCAGGCTTCTGCCAGCGCCAGCAGCTGTCGCCCGTACCCACGCCCGCGCCATTCAGGCTTGATGGCAAACTCGGCGATGTAGAGCCATCCCCAGAACGCTTGCGCGGTGACTCCACCCTCGATGGTCCCGTCGGATCCGCGCAACGTGGCGCAGAAATGTCTCCTCGCCCGGTCGCGTTGAACGTCGCGGTTGGCGTCCTCCAGAAGTGCGGAGATGCGACTGCCGGCGCTCTCGCGATCGTCGCTTTCAACAGAGATGATGGGCGATACCCGGCTCATGACCGGGCATGCTACATCACCCTAATTCTGTGTTGATCATCGCGGCGATGACACGCGGGCAACAACAGATGGTTGCGGCCGCGCAACGATTCAATGCTTGGACCGATCACGGCGCCGGAGCCACAATGGCCCGTCAGAGGTCGCCAGATATGCTGCAAACGGCGCTCGTCGTTGTCGGGGCTCTTGCGTGCTGCCCTTCGCTGGCCTCTGCGCAAGTCGACTTCAGCGGCGACTGGGAACTGGTCGAAGGCAGCGCTGCTGGCGCGTTGTCCAGCCCGTTATTTCGCGCGGCTCACGTCGATCAAGCTGGCGCAACGCTGACCATCGCGCCCACGCCGGCGCAGCCATTGTTCGAAGCGCCGCGCGTCTTCAGACTGGACGGCACCGAAACACAGTACACGCACGGCAACGCGCGTGGAGATGAAACGTGGGTGCTCGTGTCGCGCGCGCACTGGAAAGACGCCTCGCTGCAGATCACCACGAAGACCACCCGGCCAGGCACGGGATCCTGGGAATCGCAGATCACTCTCTCTCTCGACGACAGAGGGCAGATGGTGATCGTGACGCAGGAACCGACGTTGACCGGAGGGGTCGCGACGGCGCGGCTGGTCTATCGCCGGAAGCGCTGACCAGCGCTCATCGAATGGCGACGACGGTCCGCCTGAAGGCGGACCCCACAAGGAAGGGCTGCGGCGTGACGACCACAGCGAGGGTTCCGCGGCCCCCACAACGAGGGCGGCGCGCTCACTCGTGCGAGGAGCGATGTCCGAGCGGAGCAAACACGCCGGATACAAACACCCAGAGACTGACGAGAAGCAATAGAGCGCCGGCGATACCCTCGCGCGACACCATTGCGCCCGGTGCAATGACGCCGATCCTTCCCGCGCTCAGATCTGGCATCGGTCTGACCGTGTAGAGGAAGAGCATCAAGACGAGCGACGCGACCGCGCCCGCCGTCGTCATCCATACCAATCGATACTCGCGGGATGCAGCGGGAACGGCGGGGGCGTCCACACCCTGCTCGTCCTCGATTCGCGCAATGCGCGCGAGCACCACTTTCGCGAGGTCCGGCGCCGGCGCCGGCGCCGACAGTTGCTGCAGCTCGCTGGTCACGGCATCGGCAGTCGCGAGCGCCATCCCACACGCCGCGCACTGCATCGCATGCGCACGTGCGGCGGCCAGATCCGCCGGCGAGCAGTCGGCGAACGCACCGGCGTCGATAATTCCGAGGACATGTGCACAGGTCATTTCACATCCTTTTCGTTCATCGCGGCTCCGAGCTGCTCGCGCAGATGTCTTCGTGCACGGAAAAGAAATGTCTTCACCGTTCCGGCGGTAACGCCGAGCGCGTGGGCGATATCGCGCACGCTCATCTCGTCTCGATAGAAAAGCGTCACGGCCGTGCGTTCTCCCGAGGACAGCGCGGATACGCCGTTCCAGATCTGCCGGCGGCGCTCGCCGGCCAGCAGCGTGGTGAGCGCACCGTCCGGGACCGTTGGCTCCGGCGCCTCCTCCAGGATCGTCCCCTCGCGGCGGACGATGCGACCGTGCTGGCGCAGCCAGTTCTGGCCGAGGCGCACGGCGATGGCCGCCAGCCACGGATAGAGCGGGCGATGGGCATCGTAATGATCGAGGTGGGTATAGGCACGTACGAACGTGTCCTGCGTCACTTCCTCGGCGCCGGCCGGATCGCGGACCACCATCCACGCGAGCGCATGCAGCCGGCGCTGATGCCGCTCCACCAGCGTCCCGAACGCCTCACGGTCGCCGCTCCGGATCCGGGCGACGACGTCCGCGTCCGGCTCGTTCACGCGCGTGAATGGTTCCCGTCGTCCACGAGTCCCAGCCCCATGGAGGCAAAGACCAGTTTGCGGCCGCCATAGAACAGCGGCACGATGCCGATCAGAACGCACGGGGCGAAGACGATACCGAGCACGCACCAGGCGAGCCCCTTGAACGCGAGGTCGGCCGCGTCGCGTTTCTCGGCATCGGACCGTGGCGCCGCCCGCAGGTAGGCCACAGTGGAGGTGTACCCGAACCGGCGCGCCCGGCGTCGGAGCAGGAACAAGAAGGGCACCGCCGCCAGCACCGCCAGCACCGGCACGGCGATGATCGCAATCAGGAACAGTTCAGGAATCCCAAAGCCTCCCACGTTTACCTCCCGGAGTCGAGTGACGAGTGTCGTGCTTCTGAAAGAGATACAACACGGAACGGCTGCCGGTTGACACCGTGATCAGGACTCCTGCCTGCGGGCCGGCTCCGCCCGAGCGGGCGAGGTCACGGCCCTCCTGACTGGCCGTGGCGAAACCGCGCGTCTGTGAGCGTTGTGCGAGATCGTGATTTGACGCACGATTGCCTCATGCGTCTGAACCTATGGCTGAGCGGCGGCGCTGTCGTCGCCGCGTTGTTGATGGTCAGTGGCGGGGACGGGCGGATCGCCGCGCAAACAACTGCAGCGATTCCGCGAACGCCCGACCGGCGACCGGACTTCGAAGGCATCTGGCAGGTACGCAACCGTGCGGCGTACGACCTGCGCGACCACTCGTCGAGCCACATGATGCCGGCCGGCCTGAGCGTCATCGAGGGCGGCGAAATCCCCTACCAGCCGTGGGCCGCCGCGCAGAAGGCCACGAACTTTGCCAATCGGGCGACCGCGGACCCGCTGGCCAAGTGCTACATGCCGGGCGTCCCTCGCATCATGTACCTGGAGTCGCCATTTCAGATCCTGCAGACGCGCGATCACATCGCCATGGCGTTCGAATGGACGCAGGTATACCGGTTGATTCACACCAACGGGACCCCGCACGACGATCGCATCCAGCCGTGGATGGGCGACTCGCGTGGCCGCTGGGAGGGCGACACGCTGGTCGTCGACGTCGCGTATCACAACGACCAGACGTGGTTCGACGCGGCTGGTGACTTTCACAGCGACGCGCTGCGCCTTGTCGAGCGCTACACCATGCGCGATGCCGATACCATTCAGTACGAGGTGACGATCGAGGATCCGAAGGTCTTCACGCGCCCGTGGAAGATCAGCATGCCGCTCTATCGCCAGCGAGGCATGGAGCGGATCCTCGAGTATCACTGCCAGGCCGAGAAGGAAGAGGCGACCGGCGACTTCGAGCGAGAGGCGCGCACATGGTATCCGGGGCCCGACACGCCGCCGCCGACGCTGGCGTTCGGCCCGCCGGTTCAGCGGCCACAGCCATGGAAAGCGCCGGCCGCAGTTCGTCGCACGTCTGATGGCAAGCCTGACTTGAACGGGCTGTTCGAGTCTGACGCCGGCGGATCCAATTACGGCCTCGAAAGCCGCGGGCCAAGCGCCGGAGGACTCACACCGCCGGCGCGCGGCGTCGTCATCGACCCGCCCGACGGCAGGCTCCCTTATCAGCCATGGGCGCGCGCGGAACGCGAGTACCGCGATACTTCGATCCGCGGGTATGACGATCCGACCGCGCATTGTTTTCCCGCCGGTGTGCCGCGATCGATCTACGTTCCCACGCCGTTTCACATCGTTCAGACACGCGACTGGATAGCCACGCTGCACGAGCGAATGTCATGGCGGCTGATTGCTCTCAGCCGCCAGCGTCACCTGCCAGACAGCATTCGTCTGTGGCAGGGCGATTCCATCGGCCATTGGGACGGCGATACGCTCGTGGTCGAGACGACCAACCTCAATGGCAAGACCTGGGGCAACGAAGTGGGCGATGTGTTCAGCCACGCCGAACACGTCGTCGAACGGTTCAAGCCAGTGGATGCGAACACCATCGAATACCAGGCGACGATCACCGATCCGCTCGTCTACACGCGGCCCTTCACGATCGCGATGCCGCTGAAGCGGCTGATTGGACAAGGCGACCTGCTCGAGGCGGCCTGCCACGAAGAGGACCGCGATTTACCGGTGCTCAAGCGGATCAGGGACATGGAGCGCGCCAAAGCCGCGCAGGCGCCGGCGGGCGGAAAGTGACCCGAGGGGCGTCGCAATCGAAAGATCATCGGGAGCTCAGAGTGGTGTCACAGCTGCAGAGCACGATGAAGCGGAGGTGCCCGGCTGCCGCTCTCATGGCGCGACCTGACCTTTCCAGCAGGGCCGGCAAGGATGGCTGACTCGGAGCCGCCGCGCAGGAGACGCGTGCCGGCCGCGTCACCGATCGATGTGAGGCGCCCGCTGTCTGGTGCGTGGGCGTCGGTGCTGCTCGTCGTCGCCCTTGCTGCGATCTTTGCCGCAGACCACGCCACCGACTCGGCACCGGTTCAGCATCTCTATTACGCACCGATCATCTTCGCCAGTTTTCGATTCGGGTACCGCGGGAGCCTCACGGTCGCGATCGCGGCGGTGCTGCTCTACCACCTGGCGAATCCCCACTTCCTCACTCTTCGCTATGAGGAGGCCGACATCGTCCAGATCGTCCTGTTCATCGCCGTGGCGCTCACGTCCGGGCGACTCACGGAGGACGCCCGGCGCCTGCGGCACCTGGCCATCACGGACGATCTGACCGGCCTGCACAACCTGCGGTCGTTCGAGGTGCGCCTGCGCGCTTTCGTGGAGGAGGCGCGTCGCACGTCGCGCCCGCTCTCGCTGCTCGCCCTCGATCTGGATCGACTCAAGGCACTGAACGATGTGCACGGGCACCTGGTGGGCGGCGACGCCGTCCGCACGGTCGGTCACCTCATCGCAGCGCACATTCCTCCCGAGGCGGTGGCGTGCCGGTACGGGGGCGACGAATTCGTCATCGCATTGCCACGATGCAGCGCAACGGACGCGCGCAAGGTCGCCGACGACGTGTTGCGGGCCGTCAGCGCCTGCGCGCCGGTGCTCGACCGGATCGCGTTTCCAGCCGGCAGCCTCTCGGTGAGCATCGGCATTGCGTGCAATCAGTTCGACGGCGCCGCCGACCCGCGTTCTGCCGGCAGCGACCCGGCCGACGACGACCTCATCGGAGAGGACTTGTTCCGTGCGGCGGACTCGGCGCTCTACGCGGCCAAGGAAGGCGGCAGGAATCGCGTTTCTGTGAACGGCCGCAAGTGACGCTGCCGGCGCTGCCCGTTGCAGAGGAACCACGAAGTCGCCTGAAGACTATTCTTCGTGTGATGAAATCGTCGGACACCGCGCGCGATGTCGGACCACTCTCGCCCCTCCTCTTCCTCCTGATCGGCTCGGGGTGTGCGGCCCTGATCTACGAGATCGTCTGGTTCCAGGTGCTGCAGCTGGTGATCGGCGCGTCAGCGGCGTCGCTGGCGGTGCTCCTCGGCGCGTTCATGGGAGGGATGTCCGCAGGTTCGCTATGGCTGCCGCGGCGCCTCTCGTCCGCGAGGCATCCGCTCCGCGTGTTTGCCGGGCTCGAAGCGGCGATCGGAGCCTGTGGCGCGCTTCTCATCGTCATCATGCCGCTCGTCGGGCGTCTCTACACCTCGGTGGACGGAGGCGGCCCTTCGAGCGTCGTGTTGCGAGCGCTCGCCAGTCTCGTTCTACTGCTGCCGCCCGCCATGCTCATGGGCGCGACGCTGCCGGTGATCTCGCGGTGCGTGGACGCGACCCCTGCGGGCACCGCGCGGCTCGGCCTGTTCTACGGCGGCAACATCCTCGGCGCGGTGATCGGCTGTCTGTCCGCAGGCTTCTACCTGCTGCCGTCGTTCGACCTCGCATCGGCGTCTCTTGCGGCCGTATCGCTCAACGCGGTGGTTGCAGCCGCCGCAGCCTTTCTGTCCAGGCACACGGTTCATCTGCCGCCTAGCGGCGCATTCGCGGACAGGAACAACCCTGGAGAGGTGCGCGGCTCCTGGGAGCCGCGAGGAGTTTACGCAGCGATTGTGCTATCCGGCTTCACGGCGCTCGGCGCCGAGGTCGTGTGGACACGGCTGCTGTCGCTCCTCTTCGGAGCGACGACGTACACCTTCTCGATGATTCTCGCCACCTTCCTCGCGGGACTCGGCGCCGGCAGCGCCATCGGCGCGTTCCTCGTTCGCCGGACGGCCGATGCGCGCGCGCTCCTGGGTTGGGCACAGATCGGCCTGTCGTTTGCCCTTGCCTATGGCGCATGGATGACGGCGCGCGGGCTTCCCTATTGGCCGATCGATACGGCGCTGGCACCGGTTGCGGCGCTCGATCCACGGACCGACTTCATTCGTACGTTAGTGGT
>Ga0207701_10007368_pt1 | contig 10942 bp, 6 predicted proteins | sample KBSSwiSSwithPhiX_FD_184294 | JGI IMG/M metagenome (GOLD analysis project Ga0207701, IMG submission 184294) | Switchgrass rhizosphere bulk soil microbial communities from Kellogg Biological Station, Michigan, USA, with PhiX - S5 (SPAdes) (version 2) | ecosystem: Environmental > Terrestrial > Soil...
TCCAGACAAGACGACGGCTTTGCTCGGTGCATTCGCCAGTCGCTTCGCCATTGGATTCGTCATTGGTTGTGTCCAGTTACCGGGGTGGCCCGGTTGGCTTGTGGGCCTGTTGTTTGGCCTGCTCATCAGCCTTCCCGATGCCATCATCACTCACAAGTATGTCCCCATTCTTATCCTCGGAGGTATCGGCGGTCTGATTATCGGTGGGCTGATCCACGGGTGGCGAGCTAACATCTAACCGGGCGATGGAGCGAACGGCGGACCGTCGTACGCTCCACTTTTGAGATGACTTCTACCCTTCCACTCCAAGCGATGCGCGGCCTCGTCCGCCGTCGCTCATCTTGGTCTCGTTAGGCACATGAGCTCAGATATTGAGACGAGCGGTCAGCCTTCAGGACAGGACTTTACCGGGCGGGTGGTCATTGTCACCGGCGCCTGGCGCGGGCTCGGGCGCGCCGCAGCGGAGCGTTTTCATGAACGCGGCGCGGCGGTCGCGGTCAATGTGCGTGACCGCGCGCGCTCTGAAAATCTCGCCGCGTCGCTCGGCGGAGATACACTCGCCGTGCCGGGTGACATCGCCGCACCCGGTATCGCGGAAGAGATCGTGCGGATGACATTGGAACGCTTTGGCCGCGTCGACATCCTGGTTAACAATGCTGCGCTTGCGCTTTCCACACGGTTTCCTGATCTGACTGCAGAGGAATGGCGTTCCGCGCTGGAGGTCAATCTCACCGCGCCATTCCTGCTTACGAAAGCCGTGCTCCCGGCGATGCAGGCGCAACAATACGGCCGGATTATTAACATCTCCTCGTCGGCGGGTCGCATGGTCAGCACGCTGGGCGGTGCGCATTACACTGCGTCCAAAGCGGGCTTGCTCGGCTTCACCCGCGCCGCGGCGAAGGAACTCGGCAAATTCGGTATTACTGTAAACGCCGTTTGTCCCGGGATGATTGACACGGAGCTGACGCGGGAAAACGCCAACGACGAATTGCTGCAACGCCTCGCAGCCAGTTACCCGATCCCGCGCATTGGCACCGCGCGCGAAGTCGCCGACTTGATTTGCTTTGCCGCCTCGGAGTCCGCCGGCTACATCACTGGGGCAGCACTGGATATCAACGGTGGCGACTTGATGATGTGATGAAAGAAAGCACGCGTGTTCTTCTCGCTCTTGTCGCCGGAATTCTTGTCGGTGTCGCCATTGCGGCATCGCATAACGCCTCGCTGATCCGCTTCGCCGACGCCATCGCGCCGATCGGCACGCTCTGGGTCAACGCGATTCGCATGACGGTGATTCCGCTCGTCGTGTCGCTGCTGATCACCGGCGTTGCGTCCGTGTCGGACATCAAGTCGATTGGTCGGCTCGGCGGCCGCACGATTCTTACCTTCGTGTTGTTGCTCATCGGCGTTGCGGCGTTGGTTGTTCCGATCGCACCAGCAATCTTCGCGCTGCTACCTCCGCACGGCCCCCTTCAGCTTCCAGCCGGCGCGGTGGAAGCAGCGAAGGAACTTAGCGAACAGGGACAGGCACAAACGTTCTCGACGTGGCTCGTCTCGCTTCTGCCAGCGAATCCGGTAGCCGCCGCCGCGAACGGCGCGATGATGCCGCTGATTCTATTCACGCTGCTGCTCGCGCTCGCGATCGCGCGCTCTCCCGAAACATCGCGCGAGACGCTCACGCGTTTCTTCCGCGCGCTCAGCGAAGCCATGCTCATCCTCGTGCGCTGGATCATTCTAGCGGCGCCGCTGGGTATTTTTGCACTCGTCCTTCCACTCGCCGTGCACGCGGGCGCAATGCTTGCGGGCGCAATCGGCTTTTACGTTGTCGCCTATTCAGTCGTTTCGATTGTCGTGACGTTATTACTCTACCCGGTCGTCGCGATTTTCGGCCGCATTCCAATGCGTCGTTTCGCGCGTGGAGCATTACCGCCGCAGCTCATCGCCTTTAGCTCGAGTTCATCAATTGCGTCGTTGCCGGCGCTGATTGAAACCGCCGAAAAAAATCTCGGCTTGCCGAAACGCGTGACCGGATTTGTTCTGCCGCTCGCTGTCTCCACCTTCAAGATCGCCGGGCCGGTGTCGTGGCCGATCGGCGCACTTTTTGTCGGCTGGTTCTACGGTGTGCCGTTGGGCGCGGGAAGTCTGGCGACGATCGCTTTCGCCACGGTGTTCCTCGCTTTCGCTGTGCCGGGTATTCCGCGGGGCGCGTTCATCATGTTAACGCCGCTCTTTCTTGCCATCGGTTTGCCGCCGGAAGGAATCGGAATCCTCATCGCCGTGGACGCAATTCCTGATGTCTTCGCCACCGTTCTGAACACAACCGGTGATCTTGCCGCGGCCGCCCTGGTCGCACGAAGCTGCAATGACTCAGTGGACAACACTTCGCTCGATCGAACCGCGACAGGCGAACCTGAACCGAATGAGATTGTCGCGCATGAGCGTTCCTAAACTGCCTGGTTTGCGAGAAACTTGGTCTCGTTAGGCATTAACGGCCATGGGAGGTGCGCAAACTTGGATTTGGATGGGGGTGCCGATAATTCTCCTATTCGTTAATCTTCTGTTTCCGCGTAGCCGACTGTTAAAGGCGGTGGCACTCATTCTCTTGGTGATTACAGCGGGGTTCCGCGCGTTTTCCGGTCATCATCAAATTGATCGATCGTTAATCGCGATCGAGTTCTGGTTTTCACCAGGAAATCCGATAATGACATCTGAGACAGTCGCCGGCTGGATCCCGCCGATTCAACGGGCGGTAACATGGTATGGTTTCGACTTATGGCTCGCGCTAGCACTTGGGACTTTTTTCGCATCTGTTCCGTGCGACATCTTAAGTCGATGGCAATCGCGTCCAGAGAAACAAAAGAACTACACAATCGCTGGGTCTGACCGCGAGCAGTCGTCATAGCTTGCCTTTTGGTCGCTTGAGTCGTTATCCTATCACCACGGACCCCGTCGCTCGCGCCATACTGCGTCTTCGTTACGCTGGCAGCTTACCTTATTCTCGTTAGGCGTCCGAGGACCTGGCGATCACGTACCCGCTCTATGGCCGGGAACAAGACCGAGCCCACTGACGCAAGCGCCGCGGAGCGATAAAGCAGCGGTGGACGAATGTGCGCTTGCTGGGAAGCCAGGGACCATGGCATCTTTTGGTTAGCTGATTTTTGTTTAAGGGGCACGATCATGATTACCATCGATCGAACGGAATTCGATGTCATCGTCTTAGGAACGGGGATCGCCGGGACGATGATGTCGACAATCCTGTCCCGCAACGGCCACTCCGTCTTGATGATCGACAGTGGTGTTCATCCTCGCTTCGCGATCGGTGAATCGACCATCCCCCAGACGTCTCAGCTGATAACGATGCTCGCGAAGGAATTTAAGGTGCCCGAGTTCCAATACATTGGACTCGATTCCCCCGATGCCCTTCGCCTACACGTGACCCGCAATTGCGGAATCAAGCGCATCTTCGGTTTCGCCTACCACCGTCTCGGCGAAGAGCACCAGATTTCCGAAGCGCATCAATTCGGGAATATTTGGCGCGACGAGAACCACCTATTTCGCCAGGATGTCGACGCTTACCTGCTCACGGTGGCGCTGAACTACGGCGCGCGCGCCTTGCAGAGTACGCAGGTCGAGTCGGTTGACATCGATGAGCGGGGCGTCCGGGTCACAGCGGGCGGAAAGACCTATCGCTCGCGGTTCGTGGTCGACGGGACCGGATTTCGCAGCGTGCTCGCCGACAAATATGGCTTGCGCGATCAGCCGTGCGAAATGGTCTCGAGCACTCGCAGTATTTTCACGCACGTCATCAACGTGAAGCCCTTTGAGGAGATCGTCGGCAAACTTCTGACCCAACCCTGGGCGAGTGGGACGCTTCATCATCTTTTCAAACGCGGATGGTTTTGGGTCATCCCCTTCAATAATTGGGAGGGAGCGCCAAACCCCCTCGTCAGCGTCGGCGTTACGGTCGACGATCGCGTCTGGCCCGAGGATGGGTCGCTCACGCCGGAGCAGGAGTTCGAATCATTCCTTCGGCTGCTGCCAAGCGTGGAGCGACAGTTCGCCGACACGAAAGCGGTGCGCCCGTGGGTCCGTACAAAACGCATTCAATACTCGTCCCGTCGTACGGTCGGCTACCGCTATGCTCTGCTTTCTCACGCGGCCGGTTTCATCGACCCGCTCTTTTCGCGCGGCCTCATAAACACCGTCGAAAACCTGCTCTCGCTCTCGCGCGGGTTGCTCGACGCGCTGAGCGCGGACGATTTTACCGAGACAAGATTCGAAAAGGTGGACTTTGAAGCGAAGCGCAGTTTCTCCTTTGCCGACCGTCTCGTGGCCGGTGCCTACGCGTCGTGGGATGACTTCGAAATGTGGAACGCTTGGCTGCGGGTCTGGGCCATCCACGTGCATGCGGCCGAGTCCCGCCTGGGAGGTCTGCTCACATTGGGAGGACTTTCCCCTGTGAGAATGAGGCCGCTTGCGAACCCCATCGCCTCCACCTACGAGCATCCCGGGTTCCGGGAGTTTTTCGAGGAGATGTACGGGGTGATGGAGCGCTACGAAGCCAAGCAACTCTCGATCGAGCAGGCGCGAGCTGAATTGTGGGAGATTATTTCGCATCACGAGTTTAAGATCCCGTTGCGCGATCCTCTCAGTCGGCATCATGAATGGGCAATGGCGCAACCGCGTGTCCGCGATTTTCCACTCGGCATGCCAGAAAAGCACGCCCGGTGGGAGGCACGACTGACGGACTTTTGAGCAGTGGTTGTCGCCTGCCCGCTAGCATCCGTCCGTCTAACGGGATTCGATAATTGAAAGGGTAACCTGTCTATTCGGGCCCAGCTTGTAACCCCGGCCGCGTTGCAGAGTCATGATCGCTGTTTCTGTGCCTTCCAGGGTCTGATCAAGCACCGATGTTAGGGTAACTGTTGCGGAAGACTGACCAGCCGGGATTCTCACCTGGTTTGGTCTGCCGTTGAGTGTGTAATCAGCGCCGTTCGTAGCGGTGCCACTCATGGCATAGCCAACAGTGATCGCCCGAGCAGACGTCGGTGAAACAGTCACGGTGTAAGTGGCCGCGTCGCCTTCGCTGATCTCTGTAGGACTTACAGAGACATTGACCTTGGGGACTGGTGTCGGCGTAGGTGTGGGTGTCGGCGTTGGTGTTCCGGTTAAGTTGACTGCGCCCAAAACATCAACTCGCCCCCAGCCGTAAGTGCTGTTTGGCGATCCCGAACCGCATTCGTTCGAGTTGATATGAGCCGCGCCGTTGTTCATCGTCCATTCGGTGTTATCCGGATCGCCCCGAAGCTCAGGGCGCGCGGACCACAGCAGCGCCACGGCGCCCGCAATGTGCGGGGTCGCCATCGAGGTGCCGCTCAACTCTACATAGTCATCATCCGAGGTGTAATAGCTCGAGCGGTTATTTGTTCCGGGCGCGGTGATATCCGGCTTAAGGCGGTTGCTGCCATCAATTGTAACCGGGCCGCGGCTGCTGAAGGACGCAATAACATCCGTGCCGGTGACCAATGCGCCAACCGTGTAGGAGGCGTCGTAAATCGCCGGCGGGTAATACAACGTCTCGCAGTCCGACCCATTGTTACCAGCGCCTGCCACCATCTCGATGCCGGCAGCGCGTTGACCTTCGACTGCCGCTTGCAACGTATCCGACGAACAACCTTCATCCTCCGGGCAAACCCATGAATTAGTCGTCAGATCGGGAGCTTTGTTCGGGTCGCCTTGACTTGGGTCGCCGCCAATCGGGTATGGCGCGAGGAAAAACTCCATGCACTCGATGTATCGCGCGGGCGTGCCGGCGCCTGCGTCCATGTTGCGGCAACCGATGCACTTCGCACCGGGTGCCATGCCGATTTGATTGCCAGCTCCGTCATCACCGACAGCGATCCCGATCGTGTGCGTGCCGTGACCGGTATCATCGCAAGGAAAAGGCGAATCGTTGCCGCAAGGATTACCGGAGCTGTCATGAATGGAATCGTGCCAGTTGTAATCGTGACGGGCCCGCGTCCCGTTCCAGCCGCGGTAGTGCGGCTTGATTGCCTCATGGGTCCAGCGAAAACCAGTGTCCGCTCCGGCAACCACAATCCCCTCGCCAGTGTGGCCAAGCGCCCACACTTCTGGCGCATTTGTGTAATCGATCCCGGGCTCGACCGTTTCGGGAGAGTCGGGCCGCGATGGCGACTGAATCGCGTTGAGCCCTCGCGGGAAATTCTGGATGCTCGGGTTGCCCTCGACCCGCGCCACATCGGTCCGGGCCGCCAGTGCTTCGGCGAGAGCCCGATCGCCTTTCACCCAAAGCGCGTTCACGATGTAAAACGAACGATGTTTGATCCCGTGCTCCTTCAACCATTGCAAAATCGGCGCCTGGGCGGACTGAGCCTTGTTCCACAACGCCTCACGAACGAAACGACCTTTGTCGATCTTCGCGCGCAGCAGGACTGCACCGCTTAGATCAGCCTGATCCTTAAGCACGACCATGAACTCGGCCTGCTGTCCATTCGCAGTCTGTGCGACGACCCAAGGCGCGATTTTGGCCGAGTCGTTCCCTTTGGCCGAGCCGGCCTGATCGGTCGCGCGCGAGGAACTTATCGCAGCAAGTCCGGCGGCCGCAGCGGCGATTATCAGCAATGAGAAAAAGATTCGCCGCCAGCGCGGCGTCATGACACTGAGATTTAGTTTTGTGATCATAGGAATCGAAGTGACGTGCCTGATCGGCATGCTGAGCAGTCCATCGCGATCTGTCGAGCTTTTTCCGCGAGCTTCGACAAGGCGGGTCTTGCCTTCAGGATTTTCTGCTATCTGAAAGGCAAAATATCGCGCGGCGGACTCGCTTCGGTTCGGACCTACTCTTCAGATCCAAAAACCCAATGGACGCAATTGGGTGTGTCCAAGCTCGCTTGGTTACAGCCTGTTTCCGTTCAATCTAGCGTGCGCTAGTCACTTTGTGATCTTGGTCACTGTATCGTCGGCCTGGTTAGCCACCCAGATACTCGTGCCGTCGAAGATGACTCCGACCGGCTGCACTCCAACCGGAATCCGCCCCGCGAAAGCGCCGCTGGCGGCCCTCATTCGATTGACCGTATAAGCGCCATAATCCGTACCCCACATATCGTTTCCGTCAAAGGCCATCCCGAGACAAGGCCAGGCGCCGCTATTGGCACTGCCAATGATTTTGCCATCACTCGGTCGAATTAACGTCATTACGCTGCTGGAGTCATCGGCTACCCAAATCTTTTTTCCATCAAAGCCAAGCGTTTGCGGGCCGAATTGCATTGGGATCTTGCCCAACTGAGTACCATCGCTGGCGCGCAACTTATATACCTTAGTGCTCCCCCAACACGCCACCCAGATGTTGCTCCCATCAAAAAGAATGTCCATGGGAGTTCGGCCCACCTTGTAACTGCCGAGGATCACGCCATCTATCCCGCGCACCTTTGTCACTGTGCGGTCATCCCAGCTCGCGACCCAAAGATTAGCTCCATCCCAGGTAAGGCAGCTCGACAGGCGTGCGACCTTAAAAGTGCCGAGGTTCGCACCGTCACTCCCGCGCAGTTTGGTTACGGTGCCGTCGTCGAAATTCGCCACCCAGAAATTAGCGCCATCATAAACTATATCCCTGGGATGCGGTCCGACGGGATAGGTGTCTTGCAATGTACCATCGCTTGCCCGTAGCTTGACGACTGTATTGGCGTCCCAGTTCGCGACCCAGATATATGTGCCATCCGACGCGAGGGCTCTGGGCCCACGACCGGCTGGGAACGTCTGAATCACGGGATCGTCCGTTTGCTGCCCCAAAGCTGGGAGCGCGTTAAGACCGATGAACGCGAGGCCAACTAACGTGAAGAAGAAGACAGAGTTACGAAGCCTTAACCGTCGCGTGATGCCCTTCATCTGAAAGCCAAGTATTCTGGTGGTGGTGGAGTTCATCCCTGGCTTTTACCCGGCCGAACGTTCTCATGTCAATTCGAAACTGTTGGGCTGATTGGCACCTGTCGCAAGTGTAGCGATGCTTCTGAATGAGTGCTTCACAGCGCGGTCAGCTGTAAGTGACCGTCGAATTGGATTGACATTACGCTTTGTAGTTGATACGGCACTCCCATGCAGGCTAAAGGCTCTCCATTTCTGCTTCTTGCAACTTGTTTCTTCGCTCTCAACACTCACGTCGTGGCTGACCCGCCGGTGACGTTCGAGATCTTGGCAGATTTCGCCTATCCCCCCGGTGCTTTCACGCAACCCTACGCGATCAACGACGGCGGGGATGTCGCGGGCTACTTTGGCGATCAAACTGGTACACATCGTGGGTTTGAACGCGATCGCGCGGGGAGTTTTAGTATGCCGATCGTCGATCCTAACGATGGAAGCGGTTACACGGAGGTGAGAGGCGCGAATAACTCGAATGTCCTTTGCGGCTTCTATAGAAGGAGTGATCTCCATTTTCATGGCTTTGTTTTGTCAGGCGACACGTTCACCGATGTAGTCGTCCCGGGCATGACCGATACATTTGCGGCGGGTATGAACGATGCCGGTGCCCTTTGCGGGAATGCCTATACTTCTGGTGCCATCCTGGGCTTTGTCAGCATCAATAGCGTTGTGACTTCCTTCACTGTGCCGGGAGCGGTTTGGACTTTCGGAAACGGGATTAACAATAGTGACGAGTGTGCCGGCGCTTACAATGTCGGGAATGAAAGCCACGGATTCCGCCGCGCCGCTGACGGCGCCCTCCAGTATCCGATCGACGCGCCAGGGGCAACGTTCACTTTCCTGAATGGAATCAACGATCAAGGAGCGATGGTGGGCGAGGCCGACGACCGCGGTGCGATCCGTGGCGTTTTCTTTCAGTCGACGAACAAGGCGGCGCTTTTTGAATATCCCGGCGCCAGTGTAACGATATTCACAGGGATTAATAACCGTGGCTTAATTTGCGGTTATTATCAGACTCCTACGAATATGATTAGCCGCGGATTCGTGGTGCGGGTAAGGCCTGCAACCGAACACTAGGACGCGGCTCGCGAGCGGTCTCCTTTGTTTCCTAAGTCTAAGCCAACGAAAAGCCTTCGCATCTATCTCAGCGACTTAGCGTCGCCCCGACAAGTCCGCTTGTTAAGTGTTTAGATCTGGTCCCGTTCGGCTCGCTCCCGCTTTAAGGCCTCAAACCATCGTGTTCAGATTTGGCCTCGACTCGCTGATCCTAACGAACTATCGTCGATGACTCACTCACATCTGAAGTCTGCATTTTTTGCTTGATTAACGCCAGGCATCCGACGTAGACAGAATTGAGGAGGCATCATGCAAACATTGTCTTTTCCTGCTCGAAATCTCTTCCTGTTGCTGTGGCTCAGTTGCGGCCTGGCCCTCCTTCCTCCCTGCACCGCCACTCCATTTCAGTTTGAGGAAACCGGTCGCATGCATGTCGGCCGCGTCTATCCCACCACAACCTTGCTCAACAACGGCAAGGTGCTTGTCGCAGGTGGTGGTAGCGGCGTCACGGGCGCAAGCGCAGAGCTCTACGATCCCGCGACAGGGATTTGGACACACACAGGCAGCCTCGCCCACGCGCGCTCCGAGCACACCGCGACCTTGCTCAACAACGGCATGGTGCTCGTGGCAGGTGGGAATTACGGGGAGTATCTCGCCAGTGCAGAGCTCTACGATCCGCGAAGCGGAACGTGGACAGAGACCGGCAGCCTTGCCACCGGGCGTTATGCACACACTGCCACTTTGCTGCGCGACGGGAAGGTCCTTGTTACCGGTGGATATAACGGCGGCTATCTCGCCAGCTCGGAACTTTACGACCCGGCAACCGGGAGGTGGACGCGTACCGGGAGTCTGGCGACCGGGCGGCTGGATCATACCGCGACCTTGCTGCCGAACGGTAAAGTACTTGTGGCAGCCGGTGGTAACTTCAATAACGGCGGTATCCTGGCGAGCGCAGAACTCTACGACCCGGCAAGAGGCACCTGGACCGCCCGCGGCAGCCTTATCGAAGGACGAGAATTGCATAGCGCGACCTTGTTGCCTGACGGCCGGGTTCTCGTTACCGGTGGCTATGGCGGCAATCCTTTGCATTCCCTGATCAGCGCGGAACTTTACGACCCGGCAAGCGACACCTGGATCGGAACCGACGACCTCACAGATGCACGCCATTCGCATAGTGCGAGCTTGCTTCCTAGTGGCAAAGTGTTAGTCGCAGGCGGTAACCAGGGAGGTTCTGCGATCGGAAGTGCGGAACTCTACGACCCGGCGAACGGGAGTTGGAAGAGCACTGGCAATCTAGTTACCGCACGGATGTATGACGCGGCGACGTTGCTGCCGAATGGCAAGCTCCTCGTAGCCGGCGGGTATTCTCAAGACCCAGCGAGCGCGGAAGTGTATGACTCGGTCGTCGGATACTGGAAAGAGACGGGCATTTTGCGGCATGCACGCTATCTGCATACGGCAACGCTACTTCCCAATGGTGAAGTGCTGGTCGCCGGTGGCTCCGATGCTTCCAAGAGCGCGGAGCTGTACGACCCTGCCAGCGGCACCTGGACGAGTACCGATGACCTCCACGTGGGACGTTGGGGACACACGGCGACCTTGTTATCCAATGGCAAGGTACTTGTTGCAACAGGCGGCGAAGGTTTCCTTTTTGCCACTACGGCCGAACTTTACGACCCGGCGACAGGCACCTGGGAATATACCGGCAGCCTTGCGGTCGGGCGCGCGCGGCCCACGGCGACCTTACTGAATAACGGCAAGGTCTTAGTGACAGGAGGCCAGACCGCCAGCACCTATGAGGCGAGCACAGAGCTCTACGATCCGGCCAGCGGCACCTGGTCCACCACTGGCAGCCTGCACTTCGGGCGGTTGTATCACGCCGCCACGCTCCTGGCTGATGGCAGGGTCCTTATCGCCGGCGGACTGGTTGCGGCTGCGCAAACGGCCGAACTTT
>Ga0207701_10007372_pt1 | contig 10940 bp, 8 predicted proteins | sample KBSSwiSSwithPhiX_FD_184294 | JGI IMG/M metagenome (GOLD analysis project Ga0207701, IMG submission 184294) | Switchgrass rhizosphere bulk soil microbial communities from Kellogg Biological Station, Michigan, USA, with PhiX - S5 (SPAdes) (version 2) | ecosystem: Environmental > Terrestrial > Soil...
GCGCCTGACCGGGGAGGCCGATCTCGACCGCGGCGAATATGAGTTCGCGGGCCGCAGCTTCCGGCTGGAGCACGGCGTCATCCGCTTCCGCGGCGAAAGCCCTGTCGACCCGTTGCTCGATATCCGCGCCGAAGCGCAGGTCCAGGGTCTCGACGCCAGCGTCAATGTCCGCGGCACGGGCCTGAAGCCGGAAATCACCTTCGCTAGCGTACCCGCCCTTCCGCAGGACGAGCTCTTGTCGCGAATCCTGTTCGGGACTTCGATTACGAACCTGTCGGCGCCTGAAGCGATTCAGCTGGCCTCGGCAATCGCCGCGCTCCAATCGGGCAATGGCAGCCTCGATCCGATCAACGCAGTGCGGCGCGCCGTCGGCCTTGACCGGCTGCGGATCGTGCCGGCCGACGTTGCCACGGGGCAGAAGACGTCGATCTCCGCCGGCAAGTATCTCGGCCGCAAGTTGTTCGTCGAAGTGATCACCGACGGGCAGGGCTATTCAGCGACCCGTGTGGAGTATCAGGTCACTCGCTGGCTATCGGTCCTTTCGAGCGTCTCGACCATCGGCCGAGCCAGCGCCAACGTCCGGATTAGCAAAGACTATTGAGGCATTGCGCGGTGGGGATGCGCCGCTACGTTCGTAGCAAAACAAGGGGAGGCGACATGGAAAACTGGAATTTCCGCAAGGTCATCGTGCCACGCGAGGAAATGCCCGAGCATCACCGGCTGAAACAGACCCTGTCGTGGCCGCATCTCGTCGCCCTCGGCGTCGGCGCCATCGTCGGTACCGGCATCCTCACCCTGATCGGCGTCGGTGCGGGTAAAGCCGGGCCGGCGGTCATTCTCTCTTTTGCCATCGCCGGCGTGATCTGCGCCTGCGCGTCGCTCGCTTATGCGGAAGTGGCGACCATGATCCCGGCGTCGGGGTCCGCCTACACCTATTCTTACGTCGTCTTCGGCGAGTTGGTCGCATGGATGATCGGCGTCGCCCTCATCCTCGAATATACGCTGGTGGTGAGTGCGGTTGCGGTTGGCTGGTCCGGTTACGCAGCTGGGTTCCTCAATTCGATCGGGATGGGATTGCCCGATGCGCTGACGAAGGGGCCGCAGCTTGGCGGCATCATCAACGTCCCGGCCGTCTTCATTATCGTCGTTGTCGCCGGCTTGCTAATCGCCGGCACGCGCGAGAGCGCGACGCTCAACGCCATCCTCGTCATCATCAAGCTCGCGGCTTTGGCGCTATTTCTTGCCGTCGCGTTCCCGGTCTTCAACGGCGCCCATTTCGAGCCGTTCATGCCATTCGGTTTCCCGCGCACCGGCGAGTCCGGCCACGAGGTCGGAGTGATGGCGGCGGCGGCCATCATCTTCTTTGCCTTCTATGGGTTCGACGCCATCGCCACAGCGGCAGAGGAAGCCAAGAATCCCGGTCGCGATCTCGCCATCGGCATCGTCGGCTCCATGGCCATCTGCGTCCTTATCTACATGGCCGTCGCGGCCGCCGCGATCGGCGCGGTTGTCTACTCGGGTTTCGCCTCCAGCCCCGAGCCGCTGGCACTGATCCTGCGTGAGATCGGACACCCGTGGGCGGCGCGGGTCTTGGGCGTTTCGGCGGTGATTGCCTTGCCCACCGTCATCCTCGCCTTCTTCTACGGTCAGAGCCGCATCTTCTTCACGGTCGCCCGCGACGGGCTGCTTCCGGGCAAGCTTGCGCGGGTATCGAGCCGCGGGACACCGGTTCGCATCACAATCTTCACCGCTATCGTGACGGCGGTCTTCGCCGGCCTCATTCCATTGGACGCCATTGCCGCGCTCGCCAATGCCGGCACGCTGGCCGCGTTCATCGCGGTCTGCGCGGCGATGCTGGTGCTGCGCAAGCGCGAGCCTAACCGCGAGCGCAAGTTCAAGGCGCCGCTGCCGTGGCTGGTCGGGATCGTCGGCATCCTCGGCTGCATGTACCTGTTCATCAGCCTGCCCAACCGGACGCAGATCTTCTTCATCATCGCCCAGATCATCGGCATGCTGGTCTATTTCGCTTATGGCGGCCGGGCGGCGGAGAAGGCCCGCGCGAATGCGTGATGCGCGGCGGCTGAAGAATATCCTCGGCGGTTCGGCGGGAAACCTCGTCGAATGGTTCGACTGGTACGTCTACGCCGCCTTCGGTCTCTACTTCGCCTCGGCCTTCTTCCCGAAGGGGGACCAGACCGCGCAATTGATGCAGACCGCCGCGGTCTTCGCGGTCGGGTTCGTCGTTCGGCCGATTGGCGCGTGGCTGATGGGCATTTACGCTGACCGCAAGGGGCGCAAGGCGGGCCTGACACTGTCGGTGTCGTTGATGTGCGCGGCATCGTTGCTGATCGCGGTTGCTCCTACCTACGAACAGGCGGGGTTGGTCTCGCCGCTGATCCTCCTGGCCGCGCGGCTGCTGCAGGGCATCAGCCTCGGCGGCGAATATGGGTCGAGCGCGACCTATTTGTCGGAAATTGCCGATCGTGAACGGCGCGGCTTCTGGTCGAGCTTCCAATATGTGACGATCATCGGCGGACAATTGACCGCGCTCGCCTTGCTCGTGCTCCTGCAATTTCTTCTCGGGGAGCAGGCGATGCAGGAGTGGGGGTGGCGAATTGGCTTCTATGCCGGTGCCGTATTGGCCATCGTCGTCTTCTTCATTCGCCGCAGCCTCGACGAGACGCTCAGCTTCGAGAATGTGCGGACCAAGGTAGATCGACCGAAATCGACGGCGCGGAGCCTGTTTCGCGAACATCCGCGCCAGGCCTTCCTGGTGATGGCGCTGACTGCCGGCGGGACCGCGGCCTTTTACGCCTACACGATCTACCTGCAGAAATTCCTGGTAAACACGAGCGGCTTCGACCGGGCGACCGCCTCGCAAATCATGACGGTGGCGCTGTCGATCATGCTGGTCATCCAGCCATTCGCCGGGCGGCTGTCGGACAGGATCGGGCGCAGGCCGATGATGATTTTCTTCGGCGCCAGCGCAATGCTGCTGACCTATCCGATCTTTACCACCCTCGAGCAGGTCCGAAGCGTACCCGCCGCCTTCGCTCTCGTCATGGCGACCCTGGTCATCGTGACGGGCTACACATCCATCAACGCCATCATCAAGGCGGAGATGTTCCCCGCGCACATCCGGGCGCTTGGGGTCGCGCTACCATTCGCGATCGCCAATGCGATTTTCGGGGGGACGGCGGAGTATGTCGCGCTCTACCTCAAGAATATCGGGCACGAGCGCTGGTTTTACATCTACATCTCTGCGCTCGCGGCGATGTCGCTCATCGCCTATGTCCGCATGCGCGAGACCAAGACCAACAGCCTGATCGAAGAGGACTGACGAAGAAGCGCATTAGCGCTTCAGGAAACCCTCAAGCTCGCCCTTGAGCTCCGGAAGCGAAAGACGGTCTGCCCACGGCGAGCGCCGGTCTTCGCCCGGGCCAAAATAGGTCGGCTCTTTCCACAGGTGCGACGCGACTTCCGGCTTGGCGTTTGCCAGGCAGGCAATGTCGAAGGCTTCCTGGAACTTGAGCCCCACCTGATCGCCGCGCGACCAGCTGACGGTCGCGAAATGCTGGCCGGCGCCGCCAAGATCCAGGAGGATTTCGGCGCCCGCGGGAAAGGGCCGCTCGCTTTCGACCAGCACGCCGCTTTCGGAGATGTTGCGCAGGCGAACAGTCGTCGTGTCATGGTCGAAATGGACAGCGCCCGACCAGATCAGGGGATGGCGACGCCCGGATCGGCGCTGGGCGCTCCGCTGGTCGCCTTCCTCCGCGGTCTCATCCGTCGCGACTTCGGGGAAGTTGCGCTCAATCGTGTCCAGCAGCATGGCGTCGCGCTTGGCGGCATCGCCACTAACCTGGGTCTCGTGAGCAAATTCCAGGCCGATGCGGTCGCCCTTGATCCAGCGGACAGCGCATTCGACCGAACCGCTGTCGCCCAGCTCCAGCTCGACTTCCTGCCAGAGCTTCAATGGTACGTTGGTGCCGATCATCGCCCCGCCGCCCGACAGGTTGACCAGGTCGACGACATATTTGCGACGCCCGATCTTCAGATGTGCTTCGCCGTCGCCGAGGAATTCCCGGCTCTCCGCACGCTGGTTGATGGTGCGCGTTTCCGCGCGCGGCACCTGTAGTGCGTTATCGCCTTGCTGCGAAGCTTTGGGCTTCTTGGCTGGCAAAAGCGGTCCGTCGGCGGCCGGTCCACCCAGAATCTGGTCACGAAAGCTATTCATCAGTCGGCGTCCTATGCCTTGGCGCCCGACAATGATGATTGAAGAAGGTTACGATCCGGTAAGCCTCGTGCGGAAAACGGACCGTTACCTCCTCCGCCTCGCCTAGCTAGAATAATACATGTCGAATTCGACCGGGCTGGGCGTCGTCTCCCAGCGCATGACCTCGTCCCACTTGAGCTCCATGTAGGCGTCGATCTGGTCGTCGCTGAAGACGTCGCCTTTGGTCAGGAAGGCACGGTCTTTGTCGAGCGCAATCAGCGCTTCGCGAAGCGAGCCGCAAACGGTTGGTACGTCGACCAGCTCGGCCGGCGGCAGATCGTAGAGGTTTTTGTCCATCGCCTCGCCGGGGTGGAGGCGGTTCTGGATGCCGTCGAGGCCCGCCATCAGCAGAGCCGCATAGGCGAGATACGGGTTGGCGAGCGCATCCGGGAAGCGGAACTCGACGCGCTTGGCCTTCTCGCCTGCTCCGTACGGAATGCGGCACGAGGCCGAGCGGTTGCGGCTGGAGTAGGCGAGGAGCACCGGCGCCTCGAAGCCAGGGACCAGTCGCTTGTAGCTGTTGGTCGTCGGATTGGTGAACGCGTTGAGCGCCCGCGCATGCTTGATGACGCCGCCGATGAAATAGAGCGCGGTGTCGCTAAGCCCCGCATAACCATTGCCGGCGAAGAGCGGCTTGCCGCCCTTCCATAGCGACATGTGGGTGTGCATGCCGCTGCCATTATCCTTGGCGATCGGCTTGGGCATGAAGGTCGCGGTCTTGCCATAGGCTTGGGCGACCATGTGGACGACATATTTGTAGACCTGCATGCGGTCGGCCGTCTGGACCAGTGTACCGTACGTCAGTCCGAGCTCATGTTGGGCGGCGGCGACCTCATGATGGTGCTTGTCGCAGGGCAGGCCCATTTCGAGCATCGTGGAGACCATTTCCGCTCGGATATCGCCGGCGCTGTCGACGGGAGCGACCGGGAAATAGCCGCCCTTGGCGCGCGGGCGGTGGGCGAGGTTGCCGCCGTCATATTCGCGCATCGTATTCGTCGGCAGTTCGATGTCGTCGAGCTTGTAGCCCGAGGCGTTGTAGCTGTCCTCGAACCGGACATCGTCGAACATGAAGAACTCGGCTTCCGGGCCGACGTAGATGGTGTCGGCGGTGCCGGTGGCCTTGAGATAGGCCTCAGCGCGGGTCGCGGTCGAGCGCGGGTCGCGGTTGTAAAGCTCGCCAGTAGCTGGATCGACGATGTTGCAGACCAGGATCAGCATCGGCGTCGCGCTGAACGGATCGACGTAGGTGGCATTGAGGTCCGGCTTCAGGATCATGTCGGACTCGTTGATCGCCTTCCAGCCCTCGATCGACGAGCCGTCGAACATGAAGCCGTCGGTCAGCATGTCCTCGTCGATCGCGCCGGCGACCATCGAGAGATGCTGCCATTTTCCCTTGGGATCGGTGAAGCGAAGGTCCACCCACTCGATCTCATTGTCCTCGATGCTTTTGAGGACCTTGCCCGCGTCGCTCGCCATTTCACGCTCCCGGATAAAGAATCGGCCGCGTAGAATCGCGGCCTTCATCGACAAGGATTCCAGCGATGGGGGCGAGAGTCATGGGCTGGTGAACAATTCACGCGGGCCGCGGGGCGTGGGTCGATGTAGTCTGCGAGGCGGGGAGGATCATCGCATGAACGGTTCGAACAGGGCCACTGTGGCCATCGCCGCGGCAATGGCTGCGATTTCGGCTGCGTTCCTGACCACTCACCATGGAGTGGTCGTCGGGATTGTCGGCGGGGCCGTCGTCGGAGCGATCGTCGCGCTTGTCGTTGAATTTGGGATACGCCGGCGCGGCTAGAGCGTCTCGACTTCGTCCAACCCGAACCTTGCCAGTGAGGCGACCAGCCGACCCGGCGGCCGGGAGCCGGTAAAGACGGCCAGTCCCGGGGGCGCGGCGGCAGGCCATTGCTGCTCGCGAGTCAGCCAGGCGACACGCCGGGCGATGCCCGGTCCGCCGTCGACGAACCGAACGCCCGGCAGTGCAGCCGCCAGCTCATCGCCTAGCAACGGGAAATGCGTGCAGGCTAGAACGACAGTGTCGAGGTTCGCCGTATTCCTGAGCGGAGCGACTGCTGCAGCCACGGCGGCTTGGTCGAAGGGATCGCCGGCGAGCTTGGCCTCAACAAGGGCGACCAAGTCTGCGGACCCATGACGAACAATTGTGCAGTCTGACGCGAATTCGGACGCAAGGTTGTCGACATAAGGCTGACGCACCGTCGCTTCTGTCCCAAGCACGCCGATCACCCTCGATTTGGACATTTCCGCCGCCGGCTTGATGGCCGGGACGGTGCCGACGACCGGAATGTCCAGCGCTGCCCGGACATGGTTCAGGGCGATGGTGGAGGCAGTGTTGCAGGCGATGACTGCCAGCCGCGGGTGATAACGCTCAACCAGGCGGCCGAGCAGGGCAGGAACGCGCAACGCAAGCTCCGCCTCGGTTTTGGTGCCGTAGGGAAAACCGGCGCTATCGGCGGCGTAAACGATGGGCGCATTGGGCAGTAGCGCCCGCGTCGGGCCGAGCACGGACAGCCCGCCGACACCGGAATCGAAGAACAGTATGGGGGCGTTCGGGTTCATTGGTTTGCTTACTTGGCGGTCGTTGCGCGCCTGCGCAACATTGCCTACCACCGCCCCCAATGTCGCCCGGCCTGATCATTCCCCTTCTTGTCGGTTATCTGCTTGGCTCGATTCCGTTCGGGCTGATCCTGACCCGCTTGGGCGGCAAGGGCGACATTCGTGCCATTGGCTCCGGCAATATCGGTGCGACCAACGTCCTCCGAACCGGCTCGAAGGGGCTTGCCGCAGCCACCCTGGTCCTCGACGCGTTGAAGGGAGCAGCTGCCGTACTGCTTGCTCAGCATTATTGGCCGGAAGGCGTCCAATTCGCTGCCGCTGGCGCCATGGTCGGCCACCTTTATCCGATCTGGCTCAAGTTCCGGGGCGGCAAGGGCGTCGCCACCTTGCTCGGCGTCATCGCGCCTTTGCTCTGGTGGCCGGGTCCCGCCGTCTATGCCTTGATCTGGCTCGGCCTGCTGCTGATTATCCGAATCTCATCGGTAGCGGGCCTGGTGGCGGTAGCGACCCCACCGCTGGTCGCGGTGCTGCTTAACAAGCAAGAATATTTTCCACTCCTGCTCGGTTTCACTCTGCTCGTGATCTGGAAACATCGCGCCAACATCCAGCGCCTGTTCGCCGGCACAGAGCCGAAAATCGGCAGGGACAAGGGTTGAACGAAGACCTTCTCGCAAAAATCAGACTGATCCGTTCGCCCTCCATCGGGCCCGTCACGTTTCGCCAGCTGCTTTCCCGTTTCGGCTCTGCCGATGCGGCGCTTGCCGCTATTCCCGACCTTGCGGCGCGAGGTGGAGGCAAGCCGCCGGTCATCGCAACAGCGGCATCGGCCCGCGCCGAAATGGGCAGGACCGAGAAGCTGGGCGCGCGGTATCTTGCACTTGGACAAGGCTTGTACCCGCGCCTGCTGGCGGAATTGCCGGCGGCTCCGCCGCTCCTCATCGCTAGCGGAGATTTCGGCCTGCTCGACCGGCAGGCGGTCGCAATAGTCGGCGCGCGCAACGCCTCGGCGGCGGCATGCCGCTTCGCGCGGGGACTTGCACACGATCTTGGGCAGCAGGACTTGGTGGTTGTCTCGGGCCTAGCCCGCGGGATCGACACCGCCGCCCATGACGGTGCGCTAGAGAGTGGCACGATCGGCGTGGTCGCTGGCGGGATCGATATCTTCTACCCGCCCGAGAACGAGGGGCGTCAGCGCGCCATGTTCGAACGCGGGCTGGTTATCGCGGAAATGCCGCCGGGCACCGAGCCGCGAGCCCGCCATTTCCCCTATCGGAACCGCATCATCGCAGGGCTCAGCCTTGGCACGATCGTTGTCGAGGCGGCGCCAAAATCCGGCTCGCTGATCACGGCTCGACTAGCCGCGGAGGCGGGCAGGGACGTCATGGCGGTGCCCGGGTCGCCGCTCGATCCGCGTGCCCAAGGCTGCAACCAGTTGATCCGCGAAGGCGCAACGCTGATCCAGAATGCGGCGGACGTGATCGAGACGATCCGGCCGATTGGCAGCCGCGTACAGTCGGGAATCACACCGTTCGAACCGGCAGCAGGCGAGCCCGCCGAGGCCGACGACATTGCTCGGAGATCAATTGAGGAACTGCTCGGACCTTCGCCTGTGCCGGTCGACGAACTGGTCCGCCTGTCCGGTCAGCCAAGCGGCGCTGTGCAGATGGTTCTGCTCGAACTCGACCTCGCCGGACGCCTTGATCGCCACGCCGGCGGCAAGGTTAGCTTGCGCTGACGGCTTGACGACCTATTTGGCCGGCCTCCACCCTCGCACGCATGCGTAAGGGGAAAATGTGAAGCTCGTCGTCGTCGAATCGCCCGCCAAGGCAAAAACCATCGAAAAGTATCTGGGGCCGGGGCACCGCGTGCTGGCCAGCTATGGCCATGTCCGCGACCTGCCGCCCAAGGACGGCTCGGTGAACCCGGACGAAGGCTTTGCCATGGATTGGGAGACCTATCCGGACAAGGCGCGCCAGGTGAAGGCCATCGCCGACGAGGCGAAGAAGGCTGATACTTTGATCCTTGCGACCGACCCCGACCGCGAGGGCGAGGCGATCAGTTGGCACGTCCAGGAATTGCTGAGGAAGAAGAAAGCGCTGCCCGCGCAGGTCGAGCGCGTAACCTTCAACGCCATCACCAAGTCGGCGGTGACCGAGGCGATGGCGCGACCGCGTGCCCTCGACGAGGATTTGATCGACGCCTACAGGGCGCGGCGCGCGCTCGACTATCTTGTCGGCTTCACCCTATCGCCAATCCTGTGGCGCAAGCTTCCCGGGGCCAAATCGGCTGGCCGCGTGCAGTCGGTGGCATTGCGTCTGATCGTCGACCGCGAACGCGAGATCGAGGTCTTCAAACCGCAGGAATATTGGTCGGTTTCAGCGACGTTCGAAGCGGACGGGCAGGCCTTTACCGGACGCCTCGTCCAGCTGGACGGAAAGAAGATCGAACGGCTGACGATCGGCAACAAGGGCGATGCGGACGCGGCCAAAGCCGTGGTCGAGGCCGGCCGCTTCACCGTCGCTTCCATTGAGACCAAGCCGCTCTCGAAGAACCCTCCGCCGCCATTCACCACCTCGACGCTGCAGCAGGAGGCCGCGCGCAAGCTCGGCTTTGCCGCCAGTCACACGATGCGGATCGCCCAGCAGCTCTACGAAGACGGCCTCATCACCTACATGCGGACCGACGGCGTCCAGATGGCGGAGGAGGCAATCAGCGCCGCCCGCCGCGCCGTCGCCGACCGCTATGACGCGGGCTATTTGCCGGACAAGCCGCGGCATTATTCGACCAAGGCGAAAAATGCGCAGGAAGCTCACGAGGCGATCCGCCCGACCGACTTCCACAAGTCGCGAGCCGGATCGGGCGACCATGCGCGGCTTTACGAGCTGGTCTACAATCGCGCGCTCGCCAGCCAGATGGCTTCGGCGCGGCTGGAGCGGACGACTGTCGAGCTCAACGACGGCGCCGGCCGCGCGGTGCTGCGTGCCACCGGCCAGGTGACGCTCTTCCCCGGCTATCTCGCGCTCTACGAAGAAGGCCGCGACGAAAAGGACGATGAGGAGAGCGCCCGCATGCCGGCGCTGCGCCAGGGCGATGCGCCCGCCAAGACCGGTGTCGAGGCGGTGCAAAGCTTCACCCAGCCGCCGCCGCGCTATTCCGAGGCCAGCCTGGTCAAACGCCTCGAAGAACTCGGCATCGGCCGGCCGTCGACTTATGCGGCGACGCTGCAGACGCTCAAGGACCGCGAATATGTGCGGCTCGAAAAGGCGCGCTTCATACCGGAGGAGAGCGGACGGCTGGTGACGGCCTTCCTCGAGCGCTTCTTCGAGAAATATGTCAGCTACGACTATACCGCCGAACTCGAAGAGGAGCTGGACGACGTTTCCGGCGGGCGGCTGAACTGGCAGAAACTGCTCGACGGCTTCTGGCGCGACTTCAAGCCGAAGGCGGGCGAGGTCATGGAGCAGAAGCCGTCGGAAGTGACGGCGGCGCTCGACGAATTCCTCGCGCCCTGGCTCTACCACGACACGGGCGATGGATCGGACCCGCGGCTCTGCCCGCAATGTGGGGAAGGGCGCTTGTCGCTGCGCGGCGGCCGCTACGGTGCCTTCGTCGCCTGTTCAAACTACCCTGACTGCAAATATACGCAGAAGTTCGGTCAGGGCGGTGCGCAGGCAGCCAGCGCCGAACCGGCGGAACTTGGCGAGGGTATCCACTTCAAGACCGGACGGTTCGGTCCCTATGTGGAACAAAGCGACAAGCGCGCATCATTGCCGAAGGATGTACCCGCCGAGGGCCTTACGCTCGACATGGCCAAGATGCTGCTGTCGCTGCCACGCGAGGTCGGAATGCATCCGGACACCGGCAAGCCGATCGTCGCATCGATCGGCCGCTACGGGCCCTATCTCCAGCACGACGGAAAATACGCGCGGCTCGCGTCTACCGCCGAGGTCTTTGAAACCGGAATGAACGCCGCCGTCGCCAAGCTCGCGGACGCAGCCGCCGGAGGCGGCAAGGGCCGGGGTGCGAGCCGCGAACCGATCGCGGAACTCGGCAAGCACCCCGAAAGCGGCAAGGACATCAAGGTCATGGCCGG
>Ga0207701_10007374_pt1 | contig 10940 bp, 7 predicted proteins | sample KBSSwiSSwithPhiX_FD_184294 | JGI IMG/M metagenome (GOLD analysis project Ga0207701, IMG submission 184294) | Switchgrass rhizosphere bulk soil microbial communities from Kellogg Biological Station, Michigan, USA, with PhiX - S5 (SPAdes) (version 2) | ecosystem: Environmental > Terrestrial > Soil...
CGGCCTCGACCGAGGAGGTGTCCGGCAATGCCGAGCGCTCCTCGGACGTCGCGCGTCACTCGGTTGACATCGCGCACAAGGGCGGCGACGCCGTGCGCCGCACGATCGACGGGATGAATGCAATCCGCGAGAACATCCAGGAGACCTCCAAGCGCATCAAGCGCCTGGGCGAAAGCTCGCAGGAGATCGGCAACATCGTCGAGCTGATCAACGACATCGCCGAGCAGACCAACATTCTTGCGCTCAACGCCTCGATCCAGGCGTCGATGGCGGGCGAGGCCGGCCGCGGCTTCGCCGTGGTCGCGGACGAGGTGCAGCGGCTCGCCGAGCGCGCCGCGAACTCCACCCGGCAGATCGAGGTCCTGGTGCGCACCATCCAGGCCGATACCAACGAGGCGGTCGTGTCCATGGAACGTACGACCACGGACGTCGTCGGTGGCGCGCTGCTGGCCGAAAACGCCGGCGCTGCGCTCGAGGAGATCGAGCAGGTCTCGAACCAGATCGCGAGCCTCGTGCAGAACATCTCGGCGAGCTCGCGCCAGCAGGCGGGTGTGTCGCAGAGCATCTCGCGCAACATGCAGGTGCTGCGCGAGATAAGCTCGCAGACCGCCGAGAGCACGACCGCCACCTCCGCATCGATCGGCAAGCTTGCCGAGCTCGCGGCGCAGCTCCGGCAGTCGGTCGCAGGTTTCCGCCTGCCCGACGGCGTCGTGAACGTTCCGGACAACGACTACCCGGTGCTCCCCGCCGACGCGAACGGGGTCGCATCCAGGCCGCGACGCGTCGGCGGGCTGGTCGGTTGACCGTGCGGGACGCGCGTCGATGAGCAGCATGCCGATGCAGCTCGGGCCGGCCGACGAGACCAATGCCTCGCTGCAGCTTGTTGCCCGCGAGATCGCTGCGGAGTTGAACGAGGCGCGCCTGGCGCTCGAAGCGTACGCGGAGCGACCCGAGGAACGCGGGCTGCTCGACCGGTTTGCCGGGCATCTGCATCTCGGACGCGGCGCGCTGCGCATCGCCGAGGTATACGGCGGCTCGCTGCTCGCGGAGGAAATGGAGCACGTCGCGCACTACATCTCCGCACACGCAAGCCACGGCAGCATCGACACCGACGGGCTCGATGCCCTGATGCGCGCGATGGAGCAGCTCCCCGCGTACCTCGACCGCGTGGCTTCCGGCGGCCGCGACGTGCCGCTCGCGCTGCTGCCGCTGCTGAACGACCTGCGGGCGGTGCGCGGCGGGGCCTTGCTGTCTGAGGGCACGCTCCTGATGCTCAACCTTCACTCCGACGAGCCCGCGCGACCGATCGCGACCGGGCCGGCGGGTGAGACGAGCGAGCTCGCGAAGCGGCTGCGACCGCGCTTTCAGCGCGCGCTTCTTGGCTGGATCCGCGGCGACAATGTCGAGCAGCAGCTCGGGGCCATGTCGGAGATCGCCGAGCAGTTCGAAACGGCGTCGGCGAGCCAGCCGGTGTTCCAGCTCTGGTGGGTCGTGGGCTCGATCCTGGAGGGACTGCGTCAGCGCGGTCTCGACGGCAGCGTCTCGATCAAGCGGCTGCTCGGGCAGGTCGATCGCGAGCTGCGCCGACTGCAGGACACAGGCGAGGAACGCTACTCGCAGCAGCCGCCACTCGAGCTGCTCAACAACCTGCTCTTCTACGTCGCCCGCGTGACGACGCAGGGACCCCGGGTCACCGGCGTGCGCCGCTCGTTCCAGCTGGACGAACTGCTGCCGGTCGACGAGCGGATCGACGAGGCGCGCGAAACGCTCTCGGCGCCCTCGGTGCGCCTGATGCGGACGGTCGCCGCCGCGATCCGCGAGGACCTCACGCGGGTCAAGGACGTGCTGGATATCTTCGTCCGCAAGGGCGCCAACCAGGTCGAGGATCTCGTTCCGCAGCTCGAGATGCTGCGCAAGATCAGCGACACGCTCGGCGTACTGGGACTCGGGGCGCTGCGCGACCGTGTACAGGGCGAGATCGAGTCGCTGCGCGCGATCGTCGATCGACGGTCGCCGCCAGACGATGCCACGCTGCTCGGTATCGCCGCGGCGCTGATCGAGGTCGAGGACAGCCTCGACGGACAGCTCGTGCGGCTGATCCTCCCGGAGGCAGGGCCCAGGGCCGACGTAGCGCCGCAGGACGAGGAATTTCGACAGGTGCAGGACGCGGTGCTGCGCGAATGCATCGTCAACATGGCGCGGATCAAGGAGGCCGTGACCCAGGCGCTCGGCGCGCCGGCGGAGGCGCAGGGGCTCGACCAGGTGCCGCAGCTCGTGCGCGGCATCACCGCGGGTCTGCTGATGCTTGGCCGGCAGCGCGCCGTCGAGGTCATGGAGGGTATCGGCGAGGCGCTGGGCGGCATCATGCGACCGGAGCCCGGCGCGCTTGCGCCACACCGGCTCGAGCGCATGGCCGACGCGATCGTCGCGGTCGAGTACTACATGGAGATGCTCCAGGCCGGTCGGCCGGATCACTTCAACATGCTCGAGAGCGCGGAGAACTGCCTCGGGTCGCTCGATCAGGCAGGCAAGGTTGTTGCGCTCCGCGGTCGTCCTGCCGAGGCGGCACCGGCGCCGGAACCCTTGCCGTCGGTGATCGAGAACGTGCGCGAGATGGCGGCGGCGGTGCGCGCCCCGGTCGCGCCGCCCGCCGGCGCGTTCAGCGGCGACTCCGAGTTCGTGCACCTGTTCATCGAGGAAGCCCGCGAGAACGTAGCGCAGATCGCCGCGCTCTTCCCGCAATGGGAGCAGAACCCGCTCGAGATCGAGGCCCTGCGGGACGTGCGCCGCTCCTTCCACACGCTCAAGGGAAGCGGACGCATGGTTGGCGCGCTGCGGCTCGGAGAGTTCGCCTGGACCATCGAGAATCTGCTCAATCGCGTGCTGAGCCAGACCCTGACGCGCTCGCCGGAGATTATTTCCGTGGTGCGCGATGCCGTTGCGATGCTGCCGGTGCTCATCGACGAGCTCGAGTACGGCTCGCCGCCGGTCGGCACGGCCGACGCAATCGCCGCGCGCGCGGACGCGATCTCGGGACGCGAAGGCGGCGCTCTGCCCACCGCGGCGCCGTCTCCAGCACCGCTCGCGGCGGTCGAGACAGGCGAGATGGCGCCGGTAGCGGCCACCGAACCCGCGCCGGCACCGGCGACCGAAGTCGATCCCGTGTTGCAGGACATCTTCCGCAAGGAGACCGTCGGTCATGTCGCCGCGGTGCGCGACTATATCCAGCGGCGCTCGCAGGACCCGGCGCCGCACCCGGTGACCGAGGACCTGTACCGGGCCTGCCACACGCTGAGCGGTATCGCCAAGACCGCGGGCGTGCGGCAGGGGATCAAGGTCGCCGAACCGATGGAGCATTACATCCGGAAGCTCCACGACGTCGGGCACGGATTGCCGGCCGAAGGCTTGAGCCTGCTCAAGGACACGCTGCGGGCGCTCGAGAACGTCGTCGATCACTTCGATGAGGACACGGGTTTCTTCCCGGATCACCGACGCCTGCTCGTGGGCTGGCATGGGCTCGAGCGTTCTCTCGATGGGGAACTCGCCCGGCTCAGCGCGCCTGCCGAGTCACCGTCGATACCGCCCGGCTCCGTGGAGTTTGCCGTGACGGACGCGGGGGCCCCGCCCGCCGAAGCCCGGTCGACAGACAATCAATACGACGTCGAGCTCCCGGCGGTGGACGTGGAATTCGACGCGGATATCGCCGGGATCTTCAGCGAGGAGGCCAGCGAGCTGCTCGAGCTGGCGGACGCCGTGCTCGGCCGTTGGCGACGCGACCGCGCCGACGCCGGCTCGGTCATCGAGCTGAAGCGCATCCTCCACACCCTGAAGGGCGGCGCCAGGATGGCAGGGCTCCGCGCGATGGGCGACCTGAGTCACGAGATGGAGTCCGCGCTCGAATCGTTCGAATCGGATGCGGCACCGGCGGACACGCAGGCGATCGCCGCGCTGCAGGCCGCGCTCGATGCGCTGCATCAGATGCGCGATGCGGCAGGCGGTGGCCAGGCGATGGCGCCGACCGCCGCGCTGATCGAGCGCATCCGGGCGATCGGCGCGCGGCAGCGTCCCGCAGCGCCGGCAGCGCCTCCTGCGCCCCTTGTCCCGCCCATGCCGACGCCCGCCGGACAGCCCGCGGCCGCTGTCACGCCGCCCGTGGTCGTATCGCCGCCTGCCATGGTGCCACCGCGCGTGGAGGCCGAGCGTTCGGTGACGCCGGCCCGTCCGCTCGAAGCCGCGCCGCCCGTCCAGCCGACCGTGTGGGAGGAAGCTGCGGAGCTCGACGAGACCAGTGGGATCCGCGCGATGGCACCCGCCCTGCCGGGGCGCGAGCCGGTCGTCGCAGCCGAGCGGCAGGAGCTCGCACGCGTCGACGCGGAGCTTCTGGACGAGTTGCTCAACAACTCAGGCGAGGTGAGCATCTTCCGCGCGCGCGTTGAGCAGCAGATGACCTCGGTCGAGTTCAACCTGGCGGAGCTCGAGCGCACGGTCACTCGGCTCCGTGAGCAGCTGCGCAAGCTCGAGCTCGAAACCGAGGCGATGATCCTCCACCGGCACCAGGATGACGCCCAGCAGCGTACGGACTTCGACCCGCTCGAGCTCGATCGCTATTCGACGATCCAGCAGCTCTCCCGGGCTCTTGCGGAATCGGTGAGCGACGTCGCGAGCATCGAGGGCTTGCTCGGCAACCTGACGCGCGAGGGACAGAACCTGCTGTTGCAGCAGGGCCGCATCGTCACCGAGCTTCAGAACGGGCTGATGAAGACCCGGATGGTGCCCTTCCAGCGGCACGTGCAGCGCCTGACGCGCCTGGTGCGCCAGGTCGCGCTCGAGACGGGCAAAAAGGTCGAGCTGAACGTCGAGGGCGGTTCTGGGGAGCTCGACCGGCAGGTGCTGGAGCGAATGCTGCCGCCCTTCGAGCACATGCTGCGCAACTCGATCGTCCACGGTATCGAATCGCCGGCGGAGCGCGCGACCCGCGGCAAGCCGGAGACCGGCACGATCGCGGTGCGGCTGCAGCGCGAGGGCGCAGAGGTCGTGATCGTCGTCGAGGACGACGGCGCCGGGCTCGACGTCGCGGCGATCCGCGCCAAGGCACGGAGCCTCGGGCTGCTGCGGCCGGACCAGTCGATCACCGACGAGGAGACGCTGCAGCTCATCCTCGAGCCCGGGTTCAGCACGGCCGAACGGCTGACGCAGCAAGCCGGACGCGGCGTCGGCATGGACGTCGTCGCGAGCGAGGTCAAGAAGCTGGGTGGCGGTCTCTTCATTGAGTCGCATCCGGGCCGCGGCGCACGCTTCACGATCCGCCTGCCGTTCACGCTGGCGATAACACAGGCGCTGATCGTCCGCGTACATGACGAGTACTACGCGCTGCCCGTCGCGACGGTCGAGGGGGTGGCGCGACTGCCGCGCTCGGAGATTACCCAGCACCTGGGCGAGGAAATCCCGAGCTTCGAGTATGGCGGACAGGTGTATCGCTTCCAGTACCTCGGCGTCTTCGTCGGCGGCGGGCCCTCGGTGCTGCCCGATAACGATCTCGCGGTGCCCGTCATCCTGGTGCGCGCCGGCGAGCACTCGGCCGCGCTCGTCACGGACGAGCTCGTCGGGAGCCGGGAGATCGTCGTCAAGTCCCTCGGCCCGCAGATCGCCGGCATCCGTGGCATCGCCGGCGCGACCATCCTGGGCGACGGTCGCATCGTGGTAATCCTGGACATGGGTGCGCTGGTGCGCTCGGAATGGCGCTCGCGCCCGGTCGACGAGGCGGTGCGACCCGCCCGCGACGACCGCATCTTTGCACTGGTGGTCGACGACTCGATCACCGTTCGGCGCGTCACCCAGCGCCTGCTCGAGCGCAACGGCATGCGGGTCATGACGGCAAAGGACGGCGTCGACGCGATGTCGCTGCTGCAGGAGCACGTCCCCGATGTGCTGCTGCTCGACATCGAGATGCCGCGGATGGACGGCTACGAGGTCGCCTCGCTGGTTCGCAACGACCCCCGGCTCTCGGACGTGCCGATCATCATGATCACGTCGCGAGTCGGCGACAAGCATCGCGCGCGCGCAATCGAGCTCGGCGTCGATGACTATCTGGGCAAGCCCTACCAGGAGAGCCAGTTGCTGGACGCGATCGAGCCGCTGGTGCTCGCGCGGCGTCAGCAGGCGTACTGATATGACCGTGACGCAACCCGGCGACGAACTCTACTGCCTGCTGGTGCCCCTGGCCGAGGACCGGCTGCTGGTGCCGCGCGGCTGCATCAGCGAGGTGATCAACTACCAGGCGCCGACCCCGATGGAAGGCGCGCCCGCCTGGTATCTCGGGACGATCGCCTGGGGCGGACGCCGCGTGCCATTGATGTCCTTCGAGGCCGCCTGCGGCCGGGTGGCGCCGCGCGCGAGCGGGCGGACGCGCATCGTGGTCATGCAGGCGATCAGCTCGGCGCTCGAATGCGGACATTTCGCCGTGCTGACCCAGGGTTTTCCGCAGTTGGTGCGCGTGAGCCCGGACGTCGTACACGCGGACGAGTCGCGGAACTTCGGCCCGCGCAGCCCCGTTATCTGCCAGCTCAGGATGATGAACGAATACCCGCTCGTCCCCGACTTCGAGCGCATCGAGGCGATGTTCGCGGAAGAGACACGGGCGGCCTGAAGGCCGCCGCCCGGACAATTTCTGACGCGTTGTTCAGTTCTTCGGCTGCGGCACCACGCGCATATAGGACGTCACGGCCTTCCAACCGCCCGGAAAACGCTGCCGCGCCTCCTCGTCCGACACCGCCGGGACGATGATCACGTCCTCGCCCTGCTTCCAGTTGACGGGTGTCGCCACCTTGAACTTTGACGTGAGCTGGCAGGAATCGAGCAGCCGCAGCACCTCGTCGAAATTCCGCCCCGAGCTCATCGGATAGACCAGCATTGCCTTGATTAGCTTGTCGGGTCCGATCAGATACACCGTTCGCACCGTCTGGTTGTTCGCGGCCGTGCGACCCTCCGAGCTCGCGCCGGCGTCCGCCGGCAACATGTCGTAGAGCTTCGCGACTGCGAGATCGAGGTCGCCTATCAACGGGTAGCTCACGACTCCGCCGGTCGCGGCCGTGATGTCGCCAAGCCATCGCTTGTGATCCGTCACCGGGTCGACCGACAACCCGATCACCTTGCAGTTGCGCCGCTGGAATTCCGGCTCGAGCCGGGCGAGATAGCCAAGCTCGGTCGTGCACACCGGCGTGAAGTCCTTCGGATGCGAGAAAAGCACGCACCAGGAATCGCCGATCCAGTCGTGGAAACGAATCGGCCCGGTGGTCGTTTCGGCGGAAAAGTCCGGGGCCCGATCACCAATTCTCAGGGACATGGCAACCTCCGTTTCGAGCAATCCAGGCGAGAACCAATGACTGTAGCACCGCCCCGGGAGGCGTGTGCCCTTTGACGTGCGACATGTCCAGGCCGGAGAAGATCGGAGCCTTGCGCAGGAAATCGTGCGAATTGTTGATGTGGCATTGCGAGCAGGGCCGCTCGTCGACTCGCATCGCGCGCTGCAACGTCTCGTTGTTCCTGCCGGGGATGTTGTCGACAGTGAGTGCGATAGCCGGGCAGCCGGCGCGTTCGGCACGCTTGACCACAGCACGCGTGACGTTCCAGTCGTCGGTGGCGTAAAGCTGGTGCCAGATGGAGGCATCGCGCGCCGCGACGACATCTTCGAGCGGTCTCGACGCAGCGCTCGAGAGCATCATCAACGCGGACCGCGTGGCCGCGGCGCCCGCGGTGCCGAGTTCGGCGTCGGGATGAAATGCGCCTTGAGCCGATACTGCGGAGAGATAAATGGGTGTCAACCACCGATGACCGAACAACTGCACCGTCGTGTCCAGCTTGCTGACGTCGACGAACCGCCGCGAGCGGATCTCCAGCAACGAAAATGCTTCGTGGTTCCACGCTACCGTTCGGTCATCATCGACCCCCGTTGCGATGTAACCGAAGTGTGCGGGCGGCAACGCAGCACGCGCCAGTCCCTCGAAATCCATCACGTTCAGCGCGTCTTCGAGCTTGGCGGCAGATGATGCTGCAACGGTGACGGCCCGCAGGGAGGGCGGCAGCACCAGGAAGGGCAGTGCGTACATCCAGTGCAGCAGTGCGCGGCGCGAGTATTCAACGTGAGTCGGCGAGTTCATGTTCTCGGCTTTATCGCCACTCGTCGTCGCGATCGTAGCACGTCGTCACGAAGACGGAGCGGTACAACGATGCGCACTGTTAGCCGGCGGCGAAGCGATTACGTCCGCGGACGCGGTGGTAAGGAGCGCCGCCTCAGCAACGGGAGCACTCCGGTGAACGTGCAGTCCATAACAGGCCGCCGCCGGTCGCTGCGTCAGGAACCGACTGAGACTTGCTAACGCGTTGAACCGGATCAGGCCCGCCGGTCTTGGGTCGGGTTCCCAGCCTTCCGGTTCGGGATAGGCTCGGTCGGGCGGCCGATCCCGCCCCTGGCCACGACTCCCCAATTTTTTGAAGCGCATGGGTTTTCCGGCATCGCCGGTGGACTATCGGCGCGCTTCTGGCGGTCAAGGGATGCATCGTCCGTGTCCCCCCGCATTCGGCTCCGGTCCACGGAGCGTGGTCCGGCTATCGTAGTTCCGGCGCCGTGCGCCGTAGCCGCAGCGACACGTACACGACGACGAGCACGGCCAGGGCGATGCCGATCGCCGTCCACTCGGCGGCCTTGAGCGTGGTGATGATGGCGACCATCGCGGCGACTGCGACCAACGGAATCGAGGCGCCGCCCGGTAGCCGGAAGGGCCGCTCCCCGCGCTCGCGCAGGTCCAGCGCCTGTGCACGCCACGCGGCGACGCTGACCAGAACGTAGACAAGGCAGATCGCGCCGCCGGAAATCAGCGCCAGCGCGTCGAAGCTGCCGCCAATCGCCAGCGCCCACTCCAGCACCGTGTTGACGGCGAGCGCCGCGAGCGGAACGCGATGCTTCGCGCTCACCGTGCCAAGCACGCGCGGCAGGTAGCGGTCGCGGCCCAGCGCGAACACGAGGCGCGCGGTGCCGAACATGTTGCCCATCAGGAACCCAGTCATCGAGATGCAGGCGGTGATGAGCAGCAGCACGCGTCCCGGTGACCACAGGGCACCCGCGGTGTCCGCGACCGGCACGCCGCTTTCGGCCAGCTGCGCGCCCAGCAGCCCCTGGCCGACGATCTGGATCGCCAGATACAGCACCACCACCAGCGCGATCGCGACGAGGGTCGCGCGCGGCACGTCGCGCGCCGGATCGTTGATCTCGCCCGACGGTACCAGCGCGGTTTCCATCCCCGAGTAAGCGAACATCACCAGCACCATGGAAGCGCCGAGCGCGCCCCACGAGGGCACGTCGCCGGGCGCAAAGCTCACCTGCGACCAGTCGACCAGGAACAGGCCGATGCCGGCGAGCAGGAACAGCGGGGTCAGTTTCAACGCGGCGAGTGTCGTGATCGCTCTGGCGCCGAGCTTGACGCCGAAGACATTGAGCGTGAAAAGCGATCCGTACACCGCGGTCAGCAACAGCCCGCGCGGCAGGGGCGGCGCAAGCGCGGGCACGAGATTGGCGACCTGGACCGACAGGGCCGCGGCCACGCCCGCACTGGAGGTGAAGTTGCTGATCCACATCAACGCGCCGGCGACGAAGCCTGCAAACGGACCAAAGGTCGCGCTGAGATAGCTGTACGGACCGCCGGTGACCTGCACGCGGCTGCCGACCGCGGCGAAGCAGAGCGCGATGGGAACGATCGCGAGCGCACCGGCGATCAGCGCCAGGGGCGCAGCCGCGCCCATCTGGGCGGCGAGGGCCGAAGGCATGCGAAAGATGCCGCCGCCCACGATTACGTTGATCACTGCCGCCGTCAGCGCGAAGAGCCCCACCGCGCGCAGCAGCGCGGCGTCGCCTTGCAGTGGCGGGGAGTGTGGAGGCGCGGCCTGGTCGGGCATGGAGTCACTCATTGATTCGGTGCCAGCGGGTCGGCCGGCGCCTCGCAGGCGTGACAAACGCGTGCGGCATCACCGGTGTGAGCGCCATGCCGTCGGGCTCACCCTCGACGTCGATCGCGCGCTCGGCCGTTACTCCTTCTGAACGTGCAACCGCACGGACTTGACGGTTGAGCTCACGAGCTCGAGTGCGAATCTTGGTTCGGTCAAATCCTTCTTGACCAGCACGTCCTCTTCGTCGTCCATCTCGATGTCGTACCGGCTCGTATCGAGTTGATCTTCGAAAGTGTTCTTGATGACGCGAGCAACGTGGTCTTCGCTCGTGCCGTCGTCGATCACGACTCTGACGTCCTGAGTCGCGCCGCCCTTCGGCGTCACGCGGAACAGGATTTCGCCGTCCGAGTTTGCGCCTTCGCTGACCTCGATGCGCCACGCGTTGGAGTAGCTCAGCTTGCCGCTCGACGGTGCCACGGCGGCCTCCGCCGGAGTCGGCGGGGTTGTTCCGCAGCCGAGCAGATTCAAACCGATCGCGGCAAGGCCGAGCAGGAGGGGACGCATGGTCACAGGAGATCTCCGGTAGAGGCTTGGAGCCCAGGTTAGGCTACCCCTATTCCCCACTCCAGAGCGGACTGAAAATCGGCAGGTCGCTGGTTCGAACCCGTAGCACGCCGGGCGTTCGGTCGGGAGTCGCGCGCTTCGCGCGGCCGCTTCACGCCGCTGCCTATTCTTCTCCTTGGTTGGCATTGTATGTGCCCGGTCAGTTGGGCGGGTCGATCTCTCGCTTCAGCGCCTCGAAAGCAGGGTTCCCGGCCAGCGGCACGGTGAGCAGCGGGTCGCGGACCAGTGTCCAGCCGTAAACGTCGCTAGGCAGGTTGAGCCGCGTGTCTGTGGCGAATTTCGCGTCAGGCAGCGACGGGTAACTGATACAAGCCGCGGCAGTGAGACTGCCACTGATACTCACTGAGGCTGATCACCCTGCGACGGATATCAGCGGC
>Ga0207701_10007375_pt1 | contig 10939 bp, 6 predicted proteins | sample KBSSwiSSwithPhiX_FD_184294 | JGI IMG/M metagenome (GOLD analysis project Ga0207701, IMG submission 184294) | Switchgrass rhizosphere bulk soil microbial communities from Kellogg Biological Station, Michigan, USA, with PhiX - S5 (SPAdes) (version 2) | ecosystem: Environmental > Terrestrial > Soil...
GGCGGCATCGGCCGCGCGCGTTTCGACCTTTCGCTTTGTAAGAACCGGCGTGGACCGTCCGGCCGTTGGACCATCGAGTGGGATCATCATGAGCGTGCTTTCCAGCCGGCGCTATCTGTCGGTGTGGCTGCGCCGGCTCTCGACCGACCGGATCGAGCGCCGCTCGTCCGAGCGGGTTGAGATCTTTGTCGTCGTCGCATCGATCAACGGTGCGCAGCGCATCACCGCCCTCACCGATGGCGCGGCACGGCTTGGTCTGAAGACCGGCATGGGTTTGGCCGACGCCCGCGCCCGGTATCCGAAGTTGCCGGTGGTGGAGGCCGATCTGGAGGCCGACCAACGCCTGCTCGAAAATATCGCCGACTGGTGCGACCGCTATACGCCGCTGGTCGGCCTTGATCCGCCGGACGGCTTGTTCCTCGACGTCACCGGTTGCGCCCACTTGTTCGGCGGCGAAACGGCGCTCGCGCGTGATCTGGTCACACGGCTCACCCAACAAGGCCTGCGCGCCCGTGTTGCGGTCGCTGACACGGTCGGCGGAGCCTGGGGCGTCGCGCGCTATGGCAAACCCGGCATTATTCCCCGCGGCGAAACCAAAGCGGCCGTGCTGCCACTGCCGATCGCAGCGTTGCGTGTCGATGCCGAGACGGCCGCGGATCTGAGAACGTCCGGTCTGACCTGCGTTGCCGATCTCGCGGCGCGCCCGCGTGCGCCGTTCGCCGCGCGCTTCGGCAAGTCGCTGCTGCTTCGCCTCGATCAGGCGCTGGGTGACGCCGACGAACCGATCGTGCCGCGCTTGCCGCTGCCGGCCGCCATGGCCGAGCAGCGCTTTCCCGAGCCGATTGCCCGCGAAGCCGACGTGCTCGGCACCATCGAGCATCTGGGGCGTCAGCTTGTTGCCGTGCTCGATCGGCGCGGCGAAGGCGGACGGTTGTTTCAAGCGGCGCTGTTTCGCGCCGACGGCAAGGTGCATCGGCTGGAGATCGGCACCGGCTCCCCGCTGCGCGATTCCGCGCGCGTCCGCAAATTATTCGAGGAACGGCTCGCTGTTTTGGCAGACGCCTGCGATCCGGGCTTCGGCTACGACATGGTGCGGCTCTCGGCGCTGGTCACCGAGCGTTGCGATCCGATGCAGACCGGACTTGCGGGCTCCGATCACGCCGAGGAGTTGGCGCATCTGATCGACCGGTTCGGCGCGAGGTTTGGCCTCCGCCGCGTCACGCGGCTTGTTCCGCAGGACACGCATATTCCGGAATATGCGGTGGCGGCGGTGCCGGCGCATGCCAGCAAGCAGATGCCGTCCGTGCCGTCATCGCTTGTTGAGCAGGACAGTCTCAGCGCGGTGCGACCCGTTCGATTGTTTAATCGGCCAGAATTGATCGAAGCCACTGCACAAGTACCAGACGGTCCGCCGATTTCCTTTCGCTGGCGGCACATTCGCCATCAGATCACCCATGCCGAAGGACCGGAACGCATCGCACTTGAATGGTGGCACGACGATCAGGGTAACCAGCTCACGCGCGATTACTTTCGCGTCGAGAGCCGGGCAGGCGTGCGAGCATGGCTCTACCGGGAAGGACTCTACGACCGGGAGATTAAGCCGCCCGATCGGCCGCAGTGGTATCTGCACGGATTGTTCGCATGAGTGCCGAGGTCGTTGCACTTCCGCAGATAAAGCGTCTGGACATCAAATCCACGGCTCCTCCGCCGGTCTATGCCGAACTCGCCGTGACCAGCAATTTTTCATTTCTGCGTGGGTCATCCAGTGCGAAAGAACTGGTCAGGCGTGCTGCTGAACTCGGCCTTGCCGGAATCGGCATTGCCGATCGCAACACAGTTGCCGGTGTCGTGCGGGTGCGGACCGCATTAAAGGATCTCAAGGAAGAAGAGCTCGAAGAGTTCGGATCTGTAAAAACAAATTTAAAGATCGCTGTCGGATCACGCCTGGCTTTTGCCGACGGCACTCCTGACATTCTGGTCTATCCGCAGAACCGCGCCGCTTGGTCCCAGCTCACCCAATTGCTGACCGTGGGCAAAAGCCGGGCCGAAAAAGGCGATTGCATATTATTTATCGAAGACCTTCTGGAATACGCCGCAGGGCTGAATCTTATTGTCATGCCCCCGTCGCGTGTCGAGAAAGATTCTCTTGCGGCCTTGTTCGCCAGGTTGAGGCAAACTGTGCTCCCTACTTCGATATGGCTTGCCGCCGGTATGCTTTATCGCGGCGATGATGCGCGACGCATCAAACGCCTTACTGAAATAGCACGCGATGCTCTCGTTCCATTGATCGCGGTCAATGATGTTGTCTGCCATACATCTGAGCGTCGTGCGTTGCAGGATGTTGTGACGTGCATCAGGGAGCATCTGACGCTGGAGACAGCAGGCCGGAAGCTTGAAGCGAATATCGAGCGGCATTTGAAATCTCCATCGGAAATGGCGCGTATTTTTCGGCGGCTTCCGGATGCAATCGCCGAAACGATAAATTTTCTTGATCGCTGCTCCTTCTCGCTCGACGAACTTAAATACGAATACCCCGACGAAACGCGGGTGGGCTATGCGACGCCGCACGATGCCCTCGTGGCTTTTGTGAAAGAAGGCGTACAGCGCCGTTATCCCAATGGGATCGCTGAAAAAACACAGGGCGTGCTCGACCACGAAATGGCAGTCATCGCGAATCTTGGCTACGCCCCGTACTTTCTGACCGTGTACGACATTGTGCAAGCGGCGCGGGCGAGAGGCATTCTTTGCCAGGGACGGGGCTCGGCGGCGAACTCGGTCATCTGTTATTGCCTTGGCATCACGGAGGTTGATCCTGAGCAGACCGACCTCCTGTTCGAGCGGTTCCTATCCGTCGAACGGCGCGAACCGCCCGACATCGACGTCGATTTCGAGCACGAGCGGCGCGAGGAGGTGATTCAATATCTTTATAAAAAGTACAGCCGTGAGCGAGCCGGATTGGCCGCAACTGTCATTTGCTATCGCGGGCGCAGCGCCATCCGCGAAGTCGGCAAGGTCTTTGGGCTTTCACAGGACGCCATCGATGGGCTGGCCAGCACGCTTTGGGGCTGGTCAAGCAGCGGCGTCAGCGAGGCGGAGGCGCGGCGCGCGGGGCTCGATCCCTCCGATCCTCGGCTCAAGCAGGTGATGGACCTGGCGGAAGAGCTGATCGATACCCCGCGTCATCTTTCTCAGCACGTCGGCGGCTTTGTCATCACGCGATCTCGTCTCGATCATGTCGTGCCCATCGAGAATGCTGCGATGGACGACCGCACTGTGGTCGAATGGGACAAGGACGACCTGAACGATCTTGGAATCCTCAAGGTGGATGTTCTCGGCCTGGGAATGCTGTCGTGTCTGCGTCGTAGTTTTGATCTCCTGCGTTCTCATTATGGCTGTCAGCTTGATCTCTCATCCTTCAAGAAGGGCGAAGCCCCCGTTTATCAAATGATGTCGCGCGCCGACACGATCGGCGTGTTTCAAATCGAAAGCCGCGCGCAGATGTCGATGCTGCCGCGCCTCCGGCCGAAAGAGTTTTATGATCTTGTCATTGAGGTCGCGATCGTTCGCCCGGGACCTATTCAAGGTAAAATGGTTCACCCCTACCTTCAGCGGAGGGAAAAGCTTCGAGATGAGGGAATTGAACCTGAATATCCGGGTCCTCTGCCTACGCTCGGGGACAAAGATGAATTGAAGAACGTCCTCAGTAAAACTCTTGGCGTTCCGCTGTTTCAAGAACAGGCCATGCGGCTCGCGATCGATGCGGCGAAGTTCACGCCTCCGGAAGCGGACCGATTGCGCCGGGCCATGGCGACGTTCAAACGGTCGGGGACGATTCAATTTTTCGAAAAGAAATTTATCGATGGCATGAGCAACCGAGGTTACGATCGCGCCTTCGCGGTTCGCTGTTTCGATCAGATCAAGGGCTTCGGCGACTACGGGTTTCCGGAAAGCCATGCGGCTAGCTTCGCAATCCTCGTTTATGTCTCAGCCTGGGTTAAATGCCGTTATCCGGATGTGTTCGCTGCAGCTCTGCTGAACAGCCAGCCGATGGGATTTTATGCGGTGTCGCAGATCGTGCGGGATGCCCAAGAGCATGGCGTTGAAATCAGGCCGGTTGATATCAATCGGTCCGATTGGGATTGCGCTCTCGAAAAGATGGGTACGCGGAGCGGACGCGTGCATCCCCGGCATCATGTGATGAAGGATGATATCCGCTCAACCCATGCTATCCGTCTCGGCCTTCGCCAGATCGACGGATTTTCCGAGGACTGGGCCAAGGCCATCGAAAGCGTCCGCGGCCGCGGCTTTGACTCCGTCCGCGATCTCTGGCTGCGCACGCGTCTGCCGCCGAAGGCGCTGGAAACGCTCGCGCACGCCGATGCCTTCAATTCCCTTGGGCTCAGCCGCCGCGATGCGCTCTGGGCCGTGAAGGCCTTGCGCCGCGCTGGCGACAAGGACGACCTGCCGTTGTTCGCGCGTGCGGCCATGCCGGAGCTGGAGCCCGACGCGCATCTGCCGTCGATGCCGCCAGGCGAACAGGTGATCGAGGACTATCGCCATCTGCACCTGTCCTTGAAGGCGCATCCGGTGTCGTTCCTGCGCGCCGAGCTCGATGCGCGGGGCATCGTGCGCCATGAACTGCTTGCCACGCTGGCGCCGGGCCGGCGCGTCACCATCGGCGGCCTTGTGCTGGTGCGGCAGCGGCCCGGCAACGGCAACGCCATCTTCATGACGCTGGAGGACGAAACCGCGATCGCCAACACCATCGTCTGGCCGCGCAAGTTCGAGGAGTATCGTCCGGTGGTGATGGGGGCGCGGCTGATCAGCGTGACGGGCGTCTTACAAAACGAAAAGAACGTGATTCACATCGTGGCCGATCGTTTCGAGGATCTGACCCACTTGCTGCGGCGGCTGTCGGACCAGGGCGGCCGCATCGATGCCACCGCACCGGTGGACGAGATTAAGCGGCCGGTGATTTCACGTCAGCGCCATCCGCGCGCGGGCGACGCGCTGGTCACCATGCTGAAGGAGGGCAGGCCCGTGTTGGAGGAGCTTGCGCTCGTCCAAAGCACCGCGAAGGTGATGCCGAAGGGCCGCAACTTTCACTGACGCGTCACGTCCCCGGTTTCAGCACGTCGGCCGCCCAGTCCCACATATAATTCGTGCCGATGGTGATATTGTCCACCTGACAGTGGTGGAAGCCGCCTTCCTCGCGCTGGAACACCTTCAGCGTCTTCTCTTTCGAGCCGACAGCGGCGAAGCATTTTTCGGCGATCGCCAGCGGAATTTGTTCGTCGCCGGCGCCGTGCAGCAGCAGGAACGGGCACTTCATCTTCTGCACGATGCCGTCGAGCCGGAAGCCCCCGAGCTTCTTCATCGCCTCGGCGCGACTCTTCACGCCGAACACCCACATCAGGTGCTCCGGCGGCACCGACAGCGACGGCACGGTGCCGCTGTCCAACAGATCGAAGCGCTTTTTCCAGGTGTCGTAATAGTCCCACTGCGCGCCCCAGGCGATGCAGGCGGCATAGCGCGGTTCGAGCGAGGCGGCGCGCGGCGCGTAATAGCCGCCGAGGCTGATCGCCATCACGCCGATGCGCTTGGCGTCGACCTCCTTTCGCCCGGCCAGATATTCGTAAGCCGCGGTGCCGTATTTTTCCGTCTCGGCGATCAGCGGCAGGTCGCGGAAGCGCACGCTCTCGCCGTTGCCGGGCCCGTCGACGATCAAGCACGCAATGCCGCGCGCCACCAGGTCCGGCACGCCCTTGAAATATTGGATCTCCTTGGTGATGTCGAAGCCGTCGAAGAACACCAGCGCTGGCGCGGGTTTGCTGCCGGCCACCTCGGGTGCTGGGTGCACGAACAGCGCCGGCATCTTCTTGTCGCCGTAGGGAATCTCCACCGACTCGATGCGCGGGCGCCTGAGCATCGCGGCGCCGTCGGCGAACGACTTCACCGCTTTCTTGTAGACCTCCCGCGAACGTGGCCCGTGCTGCAGAAACCGCTCGCCGATCTGGTAATAGTGCGCGGCGCGCATCAGACAGGCTGCGGCCGTCAGCGTGTGGCCTTTCTTCTGTGCGTCGCGGCCGCGCGCCTCGACCACGTCGCCCATGCGCGCCCATTCCTCGAACCAGGCGTGGTCGTCGCCGATCTTGTCGCGCAACGCGCGGCCGACGCGGTTGACCTCGTCGATCTCGGCGCCGCCCCATGGCGCGGCGGAGAGGCACAGCAGCAGCCCCATCGACCAGCGGTAATTGGTGGGGAAATAGATGAAAGCCGGATCGTTTTTGCGGTCGCTCACGTTTCCTCGCCTCGGTTCTGCGGGCTTGTCTGCCGCTTCATTTGCAGCCAGCTTGGAAGCGGGGCGTGTTACGGTCAACACCATCTGTTCCGAGACAATCCAGCCATGCTCGATAAATCAGCCTCCAAGATCCAAAGCGGCGCGAAAATCGCCGGCCCAAAAGCCCCTGGTCCAAGGCTCGACCTGCAGCAGCATCTGGCCGACCTGGAAGCGGCGGGGCTCCTGGTCCGCATCGACCGGCCGATCAACAAGGACACCGAGCTCATCCCATTGGTGCGCTGGCAATTCATCGGCGGCATGCCGGAGGATCAGCGCCGCGCATTCCTGTTCACCAACGTCATCGACTCCAAAGGGCGCAAATACGACATGCCGGTCGTGGTCGGCGCGCTCGCCTCGTCGCCTGTGATCTACGCGCTCGGCATGGGCCGCCCGGTCGAGGAGATCGGCGAAGCCTGGATGGCGGCGATCGCCCATCCGATCCCGCCGGTCGCGACCAACGACGCGCCGTGCCAGGAGGTCGTCATCACCGGTGCCGCGCTGAAGACCGAAGGGCTCAAGGCCCTGCCGGTGCCGGTGTCGACGCCGGGCTTCGACGCGGCGCCTTATCTGACCGCGACGCTCTGCGTTACCAAGGACCCCGACAGCGGCGTCCGCAACATGGGCACCTATCGGGTGGCGCTGAAAGCAGCCGACCGCGCGGTGGTGCGCATGGTGGCGCGCGAGGCGACCGGGGCCGGCGGTTTCCTACATTGGCTGAAATACCGCGAGCGCAAGGAGAAGATGCCGATCGCGATCGTGGTCGGCGCTGCCCCTATCGTGATGTTCACCGGCCCGCAGAAGCTTGCGACCGACGTCGACGAGATGGCGGTCGCGGGCGGAGCGGCCGGCGAGGCGATCCGCATGACGCGCTGCCGCACCATCGACCTCGACGTGCCGGCGGATGCCGAGATCGTGGTCGAGGGCCTGATCGACTGTGACGTGCTCGAGCCCGAGGCGCCGTTCGGCGAAAGCAACGGTTATGTCGCGCTCGAAGCCTTCAACATGCCGATCGAGGTGACGGCGATCACCCACAAGAAGAAGCCGGTGTTCGCGCAGATCATCAGCCAGGTGACGCCGAGCGAATCGAGCGTTATCAAGAAGGTCGCCTACGAGCCGCTGTTCCTCGCCCATCTCAAGACGCAGCTCGGCGTCAAGGGTATTCGCCGCGTGGTGATGCACGAGCGGCTGACCAACTTGCGGCCGGTGATCTTCCTGCAATTCGCTGCCGGCACGCCGCGCAGCGAAGTGTGGCGCGGCTTGAACGGCGCGTCGACGTTGCAATCGAACTGCGGCAAGATTGTCATCGCGGTCAGCGAGGACATTGATCCGTCCAGCATGGACGCGGTGTTGTGGTCGCTGGCCTACCGCACCAATCCGATCGACGACATGCACATCGTGGCCAACCGCGGCGGCGTGCAGGGTGCGCAATACGCCGGCAACAAGACCGATTCCGGGTTGCTGGTCGATGCAACCCGGAAGCGCGCGATGCCGCCGCTCGCCCTGCCGACGCGCGAATACATGGAGCACGCGCGCGGCCTGTGGGAGGAGCTCGGCCTGCCGGCGCTCAATGTGCAGGCGCCGTGGCACGGCTACACCCTCGACGACTGGACCGACACCTGGGAGACCTTCGCGCGCCGCACCACGGCCGGCGACTGGGAAATGACCGGCCGGGAGACGCTCAAGCGCCAGCGCCGCGGCCTCTTGCCCGAGACGCCGGTGCGTCCGGGCGAGGAGCCGAGCGGCGACTAAACTTCAAGCGAGCTTCATCATCGCCAGCGCGGCGCGGCCGTTCGGGCCGTAAGGATTGGCGATCGATTCGCCCATCTCGAAATGATTGTAGTGCTGCGCCACCACGAGCTCCGCCGGCTTGCCGGCGGCTTTCACCGCGGCGGCAAAATCGCGGTTCTGGCGCTGGAACTCCGGCGTCTCGTCGGTGCCGTGGGTGACGACAACCGGCGCGCGCAGCTTGTCGAGATGCCGCTGCGTGCTCATCGCCTGCTCCATCGCGTCGGTAAACTTGACATAGGAACTGCGCTTGGAAATGCGAACCGGCTTCATGTCGTACATCCCGCTCATGCAGAGCCCGCCGCGGATCATGTCGGCGGGCAGGCCGAAGTCCTTCTGCCAGTCGGTGACCAGCGCCACGCCGCACAAATGTCCGCCCGAGGAGAAACCCCCGATGTAGAAGCGGCTGGTGTCGCCGTCGAAGCTCTTGGCGTTCTTGTAAGCCCAGGCGATGCCGCGCCGAACCTGGTCGGCCATCATGCCGAGATCGCCACCGGCCTCCCTGATCTGCACGAAGTCGAGCGCGACGTAATGCGCGCCGGCGTTGTTGAACATCTCGGCCGGATAGCCCGATGCCCGCGAGGTGCCGGAGAGCCAGGCGCCGCCGTGGATGTAGATGAAGATCGGCGCGTGGGATTGCTTGGCGCGATAGATGTCGAGCTTTTCGAATTCGCCCGGTCCGTAGGCTTCGCGCCGCGGCTCGCCGATGCGGGCGCGCAAGGCGTCGCTGTTGGTCAGGTAGCGCTTGCGGATGTTGGCCGATGCCGGCGCGTAGAAGTCCTGGTCATAGGCGGCGTCGATCTCGACCTGATCCATGTCCAGCCAGACTAACGGGCCTTTGTCGTGCTTCGGCGGTCCGATCGGGCAATCCGCAAGAGCCGGCGCTGCGATCATCGCGGCGCCCGAGGCGAGCATGGTCCGGCGGGTCAATGACGTACGGATTTCCTGCATGGCTTGCTCCCCGAATGGCCGGTTGTCGGCCCAGTGCGATGGCGGCATGGTACGAACCGACGGCTCCGAACATCAAGCCCAAGGACCACACCACATGGCGCGCGTGCCTTATCTCCAGCAGTCCGATCTGCCGCCCGAGCACCAGGACATTCTGGCGCGGCCGATCGCGCTCAACCGCGCCATGGCGAACAGCCCGAACGCGGCCAAGGCGATGACTGGGCTTGCGATGTACATCCGCCATCATAGCAAGCTCGACCCGCGGCTGCGCGAGCTCGCCATTCTCCAGGTCGGCTATCTGGCCAGGTCGCCCTACGAATACTCCCACCACGTCAAGCTCGGCCGCGAGGCCGGTGTCACCGACGACGACATCCGCGCCATCAACGAGGAGACCGCCGGCCGGCCGACCAAGCTCGATACGCTGTCGAAGACGGTATTGCGCGCCGCGCGCGAGATCACCACGGACCTCGCCATGTCGGACGCGACCTTCGCCGCGCTGGAAAAGGCGCTCGGCCGCGAGCAGATTATCGACCTCACCCTGGCGATCGCGTTCTACAACGCCGTGGTCCGGCTCCTCGGCACGCTGCAGATCGATGTCGAGCCGGAGTACCAGCGCTATCTGGAAGAGCATCCGTTGCCGCGCTAACGTGAAGACAAAGAGACCGCATTAGGAGGCTCGGGATGTTCCTGCGCAACGGCTGGTATACGGCGCTGTGGTCCCACGAACTGACCGACAAACCGGTTGGCAAGACCTTCCTCAACGAGAAGGTCGTGCTGTTCCGCAACGCGAGCGGCAAGGTCGGTGCGCTTGAAGACTGCTGCTGCCATCGGGCTGCGCCGCTCTCGATGGGCGAAACGTCCGGCGAATACCTCGCCTGCGGCTATCACGGGCTGAAGTTCGACGTGAACGGGCGCTGCGTCGAGGTGCCGGGCCAGCCCGAGGTGCCATCCGGCGCCAAGGTGCGCGCCTATCCGACGCACGAAAAGAACAACGTCGTGTGGATCTGGATGGGCGACGCCGACAAAGCCGATACGGCGAAAATTCCCGACCTGCCCTGGCTGTCCGATCCGAAATGGGCGGCGACACCCGGCCGGCTCTACGTCAAGACCAACTATCAGTTCATCATCGACAACCTGCTCGATCTGACCCACGTCGCCCACGTCCACAAGAAGACCATCGCCGGCGATCCGCGCGAGGCGACGACACCGACCAAGACCGAGCGCCTGCCTGACGGCGTGCGGGTCGGCCGCTGGATGGTCGACTTCGTGCCGCCGCCCCTGTTCGCCAAGGCCGGCAATTTCAAGGAGAACGTCGACCGCTGGCAGTTCGTGACATGGCACCCGCCGGGTGTGGTCTATCTCGACGTCGGCTGCGCCAAAGCCAATACGGGCGCGCCGCAGGGCAACCGCAGCCAGGGTATCTCGATCTGGTCGAGCCACCTGATCACGCCGGAGACCGAGCACTCGAGCCACTATATGTTCGGCTTCTCTCGCGATTTCAAAATCGACGACAAGGAAATGTCGAAGCTTCTGTTCGAAGGCTCCCGCGCAACCTTCCTGGAGGACGTGGAGTTTCTCGAAGCGGTGCAGAACAACCGTGAAGACGGCTCGCTCGATGGCCTGATCCACATCACCGCCGACGCAGCGCAGCTTCAGGCGCGGCGGATGCTGAGCACCATGATCTGCGCGGAGCAGGCGCGATGAGCATGCGGTTCCGTCTTGCGCCGCTAATCGCGCTCCTGGTTCTTGCCGCGGCGCCAGCGGGCGCTCAGCAGTATCCGTCGCGGCCGGTGACCATCGTGGTGCCATTCGCCGCCGGCGGCGGCTCCGACCTGCTGGCGCGCCTCGTTGCACAGAAGCTCGAGG
>Ga0207701_10007377_pt1 | contig 10936 bp, 6 predicted proteins | sample KBSSwiSSwithPhiX_FD_184294 | JGI IMG/M metagenome (GOLD analysis project Ga0207701, IMG submission 184294) | Switchgrass rhizosphere bulk soil microbial communities from Kellogg Biological Station, Michigan, USA, with PhiX - S5 (SPAdes) (version 2) | ecosystem: Environmental > Terrestrial > Soil...
CGCGCAGACACAACCGAATGACAACAAACCGCTCGCGCCCCAGGCATCGAAGGGCCGGCCGGCATTGCCGAGCCTCAAGAGCTCGGCGAGCGAGAACTGATTCTCTATCGAAGCGGGTTCGTTTTGGAGTACCCAGCGAGCGGTACGTACCCGCCATCCGTCCAGGGCCAGCTCAGCCTCCATTTTCTCGAACTCGGCGGGGTTCGCAACCGTATTGACCCGCGCCCGTCCCCGGGCAATGGACGCAACGATTTCGTCCCGATCGCTGTCGCTGAGCCGCCGCGCATCGAGCAGCGCCGCGTTCACGGCAAAGGCTTCGCGCTCGATGGACGGCAGCCTGGGTGGCGACGCAAGTCCGTCCATCGTAAGGCGGTGCAGCGCCAGCGGCGCGAGGGCGACGTCGAGCCCGACCAGCGATCCGACCACGTGCCAGGGCACGCCGGGCTGGAAGTCCTGGCGCGGTTGCGCCCAGGCAGCGCGCGACCGTCCCTCGCCGTCGCGGCGGCCAAATCCGAAGTCGTGCCTCAGGGCGACGTTGGCGCCGAGCAATGCCGGGCCTTCGGGATCGCCGAGGTGAACGGCATAGACCAGCGAGAGCATGGCGTGGCCCAGCAACATGTCGCCGAGCGCCACGATCGAGTCGGCCGCGCGTGCCACGCGCCTGAAGTCGTTCGCGCGCGCGCCCCGGTCAAGTTCCTCGGCTGCGCGCTGGAGCCATTCCCTGCCGTCGCGCGGGACCGGGACGCCAGGCGCGAGCGTCTGAGGCCGGGCAAGCATTCCGCCCGACCCGGACAGCAGGCTCTCCGCAGCCGCGACGAGCGGTCGCACATCGTCTGCCGAAGCCGCGCGTAACCCGTCGCGACCGAGGTGTGCAATGGCCAGGGCGATGTCGAGGTCGGGTCCTCCCTGCCGGCTGCGGACCTCTTGGATGCGCTGCCTCTCCCCGTAAGCCAGGTCGAGGCGGTAGATCTGCCCCTCCCATTCGACACGCGGATTTCCCGGAGTCGGTCCGCCCGCCGCGCCCGCGATGACACGCGCCTCCCAGGTGTCTGCTTTCGGCAGGTGCGGCGCGAGCCTCGACTGCAGCCACTCCGCCAGTTCCCCTTTGAATTCACCGTCGGCAAGCGGAAGCGCAAAAAGAGACTTGAGGAGCGGTTCGACATCGGACCGACCGATCGAGCCGGCCCGCGTCATCCTTGCCAGAAGTGCGAGCGCGCCCTGTTGCTGCGCGACGGTCCAGAACCGATCCCCGCCGCCTTCGAGAGACGCATGCACCTGCCGTAGCGCCGCCGCGTAGATCTCCGGGGCAGTGACGCCCATGCGTTCGAGAGAGAGGAGCAGCATTCGACGCGTGGGCATTTCGCGAAGGACAGAGGCCGCCGTGTCGCTCTCGCCGTCGGCGCGGGATCCGAACACGCGCTGACCGAAGGCGACCGGCTCGATCCGGTCGCCACGCGTGTACATGTCGCCCGTCGTAGCCTGGAGCAGCCACGCGGCGTCGACGAGGGAGTGGCCGCCAGCGGTCTCACCAGTACCCTCCAGTGCGGGGCTTGCGTCGAGCACCGTCGCCCAGAAACGACGCTGCGCAGGGGGCGCGGGCACGCCTCGCTCGCCCGTGCGGATCCGCAGCATCAGCAGCGCAAGATCGTTGAGCGGACGCCCGAACGGCAGCTCTTCGACATGCCACTCGCGATATGAAGAGCGGACCATGACTGCGAGCGCTTCAAAGCGCCTGGCACGCTGCGCCTCGTCGTCGATCCACAGGCCAAGGGCGAAGGATCGAGAACCTGGCGTTGCGGCAGCCAGCACGTCATAGAGATAAGCGAGCCTGGCACCCGGCTCGAAGAGCAGGGTTCTGATGAATCCGTCAGCGTCCGACGGACTGACGTGGGCGACAGATTGCCAGAGCGATTCCGCCTCGGGAGCCCCTGGCACGATGAGGCGACCATCGTGCACGTGCAGGCTGTTCGCAAATGACGAAAATGCGCCGGGGGCCCGCTCGTAGATGAACGACAGCAGCGCGGGATGTTCGTTGTAGAACGCGAGCGTTTCGTCGTCGGCGGCGCCAAGTCCGCGGCACAGCAGCGAAGCCCGCCGGTCTGCGAGGATCGTCGCGAGCAGTTGTTCGGACGAGACGGCCCGGCGGAAGACCGCACTGCTCCAGATCTCCGCCGACAGCGGGACATCGACCGTCACGAGCGCCGTGCCGCCCGCGACCGATCGTGGTGCCACGGCCAGGTCCAGCGGCACGCGCCGGCTCTGCGGAGGCGAGTAGATGCGCCTGATGATCTCCGATGTGAAGCGGCCTCGATCGCGCGAGACATCCATCCCGAGGCGCTCCGCGAGCGCGGCGACCGCCGCCGTCACCGGCACAGGAGTGATCGGTGGCGGCGCGGCGGAAGCATGCAGCGGAAATGCCGCTACAATCGTGATGCACCACAACAGCGCACGCGGCATCATCAGCGTCTCGAAACGCAAAAGTATATACATGGCATCGGCGAACTACACCGCGAAAGACATCACGGTTCTCGAAGGCCTGGAGCCCGTCCGCAAACGGCCCGGCATGTACATCGGCGGCGTCGGCAGCGCCGGCCTGCATCACCTGGTCTGGGAAATACTCGACAACGCGATCGACGAGGCGATGAATGGCTACGCGTCGAACGTCCGCGTCACGCTGCACGAGGACGGCTCATCCATCACCATCGAGGATGACGGCCGGGGCATTCCAGTCGACAAGCATCCGACGACGAAGAAGAGCGCCCTCGAGGTGATCTTCACGGTGCTCCACGCGGGCGGGAAGTTCGAGCACGGCAGCTACAAGACTGCAGGGGGCCTCCACGGTGTCGGCGCGAGCGTCGTCAACGCGCTGTCGAAGGAACTGGTGGCCTCGGTGAAGCGCGACGGCGCTCTCTGGGAAATGCGCTTCCACCACGGCAAGCCTGATGGTCCGCTGAAGAAGGTTGGTCCTGCGCGCGGCAGCGGCACGACGGTCTATTTCCATCCAGACGCGACCATCTTCCCGAAAATCGAGTTCGATCCGGCAACTATCCGCGAGCGGCTGGAGGTGGCCAGCTATATCCACAAGGGCCTGAAGGTGGTCTTCGAAGACGAGACCACCAGGACAAGGTCCACCTTCGAGCATGCGGAAGGGCTGGTCGAATACCTGAAAAAGGTCATTGGAGAGCGTGGTGCCAGGCCGGTTCACGAAGTGCCCTTCACGATTGCGAAGGACGACAGCATGCGCCTCGATCTCACGCTGCAGTGGTCCGAGGCCACCGACGAACACATCCGTTCGTACGTGAACGGCATTCCCACCGGGTCGGGGGGGACGCACGAGAACGGGCTGCGCGCGGGAATCGGCAAGGCTGTCCGCAACTTCATCGACACGCATACGCTCTCGCCGAAAGGCGTCACGCTCACGGCGGAGGACATTCGCGAGGGCCTCACCGGCATTCTCAGCATCTTCATCGCGGAGCCGCAGTTCCAGGGACAGACCAAGGATCGCCTCAATAACCCGGAGATCCTCTCCGCCGTCGACGGCGTGGTTCGCCCGGCGCTCGAACACTGGTTGAATCACAACATCAGCGTTGCGGAAGCCATCGTGGCGCGCATCATCCTGGCGGCGCGTGCGCGAGAGGCCAGCCGCGCGGCGCAGCAGGAGGTGTCGCGCAAGAGCGCAACGTCATCGCGCCTGAACCTGCCGGGAAAGCTGAGCGACTGCACCAACTCCTCGGCGGAGACGAGCGAGCTCTTCATCGTGGAGGGCGACTCGGCAGGTGGTTCCGCGAAGCAGGGTCGCGATCGTGCACGCCAGGCCATCCTTCCCCTGCGTGGAAAGGTGCTGAACACCGAAAGCGCGTCCCTCGCAAAGGTGCTGGAGAACAAGGAGCTTTCCGACCTGGTCACCGCGATCGGGTGCGGCCTCGGCAAGAACTTCGAACTCGATAAGCTCCGTTACGGCAAAATCATCATCCTCGCCGACGCCGATTCGGACGGAAACCACATCGCGACGCTGCTGCTCACGTTTATCTATCGCCATCTGCCGCAGCTGATGGCGGCGGGCCGGGTGTTCCTCGCCCAGCCGCCGCTCTATCGCATCGACATCGGAAAGGAGACCCATTGGGCGCTCGATGATGCCCAGAAGGACCACATCCTGAAGATGCACAGCAAGAACGGCAACCGCGCGACGCCGGAAATCACGCGGTTCAAGGGCCTGGGCGAGATGATGCCGAAGGTCTTGTGGGAGACGACGCTGAACCCGCGCACCCGCAGGCTGCTGCGCGTCGAGGTGACCGATCAGATCATGACCGACCGCGTGATGAACGAGCTGATGGGGAAGGATGCGTCGGCGCGGTTCCGCTTCATCATGGACAGGGCAGAGGAAGCCGAAGAACTTGACGTCTAATCGCGGCGTGTTTCAGGGCGAGAGTTCACGCCGCTGGCGGATCCGCTACCGCGCGGCGGGAAACTGGTCCTCGGCGATCTGTTTGCGGAAACGCCGGCGTCCGGAACGTCCGGACCCCGGCGCGGAACTCACGCCTGCGGACAGTTTCCCGTCTGACGCATGCGACGCCGCGCTCTACGGCCCGCCATCAACGTGAAACTCCCGCGACAAAAATCGATCACGCCGCGCGTGGGCGAACGGGTTGTTGAGTTTAGAACTAACGCGGCTCTCGTCTGATTTCTAAATTCTCAATTCTAAGTTCTAACTTCCCGGAGGATCGTGCGAAGCCCTGTCACCAGCCGCCCGACGCCTTCCGCGACTGTCGCCTTCTGCAGCGCTCCGTAGGCGACGCGGAAGTAACAGCCGTCCGTCATGCCGAACGCGTCGCCTGGAATCACGGCCACCTTGTGCTCGCGAATGAGGCGCTCGGCGAGCGCGAGCGGCTTCATGGTGGTATCGACCCGCAGCAACACGTAGAACGCGCCGTCGGCAGCCGGCACGCTCGCCAGCGGCGCAAGCGCGGACAGCTCGTCGACCACGATGTCGCGGACCGAGGCGAGTTCCGCGACGTATCCCTCGCAGTAGCTGCGGCCAACCTCCAGCGCCGCCGCTGCTCCCACCTGCGCCGCAATCGTCGGGCAGATCAGGATGGTGTCCTGGCTCTTGACCATCGCGGAGGTCAGCGCCTCGGGATAGACGACGTACCCGATGCGCCAGCCGGCGAAGCCGTACGCCTTCGAAAGGGAGTACATCGAGATCGTGTGTGCGCCGGCGCCTGGCAGCGCGCCGGGCGACGTGTGACGCACGCCGTACGTGAAGTACTCGTAGGGCTCGTCCGAGATGTGAAAGATCCCGCGCTCGGCACAGAGCGCATTCACGGCGCGAAGAGACGATTCGGTCAACACGGCACCGCTCGGGTTGTTCGGTGAGATGGTGACGATCGCTCGCGTGCGGTCCGTGATGGCCGCCTCGATGGCGTCGAGGCGAAGCTGATAGCGGTCGTCGGTCGGCACCCGAACGACGCGGCACCCCGCCATGTCGATCGCCATCTCGTGGTTGAAGTAGAACGGCGTCGGCAGGATCACCTCGTCGCCAATCGACGTTATGGACAGCACGGCGTGCATGAAGGCCATGTTCGCGCCGGCGGTGACCATGATCCGGCTGCCCTGCGCCACGTCGATGCCGTTCTCGGTTTTGAGCTTCCTGGCGATCGCCTCGACGAGCGGCGCGTGTCCCGCGGCGTCGCCGTAACCATGCAGGAGCCTGCCTCCGTCACCAGGCGCCAGCGCCTCGCGGATTGCATCGACGGCCGCCTGAGGCGGCCCGTAATGGACAACCCCCTGCCCCAGCGAGATGGTTCCGGGCGTCTGCCGGATCATCGCGCCGATGACGGGGATGATCGGCGACTGGACCGCGTCCATCCGGGTCGTCGTCCGAACCGCGTCTTCTGCACGCCCTGGCATTCGTGCTCCCATGAGGACTTGAGGCTTGCGACTGGAGACTCGCGACCACTATTCTTTCATCGGCATGTCTGCCGCCCGCGCTGCCCGGCTCGTCGCCAGTGTCTTCGGCCTGATCGTCGCCGCGGCGCTCCTGCGCCAGCCGGCGTTCGTCGCCGCCGCCGCAGGCACGCCCACGCCCGAACAGTTTATCGGTTTCAAGACCGGCACCGACAACAAGCTCGCCAGGTGGGACCGCATCGTCGACTACATGAAGCAGGTCGCCGCCTCGTCGGACCGCATGCGGCTGCGCGAACTCGGCAAGACGAACAACGGGAATCCGTTCGTGATGCTCGAGATCTCCTCCCCTGACACCCTCAGGAATCTCGACCGGTACAAGCAGTACGAGCGGAAACTGTACTTTCAGAACGGCCAGCCGAACGCACGCGAGCGCGACGAGATCTTCAGGCAAGGGAAAGTCGTCGTGCTGGTCGGAGCCAGCATTCATGCCACCGAGGTGGGTGCGACGCAGATGACCCTGGATCTCGTGCACCACCTGGCGACGGACGATTCTCCCGCCACCAGGAAGATCCTCGACAACGTCATCCTGCTGCTCGTTCCGAGCCTGAACCCTGACGGCCAGATCCTGGTCACCGACTGGTACAACCGGAACCTCGGCACGCCGTACGAGGCGAGCCCGTTGCCGGTGCTGTACCACCCGTACGCCGGCCACGACAACAATCGCGACATGTACATGTTCACGCAGAAGGAGAGCCAGTACATGGCGCAGGTCGCGTGGCACGACTGGCTTCCGGCCGTGTGGCTCGACGAACACCAGATGGGCGCGGGAGGCCCGCGCATCTTCGTGATGCCCGCCACCGATCCGATCAACCAGAACGTGCACCCGCTGATCTACCGGTGGAACGCGATCATGGGCCAGTCGCAGGCTGCTGCGCTGGAGGCGGCCGGCAAAGACGGCATCATCTACAACTCCACCTACACGAACTTCTGGCAGGGAGCGATGGCCTGGGCCGGCTGGTGGCACAACCAGGTCGGGCTGCTCACCGAGGTGGCAAGCGTCCGCATTGCATCGCCGACCGATCAGATCAAGGCTGCCGGCCGAAGCAGCGTCCCGAGCGATCTGGCGCGGGAAGCCTCGATGGACGCGATCGTGCCAGGGATGGGCACTCTTGGCGCGCCGGTCGATACTGCGCCGCGCACGGAGTACCCGCGCCCCTGGATGGGCGGCCGCTGGACGTTGAAGGACATCGTCGACTACCAGATGATCGCGACGCTGGCGCTGCTGGACACGGCCGCCGACCGCCGGGAAGCGATCCTTCGCCAGATCTACGAGGTGAACCGGCAGACTGTGGAGGACGGCCACACTGGCGCGGTGAAGGCCATCATGATCTCGCCCGATCTGCAGCAGGATCCAAACGAAGCACTGCACCTGGCGGAGCGGCTGATGATCGGGGGCGTCGAGGTTTACCGCGCCGATTCGTCCTTCGAGCTCGACGACAAGCCGTATGCGGCCGGGACGCTGGTCATCCCGATGGGTCAGGTGTTCGCGCGCTACGCCAAGGATCTGCTCGAGAGACAGAACTACCCGGAGGTGCGGCGCGCGCCGAATCTGCCGCCAGAAGCACCCTACGACATCACGGCGTGGTCGCTCGGCATGCAGTTCGGCGTCTCGGTCGACTTTGCCAGCGAGTCGATGCCGGCCGTGAAGCTGACGCGGGTGACCGCGCCGCTGCATGGGGCCGGCCGCGTGAGCGGCAACGGCCCGCGATACATGTTCGACTACGCCGGTGCGGACAGCGCGATTGCCGTGAACCGGCTCCTGAAAGAAGGCGTGAAGGTGGCCTTCACGCCTTCGTCGCACGGCCTGGTGGACGGTGCCAGCCACGCCCTGCTCGAAGACATCGCGCGCGATCTCGGCATCACCTTCTCGACTGTGGAGGCCCCGCCTCCTGGCGTGCCCGACGAGCTCAAGCTCCCGGTGCGCATGCCGCGCGTGGCTCTGTACGCGCCGTGGACCGGCGGCAACATCGACGAAGGCTGGACCCGATGGGTGCTCGAACAGTACGAGTTCCCGTTCACGACCGTTCACAACGCCGACATCCGCGCCGGCGGGCTGCGCCGCAAGTTCGACGCGATCATCCTGGCGGATCAGCCCCCACGAGAGATCGTCGACGGCAACCTGGGCGCCTCCGTCCGGCCCGAGTACCGCGGCGGCATCGGCGACATCGGCGTGGACAGCCTGCAGCGCTTCGTCAGCGACGGCGGCACGCTCATCGCGCTCGGCGCCGCTTCCGATCTGGTCGTCGACCGCTTCCCGGTTCCGGTCCGCAACCAGAAGCGAGCGCTCCGGCGCGATCAGCACTTCGCCCCCGGAACGATCCTTCGGATCCAGGTCGACACATCGAATCCCATCGGCTACGGGATGGCGGCCGATACCTACGGTTTCTACAACAACAGCCCGTTCTTCACGCTGGTCGACGGCTTCAACGCCACACGTGCCTCGGTGATCGCGCGCTATCCGAACGAGGACATCGTCGCGTCCGGATGGCTGAGGGGCGAGGATGCGATGGCGGGCCGTGCGGCCGTCGTCGAAGTGAATCTCCGGCCCGGTCGAATTCTGCTCTTCGGCCTGCGGCCGCAGCACCGCGCGCAGACCCACGCGACCTTCCCGATGCTCTTCAACTCGCTGTATCTGTCCGCCGACGGGGCCCCCACGACCACCGACGAACAGCAGCAATGATCCGCATCGTCGTCACGGGCGGAACCTTCGACAAGGAATACAACGAACTGAACGGCACGCTGTTCTTCAAGGACACGCACGTGCCGGAAATGCTTCGACTCGGCCGATCGCGCGTCGAGGTAACGGTCGACCCGCTGCTGATGATGGACAGCCTCGACATGACGGCCGAGCATCGGGCGCGGATTGTCGAGGCGTGTCGCACGGCGCCGGAATCGCGCGTAGTGATTACACACGGCACCGACACCATGGTCGAGACGGCGCGCACCCTTGCCACCAGCCCCGACCACGCGCTGGCCGGCAAGACGATCGTGCTGACGGGTGCGATGGTGCCTTACGCCTTCGGCAGTTCAGACGGGCTGTTCAACCTGGGCAGCGCGCTGTCGTTCGTGCAGGTCCTGCCCGCCGGGGTGTATGTCGCGATGAACGGGCGCTGCTTTCCGTGGGACGCGGTCTCGAAGGACCGCGATGCAGGGATCTTTCAGGAAGTGAGAACTCAGAAGTCAGAACTAAGAATCCCTGATTCCAATTCTGACTTCTGAGATCTGAGTTCTGAATTCTGCCTATTTCAGCTGCCTAAGCTGCTTCAGGTGATGCACCTGGTGGCCCGCCTCCTGGTAGATGATCCAGTCGACCGTCATCGGCCCGTATTCGTCGTGCGTGAGCTCCGTCTGGCGATCGGCTGCACTGAGTGACGTGTAGAGCGAGAGGTTGAGCGTCGCGAGGGCGACGAAGACGTCCACAGCGCGCGGTCCGGTCAGCCCCGATTCGCGAGCGAGCCAGCGATCCTGATCGAATGACTGCGCCTCGAAGTTCGGCTTCGTCAGCGCCATCCGCGCGCGCGTGCCCAGCGCCAACTCGGTTTGCGCCAGGTGAATGAGCACCTGTCGGGCCGTCCATTTCCCCGGCGCGTACGCCCGATCGAACTGCTCGTCGGACCAGCCGGCGACCGTAGCGGCGATCAACGGGATCGTCTCGCGCATCGCCTCCAGCGGATCTCGTCCCTGGAGTTCGGGCGTGTAGGGAGTGTCGGGAATCACGAGGGGCCACCTCTCCGGGCGCGTCGCTAGATTGTGGCCTGCACGACCGTGCGCGAACTCCGGTGGCGCTCGAGCAGTTCCGGGTGAAGGCGCTTGCTCAGATACACCTTCGATTCGGCGTTGTCGATCGGATCGCGCTCGTACTTGATGACCTCGAACCTGAGGTGGTCGAGTGTCCCACGCATCTCGTAGAACCTGTTCTTCGTCTTGACGACGACCTCGTCGAAGCCCTGCTCGATTGCCCAATGCTCCTGCTGTTCGGTGAGAGCACGGAAATGCCCCTGCCCACGCCAATCTCGACGCGTGCCGCCGATCCAGGAATAAAGCACCTTGCGTCCGTCGAACTGCACGAAGTCGTGAAGACGATGAACCAGCTCTGCGAGCTTGGGCTCCTTGTCATGGGCGCGAATTTCGTGGGCGACCTTGTACGACACCGGGAGCACGGTCCCCGGATCGTCGGGCAGCGCCCCCGAGGCGATCAGGATGAGATGCGGCCGATCGGAAAGCCGGCGGACAATCTCGGCAGCCGTCTTCTTCCGGGGGAACTCGCCGAAGTACTCTTCGATGTACTGGATCTCGAGCGCCCCCTGTTCGAGATCGTAGTGAGTGATGTGATATTCCACGGAAATTCGGCCATTGTACTTCAGCCGGCTGCTGGGCTTCAGGCCTTGCCGGTCGTTTGACGAGGCTGGCAGATTCTGGCGAGCCACGTGCATTCCGCGATGCACGTGGACCTGATCCGTTTCCGCGATCCACTGTGCTGCGCGGTGCTGTCCGCATCCGTCCTCTCGGCTGCCTGTACGTCAACGTCGACATCGGCCACGGCACCCTCAGCCGACAAGTGCGCGGTCTCCGCGAGTGCCGCACCATTGCAGTTCGGCGCCAGCGGCGGAACGGGCACTCTCAATATCGGCGCGGCGCGTGAGTGTGGCTGGACGCTCGGCGTCCAGTCGTCGTGGGTGTCCGTAAATGGATCGAACGCGGGTCATGGAGACGCAGCACTCTCCTACAGCGTCGCGGGCAATCCGGCGGCGCTCGTTCGGACGGCTGAGATCGTTGTCGAAAATCAACACCTGCAGCTGACGCAAGCCGCGGCGGCCTGTACCTACTCGCTGAGTCGGTCGGGCGACGGGATCGGTCCTGCCGGAGGCGCCCTCCGTTTCGACGTTACGACACTGACGGGCTGCTCCTGGACCGCGTCCAGCACCGCGAGCTGGCTGTCGTTCACACCGTCGAGCGGCTCCTCGTCGGCTTC
>Ga0207701_10007378_pt1 | contig 10936 bp, 7 predicted proteins | sample KBSSwiSSwithPhiX_FD_184294 | JGI IMG/M metagenome (GOLD analysis project Ga0207701, IMG submission 184294) | Switchgrass rhizosphere bulk soil microbial communities from Kellogg Biological Station, Michigan, USA, with PhiX - S5 (SPAdes) (version 2) | ecosystem: Environmental > Terrestrial > Soil...
GCGAGCCGCTTCTTCGATTCGAGGATCTCGGCCGCCAGCTTGTGCGCCTCGCTGAGCGAGAACTGCGGATCGATGAGCAGGATGTCCCGCTCGCCGATGATCATCGTCGAGTTGACGTCGTAGCCGACCTGGCCGCGTCCGGTGTGGACCTTCAGAGTGAACTTCGACTGCGTGGCCGTGGTCACCACCATCACGCTTGCCACCGCCACGGTTGCTGCCACCCGCCAGATGCTCATGCTTCGCTCCTCGCGCGGGAACGCGCGCCATCTCGCGCATGATAGCGCCGCCGACGCACGATGCCGCGACGCGCCGGCGTTATTGACGAAATTCTGACGGCCCGTCGGCCTCATGCGCCAGCACGGGCACCCTCGCCATATCAATCGCGTTCAATCGCTCCACGCCGTGCAGCCCGGGGGCCGAGGACGGAGGCCGCCATGCTTGCTGGCGGCCTGCTCCAGATTCGCAGCGCGAAGTGCGCCGGCGTGCGAACGGGATCGGTTTGGGAAAATGTCTATAAAGGCGGTAGCGGTGGACAGCTCTCACCGAGCAGGCCGCCCCCGCCGCAGTACCTGACGTCCTGCAGCTGCATCAGCAGTCCGTCCGGGTCGGTGAAGTAGAGCTCCGGCGTCCCGCCCTCGGCGCCGCCCCGATCGGGCATGCGGAGGGAGATGTAGGTGACGAGCGGCATGCGGCTGGCGCCGCTCTGCTGCTGCAGTCCGTAGTTGACGAGCAGTTTCGTGACCGCCGCCGGGTCGAAGTTTTCCATCGAGACGCACGCGTGATCGATCGCCGCCCCGCCACCCGCGCCCGGCCCGCCGCGCCCGCCGGCACCGGGACCACGTCCGCCGCCGGGTGCCCCGCCTCCCGGGAATCCGCCGCCCTGCGCCGCGCCGCCGGGCCCGCCACCTCCTCGCGGTGCTCCGCCGCCGGGGGCGCCGCCGCCACGGGCTGGACCGCCGGCGCGGGTCGGCCCGCCGCCGCCGATGAACATCAGGAAATGGACGCCGGTCCCAACGTGCCAGGCGGGGGTCGTCGCCTGATACGCCAGCGGCTGGAAGCCGAACAGATCGAGGTAGAACGGTACTGTGTTCGGATCGGTCGCGCGGATGGTGAAGTGACTGGTGTCCTTCAGCGCCATCACGCCTTTCGCCGACGATGGTTCCGCGGTGCCGCAGCTCGTGCCCTCGGGGCCCGCGCCGCCACAGTAGTTCACGTCGTGGAGCTGGAAGACGATGCCGCTCGGATCGCCGACGAAGAGCTCGCGCGTCCCGCTGGCGGCGCCACCGGCATCGGCCCGTCTGACTCGCACCAGCGCCTGCTTCGGGCCGGGGCGCGTCGCCGGTGCCGGCGCTTCCGTCACGCCATGCGCGGCCAGCGTGGTGAGCGCGCGGTCGATGGCGAAGTCCTGCACGCCGAAGCCGAGACCGCTGATGCTGGGCGGCTCGCCGGCTTCCACCGGCTTCAGCGCCAGGAAGCGTGGGCCGTTACCGATGCGCAGGAGCACGGTGGAACCCTGGCGTGCCTGAATCGGCATGCCGAACAGCCCCTGATAGAAATCGAGCGAGCGTTTGACGTCGGACACGCTCAGCGTGATGTGACTGAGGCCGTTTACCCGGAAGGCCGGACTGGTGGCGGGCGCCTGCGCGAAGAGACGCGGGGCCAATGCCAGCCCGGGGGCCATGGCGAGGAAGCTGCGTCGATCAATCATGCCTGTGAGGCTATCGCATCATGCCTTGCGGCCCAAGCTCCAAGAGCAGCGGCGTTCAAGGCCTCCAAATGACCGAAGTGCGAGCAACAGGTTGGCCGGCGGCTGATGGTTGGCGGTGATGCCACACGGGCCCGGCGAAACACGCGTTGGGCCATCATGCGGGGCAAACTCGGTGTGACACTTGCCGCTGGTCGTAAAATGCGGGGCGCCATGTGGAAGTCCTCGACTTCAGCGGTTGTCATCCTGTCGGCGACCATCCTGTCGGCCGGCACCGCCCCGGCAGCACAGCAACATAGCTACGTTGCTCAGGACATCGAGGCAGGGCGCAAGTTGTACGACGCCAACTGCGGCCGCTGTCACAACGCCGATGGCGCCGGCGTCAGCGGCGTGGAGCTTTTCCGTCAGATTCGGCGCGCGACGTCGGATGAAGACATCGCAAAGCTGGTCATTGCCGGGATTCCGGGCACCAGCATGCCGTCGCACTCATTTTCCGTGGCGGAGTCGCTGCAAGTCGTCGCTTACATGCGGACGGCCGCGACCAGGCCATCGCCAGCGACCGCGGGCACGGCGGCTCCCGTGGTCGATGCCACGCAGGCGGCCCGCGGCAAAACCATCGTCGAGGGTAAGGGGGGCTGCCTCGGTTGTCACCGCATCCGCCGGGCCGGTAGCGGAAGCGGGCCTGACCTCAGTGCCATCGGCGCGCCACAAGGGGCCGGCTTCACCGCAACTGCCGTGAACGCCGCCTCCCTGGAACGCGCCCTGGTTGACCCGGACGCCGACGTGAGCCCCGCGTTCCGCGTGTTCCGCGTCGTGACCCGCGACGGACGAACCGTGCGCGGAACGCTCCTGAATCAAGACACGTTTTCAGTCCAGATGCGCGACGAGACCGGCGAGTTGCGTGGGTTCATGAAACGCGACCTCCGCGAGCATGGCTTCGAACCCTCGCCGATGCCGTCCTATCGCACGCGGCTGAACCAGCAGGAGCTGTCCGAAGTCGTCAGCTATCTGCTGACTTTGAAGGAATAGGTATGAGGCGGTTCGCGTTCATCGCAGGGGCCGTGGCAGCGGCCGCCGTCGTCGCCGCAGGACAGACCCGGAATGTCACCTCCGAGCGCCTGCTGAAGGCGGCGGCGGAGTCCCACAACTGGCTCACCTACTCCGGCGCGTATAACGGGCAGCGCTACACGCCGCTGACGCAGATCACGGCGGCTAACGTCAGGACTCTGGAGCTGCAGTGGGTGTTCCAGGTCCGTTCCCTGGGCGGCAACGACAAGTTCGAAGCGACGCCGCTGGTCGTCGACGGAGTGATGTACACCGTCAGTCCGCCCAACGACGTCGTCGCGCTGGACGCTGCAACCGGGCGGGTGTTCTGGCGCTACAACCACAACGTTGCCCCGGCGGCGCGCGTGTGCTGCGGTCGTGTCAACCGGGGGCTGGCCATCCTCGGCGATCGCGTCTTCATGGGGACGATCGACGGACGGGTCATCGCCCTGAATGCCAAGACGGGCGCCGTCGAATGGGATCGGCCCATCGACAAGCCCGAGCTCGGGTACTCGATCACACTCGCGCCGCTGGTGGTGAAGAACCAACTCATTCTCGGTCCTGCCGGTGGCGAGTACGGTATCCGCGGATATGTGCTCGCTCTTGATCCGAAGGACGGCCGGGAGCTCTGGCGCTTCAACACCATTCCCTCGCCGGGCGAACCGGGAAGCGAGACCTGGTCCGGCGATGCTTGGAGCCGTGGCGGCGGCCCGGTATGGGTCACCGGCTCCTACGACCCCGAGTTGAACCTGACGTATTGGGGCGTCGGGAATCCGGGGCCGGATTGGAACGGCGACGGACGGCCCGGTGACAATCTTTACACCGACTCGGTGGTTGCGCTCGATGCCGACACCGGCATGCTGCGGTGGCACTATCAGTTCACGCCGCACGATGAGTTCGACTACGACGCGGTGCAGGTGCCCGTGCTGGCCGACATCCAGTTTCGCGGCGCGCCGCGGAAGGTGTTACTGACCGCGAATCGCAACGGGGTGTTCTACGTGCTGGACCGCACCGACGGACGGTTCCTCCTGGCGAAGCCCTTCACCAAAGTGACCTGGGTCGACCGGTGGGATGCGAATGGCCGTCCGAACAGGGTACAGGCCCCGACTCCCGAGGGCACACTCGTCTATCCCAACAACCAGGGCGCGACGAACTGGTACTCGCCCTCATTCAGCCCGCGGACCGGGTTGTTCTACATTCCGACCTGGGCGGACACGTCGTCGACGTATCGGAAGACGTCGGGCGCGGACTCGGTGCGCTACACCGCGGGACAACAGTTCACCGGAACGTTTCCGACCATGCCGATGCCGCCGCTCGTGCCGGGAGCGGTGAACACCCGGCGCCCTCAAGAGGGCTACGGCCTGATTCAGGCCGTCGATCCCGAGACGGGTGATCGGAGGTGGGCCTACCGCATGGACGATGTGACTGACAGCGGTGTGCTGTCCACGGCGTCGGATCTGGTGTTCGCCGGAGGGCGTGAAGGCTTTTTCTTCGCGCTCGATGCCCGCACCGGCGCTTTGCTGTGGCGGTCCATGCTGGGCGGGCAGATCGCGTCCGGGCCGATGGCGTACGCGGTGGACGGCAGGCAATACGTCGCCGTGTCCGCGGGCAACAACATGTTCGTGTTCGCGCTTCGCGAATAGTCGCGCCGCACGGGCAGCGGCCGACATTCGCGCGGAACCTACTCGCGCCGCCCTCCCATAGTCCTGCGCGGTGGCCAGCTCCCGCACGCCGAACATGAAGCCGTCGTCGCCTGTGATCGGGACGACGGTTTTCTCCGGGGACGTAACTCTGGCACCGAGCGCGGACGTCTACTTCACGCCGAGTACCACCGAGTGGGCCCCTGGCAGGGGGTGCAAGGTTGTTTCACGAAACCCCGCGTCGAGCAGCATGCGGCGCAGTTGGCTGAACGTGTAGGCGTCTCCCTCCGGGGTATTCGAGAGCATGGTGAGGCTGAAGCGCGCGGCCATCGGCGGGCTGATGCGATCCTCGTTGGGAACGAACTCGAGCACGACGACCCGGCCGCCTGGAACGAGCGCGCCGTGCACCTTCCGCAGCAGGCCGACGTTCGTCCCGACGTTGAAGTGGTGCAGAAAATTCGTCACGAGTACCACGTCGTACCCCGTGCCGTAGTCCACGTCGAATGCGCTGCCCGGCAGCGTCCGGTGCCGATCGCCGACCCCCATCGCGTGCGCATGCTCGGTGGCCACCTCGAGGACGGACGCCCAGTCCTGGGCAACGACCTCCGCCTGGGGATGCCGCTGCGCGAGGACGATGCCGAAGATGCCGTGCCCGGCGGCGAGATCGAGGACGCGCATCGGCGCCGTCTGCGTGCCGAGCAGGTCGGCGATCGCCTGCGCCGCGGGCATCATCATCGGCACCATTGCGCGCGCGAACTGCACCCATTCCGGGTTCTCGTCGGCGACCATCGTGTCGTCTTCGAGCCGGCCCCTCCGGATCGTGTCGGTGAGCCGCGTAAAGTAGCCGGTCAGCTTCGGCGAGTAGAGGAATTCCGCTGTGCCGCCGAGATAGGCCGGAGAGCGCCGGGACAGGAACGTCGCCGTGTCCGCCGTCAGGTCGTAGCGGTCGGCGCTCTTCGTCAGAAACCCGATCGTGGTGAGGTAGTCACAGAGGATGCGGATACCGCGCACCGGGGCCCGGCAGCGGCCAGCCAGTTCCTCCGCCGTGTGCGCCCCTTCGTCCATCGCGGTGAACAGGTTGAGTTCCAGCGCGGACTTCAGTGCTCCGGCTCGCTGATACGCAAAGATGGTGTCGAAGTACAGGTCGGGTGATGCAGCGGCGAGCTCGGTCATGGTGCCTCCAGCCAGTGAGCCTGCATCTTAGCCCGGACGCGGCACCGATCCCATGACCCGCCGTCAGAAACGAACCTTGCCACGCAGGGTCCGCCTTTGAGGCGGACCATTCGCATGGAGCGGCTCCCGGGTCGCAGGCCGGGGTTGATTGATAGTCGTCGTATCTCAATCCAGATTGGCTCTTGATGGACGGTCAACCGTGAAGGCGAGCGATCTCGGGTGGTTTCGAGTTCGCGATGAGGCGACGTGTGACGTGCGCGGAGGAACGCGCTCGCACCTTGCCGCCACTCCTTGTCTGAGGCTCGCTTACGGATCGAATCGAAATGGCTGTAATACACTACAGCGCCAGGGAATCGTCGCCCCCTGAACCGAGGAAGTATCGTGTTAACTCTTGCCGGGCAAGTGACTCAAGGCGCAGAGATCGAACGCGTTTTCGCGCTCCAGCAGGCGCATCAATGGGAGATGAAAGCCACTACCGCCGAGCAGCGGAAAGACAGACTGCGGCGGTTGAAAGCGGCGGTCGATGCGCACGCCGATCAGATCATGGCGGCGGTGAAACAGGACACGCGCAAGCCCGAAGCGGAAATCAAGGTGACGGAGATCCTCGGCGTCATCGGCAATATCCAGAAGAACATCGATAACCTCGACGAGTGGATGAAACCCGTCGAAGTGGTTCCCTCCCAGAACAAGAACGACAAGGCGAGAATCGTGTACGAGGCGCGAGGCGTCTGCCTCATTCTGGGCCCGTGGAACTTTCCACTCGGGCTGACCGTGGGACCTCTCGCGGCAGCCGTTGCCGCCGGCAATTGCTGCATCCTGAAGCTCACCGACTTGTGCCCGGCGACTGCCGATGTCGCGGCCAAGATCATCAAGCAGGCATTCGAGGAAAAAGAAGTGGCCTTGTTCGAGGGCGGCGTCGATGTAGCGACCGCTCTGCTCGAGCTCCCCTTCAGCCACATCTTCTTCACCGGCAGCACGCGAGTCGGAAAGCTGGTCATGACGGCTGCGGCGAAGAACCTGTCCACCGTGACATTGGAGCTCGGAGGGAAATCTCCCGTCATTGTCGATGAAGGCGCGGATGTGAAGAAGGTTGCCGCGGATCTGGCCGCAGCCAAGCAATTCAATGGCGGGCAAGCGTGCATCAGCCCCGACTACATATTCGTCAAGGAGTCGCAGAAGGGTCCCTTGATTGACGAGTTTCGCGCCAAGGTGACGGAGAACCTCTACCGGGACGACGGCAGCATCAAGAAGGAGAGCATCGCGCAAATCGTCAACGACCAGAATTTCGTGCGCATCAAAAACCTCTTTGAGGAGGCCCTTGCCAAGGGCGCCAAGGTCGCCGTCGGCGGCACGCTGGAACAGGCCGACCGCACGATCCATCCGACGCTGCTCACCGATGTCACCCCCGACATGCAGATCATGCGGGAGGAAATCTTCGCGCCGATCGTGCCGGTCGTGACGTACACGAACATCGACGAAGTCATCGGGCACATCTCGGCCGGCGCCAAGCCGCTGGCGCTCTACATCTACAGCAACGATCAGAACAACATCGAGAAGGTGCTCACGCGGACTTCATCGGGCGGCGTGACGATCAACGGATTCTTCTCGCACTACCTGGAAAGCCAGTTGCCGTTCGGCGGCGTGAATCAAAGCGGCATGGGCAGCTATCACGGGTATTTCGGGTTCAAAACGTTCTCTCACGAGCGCGGCATCTACATTCAGCAGACTCAGTAGACGCTATTCGGAATGACTGGCGCTTCCAGTGCGACCTTCCTGAGCGGGCGCTGGCCTCCCAGCCAGATCGACACCGACTTCACCAGATCCAACCAGCAGGCGATGGCGAGGGTCCCGCTCGCCAGGCATCCCCGCGCAGTTTTGTGAGTTCAGAAGATTCCGCGTTGCCGCTGCCTGGAAGTGTTCACGTGTTGCTGCGTCTCCATTGCCTCACTCATTGTGAGTAGGGATGATCGAAAACGAACGTGATAGATTGTTGAGTTTATTTTTATCGGGTGTTTTTTGTACCGAGAGTTGTGAATCGTTCCGCTTTGTGGGAGGGCTCATTCACGGGGCTTTGCGACAAGGCAGGCGGCATGTGTGCCATTTCTGGGAAACGTTTCGATGAAACAGCCAAGCGATCCGAATGCGAAAGTTATGCGCCGTGACTCTCGCGTACGTATCATTGACGAAACCACGTCAGACAACGACCGACGTTCATTCCTTCGCACCTTCGCCGCCTACGGCGTCGCATTGCCTGCCGCGCATTTGTTTTCCGGAGATCGGTCCGCCGTCTCTGCTCGAGAGGACACGTCCCCTCTGGCAACCGCCGAGGATAGCGTCAAATCGATACGGGTCGTCCGCGACTTCGAGACCCCGCGACTGGAACTCGTGAGGCTTCTGCGGGAGGCGGCAGAAATCGAGCATTCGCTGATGCTCCAGTACCTGTACGCGGCCTATTCACTGAAACCGAAGTACCAGACGTTGATTGGAACCGGTGCCCCGAATGCCAGCGACCTCCTTGGCGTCGCCATTCAGGAGATGCAGCACCTCATGGACGTCAATCGCTTGCTCGTGGAGTTGGGCGCCAGTCCTGTCTTTATTCGACAGGACTTTCCGTATGAGCCTGATATCTATCCCTTTCAACTGAACCTCGAACCGCTCAGCCGAAAAAGCCTCGCCAAGTACACCTTTTGTGAAGCGTCCTCCAAGGCGCTGGATAGAGCTCACGCACAGTCGCCAAGTGACGTGCTGTTTATCGACGCTATGGAAACAGTGCTGGCGAACGAGGGCAGGGAGAACCATGTTGGCAGCCTTTACGACGCAGTCGTAACGATGGTGCGGGAGGTCGCCCGACAGCCTGGCGAACTTCGGTCGCCTGATAAATGGCTGGAGCGTCTGACGGATATTCAAAACGAGGGAGAGGAAGGGCATTTCAAGTTCTTCAAATCTCTCTTCATGGCCACCCATAAAGCGTTCGAGAACCAAGGCGACGTGTGGCAGCTCTCTCCAAACGATGAACGCTATCCGGCTCTTGCGTTGCCGACGAACCCGACCGCCTATATTGGCGCCGATAACCAGATTGGCGATCCCCTCCTGCGCAACATCGCCTGGCTCGGGAATCTGAACTACTGGCTGTGTCTGATGTTGTTGGACGTAGGCTATCGCAGCGATTCTGGGGCTCATCGGAACGCGGCCAAAGCGATCATGAAGGGCCCGTTCTGGGCCGTCGTACGCTTCTTGCCGACCCGTGGCACCGGCATGCCCTTCGATCAGTTGAGCATGGGGTATGCGACTGGACTCGACCCGCGTCAGAACGCGAGATTCATTGCGGCGTTGGTCGGTGAAATCGAGATTTGGGAGTCCCGCCTCAAAAGCGACCTGCCATCGGACTATCTTCGTGGGTTTGCGAAACAGGCAGTGGATCTGACATCAACTGGTGGCGCCGGCTCAACGTCGCTATGATCCCGTTTCAGAGTCGCTCGAGGCGCCCGCCATCTGCGCGGATCATCGCGCCCTGAACGAATGCCGCCCGGTCCGATGAAAGATACGCGATGACGTTGGCGATGTCTTCGGGCTTCCCGACGTCCACTGGATCGATGGATTCGAGACCGGACTTCACGTTGGTGCGCTGCGCTCACGAAAGAGGAGGACGCAAGAGCCGAACCGCCTGTTCACCCGCTATGGGTGCACGCTCCAGCGCCGCGATCTCACGTGTGCTCGCCAGAGATAGAAGAGACGTGCCGCGACTTGTATGGGGGAGCTCCTCAATCGCCCCATCGGGTCACAGGAAGTTGCGGCTTCGACGCGGGCGCCCCCATCTCAGCGGAACAGGCGCATGGCAAACTCTCTGAACGAACGGCGCCACGTCAGCCACTCGTGTGCCGTGCCCGGGGATTCGTAGTAGACGTTCTTGATGCCCGCCTTGGTGAGTTGCTCGCTGAAGTTCTTCGTTCCGGGTCCTTCCTCGGAGCCAATCGAGAGAAACAGCAGCTTCACCTTCTTGTTGAACGCGGCGGCATCGGCGTAGGCCCCGCCGTTGGCGGTCTTCGGGTCGAATCCGCCGCGACCCCCACTGTTGCCGCTGAAACCGCCGATGTACGCGAACTTGTCGAGGTGTTCGATCGCCGTGCCGAAGGTCTGCGCGCCACCCATCGACAGGCCGGCCATCGCGCGGCTCTCGCGCCCGGTTGCGGTTCGGAATGTCTGTTCCACCATGGGCATGAGGTCGGTCAGCATCATCTCGGTGAAGACGCTGCTGGCGAGCGGCCCCGGCCCCCCGCCGCGCCCGGCTCCACCTGCCGCGCCGGCCGGTTGCGGTGACGCCTGGGTGAGCGTTCCTCTCGCCCCGTAGAGCGCCGCGCTCTCACCGGGCCGCACCGCATTCAGGTTGTCCATGACGATGATCATTGGCTTGGCTTTGTGCTCCGCAATGAGATTGTCCGTGATCACGTCGACGTGGCCCTGCAGGTGCCAGCCCTGCTCGTTCTCGCCCCATCCGTGCAGGAGATAGAGAACCGGATATCTGGCTTTGATGTTGGTGTCGTAATCGGGCGGCGTGTAGACATACGCCCGCCGCCATTGTCCGGTGACCTTCGAGAAATACCAGCGCTGTCGAACCTGTCCGTGAGGAACGTCTTTCAGCGCGTAATAATCGGCGTCCGCCTCGGGGATTTCGATCGCGCTGTTATCGAAACCGGATCCAAAGAAGGTACGCGTTGCCGGATCGGCGACCACGCCACCATCGATAGACAGCGTGTAGTAATGAAACCCAACCACCTGCGGCGGTATGGTGGCGTACCAGAGGCCATCGGGGCCTTTGTTCATGTCGAAGCCGGGGCCGAGGCGCACGCGCACCTTTTGTGCGTCGGGCGCGGCGACGCGGAACGTGACCCGCCGGTCCGGGGAGATGCATGGATAGGGGGCTCCGGGGATGTTCAGCGCGTTCGGCTTGCAATCCGCGGGAGGCTGGGCCGACGCGTTCGCGCTCACGAAGAGCGACGCAATGATCGCGAAGAGGATGACCTGCACACGCGCTCCTTCCTGGGTTGCCGTTCATCCGGCTTGACCGGCCCCGTCGAGGCTGTGCACTATACGAAACGATTGTTGCGACTGCCAGTGCAAAAGTTGCTGCCCCTTGAGCATTTCATCGCGTCTCGTGCGGGCACCCGTGAACGTGCATGGCTTCACACGCGGCGCGGCCATTGCGTCCGCGCGGCAAGGGCGCAACGCAACGCGCGACAGTGCTTTCACCGTCTGTGACATGTGACGTTCGTTGACAACTTCTGATCGACGCGAGCGCGACTTGCGGTCGAACAAACGCGAGGTGGAATGAACGAGCGCCGCAAAACGGTCGTCGCCACGGCCACCGTTCTCAGTC
>Ga0207701_10007381_pt1 | contig 10935 bp, 11 predicted proteins | sample KBSSwiSSwithPhiX_FD_184294 | JGI IMG/M metagenome (GOLD analysis project Ga0207701, IMG submission 184294) | Switchgrass rhizosphere bulk soil microbial communities from Kellogg Biological Station, Michigan, USA, with PhiX - S5 (SPAdes) (version 2) | ecosystem: Environmental > Terrestrial >...
GGGCATGCGCTTCGACCTCAACTACCAGGCGAACCTGACTGCCTGGGGCGCGGCCGCGTGCATCAGGCTGTGGCGGATCACCAGCCGCAAGGATTATCTTAAGCAGTCTTACGTCTACCTCGCCAGTTTCTTCCACAACAGCCAGATGTGGAAGAGTGACATTGGCCTTGCACGGCACTGGACCAACTTCATGGGGGTCACCTGCCTCCAGGATGCACCCTATATGGCCGCGTACGAATGCTTCGACTCCTACGCCGCCTTCGAGCGCCTGCTCGACTATGGCGGGCCCGACCTCATCCCGAGCGTCAAGCTGCTGTGCGGGGAGTTCTGCCGTCATGCGCTCGACCGAGCGTGGTACTATTACCCCGACGCGCTTCCGCCCGAGGCGCTGGCGACGAAGAACCGCAATGGTCACATCGCTCCCGACCGCAACTTCCCGGTGGAGGACCTCTATCCCGACGGCCAGCAGGCCGGCCAGGTCGGCCAGGAGATCTACGGTAGCGGAGCCGCGCTGATCTTCGCCACGCGTGCCTTCCACCGGATCGATAAGGCGCCATTCCTGCTGTTCTGCGACAGCTTTATCAGGGCGATCCATCGCCTCGACCGCACCACTGTGACTTTCAAGATCGACGGGCACGAGCTCGGCCCCGTGCGGCTCGCGCTCATCCCAGGGGCCAAGGCGAAGCTCACAGCCAGGTTGTGGACTGTGCAGCACGAGCCTTTGGAACTGCAGGAGGTTGACGGGCGACTGGAAGCCTGGGTGCCGGCCAACGTGGCCATGCTGCTGAAGTGGAATGTGGCAGGGAGGTGATCGACTCCTGTTGGCCGCGGTCCTCACGGCTATCTGAGTCTCCGTAAAGCAGCCCTGTGCCGGGCCGTAGGCCAGAATTCTGAGGTCACTGCAGTGGCAGGTTTCGGCGGAAGCAGACTTTGAGGTGTCTACTGCAGCACGGCGTGACTTGGTCGGAACCGGAAGCCGACACCGACGCATCCGAATGTCGGCTATCCCGTTTTCACAGGTGCGAAGCCGCCTTTCCGGATGGTCCGGCAATAGCTGCCGTGAGCTCATCGATCACAAGCTTGCGTGGGCGATGCGTGGTTGAAGCATGCCCTTGGGAAAAGCGCTGTAGTCGATAACGCACATGGAGCCATAATCGGCATGGCCGCCGCAAGCAGCGCCGGCGTAAGCGTAGGTGCCATCATAAACGGTATTCCGATGGCCACGCCCGATGACGCCATCATCGACGATTAGCTGAAGGACCACCAGGTCAGCCTCGTTCGACCCGTAAGAAATATTCTCAGCAACGTAGCGGTCGCCGCCTCTGCGGGCAACCCGCTCGCCGGGACCCTTTCCGTCAGGGGAGAAGTGGCCGCGCCCTCCTCTGGGACCTTGCACCGACACCCAATCGTGTGCCGCCAGCGTCAGCGTCGAGTCCGGCTTCAGTGCGGGCAATGGCCGTTGATGATCGAGGAAACGGATCGCCTCGTCGACCGCCCTGACGCCTTCACGAGTGAGCACCGGGTTACCTGTACCAGGAACGCTCACGACCAAGCCGGTAAACCAGGTGCGGTATTCGCGGAGGCGTTCGGCATACGTCTGGGGCGAGGTTCGCGCGAGGTTCAACTCATCCACCACGCGAGCTGCCAAGTTATCGGCCATGGCAGGTGCCGTTGATGCCAGCACCACAATGGCGGCCAAGATGCGCACACATTTCCGCATTGCCGTCCTCCCGCTCATTCGAGGGAATAAGCTGGGCAGATGGACAGAGACTTAACAATCAAGAGCTTATAAGAATCAGGCACCGGCAACTTTACGCCGGACCAACCTGAAAGCGGCCATTCCGGACTGCCCAACTTAGCTGCCGCGGCCCGGGCGACGGATAGTTGATGAACGAAGGGCGGCTCCCAGTGGCAGCCGCTTGGATCCCGGCTTCCGGACTGCCCAACAAGCGGACTAGGCAAGCAGGGCAGCTGCAGCGGCTATGAGTGCGGCAATCCGCTGTGACACCTCCTCGAGCTCGCGTATCTTTTTCTCGTCGGCGCGCTCCATCATGAGAGCCACAACGCTGGCATCTTCCATGATCATGCCGACCCTGGTGCACAGGTGGCGGATGAGGTCGTCGGTGTCTTCCGGCATGGCCGACTGACGCCTTGCTTTGCCGGGTAAGTCGACCGGCAGCATTGTCGCTGGCGATATTCGGGTGGACTTCGCCAGCGTTCCAAGCATTGCTGTTGGTGTTGAGAGCGGCGCTGAATAGGGCCGCAACCTGCCCTGACCGAGCGATCGACAGGGCTTCCGGTGGTGGGGCAGCAGGGCGCTGTCCACCAACGGAGTACTCACGATGACCAATTCTCAGATCGTCAGCCCAGCCAAAGGCCAACGCCCCATGGCACGCCCGCCGGAGCAGATTAACGGTGAAGCGACAGATCAGCATGTCGCACGTCCGAGTGCGAAAGGTGAGGGGGAGGCGGCCGGTCGCCCCACAAAAGCTGCCGAGGTCAAACGCCTGCTGCTGCGCCCCCAAGGGGCATCGCTCGACGAGCTCAGTCAGGCGACCGGGTGGCAGCCCCATACGTGCCGGGCATTCCTGGCTGGCCTGCGCAAGAAGGGCGGGGTCCTTACCCGCACCAAGCTGGATGACGGCACGACCACCTACACCCTTGCCGAGCCGCCAGCCGCTGGAGAACGGCTGGGAGAGGGCGGTGAGGCGAGCGCCTGATGGCCCGGATCGATCTCGACCGGGACCTGGCGCGGTTGGCGGATCTTCCGCCAGCCGCCTTGCGCGAGCAGTGGGTACTGCTGACAGGTACCCCGGTCCCCAACGTCACACCGCGCCTGTTGCGGCTGGCGCTCGCTTGGGAACTGCAGGCCAAAGTGCACGGCGGTTTCTCGCGCCGCACCCAGCAGCGGCTCGAGCAGCTGTCCCAGGCCAAGACCGTCACACGCGAGATCCAGCCGGGCATGCGGCTAGTAAGGGAGTGGAATGGCGTGGTCCAGATCGTCCAAGTCGGTGAAGACGGCGTGATCCGCTGGAATGGGAGGCCGTGGAACAGCTTGTCCGAGGTGGCTCGCGCGATCACCGGGACGCGCTGGTCAGGTCCGGCCTTCTTCGGCCTCAAGCACAAGAACGGCAGGGCGGCATGAACAAGGTCCGCTGCGCCATATATACCCGCAAATCGAGCGAGGAGGGGCTCGACCAGAACTTCAACAGCCTCGATGCGCAGCGCGAGGCTTGTGCAGCCTACATCCTGAGCCAGACCAGCGAGGGCTGGAGCCAGATCCCCGACCATTATGACGACGGCGGCATCTCGGGCGGGTCGCTGGCGCGGCCAGCGCTACAACGCCTGCTCGCAGATGTTGCAGCGGGGCAGGTCGACATCATCGTGGTCTACAAGATCGATCGGTTGACCCGTTCGCTGCTTGATTTCGCCAAGCTGGTGGAAGCGTTCGATAAGGTCGGCACCAGCTTCGTTTCGATCACTCAGTCATTCAACACCACCACGAGCATGGGCCGGCTGACCCTCAATATGCTGCTCAGCTTCGCCCAATTCGAACGCGAGGTCATCGCCGAGCGCGTGCGCGACAAGATTGCTGCGTCGAAGGCCAAGGGCATGTGGATGGGCGGTACGCCGCCGCTCGGCTATACGCCCAACGGCCGCACGCTGGACATCGATGCGAGCGAAGCCGATCTCGTCCGAGAGATCTATCGCCGCTATCTCGATCTGGGCAATGTCCGCTTGCTGGTCAGTGCCCTGGCGCGCGAACACCTCCACACCCCAGTGCGCACCAGTGCCGGTGGCCGGCAATTTGGCGGCACGCCGTTCTCGCGCGGGCAGATCTACCGGCTGCTCGCCAATCCCATTTACCTCGGTGAAATTGAACACAATGGGCAGCGCCACGCTGCACTCCACCAGCCGATCATCGATCGCGCCACCTGGGATCAAGTCCAGCGGCGGCTCGCTGACAATCTCCAGGGCCACCGCTCGGGCGTGCGCGCGACCAATCCAAGCCCGCTCGCCGGCAAAATAGTCGATGGCGAAGACCAGCCGCTGATGGCGACCCATGCCTCCAAAGGCAAAGTGCGGTATCGCTACTATGTGAGCGCGGCCGCGCATCTCGAGGCCGCCGAAGGCATGCGGATCCCCGCCAAGGAGTTGGAAGGTGCGGTGATTGCGCGCCTGCGTGACGCCTTGGGCGATCCGCTTGGCCTGGTGATTGATTTGGGGTTTGCGCTCGATGCCTCCAAGATGGCTAGGCTGCATGATCGTGCGCGTGCGGTCACAGGTTCGCTTGGCGACAAGGCAATGCTCGAATTGGTGGACAAGGTGCGGGTGGAGCCTGAGCGAATTGCGTTTAGTTGTCCGGCAGCGGCAATTGCCGAGTTGCTCGGGCTGACAGCGGGCAGGGGGGTAGCCAGCCTGACGTTCGATTTTCCGGTGCGGCTGACGCGCACCGGCAAGATGGTGCGCCTGGTTGAACCCAATGGCGCAGCCGCGGCTCAGCTCCCCAATGAACCGTTGGTTCGCCTCATCGCTCGGGCGCACCGCTGGTGGGAGGAGCTGCGCAAGGGCGAGCTCGACGTCACCCGCCTGGCGGCACAAGAACGAGTGCCAGCGTCCTACATGCTGCGTGTGCTGCGCCTGGCGTTCCTTAGTCCGCAAGTGACTGATGCGATCGTCCGCGGGCGGGGCCGCGCCGACCTTGGCTGCACCAATCTGACCCTCACAGAAGACATCTCGCCGGACTGGCGCGAGCAGGCTGCGGCGCTGTTGCCGACGACGTGACCAGCGCGCCTGGCACGGACCGGCATCATGCGACCAGTTCAAGCCATTAGGCAGTGGACACCTGCATGGCCTCTTACGCCGACGTTTCGGACGTTTAAATCATCGACATGAGGTATCAAAGCCGACGCTTGTTCAGACGGAGAATTCTGCTGGCATATTGCTGACAGGCATCCTTGAGAGGCGATATGGAGCCTCGATCGAAGGACCATTTTTTGTGCTTCTGGTCAGTCACCGGAGTGGGTCGGATGAGCAAGCTTACGATTTGGACGTTGGACTGGGTACCCGAGGGGCCGCGCGGGTTTGTCCGGGACTTGCGATTACGGTGGGCGTGCGAAGAAGCAGGGATCGACTACGATGTTCGCACGGTCGCGTTTGACGATCGCCACACCAATCACCTCACGCGCCAGCCGTTCGGCCAGGTTCCGTATCTTGATGACGGTGAGGTCCAAATGTTCGAGAGTGGGGCCGCACTGCTGCATATTGCTCGGAAGAGTGACCGATTGATGCCGACCGATGCCGTCGGGGAGGCGGAGACGCTCCAATGGGTCATCGCCGCGCTCAATTCGGTTGAGTTGGTCACCTTGCCGTGGTGGTTCCTTGGAATGTCGGGCCATGACGACGAGCGGCTGACGGAATGGGTGACGAGCCGCCTAGATCATCTCGAGTCGGTTCTGCGTGAGCGGCAATGGCTCGCTGCCGATCGGTTCACTGCGGCCGATCTGTTGATGGCAGACGTTCTGCGACTACCGAAGGTACGGGAGTTCGGTAGTCGTCCGGCCACCGAAGCTTATGTTTCTCGGATCACTAATCGCTCCGCGTTTCGGAAGGCCCATGCTGATCAGCTCGCGTACTACCATGCGGCCGACGAGCGTCGGTCGTCCACGGGCTGACGACTGCCAGCAGGTCTCCGGCAACTTTACCTAGGACGATGGGCCCAGGATGATCGACACACGGACTCCCGCCGCGCGCATCGACGAGAAGATTGCATCGCTGGGCGACTGGCGCGGGGCTGTCCTGGCCCGCATCCGCGCGCTCATCCGGCAAGCCGATCCTGCAATCCTCGAGCAGGTGAAATGGGTGAAGCCCACCAATCCTTCAGGCGTACCGGTGTGGGAGCATGCTGGGATCATCTGCACCGGCGAAGTCTACAAGACCTACGTCAAACTTTCCTTCGCCAACGGCGCCGCCCTGGATGATCCCGCCGCGCTGTTCAATGCCGGGCTTGGTGGTGGCACCCGCCGCGCGATTGATATCCGGGAGGGTGAGATCGTCGATGCGAAGGCGTTCAAGGCCCTTGTCGCCGAGGCTGTGGCCTGCAATCGGCGGAAGATGGGTCTCAGCAATGAGTGAAGAGCGCTCGCTTGAAGGGCATGGCCGCAACGCAGCGTATGACCTGATCGTGGCAGGCGGCGGTCCGGCGGGCATGGTTTCTGCGCTACTGTTCGCGAGGGCAGGATGCCGGGTTCTCGTCCTCGAGAAGCATGCTGACTTCTTTCGCGATTTCCGCGGCGATACAGTTCATCCTTCGACAATGGAGATACTGCACCAGCTCGGCCTGCTGGAGCGCTTCTTGCAGAGGCCGCACAGCAGGATTGACGGGGCCGAACTGCACATGGCGGGACGGGACTGGCGGATCGGTGATCTGTCGCATCTGAATACGCCCGCGCCGTTCATCGCGATGATGCCGCAGTGGGACTTCCTCGACTTCATTCGGGATGAAGCGGGAAAATACCCTGGATTCCAACTCGAAATGTCCGCGCCGGTGAAGAGCTTCCTCGACGAGGGCGATAGGGTGTCAGGCGTGAGGCTTGCAGATGGCAGGGAGTTGCAGGCAAAGTTGACTCTGGCTGCCGACGGACGCACCTCAATTGTCCGGAACTTGCTTCCGGTGCGCACGCTGGGTTCGGAGATCGACGTATTATGGTTCCGCCTCGCCAAGGCTCCGGCAGACAGCCGTGGAGGGCTGCGGGGCAATGTCGTTCGCGGTGCTGTCCTGGTGATGATCGACCGGAGCGCATATTGGCAATGCGCCTTCGTCATTCCCAAGGGAGCAGCGGCAAACCTCAGCGGCAAAGGCATCCAGCACGTCCGCAATGCCATCGCGGAAGCAGCCCCCGAGCTTGATCTGTCGGAACTCAAGAGCATGGATGACCTGAAGCTCCTGAGCGTTACGCTGGACCGGCTTGAACGCTGGTGGAAGCCGGGTCTGCTCGCGATCGGCGATGCCGCTCACGCGATGTCGCCGATTGGCGGCGTGGGGATCAATCTGGCTGTGCAGGACGCCGTCGCGGCCGCCAACATTCTCGCCGGGCCGCTTGCCGCAGGCCATCCACTCAACCGGCTCCTCGGCAACGTACAGAAGCGGCGGATGCTGCCAACCCGGGCAATTCAAACCGCTCAGAAGCTGGCGCAGGAGCGGGTGATCGGCAAGCTCCTCGCACCAGGTGTGGCGATCTCCGACGCCCCTGCAATCGTCAAATTGCTGGATCGCTGGCCGCAGTTACGTCGTATACCGGGACGGCTGATTGGTTTGGGCATCCGTCGCGAGCGCGTTCTGTCGCCTAAGGCATGACGAACAGCGCCAACAAAGCAGTCCTTCGCGGCGTAGACTCGCCTTACCGAAACCGGTCTTCCATTCATCGTTGGTTTGCGGGGTTGTTCGATCGCAGGCTTCGGGGGAAGGCCGCGCGGAAAGAGGGCGAACGTCGGATGAACCAGCATGACCTGATGGTTTCGGTGCTCGCAGCCGCAGGCGGTGAGCCGATCGAGAGTCACACGCGGCCTGGGTATACGGGCAAGATCGCAGATACCCTGTTCCCGGCGGACGATGTGATCGTCGAGGTTAAGTCGCTCACCACCAATCGGGCGGCATCGGACGAGACGTCGGAGGCGGTTGGCGAAATGTTTTTGCGCCATACGCATATGGGGGCACCGGTGATATTCGGCACAGCGACGAATAATGTCCTGCCTAGCCAGTGCGGGTTTTCTTGCCAATCCTTTGCACGTAGAGTGGGCTGGCCAGGGTATACTGCGCTGGTTGTCTCCGGCCCCGCGTGCCACCCCTTTTTGCACGCGGGGCCTTTCCCGAGGCTAGGCGGAATTGGGCGATCAGGTGTCCACAGTGTCCGGTGTGGTCTGATTTGCCATCTCGGGGTTCAGCAGCAAGCCCATTGCACGCGCTGGTTTGAAGTGAGCAACATGCCGACCCGGAGCGAGGAAGCGGTCCCCGGTAAAGGGGTTGCGAGCCAGTGTCGCCGCCCTCTCCTTGGTTGTGAAAACCCCGAACCCTCGCAATTCAACGCGGCCGCCTTGGGCTAATTGCCCAGAGATCGCGTCGAAAAAGGTATCAATGAGGCGGCTTACCTCGTCAGGAGACAACCCGGGATTCTCTCGGACAAGTGCGGCGAGCAGTTCAGACCTAACCATGCGACCCCCATCAGCATGCGCGACTCGGGCCAATAGCAGGCCGTAGTGCTCGCGCCCACTGTCGGAGGGCAGGGCAGCCAAACTTGGATCGGAACCCGCACACAAGCTCGCGGTCGGGCGGGGCGCCTATCGCTTTTTCGGTGATTGGCGGGGCGAAGGCAGCTGGGTTGCTGAACATGAACCAGCAGCAGCGACTGCTACGTGTTCCGCATGTTCGCTGAGTCTGCGGTCGTTCGGAACGATGATCGCCCAAATGAGTCTAGCCACTGGCCCAAAATTTAGGGTCTCAAAACGGGGGATGTTATGCGTAGCTTCATCAAGATCGCGGCCGTAGGCGGCCTTGCTGCCTTGGCGCTGGCTGGCTGCAAGCAGGAAAACAACTATCCGGCCACCGAAACTACGGCGGCCAGCACAACCGTTGTTCCGGTCCCCGGCCCGACCGTTGGTGTGCCGGTGCCAGGACCCACCCAGACGGTGACGGCGACACCAAGCACTGCGGAAACGCCCGCTCAGTAGCCGACGGGACCAGTCGGCGCCCGGGATTGCCTTCGCCTCGGCGGGGGCTTTCTCGTACCGGGCCTACCAGAAAGATAGCCTACTCCATGAGAACCTGCCCGCTAGTGGCGCGTTACGGAGCATGACCATTATCGGGTTTGCCCTCGGCGCCATCGTGGCCTTTTCAATAGTTCATGCGAACGGTTCGCCAGTTCGCTAGTTCAGGACCTTCGTTGCTGTGTGTCACGCCGCAGACGCGATCAACGTCCGCAGCTGACGCTGGATCGTGGGGCCAGCTAGGTGTTCGGCGATACTGGAAAGTCCTTCGGACTTTAACCGCGTCCTGATCTCCTCAACGGTAGCGCACGTGCCACCCCGCGCCAGTTCGAATGCGCGTTGAACTGTCCCGATATTGTCCATTGGTGCCCTTTCGCAGGTGACGCAGGGAAACGGCCAACAGGGAGATATGTGCCAAGCGCGTATTTAGATCGTAGCTGGGACGCTTACGGCTCGTTCGGACCCATTGCTCCCAGCCGCCTTTCACGCGGCGGATAACCAGTTCTAAACCATTGTGTGCCAAGCCTTTTGCGGACACAACGGGAGGGTCGCTGCGACAGGAGGTCAGAATGGCCGGTTCGTTTCGCTTGCACCCGCTCCCCACTTCTCTGTTTTCCGTTCTCGCATGCTTTGCTGCTGCGGTGTGGATCGCAACGCGCGGCTAGGCCGTCACCGACAGTGCCGGAGAAGCACCCGACTGCAATCGGTTGACTCGACTCGATTGCATGATGCACTTTCCCAATCCGCCGATCAGCGGATGGAGGAACGTCATGCAAGACGATCAAGCCTTCTATGAGCGCCGGTTGCGGGAAGAAATGGCCCGGTCATTCAACGAGCAAGATCCTTACTTGCGGCAACTTCATCGCAGATGGGCAGCGTTGTACAAGTCTCGCTTGCTGGAGCTTTCGTCAGGGTTGCCCGCCGCCGCCTGATCCGCGTGACAGTCAACCGTCCGCCTGATGGATGTGGCTATCGGTGCGGCACAGCTCGAGGCGACGAAGGCGATAGGAGTATTGGCGCGGCTACCCTGTTAGACCCAGCCACCACCACTCGTTGGGTCGCCAGCGTGCCCAGGCGCCAGTAAGCAAGCCGATCTTGTGTAAGCGTCCGCGCCTCTGACGCCCTGCTAGGCGCCACTCCGAGGTTTTTAGTCGCCGCGCCATGGGCCCTCCGCAATTCGTGAAGAGCCTCATTGACGGAGTGGCGAGGCCTAGGCAAGCAGGCTAGCGACTGCGCATTTCGCGGTCGACGGGTCCGCTGCCATCAAGATCTCCCGATACCGATGTTGGCGCTTCGTCGTAAGTGCGTCACCTCTTCGCGCAGGTGCAATCGCCCATCGCGACCTCATAAACCATTGCTTTACAGAGCGTTGGTAGTGATCCGCTCGCCCACGAAGAAGGCGGAACGAGTTGAGAGGCGTCGCATGTCATACATGCCCACTGAGCCGTTCGTACCCGGTGACGATCGCGAGCACCGTGACCGACGGCTGCTCCGAGCAACGATCTGGTGCGCGCAGATCGGCGAGCAGGACATCCTCATTCGCAATTTTTCACGGCGCGGCCTGGGAGGCAGCACCAGCCGGTCACCCGTAAGCCCCGGCATAGAGGTCACCGTGACCCTGCCCACTGGCTTACAAATGACTGGGACGGTGCGCTGGGCCCGGGAAAATGCGTTCGGGATGCGGCTTCACCAACCGATTGACCCTATTGCCGTTGCAAACGACGTTCGCAGGCAGGCCGAAGCTGCACGTCCAGCGGCCGAGTGGGAAGTGCATTCACGCCATCGAACATGGCGGACCGATCCGGGGCTCCCCACACGGCCCGTCTGAAACTCACACCGGCAGAGCCGCTAGAAAATCTGGGATCGGAACCCCCGCCATATCACAAGTGCGGAGGAGCGCCCGGGAGGAAACGTGTAATTAATACAATCACTTCAGGCTGGGCGGTGTGAGGCCACAGCGGGAAATCGGAATCGCCCTCACTGCGAGCGTGGTTGACCGGGTGCGTGATGCGCATGCCCGCTGGGAAAGTGATTGCCTGGCGCTTGATCAACAGCTGACGGATGCGGGGCTCACCTTTGGCGCTACCGGGTACAAGCTCGCGGTCGAGCGGGGCGCCTATCGCCTGGTGGAAGGCGTAACATTAGCGTTGGATTATTTGCGCGGGGCAGTTT
>Ga0207701_10007382_pt1 | contig 10935 bp, 10 predicted proteins | sample KBSSwiSSwithPhiX_FD_184294 | JGI IMG/M metagenome (GOLD analysis project Ga0207701, IMG submission 184294) | Switchgrass rhizosphere bulk soil microbial communities from Kellogg Biological Station, Michigan, USA, with PhiX - S5 (SPAdes) (version 2) | ecosystem: Environmental > Terrestrial >...
GTGTTGCCATGCGGCCACATATTAACCGGTATCATTGCCGCTCATGGCCAAGCGAAAAGAATCGAAGTCGATCGGCGCGAAATTCGAAGCCTTTTCCAAGGCAATCACTCAGTTCACGGGCAGCACCGCGGCCTTCGGCATCGCGCTCGGCGTCGTCGTCGTGTGGGCGCTGGTCGGACCGCTGTTCGGCTTCTCCGATACCTGGCAGCTGGTGATCAACACGGGCACGACGATTGTGACCTTCCTGATGGTGTTCCTCATCCAGCGATCGCAGAACAAGGACTCGCTGGCCATCCACCTCAAGCTGAATGAGCTCGTCGCCGCCATGCAGGGCGCCAGCAACCGCCTGATTGACGTCGAAAGCCTGTCCGAGAAGGAATTGGCGACGCTGCACCGCTTCTATACCGAGCTCGCCACGCTGGCGCGCGAGGAAGCGAAGGTCACGGAGTCGCACTCGGTCGAGGAGGCCCGCGAGCGCCACTCGGCGAAGCTTGGAACGAAGCGGAAGAGCGGGGGCTAGCGGAGCCGGGACTGGTGAGTAGTTAGAATAAGGTCATGGCTGCGACCTCGTCGTTCGATATCACGTCCACCATCGATTTCGCGGAAGTCGACAACGCGCTCAACCAGGCCCGCAAGGAAGCCGGGCAGCGCTACGACTTCAAGGGCGCGAAGGCCGACATCGACTTGAACACGGTCGATAAGAAGCTGACGCTGACGACCGACGACGAGATGAAGATGAACGCGCTGTGGGAAATCGTGCAGACGCGGCTGGTGCGGCGCGGGGTGGCGGTCAAGAACTTCAAGGTGCCCGACTCGGAGCCGGCGGCCGGCGGCGCGGTCCGGCGCGTGATCGAGATTCAGCAGGGAATCCCGATCGAGGCCGCCAGAGAGATCGTCAAGTTCCTGAAGGACAAGAAAATCAAGAAGGTGCAGGCGGCGATCCAGGCCGACCAGGTGCGCGTCAGCGCGCCGGCGAAGGACGATCTGCAGGAGGCGATGCGGGCGCTGCGCGAACACGATTTCGGCGTCGCCCTGCAGTTTGGCAACTACCGGTAGCACCTGACAGCTGGCAACGAGCCCCTCGCATCGAGCAACTACTTCTTCTCCTTCTTCTGGTCCCACTCGACCGCCGTGATGTTCTCCGGATCGACCTTCATGATGTTCTCCGAGATACGGTCGGTCTTCCGCTCCAGGGGCAGGTTCACTTCGTAATCGAGCTCTTCGGTCGACGTCGCGCGCAGCTCGAACTTGAAGCGATAGCGCCCGAGCAGTTGGTCGAGCGCCGGCTTGATCGCCGCCGGATCCTTCGCCTTGATCTTCAGCCCGAAGGCCTGCGTCGCCTTCGGCTCGAACGACTCGATGATCCACAGCATCGCCATGATGAATACGGTCGCGAACAGCGCCAGCAGGTAGACGCCGACGCCGGCCGCAAGGCCGACCGCCAGTGTCGACAGCATCACGCCCGCGTCTTTGGGGTCGTCGATCTTGGCGCGGTAGCGCACCAGCCCGGCGGCGCCGACAATGCCGAACGCGCGTGCCAGGCTCGAGCCGACGACGAGCATGACGACGGCGCCGACGACGGCGAGGATGATCTGGGTCTGGATGACGGCAGGCTGACGTTTGGGTGTACCGCGGCGTCGCGGGCGTAGCGCCAGCAGACACGCCAGCCCAGCGGCAATCGGCAGACGGACAACGGCATGGCGGAGCTGGTGCAGCTGCGACGGGATGTCGGGGGTCTCGGCGTCCTGGTGTGACGCGCTCGTCGACTGTGGCTCAGTAGTCCCCGGGAGCGTCTGCGCGCGGACGGCCGGCGTGAACGAGGCGGCGACAACAAGCGCCGCGAGAAGAGCATCGCGCAGCCAGGTCATTGTAGAACCAGCCCTTCCATAGCGTGCTGGCGATGATGATCTGGGCGCTTTCGCGGTCGCATCGTCGGTCAACGCTGCCGAATTTGCAGCAAGGACGTTGCCAGATGAGGTCGGTGATTAGCCCATCAATAGCGCTGGCGGGAGCCTTGCTCTTGCCTCGCCCTGGTGTCAGCCGTTCGCGTTCCGCTTTCAACCTATCGCCTGCAGTTCAACGATCGCTTCACCTTCCGTGACGCGCGCGCAATCGTGGACTACCTCCACGATCTCTGCATCAGCGATTGTTACGCATCGTCGTATCTGCAGGCCGTTCCCGGCAGCCCACATGGATACGACGTCGCCGATCCCACCAGGCTCAACGCCGATCTCGGCACCGACGCCGAATACTGGGACTGGATTGAGGCGATGCGCTCGCGAGGCATGGGACATGTCATGGATCTCGTGCCGAATCACATGGGCATCGCGAAATCCGCCAACCCATGGTGGCTCGACGTGCTCGAGAACGGGCCCGCTTCGCGCTTCGCGCACTTCTTCGACATCGAGTGGAGGCCGGTCAAGGACGAGCTCGCGGACAAACTCCTCATTCCGATTCTCGGCGGGCAGTACGGCGAGGTGCTCGACGCGCAGGAGCTACAGCTCACCTATCAGGAGGGCGCGTTCGTCGTGCGCTATTACGATGAGGCGCTGCCGATTGCGCCGGATACCTATGCCTGGATTTTTCGCCGGACGGTCGCCGCGTGGCTGACCGATCATCCGGGCCCGGAGGCCGAGGAGCTCCAGAGCATCCTGACGGCGAGCCGCAACCTGCCGTCGCGCAGCGAGCGCGACCCTGAAGCGATCGAGACACGCGCCCGCGAAAAAGAAGTGGTGAAGCGGCGCCTGGCGGCGCTCGCGGGACAGAGCGCCGCCGTCGCGTCGCTCGTCGAGGAGAGCGTCCGCTTGATCAACGGCGCCGCCGGCCAGCCGCGCAGCTTCGACGAGCTCGACGGGCTGCTCAACGCGCAGTCGTATCGCCTCGCCTACTGGCGCGTCGCCTCGGAGGAGATCAACTACCGGCGTTTCTTCGACGTGAACCAGCTGGCCGCGCTGCGGATGGAAGATCCGTCGGTCTTCGAAGAGGTGCACCGGTTCGTGTTCGACCTGGTCGCGCGCGGCGCCGTCACCGGCCTGCGCATCGATCACGTCGACGGCCTCTACGCGCCGGAGGACTACCTGCGGCGCCTGCAGGAGCGATGCGGCGGCGCCGGCGGCCACGAACGTTTCTTCGTCGTGGTCGAGAAGGTTCTCGGCACCGGCGAACAGCTGTCGCCCGGCTGGCCGGTGCATGGCACGACCGGCTACGAGTTCGCCGGCGTCGTGAACAACCTGTTCGTCGATCGCCGCAACGAGCGTGCGCTCGACGACATCTACCGGCGCTTCGTCCGCGAGCGTCGCGAATGGCTGTCGTTCGACGACCTCGCCTATCGCAGCAAGAAGCAGGTGATGCACGAAACGATGTCGGGCGACATCAACTCGCTCGGCCACCAGTTGAACCGCTTCTCGGAGCGCAACCGGTACTTCCGCGACTTCACGCTCTACAGCCTGATCTCGACGATCAAGGAAGTGATCGCGTGCTTCCCCGTCTACCGCACCTACGTCACCGAGGCGGAGCCGGTCAGCGAACACGATCGCCACTTCATCACGCGCGCGGTCGCCGACGCGAAGCGGCGCGCGCCGGCGACGCCCGGCGTGATCTTCGATTTCATCCAGCGCCTGCTGCTCAAGCAGATCGGCGCCACCGCGCCGGACGAGTCCGAGGCGCGCGGGCGGTTCATCGGCAAGTTCCAGCAGATCACGAGCCCGGTCGCCGCGAAAGGGATCGAGGACACGACGCTCTACGTGCACAACCGGCTGGTGTCGCTGAACGAAGTTGGTTCCGACCCGACCCGCTTCGGCCTCGATCCGGCCGACGTGCACGCCTGGATGATGCAGCGGCGTGAGCGCTGGCCGGCGGCGCTCTCGACGCTCTCGACGCACGACACCAAGCGTGGTGAGGATGTCCGCGCGCGGCTGAACGTGCTGTCGGAGATTCCCGGTGCGTGGAAAGACGCGGTCGGAAAATGGCGGACGCTGAACCGGCGGCTCCGCGGCATCGTACAGGGCCGGCTGGCGCCGAGCCGCAACGAAGAGTACCTCTTCTACCAGACGCTTGCCGGCGCCTGGCCGTTCGAGAGCGGGCCCGACACCGAGGCCGCGTTCACCGATCGGATCGTCGCCTACATGCAGAAGGCGACGCGCGAGGCGAAGCTGCACACCAACTGGCTGAGCCCCGACGACGCGTACGAGAAGGCGGTCGAACGGTTCGTCCGCGGAACCATGGATCGCCGCCGGGCTAATCCGTTTCTGGAGGCGTTCGAGCCGTTTCAGGCGCGCATCGCCGAGCTCGGCATCTACAACAGCCTCGCCCAGCAGGTGATCAAGATCACCGCGCCGGGCATTCCCGATTTCTACCAAGGCACGGAGGTATGGGATCTGTCGCTCGTCGACCCCGACAACCGGCGGCCCGTGGACTACGCCCGGCTCCGCGAGGCGCTGGCCAGCGCCACGGCAGCGTCCGCGGCCGACCTGCTCGAGAGCCGGCGCGACGGCCGCGTCAAGCTGTTCGTCGTTCATCGTGCGCTCGCCGCGAGAGCGGCGATGCGTGAGGTCTACGACCGCGGGGATTACGTGCCGCTCGAGACCGCTGGCCCACGGGGCGAGTGCGTGTTCGCCTTCGCGCGCGTCGCCCCCGAAGGAGTCGCGATCACCTGCGTGCCGCGGCTGGTCGCGTCGCTGACGCCCGACGCCGTCGCGCCGCCTCTCGGACGCACCGTCTGGGCCGATACCCGCATCGTCCTGCCCGATGCGCTGGCCGGCCGCACGTTCCGCAACGTGTTCACCGGCGACTGCACGCGGCCGGAGTCGACCGGCGCCGCCCCGACCATCGCGGTGGCCGTGCTCTTCGAACGCTTCCCGGTCGCGGTGCTCGCTCCATGCTCTATCTGACAATCATCGGCGGCGCGTTCGTAGCGTGGCTGATCCTCGCGTCGCTCTTCACGCCGCACATCCCCTACCACATCGAAGCCGACATCGACGCGACCAGCGATCACTTCATCCACGTCCTCGAGTCGATCTGCCAGACGCATCTCGAGCACGGCAATCGCGTCGAGGTGCTGACCAACGGCGACAGGTTCTACCCGGCGATGATCGACGCGATCCGGCACGCGCGCGAAACCGTCAACCTCGAGGCCTACATCTTCAAGCAGGGGGAGGTTGCCGACCAGATGATCGCGGCGCTGGCCGAGCGGGCGAAGGCCGGCGTGCGCGTCACGATCGTGATGGACGCGATCGGCTCGTTTGGCGCCTACCGCGCGACGCGCGCACGACTGGAAGAGTCGGGCTGCCGCGTCGCCGCCTACCAGCGTTTCACCTGGTACCGCCTCGCGCGGCTGAACAACCGCACGCACCGCGAGCTGCTGATCGTCGACGGCGACATCGCGTTTGTCGGCGGCGCAGGCGTTGCCGACTGGTGGGCGAAGCCGCAGGGAGACCGGCCGATGTGGCGCGACATGATGGCGCGAATCGAGGGGCCGGTCGTCTCCGACATCCAGGGCGTGTTCGCGGAGAACTGGCTCGAGTGCTGCGGCGAGATCCTCGTCGGGTCCGACACCTACAAGCCGCATCATCCGGTCGGCGAGGTCGCCGCGTTCGCGATCAAGAGCTCGCCAGCCGATCGAGCCACCGCGTCGCGGGCGCTGTTTCAGACGCTGATCGAGGGTGCGAACGGCAAGGTGCTGCTGTCGACGCCGTATTTCCTGCCCGATCGCGCCTTTCGCGAGGCGATCTGCCGGACGACGGCGCGCGGCGTGACGATCACCGTGATTGTCCCGGGGCCGCGCACCGACCAGCGCTGGGTCCGGCTGGCGAGCCGGCGCATGTACGGCCAGATGCTCGACGCCGGCGTGCGCATCCTCGAGTACACGCCGGGCATGACGCACGTGAAGATGCTGCTCGTCGACGATCTGTGGGCGGTGGTCGGCACGACCAATCTCGACAACCGATCGTTCGAGCACAACGACGAGGTGAACGTCGCGTTCCGCAGCGCCGAGGTCAACGCGCGCCTGACGCGCGATTTCGAAGACGACCTGGCGCACAGCAACCAGATCGATCCGGCGGAGTGGAAACGGCGGCCACTGTGGGAGAAAGTGATCGGGACTGGCGCGTGGATTCTCGAGCGCCAGCAATAGTGCGGACGTGGTGACCTGGTGAATGAATGAAGTGGTGAATTGAAGAATTGAATCAGGTCACCAATTCTCCAACTCACTAACGGTCGCGCTCTATTTCTTGTTGATTGCCGCCGTCCAGATCTCGAGCTGCTCGCGCGTCATCGGCCCTTCGGGCTGCTCGCGCGCGTCGCGATACTTCCACCGCTCGAGGTCGTGCAGGTACTGCTCGCGCGAGAGCAGCGTGCCGTAGCAGACGTCGTTCTGCAGGTTCGGCCGGCTGACGTTCAGCCGCCGCATCAGCTCCTCCATCACCCAGCTGGGCACGTTCTGCCGCTTGTCCGGGTAGACGAACCCAAACAGGATCAGATGGCTGAGCAGCACGCGCCAGTAGTCGCCGAACCGCATCAGCAGCCGCGGCCAGTCGAGCGACGGCCCGGTCTCGCGCAGCAGGTGCAGGACGTCGGCGCCGTCGAAGCGCTCGCGCTCGAGGATGAACGACTTCGACCAGATCATCTCCTCCACCGGCGAGAGGCGGACGATGATGCCGAGGACGTTGGTGCGCGGCGCGTGATCGAACCACAGATCGTCGACACGGGCGATGCCGTTGCCCGAGCTGAAGATCACGTCGATGAAGTGCTCGCCCTTGTGGATCTTTCCCAGCCAGTGCGGAAACGGGATCTCGGTCTCGTAGCCGATCTTGGCGAACGCCTCGAGCACGCGCGGGCAGTCGTCCGGCTTGACGAAGATGTCGACGTCCTTGGTGTCGCGCGGCACGTGCGAGTAGTGCGAGAACGCGAACGCCCCGCCGACCAGAAACGGGATGCCGGTGTCCTGCAGCTTCTTCAGCGCGTCGATGTAAAAGTCCGCGGCTGGATCGTGGATGGCGCGAGCCGTCGAGGTTTCCATCAGATCCTCAGGAGGCGATCGCGTCGCCGGCGCGCCGCTTGTGGGCGAGGACCGGCTGGGTGGCGAGCGCGGGCGGCGAGTCGCAGGCGGCCTCGCCGATCGGCACCTCGAAGACACGGAACGGCGGCCGGTCGGCGAAGCTGCGCGTCAGGAGCGGCAGCGAGACGTTGTAGACGGGCACACCTCCCTGCGTCTTGCCTTCGAGCTGGCCGCGATGCGCGTGGCCGTGCAGGACAAACGTCACCGGATAACGGCTGATCGGCTCCTCGAGGCGCGACGATCCGAGGAACGGGTAGATCTCGAGCGGTTCCCCTTCGACGGTCTGCTGAATCGGTGCGTAGTGCATCATCGCGATCAGCTGCTTGGTTCGCAGGCGGGCGAGCGCGGCTTCGAGCTTGAGCGCTTCATCCACCGCCTCGCGGACGAACTGCTTGATGATCGACTCGCCCCAGGGACCGAGCGCGCGCCGGCCGAAGCCGCCGCCAAACCCCTTCACGCCGGCGATGCCGATGCCCTGCAGCTCGCACGCGTCGCCGTCGAGAATCTTGACGCCGGCATCGACGAGCAGTTGCCGCACGTCGGCGCCCTTGTCCGACTCGATGTCGTGGTTGCCGAGCACGGCGGCGACCGGGATGCGCAGCGTGTGAAGCTCCTTCACCAGGACGGCCGCCTCCTCGGGAAGTCCATAGTCGGTCAGGTCGCCTGGCATCAGCAACACATCTGCCGCGTCCGAGATCTGCGCGAAGAGCGCCTGGAACGCTCCCTGAGAGGTTTTCGAACAGTGGAGGTCGCCAACGGCTGCGACACGCACAACGGTTCGGTCCATGGGGCATCCGGATCTTCAAAAGTTGAGCCACCGGCGCGAGGATCGGCTGAGCTGGGAGACGGGCCGCGCCTTGCAGTGTTTACGACCGTCATGCCGATCCAGACACGGCCGCAGCTCGGGCGCCTCATCGTAACGCCCTTCGCCACGATCGGCGTGCTGTCGGCTGTACTGGTCTGGGAGATCGAGCACGTCGGTTCGATCGCGCTGGCGCTGGTGATCGCCGCCATCGGCGTGGTCATCGGCGTCATCGTCACGCGGCAGCTGCGACGAAACATCGACTCCCTGACCGACTATTACACAGCGTTGCTGCGCAGGGCGGATGAGCAGTCGCGCGAGGCCGAGGCGGCCAACCGGCTGAAGGACGACTTCCTCGCCACGCTGTCGCACGAGCTTCGCACGCCGTTGAACGCCGTACTCGGCTGGGCGCGCATGCTCGCCACCGGCAAGCTCGACGCGGCGCAGAGCGAGCAGGCCGTGCGCGCGATCGAACGCGCCGGCTGGACGCAGTCGCACGTCATCGAAGATCTGCTCGACACGTCGCGCATCGTCGCCGGCCGGCTCGAAGTGACAATGCGGCCGACCGACCTGCCGCAGATCGTCCAGGCGGCGATCGACGCGCTCCGGCCGGCGGCGGAGGCCAAGCAGATCACCGTGGCGGTGTCACTCGAACCGGGGCTCGCCACTGTCGCCGGCGATCCGGATCGGCTGAAGCAGGTCGTGTGGAACCTGGTCTCGAACGCCATCAAGTTCACGCCGGCCGGCGGCGCGATCGAGGTTCGCCTGGAGTGGACGGCGACCGAGATCCAATTGATCGTGTCGGACAGCGGCATCGGCTTCGAGCCCGATGTGGCCTTGCATCTGTTCGAGCGGTTCCGGCAGGGCAACAGCAGCTCGACTCGCGAGCATGGCGGACTCGGCCTCGGGTTGGCGATCGTCCGTAACGTCGTCGAGCTCCACGGCGGCACGGTGACGGCAGCCAGCGGCGGCGAAGGCGCCGGCTCGGTGTTCCGCGTGCGGATGCCGTTCCGGCCGTGGGCCGCGCCGATCGAGGAGCCGCCGCAGCTCGCGCCCGTGGCGCCATCGCTGCGTGGCATCTCGGTGATGGTGGTGGACGGCGATACGCAGCAGCTTGACTTCGTCCGGTCGTCGCTCGAGCAATACGGCGCGGTGGTTGTCACCGCGAGCTCCGCGCAGGAAGCAAAGGATCGATTCCGCCGCGAGCCGCCCGATGTCCTCATCAGCGACCTGCTGATGCCCGACGGCGACGGCTACCAGTTGATTCGCGACATCAGGCAGCTCGATCGCGCGGCGGGACGGACGACGCCGGCGGCGGCGCTGACCGCGCTCGCCCGCACCGACGATCGCCGCAACGCGCTCACTGCCGGCTATCAGCTCCACCTCGCGAAGCCGATGGATCCATCCGAGCTCGTCTCCACCGTCGTGCGGCTCGCCAGCGAAGGCGGCGGCACCCGGTTTGCGAGTAATTGAGGCGTGTCTTCTGGCGCCCTCTCCTCAACGCATCGGTGCACGGTGCTCGTGGTGGAGGACGACGCCGACGTACGCGAGCTGCTGCGCGTTGCGCTGTCGGCCGACGGCTACGAGGTCGCGACGGTCGACAACGGCCGCGACGCGATGTACTACCTGCGCTCCCACGCCGACGCCTGCATCATCCTCCTCGACTTGGCGCTCCCGATCATGGACGGCGCGCAGTTCCGCCGGGCGCAGCTGCGCGATCGCGCGCTCGCGTGGGTTCCGCTGGTCGTGATGTCGGGATCGGTCGATGCTGCACGTCACGCGCGCGAGCTGGGCGCGCGGCGTCTGGTGCGCAAGCCGCTCGACCTCGACGAGCTGAAGAACGCGCTGCGCTTCGTTGGCTGCTGCCAGGCCCGCCCGCGCAGCACCTCGCCCGCCGCCCTACCGCCTGACTGACGTCCAAAAGACCCCCGCGTCATCCCTGAGTTGACACCCTTTGCTTGGACTGCTACCTTGTCTTAACAAGGTAGCTTTTCAGGCAACATGAGCGTCACCGAGAAATTCCTCGCCATCCGCAAGGGCCTCCTCGAGTTCCTCATCCTCCGCATCATCGCCAGCAACAAGGTCTACGTCGCCGACATGTTGAACCGCCTGAGTACCACCGAGTTCGCCACTCAGGAGGGCACGCTTTACCCACTCCTGAGCAAGATGCGGCGCGAAGGGTTGGTCGAGTACGAGTGGAAGGAGTCCGGCGCCGGGCCGCCGCGCAAGTACTACCAGCTCACGGAGAAGGGCACGTCGCAGCTCGAGGAGCTGAACGAGTACTGGAAATACATCAACGCCACGATCGGTCAGCTGGGGCGATGAACGATGCAGAAGGTGATCACGATCAATCTGAACGGCAACGCGTACCAGATCGAGGAAGCCGGCTACGGCGCGCTGGTCGGATACCTCGATGGCGCGCAGCGTCAGCTGCGCGAAAATCCGGACCGCATGGAGATCATCGCCGACCTCGAGCAGGCGATCGCTGACAAGTGCGTCCGGTTCCTCAAACCGCAGAAGACCGTCGTCACGAGCAGCGAGGTCGACCAGATCATCAAGGAGATGGGTCCGGTGGAGGCGGCCACCGCCGGGGAGAGCAGCGGCGAGACCGGCGACCACAACGCCAACGCAAAGAGCAGCGCGCCCAAGCGGCTCTACCTGATTCGCGAGGGGGCGATCCTCGCCGGCGTTTGCAACGGGATCGCCGCGTATTTGAGCATCGACCCCACCGTCATCCGCATCGTCTTTACCCTGCTGGCGATCGGGACCAAAGGCGCATTCGTCTTCGTTTACGTCGTGCTCGCGATCGTCATCCCGTCTGCGAACACTTCGGAGGAGCGCGCGGCGGCGTTCGGCGAGGTGTTCAATGCCCGCGAGTTGATCGATCGCGCGGCGAAGAACTTCAAGGTCGGCAGCCGCGGCTGGAATCGTACCTGGCGGCGGCAGCAGCGCCGCTGGCGACGCCAGTGGCGGCACACCGCGCGCGAGTCCGACTGGGTTCCGCCGCCTGCCCCGCCACCACCGGCGGGCGGCTACGCGGCACGCATGCTCGCCGGCGTCATGGTACCGGTGCTCAGCA
>Ga0207701_10007383_pt1 | contig 10933 bp, 11 predicted proteins | sample KBSSwiSSwithPhiX_FD_184294 | JGI IMG/M metagenome (GOLD analysis project Ga0207701, IMG submission 184294) | Switchgrass rhizosphere bulk soil microbial communities from Kellogg Biological Station, Michigan, USA, with PhiX - S5 (SPAdes) (version 2) | ecosystem: Environmental > Terrestrial >...
AGGCATTACAAAGTGAAGCCCTGCGCGGGTCGGTAGCTCAATCGGTAGAGCAGCGCCCTTTTAAGGCGTTGGTTCCGGGTTCGAGTCCCGGCCGACCCAGAACAATTTTGGGCTCCTGATTCGTTTTATTCCTGTCGATTCGTTGTCAAAGAAGTAGCCAAATCGCGCAGCGAATCTCGCGGCCGATCCAACCGAAATACCGATAAGCCAGCTGCCTTTGCCGCTTTCCAATCGCGTTCTGGGTCATCGCCGACATGAAGGACCTCGTCACCTTTCAAGTGCATGGTCGTGAGTGCGCGTCGGAAAATTTCCGCATCGGGTTTATCCGCGCCGAGTTCGCTGGAAATGAATACATGGGCAAAATGTTTTGAGATCCCAAGGTGCTGAAGGATGAAGCGTAAACGCCCATCGAAATTTGAAATCACGGCGAGTTGAAACTGTGGCGTCAGTTCCTGGAGCACGCCTGAAACTTCGGGGTAGAGCTCCCAAACACCTGGTTCAGCGAAGTGTTCGTAGGCGATTTCAAAGAAATTGTCGCGGTCAAGTTCGCTCAACCAAGGCGCGACCTGATGGAGTACGTGACCGACCAGTTCGTGCCACCAGCCTTTGTCGTCATTTTCGCGGGGACCATCGCTTGCGGGCCGTCGCGGCATTTGCTTCCAAGCTGCTTGAAACGCGCTCTCCAGTTTCTGAGGATCGAGATCCAATCCGACTTCTCGACCTACATAGGCGTAATGGTCGCCCACTGTTTTCGTTAGATAAAAGAGCGTGCCTGCGGCGTCGAAAAGAATCGCTCTGATCACTTCCATGCAAACGTTCAGCGTACAACATGCCTACGCAACGCTAAGAACCGCTGAAACTCACGCCACGAACCCGGTACTTACCGGGCTGCGGCCAGTCCAACTTGGTAGGGCGGGCGGTCCTATGCCCGCTGTTTGCTATTCACAAACGGTGCGCACGGAGTGACGCGCCCTAGCGCGGAAGCGCCAAGCGCTGAACCTTAACATGTAGCGCGGGACAGCCCGCCACCTTTTTTTGTTTGGCAAAATCCGCTCGATATGCGTTGCATTATCGCGTGCCATGAATGTTATGGACGAGTCAGTGCCCTTGCGGAACTGGACACAATCTGTCGGCGAGGAAGTGGCGAATGGTATCAGCCATGGGATTGGGCTGGTGGGTGCGATCATCGGCACCCCGATTCTCGTTCTGACAGCATTCCACCATGGTGACATACCTTTTCTCATTGGTACGATCGTCTTTACCACGACGATGTTGTTGGTGTACCTGGCATCGACCCTTTATCACGGCTGGCCTGAGACTAAGACGAAATCTCTTCTCCAGGTAATAGATCACGCGGCGATTTTTTTGTTAATCGCCGGGACGTACACGCCATTTGCCTTGGGCCCGCTACACGGCGCTGGTGGGTTAACGATGCTCGGGATCGTCTGGTCACTCGCGCTGTTCGGAGTCATCATGAAAGCAACAAGAGGCGTGCTGCGTCATCGGAGACTTGCGATGACTCTCTACCTCGGAACAGGTTGGATGGCTCTCGCGTTCATGCGGCCGCTCGCGCTGGCAATTCCGTTATCGGCGCTTCTCTGGCTAATCGCGGGTGGCCTCGCTTACACAGCAGGCACATTATTTTTCGCGAATGAGCGGCTGCGTTATGGCCATTTCATCTGGCATCTGTTCGTGCTTGCCGGCAGTAGCTGTCATTTTGTGGCGGTGTTTATTTGCGCAATCTGAATAGCGGCGGGTCCAGTTGGACAAGCTTGCTCGCGCAGCGGATTAATTGGGATGCTGCCGGTTGAGCACAACGATCCGGTCAACGCGAAAATTCTCGCCGTTTCGGAGGACAAGATCGAAGGATTTGTTCGGGAGCCATTCGAGGAAATTGCGAATCGATCGGGTGTGGCCGTCGAGGATGTAATGGCCCGCATCGCCTCGATGTTGCGCGCAGGAACGATCCGGCGCGTCCGGCAAACTCTGCTTGCGACAAATCTTGCGGAAGGCGCGCTAGTCGCGTGGAAAGTTCCAGAAGACAAGATCGATGCCGCGTTCGACTGGATGTTCCAGCGCGATCCGTTCTCGGGTCACGTGGTGCTCCGCTCGACCGATACAGTCACCGCCGGATCGGACTACAAACTTTGGACGACTCTAAAGGTTCCTCAGGGATTCTCTCTGCAAACGCATTGCGAATTGCTGGCGAAAGAAGTTGACGCGGAACGCTTTCGTCTGATGCCGGCAAAAGGCATTTTTACACTTGGCGTTGGACATGTTCGGCGTAAAACGCTTGAGCCCGGAAGCAAAGCTGATCAGCAGGCGAAAATGATTCCGGTGCAGAAGGTCAGCCTCAGCGAGCATGAATGGAACGTTCTGCTTGCCCTGAAGCGCGAGTTCACGCCGGAGGAAATCAACCCATCGCCATGGGTCGCGCGCGCAAGTGAAGCCGGTGTACCGCTGGAAGAATTCTGTCGCGTAGCCGAAGATTTGAATGCACGAAAAATCGTCGGGCGCTTTTCTACATTTCTCGAACACGTTAAGCCATCCATGGGCGGAGTGCGTGTCACGCGATTCAACGCGCTGTTTCACTGGGCCGTGCCGTTAGGCCGCGAAATTGAAGCCGGAGGCGAGGTCGGGCGTTATCATATTCTGACGCACTGCTACTGGCGCGAAGCCGGCCCCGAATTTAAGAACGTCAACATCATGGCCGTCGCGCATGGCACGGACAAGCGACTGCTCCTCGATCATAAGATGGCGATTGATCACCACCTTCGCGCGGCGGATATCCCGGTCTCTTACACCAATGTGTTTTGGGGAGGACGTAGCGAGATCAAGCCGTCCGAAATTTCGCCGCGCGCATATCGCGAGTGGTTGTCAGAGCAGCGGAAGTTCTAGCCACAGGCGTTGAGCGCGGCAGTGTCGTGTGTGCAATCTCTAGCCGACCTCGGCACCCTCGGCGCCAGCCGCGCGATCGAGGAATTTTTGGCGGTACGTCACATCGAGCTTTCGCAGAAGAGCGAGGGCAAAATTCTGACGATCGACCTGGCGGCCCAACGCCATCGCTAGAGATATGGCCCTGTCTTGGAGCTCGGCAGGAAAATCGTCGCGGGATTGGTTCACGTTAATCCCGATTCCCACGACAGCCACGTGCGGCGCCTTGTCTTGTGCGCGCATCTCCACCAACACGCCAGACACTTTGCGTCCATTAAGTTGGACGTCGTTAGGCAACTTGATCGCCGGTTCGAGGTCGAAGGTTGTGCGGATCACGTCGGAGATCGCGTCGATTGCCCAAATCCTAAGCCGTCCCGAGTCGCTTAGCTGGATGCCGGGTCGTAGTAGAATTGAAAACCAAAGTCCTTTCCCCGCGGCTGATTCCCACCGATTCCCACGCTGACCCCGCCCGTTAGTTTGGTGTTCGGCGAAAAGAACCAAACCATCTGATATCGACGGCAGACCATCCGCCGATACTACACGCGCAATGGCGTCATTAGTCGAACTGGTTTGTTCCAGCACAATGATCTCTCGGCCGATTATGGCTCCTGGAAGTGCGGTTTCCAGTTGATCAGCAATTAGCGGGTCCAAATTCTCAACTGTGGTTATGAGTCATTTCGAGACCGAGATCGACCGCAGGTGCTGAGTTCGTCAGCGCCCCGATGGAAATGTAATCAATGCCGGTAGCTGCGATCCGCCGAACATTTTTCAGCGTGATGCCGCCGCTCGCTTCGAACTTGATGTTGTTTCTCCTCAGCGCCAGAGCTTCCCGAATTTGAGCGGGCACCATGTTGTCAAGAAGGATAACGTCGATGCCATCGATCTCGACGAAAGCTCGGGCCTGCTCCAAATCGTCAGCCTCCACTTCGATGCGGATGTTCGGCCGTTCCTTGCGAAGCTGGCGAATTTGGTCGGCGAACCCGGAAAGTCCCCCGAGGGCGGCTAGGTGATTGTCCTTTACCAGAACCATGTCGTACAGCCCAGAACGGTGATTAACGCCACCACCAGCCACAACCGCGGCCTTTTCCAGAACGCGCAGCCCAGGAGTTGTTTTGCGCGTATCCAGTATTTTGGCCGGATGATTTCCAACTGCGTCAACGAACTGGCGTGTCAGCGTTGCGATGCCGCAGAGGCGTTGAAGAAAATTTAGCGCCACGCGTTCGGCCTTAAGAATCGAACGCGCAAGCCCCCGCACTTCGATGACGACGTCGCCGGCAACTACGGCGTCACTATCAGCGTGGACGATCTGCACGTCAGTCGCAGGATCGACCTTCCGAAAAATTTCCGCGGCTGCCTTAGTTCCTGCGATTACGGCTGGCTCATGTACAACGATGCGCCCCTTGGCCTGCAGCGTGTCGGGGACGAAAAACTCGGTAGTGATGTCGCCTTTGCCTATGTCTTCTTTCAGTGCTGCAGCGATCGGATCGTAATCATCAGGGTTCATTGAGGAGCGAAGGCCGCATCATACGTATAAAATCCAACGGCGTCTATCGAACACGCCAGCAAAGCGGCCCTGCTGACCGCCTGATAAAAAAATTGATTCGGGCAGCGCACGCTAAGGAGAAACAACTTCTAGAAGAACTGTGCAACCGCCCGAATCGCCTTAACCTGTTAGATTCGACAGCCTGCGGGAGCGTGCGTTCGAACTTTTTTACGAAAAATTCGTGCCTGGTCAGATATTCGATGTTCCAGGCCTAAATGAGGCAACAGCCGCGATCCGACCCGAAAGATTATCTGCAGAGACTTCCCTGGTTTTACAGAAGATTTCCCTGCACAACGGTCCCAACTTCGGCTGCTTCGTCGCGCACCTCTTGAAGAAGCGATTTAAACTCACATTTTTCCAGTGCTGCTATCAGGTCGGGATAATCAGGCTTGATTCGCAGCTCATGGATCGCCACGGGCAAGTCCATCTCACAGTCCAGATCGACCATTTTGCGGTTTTGCAAAATTTGCTCCCGGGCGTTCGCCAGTTTCTCCCTGGTGCGTAGGCTTTTCACCTTATCGATATCGTTTAGTAACGCTTCGAGACTACCGAATTCACGAATCAACGCCGCTGCGCTTTTACGGCCTATTCCAACCCCGGGGATGTTGTCCACTGAATCGCCGGTCAACGCGAGCACGTCACCGATCAGCCCGGGCGGGACGTCCCACTTTGCTGTAACCTGCTCTTCGCCGAGTAAGGCGAAGGCGTCCTTGGGGGACGCGAGGTCCGATTTCGCAGTCGTATAGACTTTTACGCAAGGACCCACGAGCTGAAACAAATCTTTGTCGTTGGTCGCAAGCACCACTTCCATGCCGGCCCGTTTGCAGGCAGCAATGGCATAGCAACTCATCAGGTCGTCGGCCTCGGTATCCGGAAGCGAAATATTTTGGAAGCCCAGGAGAGGCGTAAGCTTCTGAATAAAATCGAGCTGCGGGACCATCGGTTTCGGCATTTCCTTGCGCGTTTCTTTGTAAGCGGGTTGTAGCTCTACCCGCTTCTGCGGGAGGCCTTCGTCCCAAAGGACTGCGCCTAGTTCAGGTTGCAAATGTTTCACCATTAATCGCAGCGTTTTCGTAAAACCGAAAATGGCATTAGTCGGTTCGCCTCGGGAATTCGAGAGATTCGGGATAGCGAAAAACGACCGGTAAACGTAGTAATGACCGTCGATCAGAAGCAGTCTCATTTCAGGCTAATGCTGGATTCTGAATGCAGGATGCTTGATGATCAAGGGAATGAGCGACGAATGGATCGTGCGTGTCGAGGGCAGGGAATACGGCCCCGCGAACATCGAGACTCTCCGGGAGTGGAAAGCGGAAGGGCGGTTGCTCCCGGTCAATGAGGCGCGCCGAGCCGACGTGGATCTTTGGACAACAGCAGCGGAAATCCCCGGGCTCTTCAATGTGCCACCAGCGGTGCCATTCGCCGGGGCCGTCACGCAACCGCCCGTGCAACTCTCGCGCCGCAGCTTTGCTGAAATTTTAACCGAGACATTTCAGATCTATCGAAAAGGTTTTTTCCAATTCCTCGGACTCACGCTGCTGGTGTTGCTGCCTTCGATATGCAGTCAGTTAACAACTACGTTCGTCCAGCCGCCTCAAGGCTCCAATGTTCATATACTCTCGGTTCTAGCTGCGGGCTTCGCGTTTCTGATGTTCATACTGTCGATTGTGATGTGGCCGGTTTACATCGCGGGAATCCAAATTCTTACCGCTGAAATTGTGCGCGGAAACCGATTCAGTTTCATTGGAGTACTCAATGAGGCAGTCAGATTTTGGCCGCGAGTCGCCGCGTTGTGCATCTTCGTCTATGGCGTGTTCTTCCTATTGGTGGTTTTCGGCTTGGCGGTTGCGGCCATGGCGCTTGCCGCGGGTTCGTCGGTGTTGCTGGCCCTTGTCGCGTTGGCTTTGCTCATTCTGCAGGTTTGGATGTTCGGGCGTTTTTTTGTGAACGTTCTGTTTTGGCAGCAGTTTACCGTTCTTGAGAACGCGGGATTCATCGATTCCTTGCGTGAAAGTCGCGACCTGGCACGCAGCGGACGCGATCTTCCGAGGTTTCAACGCCCATTGTGGCGGGGCGCGTTGATCGCCTCGATTTGGTTTGCGGTTGTGCTGGCGATCACGCTAGGTGCGCAGTGGGGAACGCTGCACGAGTATTTCAATCAATTGCTGACGACCCAAGACCCGCAGGTGCTGTTACAACAAATAACCGAGGCACAAAAAGCCAGCGGTTTTAATGCTTTCGCTTTCGCTTTGGGCGTTGTCGAAAAGATTCTCCAGCCGTTGGTAGGCATCGGCTTCGTAGTCCTTTATCTGGACAGCAAACTTGAGCTGCCTTCACATGTGGAACCAATTGTAGGCGCTGGTGAAGGCGACGCGGTTCGCTAACACTTCCAACAACGTGATCGTAATGGCTATGGCGCCAACGGCTCCGAGCACAAGATTAGGCTTATTCCCCAGAAGACGACTCAACCCATAAACATATAGCGTCGCAAAAGGAATCAACGCGCCCAACATTAGACGGCCCTGGAAAAAGTAGGGCCGCTCGCGGGACGGATTAATGCAGGCGCCAAAGTCGAACTGCAGCGATAAGAACGCGAGAAACACGATTGTTGCGATGACGCAGGCCGTTGCGATCCAAAGCAAGCGGCGCTGTGTTGTGCTGGTGTTTTTGGCACCCGAGCCGGCGATTGAAATGACGGCAATGACAACTAGGCCGAGCGAGGACAGGACATAAAACAGATCCAATCCTTCGAAACCAATAAGTCTGGCGTGCCACATGAATTCGCCGCGCCAGAAGCTGGCAATTAGTTCCGAAAGGAACGTCCACATTCCAGACGCGGTGAAAATTGGATGCGACCACCAGTCCGAGAACTGTTTCGTTGTCCATCCAAGCAACTGCGCTTTCGAAGTGGCGCCTGTGAAATCGCCGAAATGCGCTTTCATCCAGGCAAGCCAAGCCACGATTGGAGTTGCTGCACAAAATGCCAGCGCAATCAACGCAGGCATTGCTCCGCGCAATTTTCCCGCTCGAGCTTTGGCGATGCACCACCACAAAATCGCGACAACGGCGACAAAGAGTGTTGGCACGTTGCTGAGCTTTGCCAGATACGTCGCGGCGATCGACAAACCAGTTGCGATTCCGAGAGAAACGCTCAGTTCGTCGTGGGAAAACCACTTGATTAAGCAGATGAACACCAGCCCGAAACAAATTGGCGACAGGACGTCATTGTTAATTCCGTAAAATGCGTGTTGCGGCACGGCGGCAATCAGAAGCGGAACGCCAAGACGCAATGTAACTTGCTCGGGAAAGACCAATCGTGCCGCCACGTAGGCCAACCAAACTAACGCGATCATCAACGCGACATTCAGAAAACGAACCCAATAAAGCGCACTAGCGCCTTTGAAGCCGATCCACTGACCGACATGAAACCAGGTGGCAGCTAAAACATAATAGAGCGGCGGCTGCGAGCATTCCTGGTTAGGCGTGCGACCCCAGATCTCTTCGATTTTTGCAATCGTCGGCGCGACTTCTTCAACAGGATGCTTCCACATCGGTCCGAAGTAGCCGCCCGCGAAGTCTTCCGGCCCCGAGAGAAACTCTGGCGATGCGTAATGTGAGAGGTAAGGAAGCGTTGCCGGCGAGATGAGTTCCGTGCCGCGCGGCACGTGGCTCTCGGCATATTTGATCACCAGGTCGAAGTGCCGCCGTTCATCGACGTTGTTGAAAAATGGAAAAGCAGCGGAGAAAAACAGCACCCGGACAGCGGCGAAAAGGCAGAAGCCAATCACCCACCAAAGTTCATAAGAACTTAATGGGCCTACTGATGGACGAGGTCTCATTCACGTGAAAATTTGATTGAGCGCGCAGCAGAATTGAACACGCAACTCCGACTGGATCCGGTCAGCTAAGCGGAAGTCTCATTGGCACGGCTTTTCGCCCGCCATTCCGCGCGCGCTTGCTCAATCAAAGGCGCGAGCTTGGTATAAAAGATGACAACGTATGACAAATATGCCCCGAAAGCGATCAGTTGCAGCATGATCAGCCAGATATGTCCTTGCCGGGTGAGAAAAAACTCGGGCCGCACATGAATTGCGACCGCGCAGCCAACATTGACCAGAAAGAAAGCCGGCAACAACAATCCGAGGTTGAGCCACTGATCCCGTTTCACGAGCGCGTACAACCGGTTGCTTACGTTTCCGGTGCGATCCCGCATTCGCATGCGAATCAGGCGCAGATCATACGCGAACAGCAACCAACCGGAGGCAAGAAATGCTGCTACGAACGCGAACCAGCGCCCAGGGTTGCCAAGCTGTGCGAATGAAAAGGCTTCCACAAGCGCGCAAGCAACATAAAGAAAATTGTGCCCGAACTCTAAAGGCCAGCGTATGACGGTAAGAATGTGCAACACAACTCGCGACCAGAAGACCAGGATAATGACCAGACCCGAGAGCACGTACGGCCACATTATCCAGTCCAAGTTCGCAACCGCCTCAAGCGACGTTTCGATCAGCACCGTGAGCGCGACACCTTGAATGATGCTCACCAGTGTGAGCTCGAGGTCGGCGATCATCGCATCGAGTTCGGAGCGACTTTTGCTCAGCAAGGTCACACTGCGACTCGTAACCGTTTTACGATAAAACTGTCAAGCGGTCGCCAGCGGACACTCTGTAGGAACAGTGAAATTTTGTCTCGGCGTTTGGAGCGTCGGTAGTTTGCGTGTGCCAGATTAGGCCAGTAGATGACGGATGAAGAGTGGCAGTGCTACGCCATAACCAGCTGACTTCATTCGTTTTAGAATTACGGCTTTGCCTAACGATCGTTCTGGCATGGACGGCGCTATACGAATTGCTGAACTCAAAATTCTCAATCCAACAAAGGAGATTTCAAGAATTATGAAACTAATTCGTTATCAAGCTCCGAATTCGACGCCTTGGCTGGCGTTGGATCGCTGGAGCAATCTACGGGACGAGTTGAACTCGTTCGTCGACCTGCCCTTCTGGTCTGGTTTTGGCCGGACGGGTCAGCTTTTTACCGGGTGGTCACCTGCACTCGACCTTTACGAGAGTGGCGACAATTTCGTCGCCTTCGTCGAGTTGCCCGGAATGCGCAAGGATGTCATCGACATTTCCTTGCATGACGGGACGCTGACGATCAGCGGCGAGCGCAAACGCGAAAGTAACAACGGCGAAACGGCTCAGCGCACTGAGCGCTACGTCGGCACCTTCCGCCGGAGCATCTCGCTGCCGACACGTGTGGAACCCAGTAAGGTCAGTGCCACCTACCAGGATGGAATTCTCAAGGTGACATTGCCCAAAGCTGAGGAAGCGAAACCAAAACAAATCCAGGTGAGCTAAACCAGGAAAACTGAAAGGAATTTCTGTATGAACACTCTAACCCGAGAAACTCGTGATTCTGATCGCGGCCAGACGGACCAGTGTATTACGCCGCCGGCCGGCGTCACTGAAATTAGTGATGGCTACTTGCTTGAAATTGAGATGCCGGGCGTCAAAAAAGACGGCCTCGAGATTTCGGTCGAAAACAATGAGCTGACGATCATCGGACGGCGGTCGCTTCCCGCGGCGGAAGGAACCCTGATTCATCGCGAATCGCGCCCGGAAAATTTCCGGCGCGTGTTCGAGCTCGATCCATCGTTCGACGCCAATAAAATCAGCGCGAAGATTGATCATGGCCTCGTGACATTGACTCTGCCCAAAGCCGAGCACGTGAAGCCCCGCAAGATCACTGTTTCGTAAGCGAATCAGAATCGTCGAAGTTTTAAGGCCGCGAGCCCCATGCTCGCGGCCTTTTTGTTGCCGTCGGTCGAGGGCTATCGCTTTTGTGCTTGGCGAATGCTCGCCTGCGTCGTACTTAGGTTTTCCTGATATGGCGACAAAGACCGAAGAAAGGACAGCTGCTGAAAAGCTGGCTGCCGCGAGAAATAAGAACCTCGATCTCGCGATCCAGCAGATCGCGAAAGATTACGGAGAAGGTGCAATCATGCGTTTGGGCGGGGAAAGGATCGTCGATATAGCTGTCATTCCGACTGGAAACATTTTAATCGACCGTGCGCTGGGTGTTGGTGGATTTCCGCGCGGACGAATAGTTGAAATCTTCGGCCCGGAATCGTCCGGCAAAACAACGCTTGCACTTACCGTCATCGCTCAGGCGCAAAAGGCGGGAGGTCTTGCAGCGTTTATCGATGTCGAGCACGCGCTGGATCCCGGGTACGCAAAAAGACTGGGCGTCAACCTTGATGATTTGCTTGTTTCCCAGCCCAGCTCGGGTGAGGAAGCTTTGCGGATATGCGAGACGCTCATCCGATCCAACGCGCTGGACGCGATTGTGGTCGACTCAGTGGCGGCGCTTGTTACCCGAGCGGAGCTGGAGGGCGAAATCGGAGACACGACAGTCGGTGCTCAGGCGCGCTTGATGAGCGCGGCGTTACGCAAACTCACG
>Ga0207701_10007386_pt1 | contig 10930 bp, 7 predicted proteins | sample KBSSwiSSwithPhiX_FD_184294 | JGI IMG/M metagenome (GOLD analysis project Ga0207701, IMG submission 184294) | Switchgrass rhizosphere bulk soil microbial communities from Kellogg Biological Station, Michigan, USA, with PhiX - S5 (SPAdes) (version 2) | ecosystem: Environmental > Terrestrial > Soil...
TCACCCGTACCAGTCGTTCGAGCCCGTGGTCGAATTCATCCGCAGCGCGGCTGACGACGAGAGCGTGGTCGCGATCAAGCAGACCGTGTATCGCACCGGCGTCAACTCGGTGCTGATGGAAGCGCTCATCGAGGCGGCGCGCCGCGGCAAGGAAGTCACGGTGGTGGTCGAGCTCATGGCGCGCTTCGACGAAGAGGCGAACATCAACTGGGCCGAGCGCCTCGAGCGCGCGGGCGCGCAGGTAGTGTACGGCGTGTTCGGATTGAAGACGCACGCGAAGCTGGCGCTCGTCATCCGGCGCGAGATCGATGCGCGCGGACGCGGGAAGCTCGTGACGTACGCGCATCTCGGCACCGGAAATTATCATCCGCGCACGACGGGCCTGTACACCGACTTCGGGCTGCTCACGGCCGACCCCGCGATCTGCTCGGACGTGAACGAAGTGTTCCTGCACATCACGAGCCTTGCGCGGGCGAGCCGCATGAAACGCCTCCTGCTCGCCCCGTTCACGATGCACCGGCGAGTGCTCGAGCTGGTCCGCCGCGAGATGCGCAACGCACGCGACGGCAAGCCCGCGCGCATCATCGCCAAGATGAACGCGCTGGTGGAGGAGGGTGTCATTCGCGCGCTGTACGCGGCGTCCGCCGCCGGGGTCGAGATCGACCTCATCGTGCGCGGTGCGTGCTCGCTTCGGCCCGGCGTCCCGGGCGTATCCGAGAACATCCGCGTGCGTTCCGTCCTCGGCCGCTTTCTCGAGCACCATCGGGTGTGGTACTTCGAGAACGACGGCGAGCCGGACGTGTGGCTGTCTTCCGCCGACTGGATGGGGCGCAACTTGTTTCGCCGCATGGAGGTCGCGTTCCCGGTGCGCGATCCGGCATTGCGCAAGCGCGTGATCGACGAGGGTCTCAAGGCGTACCTCGCCGACAATCGCGAGGCGTGGAAGCTCGACGCCGAAGGACGGTGGTCGAAAGTGAAAGCGCGGCGCGGCACGAAGGAGCGCTCCGCGCAGGGCGAGTTGCTCACGAAAATGGCGGCGCAGGACGAAATCTAATGGACCTGATCCTCTGGCGTCACGCCGAAGCCGAGCCGGGCGAGCCCGACATGGGTCGGCGGCTCACGGGCAAGGGAGCGAAGCAGGCGGAGCGGATGTCGGCGTGGCTCGACGCGCATTTGCCGGATACGTGCCGCATCCTCGTGTCGCCGGCCGACCGCGCGCAGCAGACGGCGCAGGCGCTCAACCGCAAGTTCAAGACGGTTGCCGAGCTTGCGCCGGGTGCCAGCGTCGCCGCGGTGCTGGCCGCGGCGAACTGGCCCGAGTCGCGCGAGCCGGTGCTGATCGTCGGGCACCAGCCGACGCTGGGCATGGTGGCGTCGTTCCTGCTGTCGGGAGAGGAAGCGTACTGGTCGATCCGCAAGGGCGCGGTGTGGTGGCTGTCGAACCGCGCGAAGGAAGACGGCGCGTCGGTGGTCCTCCGCGCGGTGCAGAGTCCCGATCTCCTCTAGCCCGCTTTCCACTTCCTTCCGGTCGCGGCCCACTCGTCGCGCTCCACTTCGAGCAGCCGCTCGGTGAGCGGATGCGCCTTGAGCCACCGCTTCGAGGTCGAGAACCGTATCTGCCGTCCGATCACGAGCTTCATTCGCGGCACGTCGATCTCGCGGCGCGCCTGATGGAACAGCACGGCGAGCCGCAAGGCGAGCACCTGCGCCGCGAAGTCGACGTCGGCGAGCAGCGGCGCAATCTTCGACAAGCCCCCGCGGCATCCCATCACGAGGAGCGCGAGATGGCGCTGCTCCTGCGCGGCGAAGCCTGGCATGTCCGCGTTCTCGAGGATGTACGCGCTGTGCTTGTGAAAGCCGATGTGCGACACCGAGTAGCCGATCTCGTGCAACAGCGCCGCCCACTCGAGATGTTGTGCATTTGATTCGGTGGGATGCGGTGAGGAGGCGAGGTAGAGGTCTTTCGCCATGGCGGCGATGCGCTTGGCATGCGCGCGATCGACGTGATAGCGCTCGGAGATGCTCTCGACGGTGACCTGCCGGCTGTCGCGATTGATGGTGCGGCCAAGAAGATCGTATAGCACGCCGAGGCGCAATGCGCCGCCGACGGGATTGATCCGCTGCACGCCGAGCGCCGACATCGCGGCGGCCATGATCGCGAATCCGCCAGCGAGGACGGGCGCACGCTCGGGCTTGACGCCGACGAGATTGAGGCGCGAGACGCGGCCGGCGCCGATCATGCGCTTGCGAAGACGCGCAAGCCCCTCGGGCGTGATGCCGCCGGAGGAAAGCCCGTTCTCCTCGAGGATGGCCGCAAGCGCGAGCGCCGTCCCCGACGATGCGAAGGCTTCGCGCCACTGGTCCGGCGCGAACTCGCCCGCGATCGACTCGATGAGCGCGAGCGCATCGGTCTCCGCCGCGCGAAAGGCGTCGGCTCGCAGCTCGCCGGTCGCGAAGAAACGCTGCGACATGCTGACGCAGCCCAGCTTCAGCGACTCCAGGCGCTCGGGCGTCATCCCGCGTCCGATGATGAATTCAGTCGATCCGCCGCCGATGTCGATCACGAGCCGCGGCTCGTCGGACGCCGGCAGCACGTGCGCCACACCCAGGTAGATGAGACGCGCTTCCTCGTGGCCGCCGATGACGTCGATGGGGAATCCGAGCGCGGCCTCGGCCTGCGGAAGGAACGTCGATGCGTTGCGCGCGACGCGGAAGGTGTTCGTCGCGACCGCGCGCACGGCCGACGGATGCAGTCCCGACAACCGCTCGCGGAAGCGCGCGAGGCACGCGAGCGCCGCCTTGCGCGCGGCGAGCGTGATGTTGCCGCGGCCGTCGATACCCGCGCCGAAGCGAATCGTCTCGCGCCACGTGTCGAGGCGGAAGATCTGGTCGCCCTCGACCCGCCCTACTTCGAGCCGAAAGCTGTTCGAGCCCAGGTCGACGACAGCGAGCGTCTCGGGGCGTGAAGCCGGCTTGAAGGGGCGCGTGAAGACGTTCAGCATGTGCCGCGTGAAATCTACCAGAAAACTTCAGTTGGAGACGTCGCTCGCCCGCAGGCTTCGCGCGGGGCGGCGCCGCTTTTCGCGAATGGGCGTAACGGCATTTCTGCTAACCTGAGGCGCGATGCCCATCGACTACCTGCAAAAGATCCTCACCGCGAAGGTGTACGACGTCGCGGTCGAAACGCCGCTCGAGGAGGCGGTCACGCTGTCGCGCCGGTTGGGCAATCGCGTGCTGCTCAAGCGGGAGGATCAGCAGCCCGTGTTCTCGTTCAAGCTGCGCGGCGCGTACAACAAGATGGCGAACCTTTCGCCGGCCGAGCGCGCGAAGGGCGTGATCGCGGCGTCGGCCGGCAATCACGCTCAAGGCGTGGCGCTTGCGGCCCAGCGCCTGGGCTGCCGGGCGACGATCGTCATGCCGGTCACCACGCCGCACATCAAGATCGCGGCGGTGGAAGCGCGCGGCGCTTCCGTGGTGCTGCACGGTGATTCGTACTCGGATGCGTACGACGAGTCGCAGCGCCTGCAGAAGAAGAGCGGTGCCACGTTCGTGCATCCGTACGACGATCCGGACGTCATCGCGGGACAGGGCACCATCGGCATGGAGATCCTGAGGCAATGCCAGGGGCCGCTCGACGCCATATTCGTCGCGATCGGCGGCGGCGGGCTCATCTCCGGCATCGCGGCGTACATCAAGCGGGTGCGTCCGGAGGTGAAGATCATCGGCGTCCAGCCCGTCGACTCGGATGCGATGACGCGCTCGATCGCCGCCGGCAAGCGCGTCGTGCTTTCGCACGTCGGCCTCTTCGCGGACGGCGTCGCGGTCAAGCAGGTCGGCCGCGAGACTTTCCGCCTCGTGCGCGAATACGTCGACGAATTGATGACCGTCGACACCGACGCGACGTGCGCGGCGATCAAGGACGTGTTCGAGGACACGCGCAGCATTCTCGAGCCCGCGGGGGCGCTCGCGGTCGCGGGCGTCAAGACCTGGTGCGACAAGCACCGCACGAAGGACCGGACCTACGTCGCGATTGCGTGCGGCGCCAACATGAACTTCGACCGTCTCCGGTTCGTCGCCGAGCGCGCGGAACTGGGCGAGGAGCGCGAGGCTATTTTCGCGGTGACGATCCCCGAGCGTCCGGGTAGCTTCCGCGAGTTCTGCGCGTTGCTCGGCAAGCGCAGCGTCACCGAGTTCAATTATCGCTATGCCGACCCCAAGGTCGCGCACCTCTTCGTCGGGGTGGAAACCGCCGGTCGCAAGGCCAGGCGCGATCTTCTCGCGCTGCTCCACAAGCACCGCATCGAAGCCTACGACCTCTCGGACAACGAAATGGCGAAGCTTCACGTGCGCCACCTCGTTGGCGGCCATGCGCCCACCGCCGAGAACGAGATCCTCTACCGCTTCGAGTTCCCGGAGCGGCCCGGCGCGCTGATGCGCTTCCTCGACAGCATGAGCGCGGGGTGGAACATCAGCCTCTTCCATTACCGTAACCACGGCGCCGATTACGGCCGAGTCCTGGTCGGAATGCAGGTTCCGCCGTCTGCCGCGGTCGAATTCAAACGTTTTCTCGACCGGCTGGGCTATACCTACGTGGACGAATCCGCCAATCCGGCGTATCGCATGTTCCTCGGTCGATAGAGCCGTCCTGCCCGCCCGCCCGCGGCATGGACTGCCGCAGGGCGGCACTTCCCGCGGCGAAAATTTGCTGGAGTGTTGCGTTTTTCGCTTTTTGGCGCTCGCGCGCCGATTCCGGCAAGCTTTATGCTCTATGAAGTTAGCTTGGACCGTGGCAGACTTGAACACGACAAGTGCGGGCGCGGGATCGCGCCGCGCAACTGTTGCCGGTGGGAGTGAGCTAGTGGCCGACCCAACCCCCTTGCAGGGCGTCAAGGTCATGGTAATCGACGACTCGAACACGATTCGCCGCAGTGCGGAAATCTTCCTGCTGCAGGCGGGCTGCACGGTTATCCTGGCCGAGGACGGGTTCGACGCATTGGCGAAGATCACCGATCATCAGCCGGACCTCGTGTTCGTCGACATCATGATGCCGCGCCTCGACGGCTACCAGACTTGCGCGCTCATCAAGAAAAACACGAAGTTCCAGCGCACGCCCGTGATCATGCTCTCCTCCAAGGACGGGCTGTTCGATCGTGCCCGCGGGCGGATGGTCGGATCGGACCAATACCTGACGAAGCCGTTTTCCAAAGAGAGCTTGCTCAAGGCCGTTGCGGCGCACGTGAACCGCGCGGCGGCTTAGCGAAGTGAGCCTCGACGAATTGCGAGCGCCGGTGGCATCCGCGCTATTGGCGTCGAAACACCAGGGCGGGAAAATGTCCATACGAAGAATATTGATCGTCGATGACTCGCCTACCGAGCGCCATGTCCTGAACGACATGCTCACGAAGTCGGGCTATGAAGTGATGGCCAGCGACAACGGCGAGGACGCCATCCAGAAAGCCAAGTCGCTGCGCCCCGACTTGATCCTGATGGACGTCGTGATGCCCGGTCTCAACGGCTTCCAGGCAACGCGCGCGATCAGCCGCGACCCCGACACGCGCGCGATCCCGATCATCCTGTGCACGTCCAAGAGCCAGGAGACCGACAAGATTTGGGGCATGCGCCAGGGTGCGCGCGACTACATCGTGAAGCCCGTCAATCGCGACGAGCTGCTCGAGAAGATCGCGGCGATCGGATGAACGTGGAACGGAACCCTCGTAGGTCGGGCTTCAGCCCGACGGGATGTTGCGGCGGACTCAAGCCCGCCCGGCGGAGATAGGCTATGGCCCGGGCCGCAAAACTCGACCTTCGCGCGTTCCAGCAGGAGCTGGCGTCGCGGCTTGCCACCAAGACGGCAGCGCAGGTCGAGTCGTCGCGGCTGGGCCTCGCATGCGGCGGCGACCGCTGGCTCATGCGGCTTGCCGATGCAGGCGAGGTGGTGACGATGCCCGACGTCGTTCCGGTGCCGCTCACGAAGCCTTGGTACATCGGCATCGCGAACATCCGCGGCAACCTGTACAGCGTCGTCGACTTCGCGCGCTATCTCGGCCGCGAGAGCGAGTCGGGATCGCCGGGGCATGCGCGGCTCGTGCTGTTCGGGCCGCGCACGGGCGACATGAACGCGGGCCTCGTGGTCACGCGGGTGCTCGGGCTTCGCAATGTCGCGGAGCTCGCGCCGGCGGCGCCCCCGCAGGACGCGCCCGCGTGGTACGCGCAACGTTGGATGGATGGTGACGGAAACGCCTGGCAGGAGATCGATTTGTCCATCCTGGCCAAGGATCCGGCGTTCCTCACGGTGGGACTTTAGGGGGCGGCTTACGTAGCCGCCTAGGGAGAGAAAAACATGGCGCTCAAATTCGCAAAAATGTTCGGCGGCGACAAGGCGAAGACCTTGGACGGCGAAGATCTCGACATGCCAACCACACAAGTCAAGATGGCCCAGACGGTGCAGGCAGGCTACGACCCGCTCGCGTCGGTTTCGATCATGGAGCAGCTGCGCTCGGCGAGCGCCAACATGGCGACGCCGCGCAAGCTGTGGTTCATCGGCAACCTGCCGGTCGTCAAGCAGTTTCAGACGCTCGGCGTCCTGATGGTCACGTTCCTGCTGTTCGCCGCGCTCATGGTGTACCTCGACTCGCGGCAATCGTCGCAGGGCGCGGCCGCATCGGCGACCGCGACGGAAATGCAGATGCTCTCGCAGCGTCTTGCGCGCGGCAGCACGAACGCGGCACAGGGCCAGGCGAGCGCGTTCCGGACGGTGAAGGAAAGCCGCGACCGATTCAAGGCCGATCTCGACGCGCTCCTGCAGGGCGGCAATTCGCGCGGCGGCGTCGCGATCGACATGGCGCAGGACGAGACGACCGTCAAGCTCCTGAACGACGTCAAGACGCGCTGGGAGCGCGTGGACGCCGCCGCGGGGCGCCTCATCGAAAACGAGACGAGCCTCACCTCGCTCGCCAAGGGCCTCGATGCGCTGAATTCCGGCAACAACGCGCTCCTCGACCTCGCGCAGCAGGCGTCGGCGCAAATCGCGCAGGGCGGCGGCAGCCTGCGCGAGATCGAGTACGCCAACCAGCTCGCCGTGCTTTCGCAGCGCATCGCCAAGAACGCGAACTCGCTCGCGTCGTCGGAGGAAATCGAAGCCGACGTCGCGTTCCTTCTCGGCAAGGACACCGGGACCTTCAAGGACATCCTCAACGGGCTCGTCAAGGGCAGCGATTCGATGCGTCTGCCGGCGGTGCGCAGCGACGAGGCGCGCGTCACGCTGAACGAGCTCCTCAAGCGCTTCGGGCAATACGAGGCGGGCACGAGCGCCATCCTCGCCAACATGCCGAAGCTCGTGATCGCGAAGCAGGCCGCGCGCGGGATCAACACCGAGGCCGACCAGTTGCTCGCCGACACGACGAAACTGTCCGAGGCGTATGACAACAGCCCCGTTCGCAAATGGACGCTGGCGTTCGCAATCGGCTTCGCCCTTCTCGCGCTCCTGATGCTCGTGCTGCTCGGCAAGGTGTTCCTCGACGACGCACGCGTTCGCGCGATGGACAGCGAGGGCGAGAACAAGCGGAACCAGGAGGCCATTCTCCGGCTGCTGAACGAGATGGGGAACCTGGCCGACGGCGACCTCACCGTGCAGGCGTCGGTGACGGAAGACGTCACCGGTGCCATCGCCGACTCCATCAACTTCACCATCGAGGAGTTGCGCACGCTCGTGCGCGGCATCAACTCCGCGACCGACCAGGTGACGAAGGCGACGCAGGAAACGCAGGCGATCTCCAATCGCCTGTACGAAGCGTCGCAGCGGCAGAACCGCGAAATCCAGCAGGCATCCGCATCCGTGCTGCAGATGGCGCAGTCGATCAACGAAGTCTCGCAAACCGCGAACCAGTCCGCTCGAGTCGCGCAGCAATCGCTGGCAGCCGCCGAAAAAGGCGGCCAGGTCGTGCAGAACCAGATCGCCGGCATGAACGAAATCCGCACGCAGATCCAGGACACGTCGAAGCGCATCAAGCGCCTCGGCGAATCGTCGATGGAGATCGGCGAGATCGTGGAGCTCATCTCGGACATTACCGAGCAGACGAACGTGCTCGCGCTCAACGCCGCGATCCAGGCGGCGTCCGCCGGCGAAGCGGGACGCGGCTTTACGGTGGTGGCCGAAGAAGTGCAGCGCCTCGCGGAACGCTCCGGCGAAGCGACGAAGCAGATCGAGGCGATCGTCAAGACCATTCAGGCCGACACGCAGGATGCGGTCGCCGCCATGGAGAAGTCGACGGTCGGCGTGGTCGAAGGAACCAAGCTCTCCGACGCCGCGGGACAAGCGCTGACCGAGATCCAGAAGGTGTCGCGCGACCTCGCGGACCTGATCTCCCGGATCTCGGCGCAAACGCAGATGCAGTCGACTTCGGTGACGGACGTAACCCGCGGCATGCAGGGTATCCTCAAGATCACCGAGGAAACCACCGAAGGCACGAAGCAGACGAACGTGTCGATCGGACAGCTGACGAAGCTGGCGGCGGAGCTGCGTTCGTCGGTTGCAGGCTTCAAAGTGTAAGAAGCCGATGCAAATGGCGAACCTACGTGCGACGGTGCGTCCGACTTCAGCGTTCCGCCATTCGCATCGGAAGTAGAGTCAGGCGGACGCCTTCGGGGCGGCCGTGCGGCGCCCACCGGAAAGGGCCACGCAAGAACGAGCGCTTTGCCGCTAGCGGCGTTCTCCTTCAACTGGTTCCGGCGCGAAAGTTGCTGAACTGGGCCCATGGCTACTGAAAACCTCTCAGAATTCGATCTCGGCCCGCTGTCGTGGGTGCAGGGCGAGATCGACCAGGCGCTGTCGCGAAGCCTCGAGTCGCTCGCGCAGTTCAAGGCAAATCCAAGCGACGCGACGCCGCTCAAGCATGCGCGCATGCACGCGCACCAGGCCGCAGGCGCGATCCAGATGGTGGGGCTCGACGCGGTCGTCGCGTTCACCGACGAGATCGAGCGCCAGCTGGCGCGCCTCGAGGAGTCGAAGCCCGCCGAAGCGGCCACCGGCTGCGACGTCGTCGATCGGGCGTGCCGCAAGCTCAAGATCTTCCTGGACGAGCTCGTCAACGGCGCCACACCGGTGCCGCTCAAGCTTTATCCGGAATACGAAGCGATGCAGTCGGCGCGAGGCGTGAAGGCCGCCGCGCCGACCGATCTCTTCTATCCGGACCTGTCTCCGCGCGCGCCCCGCATCATGCAGCGCGAAGTGATCCCGCCCAACCGCCTGCCGTCGTATCTCGTCAAGCAGCGCCGGCTGTACCAGCGAGGCCTCCTTGCCTGGCTTCGCGGCGACGAGAGCGGCGCGGTCACGATGCGCGACGCCATCGCCGGCATCGAGGACATCACCACGCAAGGCAGCTTGCGCGCATTCTGGTGGACGGTCGGCGGCATGTACGAGGGCCTGGTCGAGCGCGGTCTCGACGCGGGTTTCGGCGTAAAGCAGCTCGCGGCGCGCGTTGACCTGCAGATCCGCCGTGTTTCGGAAGGCAGCGCGAAGGTCGCCGATCGCCTGCGCCGCGAGGTGCTGTACTTCGTGGCGATCTGCGCGCCGGTGGGACCGCAAGTGCAGGCAGTGCAACGCGCCTTCAAGCTCTCGGGGCTCATCCCTTCCGCCGAAGTGCTTTCTGCCGACGTCGTTCGCCTGCAGCCGATCCTGCGCGAAGCGCGCGATCAGCTCGCGGGCGCGAAGGACGCATGGCTCAAGGCCGCCTCGGGACGCGCGGAGAACCTGCCGAAGCTCAAGCAGACGCTGGTCTCCGTCCACGCCAAGGCTGCCGAGATCCACAACGGCGCGTTGATGAAGCTCACCGCCGCGCTCGTCGAGCGCCTCGAGAAGATGCCGGGCTCCGGCGTTCCCGAGCCGGTGGCCATGGAATACGCGACCGCGCTGCTGCTCGCCGAAAGCGCGTTCGAGAACTATTCAACCCTGTCGCCCGACTTCCCGAAGCAGGTCGACGCGATGCTGATGCGGCTGGACGCCGCCCGCTCCGGCCGCTCGGCGCCGGCGACGGGCGCGCCGATGCTCGACGAGATGAGCAAGCGTGCGCAGGAGCGCGTGCTGCTTGCGCAGGTCAGCCGCGAGATCCAGGTCAACCTCCGCCACATGGAGCAGGTGCTCGACACGTTCTTCCGCGACAACACGAAGCGCGCCGATCTTGCGAGCCTCGGGAAAGACAGCGCGCAGATTCGCGGCGCGCTGCGCATCCTCGGTTTGGGCGAAGCCGATCGTCTGCTCGAGCTGTGCGAGCAGCAGATCGCGCAATACGCGGACCCCGAAGCGCCGGTCGGCAGCGATGATCTGGAGCTTCTCGCCGAATCCCTGTCGGGGCTCGGCTTCTATATCGAGGCCGTCGAGCAGCAGCGGCCCGACCGCGACCGCCTCATCGCGCCGCTCATCGCCAGGCGCCTCGGCGAGGCGCCCGCGCCGGCCGCGCCGGAACGCGACTCGGTCGAGGCCGCAGTGGCCGAGCTTCGCGCCGCCTTGCCGCAGCTTGTCGAGGAAGTGCATCGTGCGCCGAGCGACGCCGCCGCGCGCGAAGACCTCAAGAAGAAGCTTCTGACGCTGCGCGACGATGCCGATCTCATCGGCGACGCCGACCTCATCCCGCAAGTAGACGGTGTCCTGGCCGTGCTCGAGGCCGGCAATGCCGCAAGCCTCGCCGCGGCAGTCGGCGCGATTGCGGATACCTCCGCGCCTGCGCCGGAGATCTCGGAAGAGACGCAGCGATTGCTCTCCACGGACGGCGGGCAATTCGACCAGGAGCTCCTCGAGATCTATCTTTCCGAGGCTTCGGAAGTGCTCGACGAGGTGCAGCGCAATCATGCGGCGCTCAAGGACAATCCGGGCGATCGAGAGGCCCTGAGCACGATTCGCCGCGGCTTCCATACGCTCAAGGGCAGCGGCCGCATG
>Ga0207701_10007388_pt1 | contig 10929 bp, 8 predicted proteins | sample KBSSwiSSwithPhiX_FD_184294 | JGI IMG/M metagenome (GOLD analysis project Ga0207701, IMG submission 184294) | Switchgrass rhizosphere bulk soil microbial communities from Kellogg Biological Station, Michigan, USA, with PhiX - S5 (SPAdes) (version 2) | ecosystem: Environmental > Terrestrial > Soil...
TTTCGTTCATTTGGTTTCGCATACGGATTCATCGGGGTAATTACCAAACACAACACCTCGATACCCGCAATCCTTTAGCTGGCATCGTCATACCGGAATTTTATTGGCACGGCTGGCATCAGCGATCCCGGTTACAACGGGAGCGGCGGAAGGAAAGACGCTTGTGGATATGAACACTCGGATCGATTGATTTTGCTATGAAAGCAAAGTTTTCTGTTTGGGTTCTCCTCGCGCTCGCAATAGCGACGCTCACTCAGATGCGCGCGCAATCGCCGACTACCGCGGGCGATGTTCCGATCTTCAAAAATTTGTCCGATCTTAAATGGGACAAGATCATCCCCGATCTCGGCGATAGCTCTCCGGAAATCTGTTTTCTCCGTGTTGATCAAAAGACTGGCGCCACGAGTTTACTCATTCGCACTTCTAAAGCGATCCATGTCCGGAAGCATTGGCATACCGCCAACGAAACGCACACCATGATTTCCGGCACAGCCATGTTCGCCTGCGAAGGCAAGCGCGTGGAACTGAGTCCGGGCGGATTCAATTTCATGCCGGCAAAGATGGTTCACGAAGGGTGGCTGCCAGCGAACTCCTTAACGTTCATTACCGTCGATGGGCCGTGGGACGTGAACTGGGTAGAAGGTCCCCCGACCAACGCCGATCTGACTAAATGATGGAGGGCTAGTTGGGCGAGCCCGGCGCTGTAACCACTGCGTCGCAGAGCTTCGCCCTCGAGATCCACGCTTGTGGGGCGATGGCTGTGGGTTGCTTGCGGTTCCGAAACGAGCGGCGTATACGAAGGTATGTCCGAACATAAAGTTACTTTGCGTTGGGAGCGCGGCGGCGCTGAATTCGTTTATCAAAAGTATCCGCGCGATCACACCTGGAGCTTTGATGGCGGCCATACCATGACGGCGACCGCAGCGCCGGCTTATCTTGGTAACCCAGCCAACGTCGATCCCGAGGAAGCGTTTGTCGCTTCCCTCTCCAGTTGTCACATGCTCACCTTTCTCGCCATCGCATGTAAACAAAAGTTTGTTCTCGACGATTACAACGACGAAGCGGTCGGCCATATGGAAAAGAATACGGAAGGCAGGCTGGCAATCACTCGAGTAGAGTTGCATCCCAAGATCACCTGGTCAGGGGAAAAGAAACCGACTGCGGAAGAACTCGATAAGATGCATCACGGCGCGCACGAGCAATGTTTCATTGCTAACTCGGTGAAAACCGAGGTAACGGTCGTACAGTAGTAATACTTGGCCAAGCAGATTGCTACAACCGGGATCACCGATCCCGGCGACAGAAATCCGTTTCATCCGCGGGATTCACGGCTAAATATCTCACGATCATGACCGGCAAGGAGAACGCCCAGCGGATGGAGAAGATTGTCAGTTTATGCAAGCGGCGTGGGTTCATCTTTCAAGCGAGCGAGATTTATGGCGGGCTCAACGGGGTTTGGGATTACGGCCCACTTGGGACCGAGCTCAAAAATAATCTCAAGCAATATTGGTGGAAGGTAATCGTGCGCGACCGCGACGACGTGGTCGGTCTGGACGGTTCAATCCTAACCCATCCCGCTGCGCTGAAGGCGAGTGGCCATGTCGATACGTTTACCGATCCAATGGTCGATTGCCGGACGTGCAAAGCGCGATTGCGCGCCGATCAGCTCGCCGAAAAAAATGGCACGAAGCAATGCCCAAACTGCGGCGGCAAGGATTTAACTGAAGCGCGGCCGTTTAACCTGATGTTCCAAACACAAATGGGGGCATCAGCCGATCCGGCTTCAATCGCATATCTGCGACCGGAAACGGCGCAATCGATTTTTGTGCAATTCAAGAATGTGCTCGATGTGTCACGCAAAAAATTGCCATTCGGCATCGCGCAAATTGGGAAAGCGTTTCGGAACGAGATTAACCCGCGCAATTTCACATTTCGTTCGCGCGAGTTTGAGCAAATGGAGTTGGAATATTTCTGTCGGCCGGAGCAGGGGATGGATTTGCTGGCCTACTGGCTGAAAGAGCGGATCAGGTTTTACGAGGAGATCGGGATCAATCGCAAGCGGTTGCACATTCTCGATGTCCCGGACAAAGACCGCGCTTTTTATTCCAAAGGAACGTTCGACATCGAATACGAGTTTCCATTTGGGCGGCAGGAATTGGAGGGCGTCGCGTATCGGACCGATTACGATTTGCAGCAGCACATCAAATCCAGCGGCAAAACGCTCGATTATTTCGATGAAGAAACCAAGGAACGTTTTGTGCCGCATGTGGTCGAGCCGAGCGCGGGAGTAGATCGGACGGTTCTGGCGTTGATTTGCGATGCCTACGACGAAGACAGCGCTCCGGATGAAAAGGGAAAAATGGAGACGCGGATCGTGATGCGCTTTCATCCGCGGATGGCGCCGATCAAATGCGCGGTCTTTCCGTTACTCAAGAACAAGGAAGCGCTGGTGGCGAAGGCGCGCGAAGTGCAGACACTGCTGCGTTCACACATTAACGTGTTCTACGACGAAGGCGGAGCAATCGGCCGACGTTACCGGCGACAGGACGAAATCGGAACGCCATTTGGCGTGACAATTGATTTCGAAACCCTGGGTGAAAAAGGCGAAGAGTTGCGCGATACGGTCACACTGCGCGACCGCGATTCGATGAAACAGGAACGCGTCGCGATCAAGGATTTAGTCGAGACTATTTCCTCGAAGATTCGCTGAGGCTGCAATGGACGTAGTCGAATTCCGCGAATATTGCCTGGGCAAGCCGAACACGACCGAGGGAACGCCATTTGGTGAAACCGTTCTTGTATTCAAAGTCGCCGGGAAAATGTTTGCGCTGATGTCGCTCGATGAAGTGCCGGCGACTGCCAATTTGAAATGCGATCCCGATCTCGCGCTCGACTTACGCGATCGCTACGAGCAGGTGCGTCCCGGTTATCACATGAACAAGAAGCATTGGAATACGGTCGAGATCGATAGCGGAATTCCAGAGGCTGAACTGCGCGGGATGATCGATCATTCCTACGACCTGGTAGTGCAGAGCCTGCCGCGAGCAAATCGTCCTAAGAGACCGCGCGCAGTTGCACGTCGCCGATCTGCAACTGCAAGGCGTCGCGCGCGATGCTGAGAAAATGATCGGCGGCATCGGTCAGGGCAATGTCCAATCTACCTCCGGTGCCTGAGGTGGTGGCGAGTGATTGCCGACCTAACAAATCTTTGACCGCGCGTGCACAGTTCATGGCGGAATCGACAATCTGGATCTTGTCGCCGAGCGAACGCGCGATCGCTCGAGTAAGCAACGGATAATGCGTGCACCCGAGCACGAGCGTATCCATCCCATCGGCCGCCATCGGATTGAGATAACGCTCAATCGTCAAATCAGTCAGTTTATCGTCGAGCAATCCTTCTTCGATCAACGGCACAAGCAGCGGGCAGGCGACGCTCGTGACTCGGACATGAATATTGAGTGCGCGCAACGCATTCTCATATGCGCCGCTGCGAATGGTCGCGCGCGTGCCAATGACTCCGACGTGACGATTGCGCGTCATCGCGATGGCGGCGTTCGCGCCCGGCTCGATCACGCCGATCACCGGAACTGAAACGTTTGCGCGCAACTTAGGAATCGCGACTGACGACACGGTGTTGCACGCGACCACAATCAGTTTCGCATTTTCTGCGATCAACATTTTCGCCAGCTCAAGGGCGTAGCGTTCGACCGTCTCCGCGCTTTTGTTTCCGTAAGGGACTCGGGCGGTGTCACCGAGATAGAAAATGTTTTCATTCGGCAGAAGCTCACGCAGAGCTTTGACGACGGTAAGGCCGCCAATACCGGAATCGAAAACGCCAATCGGTTTCATCTTCTGATTTATCCGCAGATTTCGCAGATTTACGCAGATTGCGAGTCTAGGACAGGATTTACAGGATTAACAGGATACGATTAATGTAGGAATCTTCGCCGATCCCTGGCGAGCCAGACGGGATGATTTTAGTTTATCCGCGGATTAGATTCTGACATTCCAACAATCTGCGTAATCTGCGGATTCAAAACTTCGACTGGCGGCGGAGCCGCACCGCGAAATCTGTGGATGAATCAAGTGGCGTAAACCTTGTGCGTGCGTTTGTTAGCGACTCGCACGCCTGAGCGGGCGTTACTCTCATGGCTGAGTTGCCGAAAACCTACGATCCGAAAACAGTTGAGCCGAAGTGGTATCAACGCTGGCTCGATGCCGAGGCGTTTCGCGCCGATGCCAAATCAAACAAACCGGCGTTCTCGATCGTCATCCCACCACCAAATGTCACGGGTGTCCTTACCCTTGGTCACGTACTCAATAACACCATCCAGGATATTCTGGCGCGGCGTGCGCGGATGCAGGGCCACGAGGTGCTGTGGCTACCGGGGACGGATCACGCCGGCATCGGGACCCAGACCGCGGTCGAGAAATGGCTGCGCAAGAATGAAGGCGTGACGCGTCACGATCTTGGTCGCGAAAAATTTCTGGAACGCGTTCTGGAATGGCAAGACAAACATGGCGGGATCATTATTCAACAACTGAAGCGGCTCGGCTGTTCCTGCGACTGGTCGCGCCAACGCTACACCTTTGACGCCGATTACATTCGCGCTGTTGAGGAGGTTTTTGTCGATCTTTACCAGAAGGGGCTGATCTATCGCGGTCGGCGCATGATCAACTGGGATCCGGCGGCGCAGACAGCGTTATCCGACGAGGAAGTCATCAATAAACCGCAAAAAGGAAGTCTCTATTTTGTTCGTTATGAGCTGGTCGATGACCCCGGCTGTTTTTTGGAAGTGGCTACGACACGTCCGGAAACGATTATGGCCGATACCGCAGTGGCAGTTCCTCCTAACGACAAGCGGTACGCAGAATTTGTGGGTAAGCGGGTCTGGCGACCGCTGGCGCGCGAGGAGATTCCAATTGTCGCTGACGAATTGATTGATCCCGAATTCGGCACCGGTATTTTGAAAGTGACGCCGGCGCACGACAATGTCGATTTCGAGATTGGCCAGCGCCACAAATTACCGATCGTCGATGTCCTAACGGAAACTGGACGGATTAATTGTCCGGCCGTTCCGGAATTGCATGGGCTGGATCGTTTCGAAGCGCGCAAGCGCGCGGCCGAGCTCTTGCAGGAAAAAGGAATGCTGGCGAAGACGGAGCCGTATGAAAACAACGTCGGCTTCAGTGATCGGAGCGACGTTCCGATCGAGCCGCGGATCAGTGAGCAATGGTTTCTGCGTTATCCGAAAACAAAGGAAGCGCTCGCGGTGGTGCGCGAGCACCTGATTCGATTCTTCCCAGCACACTGGGAAAAGGTTTACGCACAATGGCTGGAGAATATTCAAGACTGGTGCATTAGCCGGCAGGTTTGGTGGGGGCATCGCATCCCGGCTTGGTACCGGAAACAGAGAGCAGAGGACAGAGGGCAGAAGTCAGAGGAGATCTATGTCGGGATCGAACCGCCGCCGGACGTGGAGAATTGGGTGCAGGATCCGGATACTCTCGATACCTGGTTTTCGTCGTGGTTGTGGGCCTATGAGACGATGGATGCGGAAACACGGGCGAAGTTTTATCCGACCTCGGTGCTCGTGACCGGACCGGATATCATCTTCTTCTGGGTTGCGCGCATGATCATCGCCGGGTTGGAATTCAAACCCGGTAAATCCGAACGCGACGAAGATAACATCGCGTTTCATGATGTTTTCTTCACCGGGATCATTCGTGACAAACAAGGGCGCAAAATGTCGAAATCGCTCGGCAATTCGCCCGATCCGCTCGATTTGATCGCGAAATATGGAGCGGATGGTTTGCGTTTTGGATTAATGCGAATCGCACCGAGCGGGCAGGACATTCGTTTCGACGAAAAACAAATCGAAGAAGGCAGAAATTTTGCGACGAAACTGTGGAACGCGGCCCGTTTTCGCCAGATGCATGGACCATCAGAGCGGAAGCCGGAGCTAAGAGGGACCGAGCTTTCGATTTACGCGATCGAAGTGCTGGCGCGTCTTAGCGAAACCATCGACGCCGTCGAGGCCGCCTATCGCGAGTATCAGTTCAATACCGTCGCCCAACGGCTATACGATTTTGTTTGGGGCGATTTTTGCGACTGGTTCGTCGAAGCAGCGAAGACCGATATTTTCGGCGAGAACGTGGCGCGGAAACAATCGACCCTGACGACGATGGATTTCGTTCTTTCTGCCATTGTTCGACTGCTCCATCCAATTATGCCGCACCTGACGGAAGAGCTGTGGTCGTTGATGGGTTTTGCCAGCGCCGAAAATGATTTTCTCGACCTTGCATCTATCCCGGAAGCGATCAGCCTGGCCGAATCGCTCCGTGCAGCGGCGCGAACTCGGGTAGGTGCGATTTACCAAGCAGTTGAAGCGGGACGAAACCTCAGAGCTGAGGCACGTGTGCCATCGAATCAAAAGGCGAAATTCGTCCTGCGTTCTCACGAGACTTGGGCGAAAGACGAAATGGCGACGATTGCGCGTTTGCTGAATGCGGAATCGCTGGAAATTGATCCAAACGTCACCGCACCGGGGCGATCATCGGTTGCGGCAACGAAACTCGGCGAACTGTTTCTGATTGCCGGAGAAACGGATCGCGCGGCGGAGCGCGAACGTTTGGACAGGGAAGTCGCGAAGCTTGAAGCGGACTTGAAAGCCACGGAAGCGAAGCTCGGGAACCAATCATTTATCGAACGCGCGCCGAAAGAAGTGGTCGAGGAGCACCGCCGCCGGCGCGACGATTTTAATGCGCGACTAACGCAGCTTCGGAAGGCACGAGAGTCCCTGGATTGAAAATGACGCGGAAGGATTGCAAATCGGCTCCGCGTTCTTCAAAAAAGGCCTTCAATTCCGGGGTGTAGTAGCTGCCGTCGTATTCTCGATTCAATTCCAGCCAGATCCGGCCATTCGGCGCCAGATGGGTAGCGACATCGTTCAAGAAGTAATCCCATTCGGCAGGCCCCCAAAGCCTGTCGCTCTTGTGATTATTGAAGCAAATCAGATGGGCGGTGATGAAATCAAATTTGCGATCGAACTTTGGCAATGGCTGAAACGCCTCGACCCGCGCGATGGTGCGGGGGATGCGCAGTAGCTCGGTTAGCTCGCGAAACATCGGAAAATCATCGACATCGAGCCCGAGAATTTCGTGCCCGAGCAATTTGTTGATGTAGAGAAAATATCCGGTGCCGCAGCCGAGATCGAGAATGCGCGAAGGCGGAGCATAGTCGAGACCCAACTCGCGCACACGTTGCAGATTGATTCGAATCCAATGCTCGAGATCGAGGTATTTCGGTGGCGCATCGCCGGGATCGTCGACCGCATATTTGCGGCGAATTTGTTCGAACTCGTTCGCGTCGATCGATTTGATAATAGTGTCGGCGCGGATGCGAGCGGGAAACCGGCGATTGCGCACGATTGCACGGGTGCGGCGCCGTGCGCTTTCGAAGGCTTCGCCGGTAAGGATTTTTCCAAGTTTCTGGGAGAGACGCAAGGGCGGTTGGTAACGCGGTAAGGCCGTGCTGTCAACGGTTGACAGGTGGCGAAAGCCGCAAGGCGCGGTACATTCCTTGCCAATGAGCTTGTGGAAAAAATTGCTCTGGATCGCGGTGAGCTTCCTTGGCCTCGGGGCGATTGCGGTCCTGGCGTTGTCGCGAGGCGAACAGATTAACGCGCTCTGGATCATTGTCGCCGGCCTGTGCGCGTTCGCGATCAGCTATCGTTTTTATTCTAAATGGCTCGCTACCAGGGTGCTTTTGCTAAACGACGAGCGGGCCACTCCCGCGCTGGTCCAAAACGACGGTAAAGATTTTGTTCCGACCAATCGCTGGATGGTTTTCGGGCATCATTTTGCCGCTATCGCCGGACCCGGGCCGCTGGTTGGGCCGGTGCTGGCCGCGCAGTTCGGGTTTTTGCCCGGAACCCTCTGGATTTTGATTGGCGCGACTCTTGGTGGCGGGGTGCACGACATGATTGTGCTCTTTGCCTCGGTGCGACGGCGGGGCAAAACGCTGGGGCAAATGGTAAAGGAGGAAATTGGCCCAGGCGTCGGCGCGCTGGCGTTGATCAGCGTCCTGGCGATCATGATCATTTTGCTGGCGGTGCTCGCGCTCGTGGTGGTGCAGGCGCTGGCAAAAAGTCCGTGGGGTGTTTTTACCATCGCAATGACAATCCCGATTGCGTTGATCATGGGTGCGGGATTGCGCACCGGCCGGTTCAGTGTCACATGGATCACTGCGTTCGGAGTTGTCGGGCTTTTCTTCGCGGTCTGGGGCGGCCAATTTCTCGGGAATTATCCGGTGATCGGAGCCTGGTTTCGACACAGTGATCGATGGCTCGCTTGGGCGATCATGATCTACGGGCTGGCGGCGTCGATCCTGCCGGTGTGGATGTTGCTGACGCCGCGGGATTATCTCAGCACGTTCATGAAAATCGGCACTGTCGCTGCGCTCGCGGTGGCGGTGGTATTGATTCACCCGGTGCTGCAAATGCCGGCACTGACAAAATTCATCGACGGGACCGGATTGGTCTTTGCAGGTCCGGTGTTTCCTTTTGTTTGCATCACCATCGCGTGTGGCGCCGTTTCAGGGTTTCACTCGCTCATCGCTTCGGGAACGACGCCGAAAATGCTGGAGCGCGAGTCGCGGATTCGCGACATCGGTTACGGCGCCATGATTACCGAGATGATGGTGGCATTAATGGCGATGATCGCCGCCTGCGTGATTCAGCCGGGTGAATACTTCGCCATCAACACCAAGGGAACGCCGACGGAAGTGGTGGCGAAAGTCTCAGCTGCCGGGTTTCCGGTGACGGAATCAGAGATGACCGATCTGGCGCAAAATCTAGGGGAGCAAACGATGTTCAATCGCGCCGGCGGCGCACCGACTTTCGCGGTCGGCATGGCGCACATGTTCGCGCGCGTTTCGGCCAGCCCGACGGCATTGGCGCTCTGGTATCACTTCGCCATCATGTTTGAGGCGTTGTTTATTCTGACGACGATTGATGCCGGCACGAGAGTGGGGCGGTTCTTACTGCAAGACTTGTTGGGAAACTTGTGGCGCCCGCTCGGTAATACGCGTTCCTGGGTTGCGAACGCGTTCGCCAGTCTGCTGTTGGTCGCGGCCTGGGGCTGGTTCTTGTATCAGGGGGTTATCGATCCGCTCGGCGGCATCAACACGCTCTGGCCGCTCTTTGGTCTGGCCAACCAACTCCTTTCCGTGGTTGCGCTCTGTCTCGGCACAACCCTGCTAATTAAGATGGGCAAAGCGCGATATCTTTATGTCACACTGGTGCCGCTGCTTTTCATGTGTCTGGTCACGTTCTCGGCCGGTTACATCAAGATTTTCTCTCCCGACCCCAATCTCGGTCTGTTGGCTAGTGCGCAATCAGCGATCGCAAAAAGCGTTCAGGCTGCGGACGCGAATGCCGCGGCGGTGCTCGTTCGCCAGGCGGCGATGTATCGCGTCGATATTTTTGTCGCCGCTACGTTTCTGGTGCTGGTGTTGTTGATTGTGATCGGCTCGGCTGCTGAATGGTATCGGCTCTTGGCTGGTCGCAAACGGGTGGAATTGCACGAAAGCGAATTCGTTCCCCTGGCTGAAGTCGCAGCCTAGTGGTTAGCGCTCGTCTGGCCTATGGCAGCCGATGGGTATTGCTACTCGCTTTTAACCGGCAGGAATGCGTGATCGAAGACGTAGTCTGCTACGCGGCGGCCTTGTGTGATTCCTGCGGTTTTATCGAAGTGCCAGTGGATACCGAGATAAATCCGGCTTTGGCCATTCTCCTCCTCCGCTTGCGATAAGGTGGAGAAACTGCGTGGCATGTAGGGACGAACGTTGCCGTTGTGATCCTTGGTTACGCCATTGAATTCATCGGAAACGAAAGTGAATCCGATGTTATCGGTTCCGTAAAAACGGCGAAGAATTTGAAATATGGCGCCGCCGAATCCAGCGTGGCCGGAAGGATAAGCCGGGAAGGGTGGGGTGAAGTTCGGTCCGTTCAGATTGCTGGCCGGCGCGCCCAGCGGGGTAAAGGTCTGGCCGCCGATCGTGGCAGGATTTCCGTCGCCCGCGCCAGTCGGTCCAGTCCCGGGATCCGATTCGCGAATCGCGGTAATGGGTCGCCAAAAGTCGTAATGGAATTTGGATTCCCAAACGCTGATGGCGGTGTCGGCCATTGCCACGTTGATCAGCGCCAGAAGGCGGGCCAGTTCCACTGGACGGAGGTGCGTCTGGTTCGCGATGTGGACAGTAATCTGATTGTAAAGTCGTGGCGGTGCGCAAAGGCTTGGCGTTCCATCATAGGCCCAGAACGTGCCGATGAATGTTTGCTCGGGCGTGCGTTGCGTCGGCGTAACAACTCCGTCACCGCCGAAATTTTTCGCTTCGTTATAAGCGGTGGTATACTTCGCGCTTGTCATGTCCGGCGGAGGCGGCGCTGGGAACTGAGTGCTCGACTTTATCACGAACGTTTTGCAGGCGCCCCAGTGTGCGCCGAGCGCGAGCGGGATCTGGCTGATGGGGTCCTGCCGCCAGTGGCCTGGAAGGTTGCTGGTAAAGTAATCGACGCCGATGTGTTGTTCCGGTGCCTCGGCACCGTCCGAGACGCGCGAAGCCAGGACGGCGGCGGCGATTTGTTTCCCGAGCGCGGTGCCGTTGTTCTTTGATGATTCGTTCTTGAGGCCCAACAGATCGTCAGTGAGTGCCTGATCAAAGGTCGCCTTTTGTGATGGGTAAACCGCACTCAGCGTGTCGTGCGCCGCCTGTGCGATCGCGGCTGCGGTCGAATAAGGGTGCGGGGCGGACTGAATCCCGATGTAGCTCCGGTATTTTCCGAGCGAGGCGTTGATTGCGTCAAAGATGGCGATGTGGACAATGGCCATGGCGCGGCTGGCGCGGCCGGGCCCGAGCTGTTCGCC
>Ga0207701_10007389_pt1 | contig 10926 bp, 7 predicted proteins | sample KBSSwiSSwithPhiX_FD_184294 | JGI IMG/M metagenome (GOLD analysis project Ga0207701, IMG submission 184294) | Switchgrass rhizosphere bulk soil microbial communities from Kellogg Biological Station, Michigan, USA, with PhiX - S5 (SPAdes) (version 2) | ecosystem: Environmental > Terrestrial > Soil...
CTTTCGCAGGCGGCGGACATGGCCGCGATTTCGGTTTCGGCGCGGGAACGTGCGCCTTTCTTTTGCATGTAGCCGGCTGTGCTCAGAACTAATCCGGCCAACACGATGATAATGGCGATGACGACGAGAAGCTCGATGAGAGTGAACGCGCCTGCAGCGCGAAACGACGAATGACGAACTGGAGCGGCCGCGGCTTTTTCGACCTTCGTCATTCTGTCATTCCTTCGACATTCGTGCTTCGTCATTTCGCGCCGGAGGCGCGTTCACGTTTGCTGTTGCAGGCCGCTGATGATGCTGATAAGCGGCGTGAAGAGGGCAAGCACGATCGTGCCGACAATCACCGCCAGAAACACAATCATGATTGGCTCGAGCATCGAAGTGAGGGCCGCCACCGCGTTATCGACTTCGTCGTCGTAAACATCGGCAATTTTCAAAAGCATGTCCGGCAATTTACCGGTCTCCTCACCCACGTCGATCATGCTGATCACCATCGGCGGAAAAGACCGGCTGGCTTCGAGTGGTTGGACGATCGATTCGCCTTCCTTCACGCTGTCGTGCACCTTCGAGATCGCGTCGGCGATGGCGGCGTTCCCGGCGGTCTCGCGAGTGATATTCAATGCCTGCAAGATCGGGACACCGCTCGTGACCAAGGTCCCAAGGGTGCGTGAAAAACGGGAGATCGCGGTCTTACGATTCAGATCACCAAAGAGCGGCATGCTCAGCTTAAAGCGATCAATCACGTATCGTCCGGCACGGGTGCGGTTAATGAATCTGTAAGCTGCTACCGTGGCGACCACAGCGCCCAGCAGGAGCAAGCCATGGTCTTTCACGAAGTTGCTCGCTCCGATCACAAACTGGGTGATGACCGGCAGCGGTTTGTTGCCAAGCATGTCATGGAAAATCGCTTCGAACTTTGGCACAATGAAAACGAGGAGAAACCCCATGATCGCCACGGCCATCGTTATCACGATCGCGGGATAAACCATTGCCGCGACGACCTTGTTTTTGATCTTCGCGGCTTTTTCCTGGAATTCCGCCAGCCGCGTCAACACCAGCTCCAGAACGCCGCCGACTTCGCCCGCTTTCACCATGTTGACATACAAATCGTTGAAAATCTTCGGATGCAGCGCAAGAGCGTCGGAAAACGTGTTGCCGCCCTGCACTCCGTCAGCAACTTTGTTGATGGTGTTTTTCAACACGCCGTCGCGTTCTTGTTTCGCCAGAACGTTTAAGCTTCGCAGCAATGGCAACCCGGAATCGATCAGCGTCGCCAGTTGCCGCGTAAAGATCATCAGGATCTTTGGCTTAATTTTTTTGCGCTGGAAAAGAGTAATGCTGGTTTTGGCGCGTGGCCGCGTCACGCGAGCCATTTTCGCCGCCCGCTGGCGCGCTTCTTTTGCTACCTTTCCGTCAGGACTACTCCTGGCCTCTTCGTAAACACTGGTCGGAAAATAACCGGCCTGACGCAATTGGCCGATCGCTTCATTGGTCGAACCGGCTTCAAGCAATCCGGTCGATTCCTCTCCACGAGCATCGAGAGCGACGTAGTTATAACGCGGCATGATGAAATTTAGCGAGTGAACGATTTAAACGGTTCACCGGATTAAAGCAAACCGCCCTGTCCGAGTCCACTTCAATCGCTAAATCACTAAAACAGTGAATCGTTAAATCTTTCACGTGTACTTCAGCACTTCCTCGATCGTGGTATCGCCCGCGAAAATGCTGCGTAAACCATCCTGACGCAGGGTGACCATTCCGAGCTCAATCGCTTTTTGCTTCAAGGTCACAGTGGGCGCACGCTCATTGATCAACTCGCGGATCGGATCAGTAACCTTCAGAAGCTCGTAAATCCCTTTTCGTCCCTTGTAGCCGGTGTTATTGCAGGCGGCGCATCCTTTGCCGTAATAAAACTGGTTTTCGCCAATGTCGCGCCGCGAAATCTCAAGTTCCTCAAGCAGTGCATCATTCGGCTGATAGGCCGTACGGCAGTGGCGGCAAATGCTGCGCAGCAAACGTTGACCGAGGACGGCCTCGAGTGTGGATGAAATCAGAAACGGTTCCACGCCCATGTCGATCAAGCGCGTGATCGCGCCGGGAGCGTCGTTCGTGTGCAAAGTCGTGAAAACGAGATGCCCGGTCAGAGACGCCTGAATGGCAATCTGCGCCGTCTCCAGGTCACGTGTCTCGCCCACCATGATGCGATCTGGGTCCTGCCGCAGAAACGAACGCAACACCCGCGCAAACGTCAGGCCGATGGCTTCGTTCACCGGCACCTGCACGATTCCTTCCAGATCGTATTCGACCGGTTCTTCCGCGGTCAGGAGCTTCGAATCGATGGTGTTAACCTTGCGCAGACACGAATAGAGGGTGGTCGTCTTTCCAGAACCGGTCGGCCCGGTCGCGATAAAGATGCCGTTCGGGCGATGGATGAGTTCGACAAGGTAATTGTATATGTAGTCGGGCATCCCCAGCGCTTCGAGGTCGAGATTCACAATGCTGCGATCGAGCACGCGCAGCACCAGGCTCTCGCCAAATTGGGTCGGCAAAGTTGAAACTCGAAGGTCCACATTGCGCCCGGCGATATTTTTTTGGATGCGGCCGTCCTGAGGGAGGCGCCTCTCTGCGATATTCATATTTGCCATCACCTTCACCCGCGAGATCACTGGCAGGGCGAGATGGCGGGGCGGCGGCGCCATTTCGTAAAGCGCGCCATCAACCCGATAGCGGATCTTGAATTCGTTCTCGAAGGGTTCGAAGTGAATGTCGCTCGCGCGGTCCTGGATCGCCTGGTAGAGGATGAGATCGACAAACCGAATGATCGGGGTTGCATTCGCCTCAGCTTCAACTGCGGCCTCGCCATCTTCTTCGCGCAGTTGCAGAAGCTCCCCAACTTCGCCAAGCTGCTTGAGAACTTCCTCCATGCTCGTCGTGTCGGCCCCGTAATGCTGCTTAATCAGATCTTCGATTTGATCCGCCGGCGAAACGACCACGTGAATGTCTTTGCCAAGCGCGAAATGGAGGTCCTCTGGTGCGCGGTGATCGAGCGGATTCACCAGAGCGACGCGTAATGCGTTGCCGCTCATCTCGATCGGGAGCGCGCCGTGCAGTCGAGCCAGACCGCTGGGAATAAAACGCAAGACTTCTGGCGCGATTTCGCGCTCGGCTAGATCGATAAAATCGAGGCCAAGCCCATTGGCAATCGTTTGATAAAAACCGGTTTCATCGACGAAGCCGCCATCGACCATCGCCTGTTCAATCGATTTTCCATTCAAATCGGCCTCGTTCAGCACGTCTTCAACCTGCGACGGTTGCAAAACGTGTTGCTCAACGAAAAACTCGGCGACCTGCCTGTTATTCATGGCATCGTTGAAGGGTTGAAGCGTTGAAGCGGAAGAAACGCGCTCATCAGCTCACGTCCCCGATCGTAATGGAAATGACTTCTTCGGCCGAGGTCAGGCCGGCCAGGACCTTGCGCACGCCGTCTTCGCGCAGTGTTCGCATGCCCAGTTCGCGGGCTCGCTGCCGCAACATTAAAGTCGAGCTACGTTTGTTGATCATGTGGCGCACCTCATCGTCGATCACAAAGATTTCAAATATGCCCATTCGTCCCTTGTAACCGATTTGACGGCATTGGTCGCAGCCAACCGGCTTCATTACCTGCGTTTCCTGGAGTTGACCGGGTTCGATCCGCAGTGCGCGCAATTCCGTCTCGGTTAGTTCCGCCGGTTCCTTGCAGTTGCTGCAGAGGCGCCGGACAAGCCTTTGCGCCATGATCGCGCGCACCGAGGAAGCAACCAGAAACGGCTGAACACCGATATCGATCAAACGGGCGACGGCAGCAGGAGCATCGTTCGTGTGCAAGGTGCTGAAGACAAGATGCCCGGTCAGGCTGGCGTTGGTAGAGATGCTCGCGGTTTCGAGGTCGCGAATCTCGCCAATCATGATGATGTTCGGCGCCTGGCGCAAAATGGAGCGCAAAGCGGCCGGAAAGGTCATGCCAATCTCCGGATTCACGGGGACTTGGTTGATGCCGGTCATTTGATATTCGATTGGCTCTTCCACGGTAATGATCTTGCGGTCCGGTTTATTGACGTAATTAAGGCAGGCATAAAGCGTGGTCGTCTTGCCGGAACCGGTCGGGCCGGTGACAAGGAGAATGCCGTCCGGCAGTTTGATCAGACGCTCGAAAATTTCCTGATCGTCGGAAAAAAATCCAAGCTCAGGAAGACCAAGCTTCAAGCTGGACTTATCCAGTACGCGCATGACCATGGTTTCGCCGTGGTTGGTTGGGATGGTCGAGACGCGAAGATCAATCGGTTTTTTCTTGATCTTGACCTGGATGCGTCCGTCTTGCGGCAAACGCTTTTCGGCGATGCTCATCGAACCAGTCATGATTTTGAGCCGGCTGATGATGGCCGATTGCAAACGCTTCGGAGGCGCCTGCATTTCCTGCAATACGCCGTCGATGCGAAAGCGGACCCGGAATTTTTTATCGAGCGGCTCCAGATGAATGTCGCTTGCGCCCGCTCGGTGGGCCTCAATTAGCAGCATCGACACGAGGCGAATGATCGGCGCTTCGGTCTGATCCGCTTCTCCGGCCGCCGAGCCATCGCCGATTTCCAGGCCCAGATCGATATCTTCTCCGATTTTTTCCTGGAGGACATCGGCCGCTTCCTCCGCGGTGCCGTAATATTTGATCAGCGCTTCGCGAATTTTCTTCGGGCTCGTGCAAACCAGCTCCAACTCGCGTTGAAGCAAAAAACTCAAGCTATCGATCGTATCGATGTCGAGCGGGTCGCCTACTGCCACGACAAGACCGGTTTCACCGAATGCAACCGGGATCACTTTGAACCGGCGCGCTTCCTCGGCGCGGATTTGATTGATGACCGGCGGCGGAATCAGGATGGAGGAAATGTCGATCCAATCCATGTGCGCTTGCGCGGCGAGCGTGCGCGAGACGTCCGAGTCGGAAACGATTCCGTCTTTGATCAAAACATCGACAACGCCGGCTGCACCGTTCAAGCGCGAGCGGGCGCCGTCAATCTGGAGGCGTGTGACGAGGCCTCCTTCTTCCAGGATTCCAAGCACATAGTCTTCGCTCTGCGGCACGAGTGAAAAGATGCCTGAGCGGACAATTTACTGCAAATCCTTGGTTTTGCTTGGTTGCCAAGCGGCAGGAATGGTAGGGACATTGCGCTGCGATGTCCGGACGCGGCGCCCCTACCAGGTTAACATCACTCCACTGTCACGCTTTTGGCGAGATTACGCGGTTTATCGACGTCCCGCCCGAGCTCGACAGCAAGATGATAAGCGAGAAGCTGGAGCGGGACGACCGCCAGGACCGGCATTACGCAATCGAGCGCTTCGGGCACGGAGATAATTTCATTGGCAACATTCTTAAGTTGCTTCGCGCCGTTCCCGCTGGTGAGCGCAATGATCGGGCCCTTACGAGCTTTGACTTGCTCGATGTTATTCAGGTTTTTCGAGAACACCCCATCGTCGGGCGCGATAAAGACCGAGGGAAGATCCGGACGCACCAGCGCGATGATGCCGTGCTTGAGCTCAGCGCTTGGATGGCCTTCGGCGAAGAGATAAGTGATCTCCTTCATTTTGAGAGCGCCTTCGAGCGCGATCGGAAAATTGAATTGGCGACCAAAAAAAAGCATCCCGTTCACACCGGCATATTTTTTTGCGATCGTTTTAATTTCATCGCTCAGTTTCAGGACGGCTTCGATTTGCTCGGGCAATGCTTCCAGCGCTTCGATAATCCGGCTTCCTTCAGAGGTGGAAAGATTTCGCATTCGGCCGAGAAGCAGACCGATCAGCGTGAGGATCACCAGTTGCGAAGTAAAAGATTTACTGGCCGCGACCCCGATCTCCGGTCCGGCGTGCATATAAACGCCACCGTCGCTTTCGCGCGCGATTGTGCTCGCGACATTGTTGCAGATCCCCAGCGTGCGAAAACCTTTGCGCCGGCTCTCACGCAATGCGCCGAGTGTGTCCGCAGTTTCGCCGCTCTGGCTGATGGCGAACACGAGCGTCTCTGGCGTCATCGGCGTATTGCGATGACGAAACTCACTCGCGAATTCGACTTCGGTGGGAATATTCGCCAGCCGCTCGATCAAATATTCCCCCACCTTGCCGGCATGCAGAGCGGTGCCGCAACCGGTGAGAACAATGCGACCAACGTCGCGTAGCTGCGCGGGCGTCATATCCAAGCCGCCCAACTTCGCAGTGCAGTCTTCCACGCTAAGACGGCCCCTCATCGCGTCTCGGACCGTGTTCGGTTGCTCAAAGATTTCCTTGAGCATGTAATGCGGAAAATCGCCTTTCTTAATGTCCTCGGCCGTGAATTCCACTTTACTGACTCGATGGTCGCCACTTTCTCCGGCCAGCGAGCTGATCTCGAATTTGTCTCGATCCAACGCGACCACATCGAAGTCGTTTAAGTAAACAGCGTCGCGGGTGTAAGCGACGATCGCGCTCACATCGCTGGCCAGAAAATTTTCGCTTTTGCCTACCCCGAGAACCAGCGGACTTCCTCGCCGGGCGCCGATCATGAAATCCGGGACGTCCGCATGGACAAGGGCGATGCCATATGTCCCAATTACCTGCTTAAGCGCGGTCCGAACGGCGGTGAAGAGCCATGCTTTTTTTTGGGGGGCGTCCGCCGTACTCGCGCAGGATTCGTCATAGAGTTTGCCGATAAGATGGGCGAGCACTTCGGTGTCGGTTTCCGAGGAGAAATTGGTATCGCCATCCTGGATCAACTGTTCCTTGAGCGCCTGATAATTTTCGATCACCCCGTTGTGCACAAGCGCGAGCTTGCCGCTGGCGTCGAAATGCGGGTGCGCATTTTCATCAGTCACTTTTCCGTGCGTGGCCCAGCGTGTGTGGCTGATGCCAAAGGATCCCGAAATAGGCTCCTTTGCCATTAAGTTGGCGAGTGCCGCGATGCGCCCGGCACATTTGCGTGTCCCGAGATGGCCTCGGTTTACAATGGCAACGCCAGCGGAGTCGTAGCCTCGATACTCGAGACGTCGCAGCCCATCGAGTAAAATCGGCGCTGCTTCGGCACGACCAACGTAGCCAACAATGCCACACATGTTCCGAGTCTAGTTGCGGCTGTCCTCAGCCGCAAGATTCGCCCCGGGTGGAAAGCTAGCTTGTGTGTGGATTCGTTCGCAGCCTCAGCAGTCAGCTCGGCTGCTGGGAGCTCAGTGCCGCTGTGGCTGGACTACATACAATGGTATCCGGCTTCGGGTTTCACCATCGACCTTAAGCTCGAAGTAGTAGTCGCCAGGACGCTCAAGATGGAAACCGAGATGCTGCCAGATGTGAATGTGTGCCTGAGATTGGTTGCCGGGAATCCGAATCTCAAAATCCTGCCGTATCGGCTTGAGAACGGGCCGCATGTCTGGATCGCAGAAGTGCATCTCAATCGAGTGGCGGCCCTCCTCGCCCACCTCAAATCGAAGCTTACATGCGACCGCACACATTGGATGATCACAGGGAAAAGAATGAGCGCCGATCGTATCAAACGATCCCAGAATATTCAGTTTGCCGCCAGCGACAGTGGCAGCATCGCAAAGTGTGAAAATTTCAGCCTGCATCGTAAAAATATTTAAGTCCTTAAGGAAAATAGGAGAAGATCGCTATCCGCCAATCACGGGAATGGACGCGAAAAAGCAACTTCAATCTCGGTTCATTTGCATAATCCGCGTGACTCTGACCGCGGCTCCGTCCCCGGAAGATTGGTTGGGCACATCGCTTGCCCGATCATGAATCCCGCAAGTGGTGGTGCTCGCCCCAGAACCGTAGATGAGACACTCGTCTGCCCGATTCAAAAAAGTTGCCGCAAAAGCACAGCGGCTAGGTTATTGACCCCGAAAGCGTTCGGGGTTGATTGGCAACAATGCAAGACCAGCCTGAGCGCGATTCGCTTCTAAACACTCCGACCATGCCAGCGGTCGGGGCGGCGCTGCCGCCAGGCACAATCCAGGGAACGCTTGCAATCATCATGGGTGGCGGCGCTGGCACGCGTTTGTTCCCATTAACGAAGGATCGTGCCAAACCCGCCGTCCCACTCGGGGGAAAATATCGCATTGTCGATATTCCCATCAGCAATTGCCTGAATTCCGGGCTGCGCTCGATTTATGTGCTCACCCAGTTCAACAGCATGTCGTTACATCGGCATATTCAGGCGAGTTACAAATTTGATAATTTTTCCCGCAGCTTCATCGATATTCTGGCCGCTCAACAGACGCCCGCCGGGTCGCAATGGTATCAAGGAACCGCCGACGCAGTCCGACAAAACATGCGCTATTTCCTGGAGCGCCCATTTAATTATTACCTGATTCTAAGCGGCGACCAGCTTTACCGGATGGATTTTCGCGCACTGTTGCACCAGCACATCCGTTCGGGCGCCGATATCACGCTGGCCACCAAACCAGTCCATCGCGATCAGGTTCCTGAGTTCGGCATCATGCAAAGCGGAATCGATCGACGGATTACGGGTTTCGTCGAGAAGCCAACCGAAGAGGCCGTGCTACGCGAGATGAAGATGGACCGGCAGCTGCTCCGCGCCATCGACTCGAATGAAGACGAGGAGTTATTTCAGGCGTCGATGGGAATCTATGTCTTCAATCGGAGGGTTCTGATCGAATGTTTGGAGAATGATCTGGTCGATTTCGGCAAACATATCATTCCGCAGTCGATTAAAGGCCGACATGTAAGCGCATTTATTTTTAAGGGTTACTGGGAGGATATTGGAACAATCCGGGCTTTCTATGAGGCCAATCTTGATCTGACCGACATCGTTCCCGAGTACAGCTTTTTCGAGCCGGAGTCGCCCATCTACACACATCCGCGGTTCTTGCCCGGCAGCAAAATCAACGGAGCCACGCTTCGGCAAGCGATCATTTCTGATGGATGCATCATTTCCGATGCACACCTGGAACGCTGCGTTGTTGGAATACGCAGCATTATTCAGAGCGGTGCGACGATCCGTAACAGCATAATAATGGGTGCTGATTACTTTGAGCTCGCCCCGGTGAGTCCGTCCGGTGGAGGACACGATCGACACGCCGATTCAGGGCTGCCGGCGATCGGCATCGGACGCAATTGCGTGATCGACCGTGCCATCATCGACAAGAACGCGCGTATTGCCGACGGGGTCGTAATCACGCCGGAGGGCAAGCCTCCTAATTTTGACGGAGAAAATTACTTCATCCGCGATGGCATCGTGGTAGTGCCAAAAAACGCCGTGATTCCTGCCAGCTTTTGGATCTGATCGGATCACTGTAGCCGGCGTCGTTGACACACCGCCTCTGTAGCGTCCGGCCTCTACCCTTCGCTCCCGATGCGCTGAGGACAGCGCCTCATCTTCTGTTGGAGCTCGTCAGCTATCGCCTGTCGGTGAACTCGGTGAGCTGACCCCCGGCCGTCTCCCATTTCTCCTGCTTGTTCCAAGGAATGGCCGAATCACCGTGGTCATCTGGATCAGCAACCAGACGGGGTGGTTCCTGCGTGCTCGCGCACGAGACGATTGTTATCGTTAACGCACATAACAGTGCGGAGGTGATGTTCTTCCGAAGTTTAGGGACTTGTGCCAGCATAAATCACAGTATCTCCAGGTTGGACTTGGACGCCGCGCGCCAAAGTGCCGGTGATCATATCGCCGATAGCGGTCGCGGGTTCAACTGAAGAAATGCGAATTTTACCGATCAGGGTCCCCTCCCGCAAAACAAGCATTTCCGAATTTGGTTCGACTCCCTGGCGAGCACCAAGATTTAACACAACAAAATTGTACGCCTGATTGACTGCAAGGACGGCGCCGCGCACACCTGTTCTGCGGACGCCTGGTTCCCGGCGCTTTCTCTCTTCCTGGGGCGGAGCGGAGCGCTCTTGCGCGCTCTGAATTTTTTCGGCCAGGAAGGCTTTTTCTTTTTCCGCGCTGTCGAGCTGACGTCGGGCGTCGTCTAGTTGCGCCTGGAGTTCGACGGTGGAGGGGCCGACAGCAGGAGTTTCTGGCGGTTTGGCTGCTCTTTCCGCTTCTTCCACTCGCTTTTGCAACGAAGCGATCTCGCCCTGATTTGCATCCAATCGGGTTTGGAGATCGGCCTTTTCTTTCTGCAATTGCGCGAGTTCCCCTTCAGCCTTCGCCGCCTTGTTTTCTGCCTCCGCAATCTTGTCTTCTCCTCCCGTTCCAGTCGTTTCTTTCGCCTTCAGATCTCGTTGCTGAGTTACCCTTCGACCCTCAACCGCGCGGCGTGCTGCCTCGGCATTCGCCACATTTGCGCGGAGCGATTTCACTTTGTGGCCGTTGAGAGCCCCGAAAATAGTGGCCAGCGCCAGAAACAGCACCGAAAGGCCAATCACGTTTTTTTCAGTGACCGCCGAAGTCGCAGAACTTGAGAGGGGCATGGAAGGCCATCTTGTAACAGCACGGAAGACTCAAATGCAAATTCCAATTTCGTGTTTCCTCGAACGATTCAAGCACATTGAAGCTCGAATTCAGATTGCGTTTCCTCGTGTTTCAACCGATAGACGCTCCATGGGCCAACAACACCGGACGCGAGCGAAACGCAGGCGACGAAGGGCCTATCTGGAGCGCAAAAAAATGTCACTTCGTTCGACACGGCGAGAGCAGGCCAAGCCACGGGCACCGAAGGAACCGGTCGTAGCCGAATCAACACAGTAATTGCGCTGACACGAAGTTTGGCCGAGGCACGATGCCAGCGCTTTTGTAGCGATGCCGCACCGCGCACGTTATTTAATCGTAGATGGGCACAGCATCATTTTTGCCTGGCCTGAGTTACGCAAGCTCCACCAACGGCGTTCTTCGCTCGCGCGCGAAGCGTTGATAAGGCAGCTTCAGCATTATCAGGACTGGAGTGGCGTGCCCGTGGTCATCGTTTTTGACGG
>Ga0207701_10007390_pt1 | contig 10926 bp, 7 predicted proteins | sample KBSSwiSSwithPhiX_FD_184294 | JGI IMG/M metagenome (GOLD analysis project Ga0207701, IMG submission 184294) | Switchgrass rhizosphere bulk soil microbial communities from Kellogg Biological Station, Michigan, USA, with PhiX - S5 (SPAdes) (version 2) | ecosystem: Environmental > Terrestrial > Soil...
CCCGCCTGTTCCAGGCCCTGGACGAACCGTTCGCCGCCGAGGTGGGCCGGGTGGTGGCGGCCCTGAAGGGCCCCGGCGACACCACCCCCCTCATCACCGCCGAGAGCGGTTTTCACATTGCGCGCTACGTCTCCGAGCGGCCGCCCGAGAACGTCAGCTTCGAAGAAGCCCGCGACCGCCTGCGCGATCAGATCCTCGAGCGCTGGCGGCGGTCACAGTTCCTGGAGTTCGCCCAGGCCGCGGCCGGACCACATCAGATCGAGGCGTTTCCCGAACGGTTCGCCGGCTCGCCCTAGCCGGTCGTCTAACCGCCCTGCTAGCTGGTCTTGCGGAAGCGCGACGGGTAGGCGTCGCCAAACTGCTTGTCGGGGTGCAGCGACTTGGCGCGGGCGATCAGGTTGTCCTCGGTCTCGACGATCTTGGGATCGGGCAGGCAACACTCCACCGGACAGACGGCCTGACAAGCCTCGTGATCGTGGAAGCCGACGCACTCGGTGCACAGCTTGGGGTCGATCACATAGATGTCTTCACCTTCGCTGATCGCCTCGTTCGGGCACTCGGGCTCGCAGGCTCCGCAGTTGATGCACTCGTCCGTGATGTAAGTGGCCATTGCGCTCAAAGGTACTTAAAACGACGCGACCAATTGGTCAAGCGCTAGTGTCCTCGGTCCGGACGCTAGGTCGCCGCCGTCGAGGAGTCGACCGCCGGCGGCGCCGCCGACTCGGTGGCGACCGTGGCACGGCCGAGTCGCCCACCGCGCAGGTTGACCGCCACCAGCTTCGACACGCCGGGCTCCTCCATGGTGATGCCGCACAGGCGGTCGGCGATCTCCATCGTACGCCGGTTGTGGGTGATCATGATGAACTGCGAGCGGTCGGTCATCTCGCGCACCACGTCGTTGAACCGCCCCACGTTGGCCTCGTCGAGCGGCGCGTCCACCTCATCCAGCAAGCAGAACGGCGAGGGCTTGACCAGGAAGATCGCGAACAGCAGCGACACCGCGGTCAGAGCCTTCTCCCCGCCCGACAGCAGCTCGATGTTCTGCATGACCTTCTTGCCCGGCGGGTTGGCGATGATCTCGACGCCGGTCTCCAGCAGGTCCGCCTCGTCGGTCAGTGACAGGTGCGCGCGCCCGCCGCCGAACAGGCGCGGAAAGACCTCGCAGAACTTGGCGTTGACCGCGTCGAAGGTCTCGCGGAAGCGCTTGCGCGAGGCGCGGTTGATCTTCTCGATGGCCGACTCGAGCTGTCCGATGGCCGACTCGAGATCGCTGCGCTGGGTGGTCAAGAAGTCGAACCGCTTCTGCAGCTCCTCCGACTCCTCGATCGCGGTCAGGTTGATCTCGCCCATGCGCTCGATCAGGCCGCGCAGCTCGGTCATGCGCGCCTCCTCGACCTCACCGACCAGGCGGCGCAGGTGATAGTCGATGACGATGGCCGGCAGGTCGACGTCGCGGTAGCGGGCGCTCACCTGCTCTTCCAGCGAAGATCGACGCAGGGTCGCCTCCTGGCCGCGCAGCTCCAGGCGCCCGATGGCCTGCGCCAGGCGGGTGGCCTCGGCGCGCAGGACCCGCAACTCGGCGTCGCGCGCCGCCAGGCGGGTCTGCCGCTCCTCGGTGGCCGACTGGCGCTCCGCGTGCTCGCGCGCGCGCGCCTCCGCCTCGGCCTGGCACAGCGCCGCCTCGTCACGCAGCCGCGCGGCGTCCACCCGCAAGGTCTCGACCCGCTCCAGCTCCTCGGCGATGGTCTGCTCCAGCCGCTGCGCCCGCTCGCCGTGCTGCTGGCGCTCGACCCCCAGCCGCTGCAGGGTGGCGTGGGCGTTGCGGCGGCGATCCTCGGCCTGCGCCGCCGCCACCTTGCGCGCGGTCAACTCGGCGATCAGCCCGTCGACCTGATCGGCCAGCGCCAGCGAGCTGGCGCGCAGCTCGCCGGTACGCCGCTCGGCCTCGTCGACACGGGCGCGATCGACCTCCAGCGCGGCGCTGGCGTCCTGATGCCGCCGCTCGCTCTCGCCGCGCGCGCGCTCCAGATCCGCCGCCTGCGCGCCCAGCTGACCGCGGCGGGCGCTCAAGCGCCGCAGCTCGTCCGAGGCGCGATCCAGATCCTTTTTCTGGGTGACCAGGTTCATCTCGTCGGCGCGCAGCGACGCGCCCAGCTCGTCCAGCACCCGGGTGGCGTCGACGATCTGCTGCTTGGTGGCGACGTGCCGCGCCAGCGCCGCCTGGTAATCGTGCTCGAGGTGCGCGACCACCTCTTCGAGCTCACGGATCTCCCGCTTCTGCTCCAGCACGCCGACCGACGATTCGCGCGATCCGCCGGTGACCACGCCGTGCGGATCGACCACCTCGCCGTCGAGAGTGACGATGGTCTTGTCGGTGCGGGTCTCGCGCCACAGCGCGATGGCCTTGTGCAGATCCTCGACCACCAGCACGTCGCCCAGCAGATAGGACGCCACCGCGTCGTACTGGCGGTCGTATCCGATGAGCTCCAGGATGGGCCCGCGCACGCCCTCGCCGGTCGGCCAGGCGCGCGACACCACGTCGGACAGGCCCGCGCCGTCGCTGGGCAGCATCGCCACCGGTTGCCCCATCGCCTCGCCCGCGCTGGCGGCCAGGCCGAACAGGGCGCCGGTGCCGGCGCCAGCGTCGAAGATGACCGTGCCCTCGCCGCCCGACGACGCCATCGTCGCTGACGGCGCCGGCGTCACCGTCGAACGCAGTCCGACGGGGATGAAGCTCGATCGCCCCTCGCTGCGCGACTTGAGGAACTCGATGGCCTCGACGCCGACGTCGTGCGACTCGACGATGATGTTGCCCAGCCGCTCCCCCAGCACCGCCTCGACGGCGGTCTCCAGCTCCGGCGGCGGCTGCATGATGTCGGCGACCACGCCCCGGATCCCCGACGGCGCGCCCTGCCCCTCGCGCTCGCGGCGCTGCTGCATGATGGCGCGCACGCCCTTCTGGAAGCTCTCGTAGCGGTCCTGGATCTCGACCAGCGACGCCAGGCGCGAGCGCCGGCGGTGCGCCTCCTCGCGCAGGGTCTCCAGCTCCAGCTCGCTGCGCGCGGCCTCGGCGCGGAACGTCGCCAGGCGCGCCTCCTCGTCGCGGCGGCGCTCGACCTGCTGGTCACGACGCACCTCCAGCGCGGCCAGGCTGGCGCGCAGCTCCTCGTCCTCGGCGGCCAGCGTGGTGACGCGCTCCGCGGCGGCGACGTCCTCGGCGGCGATCGCCGAAAGACGCATGTTCAGGTCTTCGGCGCGCGCGCCGGCCGCCGAGCGTTCGGCCTCGTTGCGCGCGATGCGCGCCTGACCGCCGGCCACCTCGCCCAGGCACCCGTCCAGCTCGCGCCGCGCCTCGGCCAGCGCCGCGCGTAGCTCCTCGTGCTCCTGTTGCTTGGCCTCGAACTCGGCGCGGCTCGAGGTGGCCTCGCCGTCCAGCGTTGCCAGCTGGCCTTCCAGGTCGTCGATGGCCGCGGTGTGGGCGGCGATGCGGGCGCCCAGCTCGTCGATCTCCTGGCGCGAAGCGGCCGCGCGCGCGGTCAGCTTGCCGGCCTCGTCTTCGTGGTGCTGGGCGCGCTGCGAGCCGAGCTGCGCGCGGTTCGACAGCGCGAACAGGTCGTCCTTGGCGGAGTTGAGCTCGGTCATCTCCTCGGTGACCGCCAGCCGCTCGCTCTCGATCGCCACCTCCTCGACCGCCAGCGAGCCCGCGACCACCTCGTGGCGGGCGGCCAGCTCGGCGTGCTCCGCGGTCAGGGATTTCTCCTCGGCCAGGAAGCCCAGGTAGCGCTGCGACGAAGACCACAAGTCGATGTCGCGCAGCTCGCCCTTGTAACGCTTGTAGCGCTCGGCCTTCTGCGCCTGCAGCCGCAGCGAGCGCAGCCGGGTCTCGATCTCGCCGATGATGTCCGAGACCCGCAGCAGGTGCTGGCGGGTCGACTCCATCCGTCGCTCGGCCGCCTTCTTCTTGGCCTTGTACTTGGTGATGCCGGCCGCCTCGTCGAACAGGCCGCGGCGATCGTCGGGCCGCGATGACACGATGAAGCCGATGCGGCCCTGTTCGATGATGGCGTAGGCCTTCGAGCCGACGCCGGTGCCCAGGAAGAACTCCACCACGTCGCGCAGGCGGGAGGGGACGCCGTTGAGCAGGTACTCGCTGTCGCCGGCCCGGTACAGGCGCCGGGTCACCACCACTTCCTCCGGTCCGACCGAGCCCCAGGGCACGCCACCGGGCGCAACGTCCTGGCCCAGCGCGCGCGCGTCGAAGGTCAGCGAGACCTCGGCCATCCCGGTGGGCCCTCGCGACTCCGAGCCGGCGAAGATCACGTCATCCATCGCGCGACCGCGCAGATGCTTGGCGGACTGCTCGCCCATGACCCAGCGGATGGCATCCACGATGTTGGACTTGCCGCAGCCGTTGGGGCCGACGATGGCGGTGATCGGATCGGGAAAGCTGATGGACGTGCGGTCGACGAACGACTTGAACCCGCAGATATCAATGCGCTTTATCTTCAAACCGTCCTCCGCGAACGAACTGTTCGAGACTCAACCCGGGCAAACTGCGTTTACCCTGACGTGGTGATGTGACGATACGTCAGCTGTATCGTCACAGTCCCATTCTGATAGCACCTTCATCCCTGCCCTGTAAAGCGCCCTGCCTCAGATCGGACTCACTGGCAATTTTTTTGTCACAACATCGACGCTCGCCGGCAAGTCGCCCCTTGTCGCGCGGATGTTAGTGCTAATGTCCCGCCGTCGATGGACCCGAGTTTCCCCCTCAACCCGAACGAAATCATCGAGCTGCTGGTCGGCGTCGGTGGCGTCACCCTGACCGGGGTGGTCGGCTTCCTGGCGGTCCGCCGCGCCAGGCGCCGGCGCCAGCAACAGATAGAAGATTCGGGTGAAGCGCCGCGGCCGGCAGTAGAGGATCTAGAGGAGGCAGAGGCCGCGCCGGCGCTGGAACCCGGCGAGGAGCCGACTCGCCAGCCCGCGCGCGATCCGGTCCCCGCGGCGGTGCGTCCCCGCCCGATGCCGGTCCCGGACAGCCCGGGGACCGGTGGTCAAGCGGCCACCGCCTCGGCCGCGCGACCGCAGCCCCGCCCCGGCCCGGCGCCCGCGCCATCACCGATGCCCGACCGCCCGGCTCCCGAGCCGCGCGCGCCAGCCCAGGTCATCCCCTTTCCGACCCCGGCCGCGCCGGTCGAGAAGCCGCGCGCGCCAGCTCCCGCGGCGCGCCCGGAGAAGAGGAAGGACGTCGCCGCATTGGCGCCCGGGCTGGCGCGCACCCGCTCGGGCTGGATCTCCCGCCTCGGTGAGGTCTTCGCCGGTCGCAAAGAGCTCGATCCCAGCGTGGTCGATGAGATCGAGAAGGTGCTGCTGACCGCCGACATCGGCGTGCGCACCAGTCAGAAGTTGCTGGAGGAGATCCGGAGCTCGCTGAATCGCAAGGATCTGCGCGATCCGTCCGCGGTCTGGGCGTTCCTGCGCGAGCGGAGCGCCCAGATCCTGACCCTGGACGCCGCGCCGCTGACCTTCGATTCGGCGAAGCCGTTCGTTCTGCTGGTCATCGGCGTCAACGGCAGCGGCAAGACCACCACCATAGGAAAGCTGGCCGCCCAGCTGGTCGGCGACGGCAAGAAGGTCCTGCTGGCGGCCGGCGACACCTTCCGGGCGGCGGCGACCGAGCAGCTGGAGATCTGGGCCAACCGGGTCGGCGCGACCCTGGTGCGCGGCAAGGAGGGCGCCGATCCCTCGTCGGTGATCTTCGAGGGGGTCAAGCGCGCGACCGCGGAGGGCTTCGACGTGGTCATCGCCGACACCGCTGGTCGCCTGCACACCAAGATCGATCTCATGGAGGAGCTACAGAAGGTCCGGCGCGTCCTGGGCAAAGCTGGACCGGGCGCACCGCACGAGACCTGGCTGGTGATCGATTCCACCTCGGGCCAGAACGCGATCGCGCAGGCGCAGATCTTCACGCAGGCGATGGCGGTGTCGGGGATTGTCCTGACCAAGCTGGACGGTACCGCCAAGGGCGGCGTGATCCTGGGCATAGCCGATCAGCTGCAGATTCCGGTCCGCTACATCGGCATCGGAGAGCGCGTCGAAGACCTCCGGGAATTCGATCCGAGCGCCTTCGTCGAAGCGCTGTACGACGGCGGCGCTGCTTAACCCGCGGAAGTTGTTCCGGGTTCCCGCTGCCGCGCCGCAGATCGCCGCGCCATTGAGTGTTGGCTCGGTTTCGAGATTTTAATTGCTTGCGAAAAAATCATCATGCTATAGTGCGCCCACTCCGGTCAGGCGTCATAAACCATTGAAAACTATTGGTTTTTTCGGTTTTTTTCGCATTGGACATCAACCTCTCAGGACCAGCGAGGGATCATGAAGCGAACGGCCGTCGCCCTATTCGTGTGGTGTGCCATCAGCGGTTGGGCAGCTGCGGGGCATGCCAAGAGGGGCGGGGCCAAGGCGGCTCCTCCACCTCCTGCGGCTGAGCCGGCACCAGCGGAAGCAGAGGAGAAGGCGGCACCCGCTGCCGCCGACAAGGCGGGCGGCGAGGCGCCGGCCGCCGAGGAAAAGGAGTCGGCGGCCAGTGAAGCCCTGGAGCCTGATGAAGCCAAGAACGCCAAGGTAGAAGAGGGCGAAGGCCAGGCCAAGCCGGTCAAGCTCAGCACCGCCTCCTGGCAGGACATCGTGGTGGTTCCCCGCAAGGCCTTCCTCAAGGGCGGCCGTCTCGAGCTGGCGCCGTTCACCGGCCTCTCGATCAACGACAACCTGATCCGCCACTACGCCTTCGGCGCCGACATCAACTTCTTCCTGTCCGATGTGTTCTGGATCGGCGTGCAGGGCGAGTACTTCGTCAAGGCGTTCACCGAGCGCGACGAGCTGATCGGCCTGCAGTACAACCGCATCCCGACGCTGAACCGTTACCTGTACGGCGCGGCTTTCAACCTGGGCTACGTGCCGGTGTACGGCAAGTTCGCGCTGTTCAACAAGTGGATCATGCCCTGGGAGATCTACGCCTCCGCCGGCTTCGGCTGGATGCGGTCGCAGGTCATCCCCCGCAACCCCGGCGACCTGGGCTGGAACAACGACCTCCTGGCGGCCAACGTGGCGCTTGGTACCCGCTTCTTCCTGTTCGACTGGATGACCGTGAACTTCGCGGTGCGCGACTACATCATCCCGGACAAGTTCGAGCCGACCAACCGGGATCCGGCAACGCCTCTGGAAATGGTGAAGGCCAACGCGGACTCCAAGTTCGTGAACAACATCATGTTTTATGGCGGCGTCGGCATGTACCTGCCCGCCAAGTTCCAGTACAAGTCGCCCCGCTAGCGCCGCCGCCCCGCGCCCCTCACCTCCGCCAGCTTTCTTTTCGCCCGCTCTTTTGGAAAAGGACACGGCCATGCAGAAACGTCTCGCCCTCCTGGTCGCGCTCTCGATCTCGGCCCTGCCGCTGGTCGCGCAAGCGCAGCGCAAGAGCCCGCTCGCCGACGCCCCCGCCATCCGCAAGCGCCTGGAGCTGCGCTCGAGCCGCCTCGAGATCGGCGCCGGCGCCGGGACGACGGTGAACCAGGACTTCTATCACAGCGTGATCGGCAACGTGAAGCTGGGCTTCCACGTCACCGACTGGTTCTCGATCTCGGGTGTGGCCGGATTCGCGCTGGCCAACATCGACACCGGGTTCAAGAGCAACGTCGTCTCCAGCCTGAACGCCGACTCGATCCCGAACAACCGGGCACCGACGCAGTCCGAGGCGATCAGCACGATGAACCAGATCAAGTACATGCTGGCCGCCCAGCTCGAGTTCACGCCGTTCACCGGCAAGTACTCGATGTTCGGCAAGCTGTTCGCCCACTATGACTTCTACGCCTTCGTCGGCCCCGGCGTGCTGAACTACGCGGCGACCACCTCCGGCACGCCCTCGTGCGGGGATTCGGGGAGCGCCAGCCCCTGCGCGGTGACCGGGCTCAAGGTCGGCGCCAACTTCGGCGTGGGTGTGCACAGCTTCATCAACCAGTTCGTGGCCTTGAACTTCGAGCTGCGTGACGTCTTCGCGCCCAACAACGCCGCGGGACGCGACGTGAACGGTGACATGCGCGTCGACAACAACGACCTCGGCTGGGGCTCGACCTACATCGCATCGCTGAACGTCGCTCTCTACCTGCCCTCGACCGCCGACATCTCCAACTGATTCCCAGGAGCACGGTACGGAATGTCGCCGAAGCGCAAGGTGACCCTTTACTTCAACTCTGGAATGCTCGCCGAGACGCAACGAGAGGCCATCCGGCAGGATCGTTCGGTATCGTGGATCATTCAGGCCGCCTGGAAGCACGCGCGCGATGAAGTGCGCCGCTTGCCAGGCATCGGCGTCCTGCCCGCGCCGGTAGCGGCACCGGTCGAGGCCTCCGTCGAACCGGTGCGACCGGCGGCGGTGGCCAGCGCCAACGGCGCGCCCAGACGGCCGGTCCGCGAGTAGCCCGCCGCCTCCTCCCACCGCCTAGGGGCAGTGGGGCGCGGGATCGCCTTCGCTGAGCACGCGGCAGGCAGACTCGCTGTCCTCGCCCGCGGGCGTGGTGTAGTAGAGGAAGACGTGGTCACCCATGGCGCCTTCCAGCGGCGGCGCGGTGTAGCTGCCGTCGGCGCTGGCGTTGACGATCACCCCGGCCCCGAAGGCATCGTTGAAGATGTAGAACTTGGCCCCGGCGGCGCGCGCGTCGGGCTTGCCCTGGGTGATCCAGACCGTCCGGGTGGTACCGCCGCCGTCGGTCAGGGTTTGCCGGATGAACACGTTTTCAGGGGGCGGGACCGGAATGAACGGCGCGTTGCACGCCAGCCATAGCCACCCTGCCCCGATCGCAGCCACCACCACCGTGACCGGCGGCATCAGCCGCCGCCACAGACCTGAAAACCTGGCCTGGAGCGCGCTTCCCATGGATCCCTTCGCGGTCAAGAAAAGCAATCTTCGCGCCGATCGGATCGGCCGCAATCTTCAATAGTTAGCGATCGCGCCGACAACCCAGTTGGCGGGCGCATCAACCAGGTTGGTGGGCCGCGCTCAGGCAAATTTATACCGCCGCAGCTTCTTCTGCAGCCCGAAGCGCGACAGCCCCAGCGCCTCGGCGGCCTTGGTCTGGTTGTTGCCGCAGCGGACCAGCGCCTCGCGAATCAGCGAACGCTCCATGCGCTCGACCCGCGGGCGCATGAGCAGGCTGTCCGGATCCTCGGCGCCGCCGCTGGCGCCCTCGCCGCGCGCCGCCACCTGCGGCGACAGATCGGCCACGGTGATCCGGTCGCCGCACAGCGCGACCGCGCGCATGATCTCGTTCTCCAGCTCGCGCACGTTGCCGGGCCAGCGGTAGTCGATGAGACGGGCCATCACCTCGGGGTCGATGGGCTTGGCGACCGCGCCCTTGCCCTGGCCCGCGTGCTTGGTCGCCAGGTGGGCCACGATGAGCGGGATGTCCTCGCGCCGCTCGCGCAGCGGCGGCAGGAAGACGCGGGCGACGTTGAGGCGGAAGTACAGGTCCTGCCGGAACTTTCCCTCGTCGACCATGCGCGCCAGATCGCGGTTGGTCGCCGCGACGATGCGCACGTCGACCTTGCGCGACCGCTCGCTGCCGACGCGCCGGAACTCGCCCGCTTGCAGCACGCGCAGCAGCTTGCCCTGCATGCCGGGCGACATCTCGGCGACCTCGTCCAGGAACAGCGTTCCGCCGTCGGCGACCTCGAACAGGCCGCGGGTGTCGTGCTCGGCGCCGGTGAAGGCGCCGCGCACGTATCCGAACAGGGTCGACTCCAGCAGGGTCTCGGGGATGGCGGCGCAGTTCTCCGACACGAAGGCGCGATCCCGGCGCGGCCCGTTGAAATGCAGCGCGCGCGCCACCAGCTCTTTGCCGGTGCCGCTCTCGCCCTGGATCACCACCGGCAGGGCGGTGTCGGTGACCCGATCCAGCAGGCGGAAGAGCTCCAGCATGCGCGGGGTGCGCCCGACGATGTTGCGGTAGTCGTAGCGGACCGCCAGCGCCTCGCGGTTCTCGCGCAGCTCTTGCTTGATCCCGGTCAGCTCCTCGCGCCGCGCCGACAGCTCGACCTGCATGCGGCGGTTGAGCGCGTCGACCTGGCGCTCCCGGCGCCGCAGCTCGCCCAGCAGGCGCGCGTTCTCGATGGCGATCGCCGCCTGCTCGGCGAAGTCCAGCACCAGGCTGACCGCGTCGTTGCCGAACGCCCCCTTGCGCAAGCGGTGATCGACGTAGATCGTTCCCACCGGCCGGCCCTTGACGTGCAGCGGGACCGCCAGGATCGACCTCAGGTGCAGGTCGGTGACCGACATGGCCTCCTTGAACCGCGCGTCGCCGGCGGCGTCGATGGTCACGATGGGCTCACCGCCGGTCGCGGCCTGGCGAGCGATGGAGCGCGACAGCTCGAACTCGGCCGCTTCCAGGGTGCGCTGGTCGATGTTGCGCGCGACCTTGACGACCAGCTGGCCACCGTCGTCCTCCAGCAGCAGGAAGCCGCGCTCGGCGTCGGTCAGCTCGATGACGGTGTCCACGATCATCTCCAGCAGGCGCGGCAGGCGCAGCTCGCTGTTGAGCCGCTTGTTGATGCGCAGCAACCGGCGCAGGCGGCCCTCGGTGTGCGCCGCGCGCGCCGCCAGCGCCGATTCGACCACGGCGGGCGCCTCCCCCACCCTGCCGGCCAGCCAGCGCGAATCTGGGTCGGCCTCCAGCCCCGAACGCATCCCTTCCGGCGTCGCCATGCGAACCTCCTCGAAGATGCGGGTCGCGAAGGTCCGGGCTTCCGCCGCCGGACCATCCGCGCCCGCGCGATTCCACAGACGGAACGAAACCACGGCCGCGCGCCAGGCCGCCGGCAACCGCCCGCGCGCCGCCGAGCGGTCGGCGCTGCTGCGCAGCATCGCCGCCAGCTTGGCGG
>Ga0207701_10007394_pt1 | contig 10924 bp, 13 predicted proteins | sample KBSSwiSSwithPhiX_FD_184294 | JGI IMG/M metagenome (GOLD analysis project Ga0207701, IMG submission 184294) | Switchgrass rhizosphere bulk soil microbial communities from Kellogg Biological Station, Michigan, USA, with PhiX - S5 (SPAdes) (version 2) | ecosystem: Environmental > Terrestrial >...
CCTCTGGGGCTAACCGCTGGACACATCCGACTTCGAGAACGATTTTGGGTGCCGACATCTACCGCCGGCCTCTCCATGGGCGGCATGCATACCTGAACCTCTCCATCCCCAACCTGAAACAGTTCGCCTCTGTTAGTGTTTTCAGCTCCGGCTGGTTCGGGGACGGTTAGAGGCATCCGAGAAGAAATTTGCAGCAGCTCTGTGCGACGCCAACGCCAAGAAACACTTGAAGTTGGAATGGTTTTCCACCGGTAGTCAGGACTTTTACCTAGGTGCAACCAAAAACACCATAGTCCTGCTGGAAGGCCATGGTTGCAAAGTGGAATACCACGAAAGCGGTGCAGGCTATACTTGGGAGAACTGACGGGACGATCTGCATCAGTTTCCCCGGCTTTTCAATCACTGAGAACGGAGAACTGGAATACCGGCCTCGCCTAAGGCATCCTCTGTATCGACGGTGATGTGTCCCAAAACTGGCGTTTTGCATCATATGTGCGCTACTGTTTATGCAGATGCAGGATACTCCGTCCAAGTCCTGGCTCCGCCGCAAAGTGGAGAACACCCTAAGGCGATCGTTTACTCGGGCATATCGAACCGTTCAGGTTGATCCGTCAAGGTTTCTCTTACAACTACGGGCCGCCTACGGTCTGCCAATCGGAAGCTACCACGGCGTTTTCTCCGTAGACATAGCCCGTCTGGACGATGTAGCAAACCGGATCATACGCAGTGGCATGAAAGTAGCGGCCACAGAAGGCGCGGGTTTTGGCCTGGGTGGTCTGGTCACCGTAATCCCTGATCTCGGTATTCTTTCCGCGATCACCCTACGTACGATTCAAAAACTGAGTTTGCTTTACGGTTTCGAGTTCAATACCGACGACGAAACTGCGGAACTTTGGATCGCCGCGGCCAGCGCGGCTGGAGTCGACATTAGTAGAGAACTGATCGAAAAAGAGGTAGTAAACAAATTTGTGCCCAGAGTGATCCAGCGCATAGCCGCCCGTGCCAGTACGGAAGTGGTTGAGAAGTGGGCGGGACGCATGATTCCTATCGCGAGTTCGGCCATCGGCGCTGGGCTGAACTATTACTTTGTCCGCGCCTGGGGCCGGCGCGCGCAGGATCACTTCCGACAAAGGCATTTGGACGTCCGTCGCAAAGCCACGCAAGCGTTGCCTGCAACTGAACCCGCACAATTACAGGGTTAGTCACTCAGTGTTTGAATAGTTCTATCGACTATGCTCGAATTCCAATGTACAGCTGTCCTTTTCGATCTCGACGGAGTTTTGGTGGATTCAACAAAGTCTGTGGTTGTGGTGTGGACGGCGTGGTCGGAGAAACACGGAATCCCGCCTGCCAAAACATTGGAGATCATTCATGGCCGCCGGACCATTGAAGGAGTACGGATGCTCACTCCGCATCTTGACGCAGAATCTGAAGCCCAAAAACTGGAATCTGCGATTACAAACAAAAAGGGCGGGACGATAGCGATACCCGGCGCTGCCAGGTTAGTGGCATCACTTCCGGCAGATCGATGGTGCGTAGTGACGTCCGGTTTGAAGGAGTTTGCCAAAATCAGGCTAAACGATGCGAACCTGCGGATACCCGAAATTCTGGTTTCTGCCGACGACGTGAACCAGGGAAAGCCTCATCCTGAGCCTTACCTAAAAGGCGCTCAGTTGTTGAACGTGGATGCATCTGAATGCATTGTCATTGAAGACGCACCCAATGGGATTCGCGCCGGACGGGCGGCAGGCATGAGGGTGATCGGCGTAGCCACGACATATCCAATAGAGGAATTAAAAGAAGCGAATGCAGTAGTGAAGACGATGGAAGGTATCACAGCCACCAGTAAACAAGGCTTAATCACAATTCGCGTGGAGTAAACAAAGTAGAGTAAACAAAAACGTCGGTAGACGGCCTTTGCCCCGTCTCCATACATTACATTTCGCCCGCTACCGCAGCCACTCTTCCAACTCGATCCCACGATCAGTCTTCTCGTCCCGATACTTCACAATTACAGGCGTATATAAAGACATTCCTTACAATTCCGAATTCAGTGGTGTACATTTTATTTTACCCTGGGATCTGTTGTTAGCCAATACACCATGGATGCAGGAGGCTGCAGAACAATGGGGCAACACTTCTTTCCTGATATATGTCCAGATCGCCGACGATAAAAATTTTGCATCGGTGTCTAATGTGATTAAAAATGCAATTCATGATCATGTATCTGAAGAAGACAGAAAATTTAATGTGCAACCGTTTCTCAACCCGATGAGCAGGTGGCATCTGTATTCAGAATGGAGAGATGGAGTGAACACTGGTGGCCGAATACAGTTTGTTTGGTTATTTACCATAATTGGCATATTCGTGCTTTTGCTTGCCTGTATTAATTTTATGAACCTTAGTACGGCACGAAGTGAAAAAAGAGCGCGTGAAGTGGGTGTACGAAAAGCTATAGGTTCAGGGCGTGGTCAGCTGATCCGGCAGTTCCTGACAGAATCATTTGTAGTGGTTGTTATTGCGTGGGTGCTGGCGTTGATACTTGTAACCTTATCGTTGCCGGCTTTCAACGACCTTTCAGATAAGCGAATGAACTTACCCTGGAATAATTTATACTTCTGGTGGGCAAGCGCGATATTCATATTTTTTACATCGTTGGTATCAGGAAGCTATCCTGCGTTTTATCTTTCTTCATTTCATCCTGTCAAAGTGTTGAAGGGAACTTTCCGTGCCGGAAGATGGTCGGCTGTGCCAAGAAAAGTGCTTGTAGTAGTACAGTTCACCGTATCGGTTGCATTGATCATCGGAACGATCATCGTGTATCGCCAGGTATTGCACGCGAAAAACCGTCCTGTAGGTTACGAAAGAAATGGATTAATAGCAATTCCTGTACGGTCTGAAGATGTGATGAAGAATTTTGAGACTTTGTCAGTGCAACTAAAACAACAGGGAATTGTGTCGGAGATATCTTCATCGTCAAGTCCGCTTACAGCGGTATGGTCGAATTATGGTGATGTAAAATGGAGAGGAAAAGATCCTAACCAGATTCAAAGCTTTGGCGTGATCTGGGTTTCGCATGATTATGGAAAATCGGTAGGATGGAAATTTAAAGAAGGAAGAGATTTTTCAAAAGCGTACAAACTGGATTCAGTGAGTCAGCATAGCCCCAAAGAGCCCGTATATAGTATGGTTGTTAATGAGGCCGCGGTAAAATATATGAATTTCGATAAACCATTGGGAGAGATCGTTGAAATAGGCGGTTATAAAATAAAGATCATCGGCGTGATAAAGGATATGCTGATGGAATCTCCGTTTGATCCTGTGAGACAAACGATTTATATGGTGGATTGCAATAACGCGGATGCGGTAATACATGCGAGATTGGATCCAACGATCAGTGTATCAGATGGCCTTGCTAAGATGGAGAAGATATTTAAACAGCTTGTACCGGCTATTCCATTTGAGTATAAATTTGCTGATGCTGAATATGCGTGGAAATTTGCAGCGGAGGAACGCATTGGAAAATTAGCAGGAGTGTTTGCAACACTGGCAATATTTATTTCATGTCTTGGATTATTTGGCCTTGCATCATTCGTTGCGGAAAAAAGAACAAAAGAAATAGGTATCCGAAAGATACTGGGTGCAACAGTGTATAATCTCTGGAGAATGCTTTCCATTGACTTTGTAGTGCTGATCATCATCTCATGTGGCATTGCTGTACCGGTAGCATATTATTTACTGGATAAATGGTTACAGCAATATGAATACCGCACAACCATCAGCTGGTGGATCTTTGCCGTTGCGATTTCAGGAGCGCTGGTATTGACGCTGATCACTGTAAGCTTCCAGGCGATCAGGGCTGCTGTGTCGAACCCTGTTAAAAGTTTAAGAACAGAATAAGAAGATGGGGTTTTATTGCAGATTATCGTGTAGTTCAGCAGCAATCAATGGCAGCAGTTCCTGTACATCCTTAATCATTGGAGTATTATTTTCAGTACGCGCACGCCATTGACGTTCTTCGTCCGGTTCAAAAATTACATTCATGCCGAGGATAGTAATGGTTATCCGATAGGAGTAACCATATTGTGAAAATACTGCGGGGAAGCATTTTGTTTGTCCGTTGTGCTCAACGCAGATTTGAATTGGTTCATCCATCCTATAATTTAATCTTTTTTAGAAATAAATTTTGCTATTTAAAAACCCGATACTAATTTAGTGTATTAGCTAACTAATACACTAATGATCACAATTAATCATCTCAGCTTCCGCTATTCCAGGAAAAGGGAATTGTATAAAGATCTCAGCCTGTCGTTGCGCACAGGTTCCATTTATGGATTGCTTGGTAAGAATGGTGCAGGAAAGTCCACGCTACTGAAAATAATGTGTGGTTTATTATTCCCTTCTTCAGGCGCTGTAACGGTCAATGGCCACTCGCCCAAAAAAAGGCAGCCATCGTTCCTGCAGACTATTTACCTGATACCTGAAGAAGTATACGTTCCGGCGATCACCGTAAAAAAATATATCTCTCTTTTCAGTGTATTCTACCCCCTTTTCAGTGAAAAAGATTTTTATGAATACCTGGAACTCCTGGAAGTGAATGAAACAGGCAAACTCAATACATTGTCGTTCGGTCAGCAAAAGAAATTTGTGATCGCATTCGCGCTGGCGTGTCATACCCGGGTACTGATACTTGATGAGCCTACTAATGGCCTGGATATCCCTTCCAAAGTGAGATTTCGTAAACTGATCGCTTCTGTGATGAATGAAGAGAGACTGATCGTGATCTCCACACACCAGATCAGGGATCTTGAAAACCTGATCGATCACATTGTTATAGTTGATGAAGGAAAATTATTAATGAGTGCTTCACTCGATAAGATTGCCGACGAACTGATATTTAAAACAGTGGAATCAATGCCTGAAGAAGAGATATATTATGCTGAAGAATCTTTCCTGGGAACATCCGTTGTTACAAAAAACTCCTGCAAGGAACATACAAAAGTAAATCTCGAACACTTGTTCAATGCAGTTACGGTGCATCCGGAAATCACTGAGCTTTTTTCAACTTCATATTCTGCCACTCATGAATAATACATTCAATTTTAAACGCTTTTCCTGGATTTTTCGTAAGACCATTTTGGAACGGCCCGTACAGTTGTTTGGTATCTTCATCCTCGATTTTATCGTGGTTCTTTTGCTCTATACCTTCCTCCGTGAGATACTCGGGTGGGGGCCTACGCAGAATATGACCTTTTTCTGGGGACTTACATTCGGGGGTTGTTATTTATCCGCTGCACTATTTAATTATTTTTCTTCAAACGCTAACGGATCTTCCTATCTCACCCTTCCCTGTTCCGCATTGGAGAAGTGGTTATGTGCAATCATCATTGTGGGCGTTATTTATACCGCTGCTTTTGTTCTTTTTTATAAAGCAATGGACACTGCATTTGTCAGTTATTACCACCAGCAGCTTAATCCTAAGGAAGTGAATTATCTCGGCAAGATGGAAGCGGTCCAACTTTTAGACCTGGGAGGACATGTAGCCAGAGCATCCTTTATGATTTACGGACTTCTTGCAGCTTGCATGCTGGTTGGATCTCTGTACTTTAATAAATTAAGTTTTGTAAAAACAGGTCTGATCATTTGTGGAGTTTGCTCTGTGTTCTTTGTATTTAATCTAGGAGTGGCAAATCTCTTCTTTAATAATGTAAGCGATGCTTTTCCATTTTTTCGTGTTAGCATGAATATACCTTCTGCGGAAATTATTCATGAATCCAGTGTAATGATCAGGCCGATAAGTGATGAGGCGAGTGTTTTACTACCGGAACCTTACCATGGCATAATTGAAGCCACTGTACAGTATGTGCTCGCAGCCGTATTATGTGTAACAGCATATATCCGTTTAAGGGAAAAGGAATTTTAAACCATGAATTTCAGAGACCAACAAGCCATATACCTGCAGATTGCCGATTATGTTTGCGAGAACATTTTGCTGAAAAAGTGGCCGGCTGACGAAAAACTGATCAGCATCCGCGACCTGGCCGTTGAGATACAGGTGAATCCCAATACTGTTCAGCGCGCCTATGATTTTTTACAGCAGAAAGACATTATTTCCAATAGAAGAGGTGTGGGTTATTTCATTGAGAGTGATGCTGAAAAAAAGATAAAGACGTATCGCAAAGAAATATTTTTAGATAATGAATTGCCGCAGCTGTTTAAAAATATGTTCCTGCTTGGATTGTCTTTTAAAGATTTAGAGAGCAAGTATAAAAAATATATCGATAAAAATTTCAAATCTGCAATAAATGAAATGGAGTAACGTCATTCTCTCGGGTTACCTGGTAACAGGATTAGCTGGCATATTCGGATCCAATGCAATAATGAAAAAAGAATATGACAGGATCGATAAATCAGACAAGTTCTGGAACTATACAAAATTTACCGACAAACCTTTTAAGCATATCAGGATAACGGGTGGCAATGTGAGTAACATTGTTTATGAACAATCACCACATAGTGCAGTTAAGGTGATGCAGGCGTGGCACGGTTCAACCGATGGTACGGTGAAAGCAGTTGTTTCTAATGATACGCTTACGATTTACTTCGCGAATGGGTATAAAGATTTATATGAAAAGTACTGGCTCAGGGATGCGGTAACAGTAAGGATTTCGGGCCCTGTAGTGGAATCGGTTATGGGCTTTGATACAAAGTTGGTTTTGAATAAATTTGACCAACCTTCACTGAAAGTGGATCTGAAGGGAAATTCGAGATTGGTGGTAAATAGTTACCGAACTCATTTCGACAGACTTGATGTGAACCAGGGGGACTCGTCTCTAACTACTATTGCCATGTCGAACGAAACATTTACAAACGATATCATCAGGATAAAAGAAGTTAATGCTATTGGCCGTAGTGTAAGCCTTCTGAATCTGCGCTCTGTTAGTGTAGAGCATTTAAATCTGGATATGGCCGACTCTGCTTCTGTAGCCCTTTCAGGCTATACACTGGATAAATGGAGCGGGAAGAAATAATTTAGTTCACATTTAGATGTAAATTGAAAGTTTAAGTTTTAAAAGCTTAAACTTTCTTAATGAAAATAGTTGTTACGGATGGCTATGCACTCAATCCGGGAGACCTGAGTTGGGATCCTGTTATGCAATTCGGAGAGCTGACCATCTATGAAAGAACTCCAACCGATCTTGTTGATGAAAGGTGCAAAGAAGCAGACATTGTTCTCAGCAATAAAACACCAATAACCAGGGTAATAATAGAGAGATTAACCCATCTGAAACTCATCAGCGTTCTTGCCACAGGGTACAATGTAATTGATATAGAAGCTGCCAGGTCCAAAGGTGTATTTGTATGCAACGTGCCTGCATACGGAACTGCTTCTGTTGCACAGCACGCGTTTGCATTGATACTGCTGCTCACCAATCATGCAGCACTGCATGCGGACTCAGTTAAGAAAGGAGAATGGCAAAGATCTCCTGATTGGGGGTATGCTAAAAAACCATTGACTGAACTGGCGGGTAAAACCCTGGGAATAGTTGGAATGGGAAATATAGGCCAGCAGACTGCCCGCATTGCGAATGCCTTCGGCATGAAAGTGATTTACTACAGCCGCCACGATAAACAAACGAGCTTAGGTGAATACAAAAATATTAATGCTGTATTCAGTAATAGTGATTTTATTTCACTTCATTGTCCATTAACGCCTGATAACAAAGAATTCGTGAACAAAACCATGATTCAACGAATGAAACCTACGGCTTATCTCATCAATACTGCCAGGGGCCAACTCATCAATGAAAATGATCTTGCCGGGGCATTAAATAACAACATCATTGCCGGCGCAGCACTCGATGTGTTGTCCCAGGAACCACCGGTTGATGAAAATCCATTGCTGAAAGCAAAAAATTGTGTGATCACACCTCATAATGCATGGATGACAAAAGAAGCAAGGCAACGCATCATTGATGTCACAGCCGGCAACATTAAATCTTTTCTAATGGGAGAATTGAAGAATGTGGTAAATAAATAATAATTAAATTAACAGCACAAACTTCACCCGAATTCCAATTTTACATGAATACATTCATTAAATCCAACAGGAGAGCATTCCTTCAAAAAACTGGTGCAGCCATCCTCACCAGTTCGGTAATATTGAATTCAACCCGTGCTGACACGAGGAAGAACAATACGCTTAAAGTGGGACTGATCGGATGCGGCGGACGCGGCAATGGCGCTGCCATGCAGGCACTGATGGGAGATCCGGATACGATCATCACGGCGATGGGTGATATATTCCCCGACCAGATAGAAAAGGCCATTAAAGAATTGTCTGCTGAATATCCGGAAAGGGTACAGGTGGGAAAAGAAAAACAGTTTATTGGATTTAATGCATACAAGCAAGTAATAGCATCCGATGTGGATGTTGTGTTGCTGGCGACTCCTCCAGTATTCCGCCCTGAACATTTTTATGAATCAGTAACAGCCGGCAAACATACTTTTTGCGAAAAACCTATGGCTATTGATGCTCCGGGTGTCCGCAAAATTATGGAAGGAGCTAAAAAAGCAAAGGAAAAAAATGTTGCTGTATGTTCCGGGTTTACTTTTCGTTACGATTATGCAAAACGGGCATTCTACGACAGGATTTCGAAAGGACAGATTGGAGATATTATTTCTATTTCAACCACAAGAAATGGCGGACAACTATGGAGCAAGCCAAAAGAGGCGGGTTGGACAGACATGGAATACAGGCTGAAAAACTGGTTGTATTACAGCTGGCTTTCGGGTGATTTCATTTGTGAAATGATGGTGCACAGCCTCGACCTGATGGCATGGGCGATGGGAGATAAGTTACCTGTCAAAGTAACTGGAACCGGAGGACGGCAGGTGAGAACAGAGGAAATTTTCGGAAACGTTTATGATCATTTTGCTGTAGAATTCGAATATGCTAACGGCGTAAGAGGATTTCATTTCAGCAGGCAACAGGAAGGCTGTTCCAATACTAATCATGTGAACATCGCCGGAACTTTAGGCAAAGGATATATTGAAAATGGTCCCGGAATTCACGAGATCAGCGGAAAAAATAACTGGAAGTATTCCGGTGAAAAAAATAACATGTATGAAACGCAGCACCAGGAATTGTTTGCATCCATCAGGAAAGGAAAACCGGTGAATGACGGGATAAAAATGGCAAACAGTTCCATGCTGGGTGTAATGGCAAGAATGGCAGCTTATACCGGGCAAACCATTACGTGGGAGGAAGCATTAAAATCAAATGAAACACTCGGACCGCGAATGGATGAATACAGCAGGGATCTTATATGGACCCATAACGAAATTGCTAAACCCGGGATCACTAAATTCTCCTGACTTTAATTTCCAGTAATGATAAAAAGACTAACTGCCGTATTCTGTTTATTAATTCTTGTAAATGCGAATACTTCCGCACAACTTGAATTTGGTACCATCACCAGTTTAAATGCTCCCGTGCCGGATAAACCCATTCCGCTTAAATGGGTGAACGTGAATACCGCGGATGATACCTGGACAGTAAAAAATGATGGGATGCTGATAAGCACAGGACTTCCTATCGGTGTAATGCGTTCGGAAAAACAGTATGAGAATTTCATAATGCATGTGGAATGGAGACATATGGAGAAAGGCGGTAATTCAGGAGTGTTTGTCTGGAGCAAAGCAGAACCTGATCCTGAAAGCAGGTTACCTGATGGAGTTGAAGTGCAGATGCTTGAATTGGGATGGGTGGAGTTGAATACAAAGGATGGAGTGGTGCCACCAATAGCTTATGTACATGGTGAATTATTCGGAGTGGGTGGTGTGAAAACAGTTCCTGATAATCCGCGTGGTGAAAGGAGTAAATCGAATGAGAACAGGTGCAAGGGAAAAGGGGAGTGGAACACTTATGATGTGGTGTGCGTTGATGGGGTGATCAAGCTTTCGGTGAATGGTAAATTTGTAAATGGTATAAGTAATTCAACTCAACGAAAAGGGTACCTGTGCCTTGAAGCTGAGGGTGCGCAGATACACATGAGAAATTTCAGATTGATAGAGTTGCCGTGATGGGGGTTAGTGTGTAAATTTCGATTCTGCAGATAGGATAATAGCGGCTCTCACACTCTCACACCCGGCAGCACTGCCTTGACCAATGAAGCTTTTTCAATCTCCCAGTGATGCCCGAACGGATCTGCGATTGTACCCTGGCGGTAGCCATACTCATAATCCTGCACAGGATGTATTTCAATACCACCAGCAGCAACAGCTTTCGCCACAACAAAATCAGGATCTCCTACCAGCAATCCTATAATCACTGTTGTTCCTTTCAAAGTACGGGGACTGAACTCTGTATCTTTCAGCACTTCCTCGTGTAAACGGAACAAAGCGCTGCCTATCGACATTTCTGCAACATGCACCGTGCCATCAGGGTTACTGAACCTGCGCAACTCCGAAGCTCCGAATGCTTTTGTATAATAGTCAATTCCCGCAGCCACATTATCCAGGTACAGCATAGGAGCGAAAGTGGTAGTATGATTTTGCATACCATGAATTTAAATAATTTGCAATTATTTGTTACGCCGTTCTTTAAATTGATGCCTATTTTTTTGCTGTGGGGTCCTCCAAAGTATCCAGCTTGTTATCAGTATAAAATTTATTCCTTTGTTCTTTAAACTCCTCTATCAGATCACTTATGATAGTGATACTGGCATCAACTTCTTCGTGAATATCGGGTAGTTTTTTATCTAAGAGGCTAACACCAAGGTTAATATTATCGGCTTCTATCTGTGATAATTTTTTCAGGATCGAGGTCTGGCTATTCTTTAAATCGTCCAGTTCCCTGAGAACTTTATCCATCAAATTTAATTTTTCAAGATTTTCCATGTTGTAAAATATTTTAGATCGA
>Ga0207701_10007395_pt1 | contig 10924 bp, 7 predicted proteins | sample KBSSwiSSwithPhiX_FD_184294 | JGI IMG/M metagenome (GOLD analysis project Ga0207701, IMG submission 184294) | Switchgrass rhizosphere bulk soil microbial communities from Kellogg Biological Station, Michigan, USA, with PhiX - S5 (SPAdes) (version 2) | ecosystem: Environmental > Terrestrial > Soil...
ATCGCCCACTGTGCGGTGAGCGGCAAGCCGACGAGGAGTGACAGAACCGCAGTCAGTACAAGCGTGCGTTGGGCCTTCAAACCATCCTCCAGGTGCCAAGTATAATTTCAAGCCCGTGGCCACCATCTATCCGTTTCGTGCGCTTCGCCCGCAACCGGCCGACGCCTCGCGCGTCGCCGCCGTGCCTTACGACGTCGTCAATACGGACGAGGCGCGCGCGCTCGCCGACGATAATCCGCTCAGTTTTCTGCGCGTATCGCGCGCGGAGCTCGAGCTCGATCCCGGAACCAACCCGTACGACGAGCAGGTTTACGAGCGGGCGGCGCGCAACTTCGACGCGCTCCGCAAAGCGACGTTTGTCGTCGACGACGAGCCGAGCGTGTACGTCTATCGCCTGCGCATGGGCGATCGTGTGCAGACAGGCGTGGCGGCGTGCGTGTCGCTCGACGAATACGACCGCGACATCATCCGCAAGCACGAGCGGACGCGGCCAGACAAGGAGAACGATCGCACGCGGCACATGCTCGCGCTCGGCGCGCAGACGGGACCGGTGTTCCTGACCTACCGCGCGGCCTCGAACATCGACGGCCTCGTGTCGCGGGTCGCCAGCGGTGAGCCGATTGCGGCCTTCACGGCGGCGGACGGTGTGCAGCACACGGTGTGGCGCGCCGCCGACGCCGAGCGCGGCGCCCTGGTGTCGGCCTTTCGACGCGTGCCGCTCTTGTACATCGCCGACGGTCACCATCGCGCGGCGAGCGCGGCGCGGGCGCGTACCGCGCTCCGCGAGCAGCAGCCGGGGGCAGGGCCCGACGCGGAGTTTGCGAGGATGCTCGCGGTCGCGTTTCCACACGACCAGGTGCACATCCTCCCCTACAACCGGATCGTCAAGGATCTCGGCGCGCTGACCGCCGACGGCTTCCTCGACGCTGTTCGCGAGCGATTCGAAGTCGGTGCCGGACCGGCGACGCCCGCTCAGCGCGGCGAGCTGGCGATGTACTTCCAGGGCGCGTGGCACCGGCTGCGGCCGCACACCGCGCCGGATCCGGCCGACGCGATTGGATCGCTCGACGTCAGCATCCTGCAGGACCAGCTGCTCGCGCCGGTGCTGCAGATCATGGACGTGCGCACCGACCGGCGCATCGATTTCATCGGCGGCGCGCGCGGCACGGCGGAGCTCGAGCGCCTGGTCGACTCGGGGAAGGCGGCGGTCGCGTTTTCGCTCTATCCGGTCAGCGTCGACGATCTGATGCGCGTGTCGGACGCCGGCGAGATCATGCCGCCGAAGTCGACGTGGTTTGAGCCAAAACTACGAGACGGGTTGTTGATACATCTCATATGAAACCCGCCGTCCAGATGACCCCGTCATTCAGAACAACGGCAACCACGAAACCACGAAACCACGAAGAAGACATCTTGTACAAAGAGCCAACCCAGCCACGCCGCCACGAAGGATTTCTGTACAAAATGTCTTTTTCGTGTTTTCGTGTTTTCGTGGTTGCATTTGTTTTCGACAGCGAAGTCAGCGTGACGCCGTGCGCGTTCTGATAGCCGACAAGTTCGAGCAGAGCGGGATCGACGGCTTGAAAGCTGCCGGCTGTGAAGTGCTGTATCAGCCGGATCTGAAAGACGAAGCGCTGACGGCCGCGATTCGTGAGTCCGCGGCGGATGTGCTCGTGGTGCGCAGCACTGCGGTCACGGCGCCGATGCTCGAGAGCGGTGCGCTGTCGCTGGTGGTCCGTGCCGGCGCGGGCTACAACACGATCGACGTCGCCACCGCCTCGAAGCGCGGCATCTACGTGTCCAACTGTCCCGGCAAGAACGCGATTGCCGTCGCCGAGCTCGCGTTCGCGCTGCTGCTCGCGATCGATCGGCGAGTGCCGGACAACGTCGCGGAGCTCCGCGCCGGCAAGTGGAACAAGAAAGAGTTCTCGAAAGCGCGCGGGCTGTTCGGTCGCACCATCGGGCTCCTTGGTTACGGCAACATCGGTCAGGAGATGGCCAGGCGCGCGCACGCGTTCGGCATGCCGATCGTGGTCTGGAGCCGCCGGTTCGCGACCGGCACGGAACGCGTCGAGGAGCAGCCGGTCCCGATGCAGCTGGCCAGCTCTCCGCAGGACGTGGCGGCGCGCTGCGACGTGCTCAGCGTGCACCTCGCGCTCAGCCCCGACACCAAAGGCTTGGTCAATGCCGCGGTCTTCGAGCGACTGAAGCCCGGCTCCTACTTCATCAACACCGCGCGCGGTGAAGTGGTGGATCACGCCGCGCTCGAGCGGGCCATCCGCGAGCGCGATCTCCGAGTCGGTCTCGACGTGTTCGCCGCGGAGCCCACGACGGCGACCGGCGAGTTTGCCGACGCGATCGCCTCGCTGAAGAACGTCTACGGCACGCATCACATCGGCGCGTCGACCGATCAGGCGCAGGACGCCATCGCCGCCGAAACCGTCCGCATCATCGCCACCTATCAGAGCACCGGCAAGGTGCCGAACGTCGTCAACCTGGCGAAGCAGACGCCGGCGTCGCACATGCTCGTGGTCCGCCATCGCGATCGCCCCGGCGTGCTCGCGCACGTGTTCGATCACCTGCGCCGGGGCAACATCAACGTGCAGGAAACCGAGAACGTGATCTTCGAAGGCGCGCAGGCCGCGGTCGCACGCATCAACCTCGATGGCGCGCCGTCGGATGCGCTCCTGCACGACATACAAGCTGGCAACGGCGACATTCTGGATCTCCATCTGGTGACCATATGACCGTGACGCATCGCATTTTCAATTTCGCCGCCGGCCCGGCGGTGTTGCCGGTGCCCGTGCTCGAGGAGATCCAGCGCGATCTCGTCGCGCTGCCTGGCGTCGGCATGTCGATCCTCGAGATCAGCCATCGATCGAAGACGTTCGAGTCGGTGCTCGCCCAGGCCGAAGCGGACATCCGCACGCTGGCCGGCATCCCGTCCAACTACAAGGTGCTGTTTCTCCAGGGCGGCGCCAGCATGCAGTTTTCGATGGTGCCGATGAACCTGCTCACCGCCGGCGCCACGGCGGACTACATCGACTCCGGATCGTGGGCCGACAAAGCGATCAAGGAGGCGAAGAAAGTCGGCACGGTCAACGTCGCGGCGTCGACCAAAGCCGAGAACTATTCACGGCTGCCGCGGCAGGAGGAACTGACGCTGACGCCGGGCGCCGCCTACGTCCACATGACCTCGAACAACACGATCGAGGGGACGGAGTACAAGGATCTGCCCGCGGTCGGCGACGTACCGCTCGTCAGCGACACCTCGTCCGACATGTTCAGCCACCCGATCGACGTGTCGCGCCACGCGCTGATCTATTCAGGCGCGCAGAAGAACATGGGCCCGGCCGGCGTGACGGTCGTCATCATCCGCGACGATCTGCTGGCGCGCTCGCAGAAGTCGATGCCGACGATGCTCAACTACGCCGTTCATGCGGAGAACGGCTCGATGTACAACACCCCGCCCGCGTTTGCCGTCTACGCGATGGGGCTGGTGATGAAGTGGCTGATCGGCCAGGGTGGCTTGAGCGCGATCGCGAAGGTCAACGAGCGCAAGGCGCAGAAGCTGTACGCCGAGATCGATCGCACCGGTTTCTATCGCGGCACGGCGGCGAAAGACTGCCGATCGCTGATGAACGTCACGTTTCGGCTCTCTACTGAGGATCTCGAGAACGCCTTCGTCAAGGCGTCGACGGCCGCGGGGCTCGACGGCCTCAAGGGGCATCGGTCGGTCGGCGGCATGCGCGCGTCGATCTACAACGCGTTCCCGGAAGCCGGTGTCGACGCGCTCGTCCAGTTCATGCAGGAGTTCGAGCGGACGCGCGGATAGCTCGAACACGTGATGACCCATTCCGCCGGCGACCGAATCGGCCACTACACGATTCTCAGTTCGCTCGGATCCGGAGGAATGGGCCATGTGTATCTCGCCGACGATACGCGTCTCGGCCGCAAGGTCGCTCTGAAAGTCCTGCCGCGCGAACTCGCCTCGGACGAGGCCGCACGCCGCCGGTTCGTCCAGGAAGCGAGGGCCGCATCCGCACTCAACCATCCGCACATCGTCGGACTGCTCGACATCGGCGAGGACGGCGGCGACGATTTCATCGTGATGGAGTACGTCGAAGGCGAAACGTTGCGGGCCCTGCTGGGGCGCGGACCGCTGGAGGTGAAGCGGGCGGTCGACCTCGCTGCCCAGGCCGCATCCGGCCTCGCCGCGGCGCATGACGCGCAGATCGTTCATCGCGACGTGAAACCCGAGAACCTCATCGTCACGAAGGGGAACCATCTCAAGATTCTGGATTTCGGCCTCGCCAAGCTGACCGAACCGCACCGCATGGATCTGTCGGACGATGCGGTGACCGCGGCCAACCAGCCGGCCCTTACGCGCGCCGGCACCATTGTCGGAACAGCCGCGTACATGTCGCCTGAACAGGCACAGTCGTTGGCGGTCGACGGGCGAACCGACATCTTCAGCCTGGGCGCGGTGTTGTACGAATTGCTGACTGGCGGCCGGGCATTCACCGGCAAGTCCACGATCGACACGCTGCACGCCGTCATCAACCGCGATCCGGTGCCGGCCGTCGAGGTCAATCGCGGTCTGCCGCTCGAAACGATGGACGTTCTCGCCAAGGCCTTGGCGAAGGATCCGGCCGAGCGCTATCGCCACGCGGGCGATTTCGAGTTGGATCTCCGGCGACTCAAACGCGGCCTCGAGTCAGGAACGCTGCCAAGCGTGATGCGCGCCGCGGCGGCGCGCGGCGGTTCGCGATCGATGGCGTGGGCGGTAATCGCGGCGGGCGTCGCGGGCAGCCTCGCGATCGGGCTGTGGGCGTTCAAACGTCCGGCCGTGACGGCGATCGATACCGGGACGCAAGTGGCCGCGCTGACGCCGTTGACATCGGATGCAGGCTTCGAAGGAGAGCCGACGTTCTCACCCGACGGCGAAACGATCGCCTACGTTTCCGATCGGACGGGCAACCTCGAAATCTTCCTCAGGCAGGTGTCCGGCGGTCCCGACGTCAACATTTCGAACAATCCGGCCGACGATTTTCAACCGTCGTTCTCGCCCGACGGCCGGCAGATTGTGTTCGTGTCCACGCGCGCTGGCGCGTCGGACCGGCTATTTTATGGCCCCAATAATCCGGCCAAAGGCGGCGACATCTGGGTCATGCCGGCGTTGGGGGGCAGCGCGCGACGCATCGCCGCCGCCGGCAACTTCCCTTCGTGGTCGCCCGACGGGTCGCACATCCTGTATGCCAGCGGTCCATGGTTCGGCGGCAAGCTCCGCCGCGTGCCGGCCAGCGGCGGAACGCCGCAGGATGTTCCCGTGACGTTCGCGAACGGCTTCACGCCGCCGCATCTCGCGTACCCCTCGTATTCCGCGGATGGACAGTGGATCCTGTTCGCGACGCCGGAGGAAATCGCGATCGCGAAAGCGGGCGGCGGAGACGCGACGATCGTCGCTCGCGGACAAACACCGGCGTGGGGCGCGGAGTCCCGCACCGTCATCTACTCGAACGGCGAGGTGGGCAAGAACCTGTCGTTGTTTGCGACGCCGTTCGACACGGCGTCGGGGCGCCTTTCAGGGCCACCGCGCGCGCTGACCATCGGACGCGGTGCCGATCAACAGCCGGCCCTGTCCCGGGACGGCAAGCGCATCGCCTTCTCGGCAATCACCATCTCGACGCGCATCGAGGTCCAGCCGTTCGATGCCGAGACGGGCCGCTTCACCGGGATGCCCGTGCAGCTGACGAACACTCACGATCTGATCGATTTCTTCGACGTCTCCCCAGACGGCGGCGCCGCGCTGTTCGAATTGCGCCGCGGACCGACGGTGTCCATTGGCCGCGTGGACGCCGCAGGGCTCCCGGTGCAGATCACGTCCGATTCCAACTATGACGACACCCATCCGCTGTGGTCGTCCGACGGCAAGACGATCGCGTTCAGCCGACGACGCGCCCGGCAGGCGGAGCCCTTCAGTTTGTGGGTGATGTCGTCCGATGGTGCGAATCCCACGCAGCTCGTCGACCGGATGGGGCTCAACGGCCTCTTCACATGGACGCCGGACGGCCGCGGTTTAGTGCACGTGGGACCAGGGCGCCAGCTGTTCGTGCTGGACTCGACCACCAAGACCGAACGCCAGCTGACGGATGAAGCGGGCGTCATGCCGATCGTGACGATCAGCAGCGACGGCAAGTGGGTGGTCTATCAATGCGTGGTCGGCGACTCGGTCGATCTCCACGCCGTACCCTTCGACGGCGGGCCATCGCGCGTCGTCGTCGCATCGCCGGCACAGGACTACCACCCGGCGATTTCGCCGTCGGGACGCTGGCTGTACTACTATCCGGACCACAAGAATCTCTACCGCCTGCCGGGTCCGCTGCAGGGCTGGCAGGGAGCCGAGCCCGAGCGGATCACCGACTGGCACCTGACGTCGCTCGCGTATATCGAGAACGCACAGTTGTCGCGCGATGGTCGTCATCTGGCGTACTCCAGGGGCGAAATCAGCGGCGATCTATGGCTGATGGACTTGGGAAGGTAGGGAGTGCAGCAATTAGATACAGCGGTCAGACGGCTCCGGATTTCGTGCTACGATCACACGTTCTAGCTGTCGCCCCGCCGCGGATCCCTGGGTTACAGATCGACCGGTTTTTCGAAGGAGAGAGTCGTGCTTTTCTCGCTCGCCATGACGCTGATCGTCGCGGCCATCCTGATTCAAACGGCCGTGTTCTGCACGACCATTTATCTACATCGTACTGCCACGCATAAAGCGCTGATCATTCATCCGGGGCTCGAGTGGACGTTCCGCTTCGTGCTCTGGTTCATCACCGGCCTCTCGACCAAGGAATGGGTGGCCGTGCACCGCAAGCACCACGCGTTCACCGACGAAGAAGGCGATCCGCACAGCCCCAAGCTCGAAGGCTTCTGGAAGGTGCAGCTCGGCAACGTTTACTACTACGTTCGCGAGATCAAGAACACCGACGTCGTCGAACGCTACGCGCGCGACATCAAGGAAGGCTGGTGGGACCAGCACGTGTTCAAGCACGGAACGGTGGGACTCGTGCTCGGCACCACGGCGTTGTGCATGGTGTTGGGCATCGGTTGGGGCCTGCTCGCCGCGTTCATTCACGCGTTCATGTACGTGTTCGTGCTCTCCTCCTCGATCAACGGGCTGTGCCATCACGTCGGCTACAAGAACTTCGACAACACCGCGACCAACATCCGGCTGCTCGCGCTGCTCACCGGCGGCGAAGGGCTTCACAACAACCATCACGGATACCCGCGCAGTCCGAAATTCAGCTTCAAGGCGAGCGAGTTCGATCCGGCCTGGCCGATCATCAAGCTGCTCATCGCGCTGCGGCTGGCCAAGCCGTACAAGACGATCCACGAGATCGCCGCGTAGCCGTCGCAGTCCTTCTCACTTCTCAGTTCTAACTTCGAACTTCGCGATAGCGGCGACGGCGCCGGCGTCTGCGCCGCCGCCTGAGCGGCGGTTCGTCCGCGGCGCCCTCGCCGGCCGCGACTTGCGTCGGCGAACCGGCGACCTGCGCGGTCCAGAATTCGATCAGGGCGGGATCGCCGCCGTGGACTTCGAGCCACGTCAGCGCTTCGCGGAAGATGCTGCGATGCACGAGGCCGCGGTGTCCGCGTCCACCCGCCGCCGCCTCGGCGAGCCGCCGTTGCAGACCGAGGAGCTGCTGCAGCCGTTCCATGTCGCGCCGGGCGATCGGCAGCGTGCCGAGCTTCGGCGTGGGCTCGCGCCGACGTTCGGGCCGCGGTTGTCCCTCGGCAGGCTGAGCGTCCGGCTGCTGGCCCCAATCTTCCGCGCGCCGGCGTTGGAGCGAGACGCCGAGCGGCACGAGCAGACTGCCCAGCAGGATCGGATTGGTCAGGGTGTCGGGGAACGTGGGAAACTTGCCGCGGTACGCGTCGAGCTCGGCGAGCGATCGCCAGAGCGATTCGCTCGCGCCGCGATGCAACTCCGCGGAAATCGGCTCGTGCAATCCGACGTCGGCAAGGGCGCGAAACGCCTTCTCCGAGGCGCCGGCCCGCAGAATCTTGTAGTACTCCTCGAGCAGCCGCGGCGGTGAGCTTTTCGAAATTTCGTGGCGATGCGTGCGGATCGCGGCGAGCAGCTCGGGGTCGATCGCGAAGTCGAGCCGCGCGGCCAGCGCGATCGCGCGAATCATGCGCACCGGATCTTCACGCAGCCGCACGTGTGGATCGCCAATCGAGCGCACGATGCCGGCGCGCAGATCGTCCAGGCCGCCGACGTAGTCGATCACCGAAAAGTTGGCGATGTCGTAGAACAGCGCGTTGATCGTGAAGTCGCGACGGAACGCGTCCTCTTCCGGTGTGCCGAACGTGTTGTCGTGGTGAATGAGGTGTTCGCCTTCCGGCGTCGACGGATCCGGCGCCGGGACGCCGTCCTGCACGATCTCCTCGCCGGGTTCGACCTGGCGGCGGAACGTCGCGACTTCGATCACGTTCTGCCCGAAGCGCACGTGGGCGAGGCGGAAGCGGCGGCCGATGATCCAGCAGTTCCGAAACAGTTTCTTGATTTGATACGGGTGTGCCGAGGTGCCGATGTCGAAATCTTTCGGGCGCCGCCCGAGCAACAGGTCGCGCACGCTGCCGCCGACGAGATAGGCCGTGTAGTTGTATTGGCGCAGCCGGTAGAGGACCTTGAGCGCATCGGGGTCGATGTCGCGGCGCGAGATGGAATGTTCCTCGCGCGGAATGATCCTCGGTTCGACCACGAGGCATTGTACCAAGGCGCGACGAGTGGCACGTAAGATATTGACAGACAGTGAGTTATGCCGAAACGGCTAGTGTGCTAGCATCATCGAAATGGCCACGAAAACACGAACATACGCAAAACCAGGCCACGTGTGGGTTCGTGCTTTCGTGCTGTCGTCGCTGATCCCGGTGGCGTCCGCGCGCGCCGCGGACGATCCCTTGGCCCGTGCGCGCGCGCTCTACAACGCCCGCCAGTTCGAAGCCGCGGTCAGCGCCGCGGAGCAGGCGCGCGTGGTGCCGTCGAAAGCGAACGCCGCGGATCTCGTGGCGGCGCGCGCCTATCTCGAACGCTTCCGCGTCAGCGGCGCCTCCGACGATCTCACCAACGCCCGCGAGCGCTTTCGCCGCCTGAGCCCCGGCGGGTTCACGCCGCGCGAACGCACCGAGTACATCGTCGGCCTGGGCGAAACGCTGTATTTCGACAACGCCTACGGCGCCGCCGCCACCGTGTTCGATAGCGTGCTGCAAACCAAGGAGAGCCTCACCGCGGACGCGCGCGAGCGCGTGCTCGACTGGTGGGCCACGGCGATCGAGCGAGACGGAAAAGCGCGGCCGGAGGTCGAACGGCTGGCCGCCTATCAGCGGATCAGAGCGCGCATGGAAGACGAGCTGACGCGTGTCGGCGAGAGCGGGACGGCTGCCTACTGGCTCGCCGCCGCCGCGCGCGGACAGGGCGATTTGCAGGGTGCGTGGGACGCGGCGCAGGCAGGATGGGTTCGCGCGCCGCTGTCAGCCGCCCGCGCCGAGGCGGTACGCGCCGACCTCGATCAACTCGTCGTGCGCGGCATCGTCCCCGATCGCGCACGCGCGCTCGCGCAGCCGGTCGATGCGCTGCGGCTGCAGTGGGAGCAGTTCAAGGAGCGCTGGAAACCGTGACGCTCACGTCAGGGGTTAGGGCTTAGGGGCTAGGGGTTAGTTCAGGGACTTGGGAGTAGTGAGTCTCTAGCCCCGACTCCCTGAACTAAACCCAAACCCCAAGCCCCTAACCCCTACGACTTCGCATCGCGCCAGTTCTCGGCGATGCCTACGTCGACAGTGAGAGGAACGCTTAGCGGCACCGCGTTCTGCATCGCGTCGCGCACGATGGCCGCGACGTCCTCGGATTGATCCTTCGGCACCTCGAACAGCAACTCGTCGTGGACGGTGAGGATCATGCGCGCCTGCGGGCGCGCGGCGAGCGCGGCGTGCACGTCGATCATCGCCCGCTTGAGGATGTCGGCGGCGGTGCCCTGGATCGGCATGTTGACCGCTTCACGTTCGGCCGCCGCTCGCCGCTGGAAGTCGCGGCTCTTCAGCTCGGGCACCAGCCGCCGCCGCCCGAACAGCGTCTTGACGATGCCGGTCGCGCGCCCTTCCTCGAGGGTCCGGTCGATAAACGCACGGATTTGCGGAAACCCGGCGAAGTACGCGTCCTTGAACTGTTGCGCGACCTCCTGCGTGACGCCGATGTCCTTCGCCAGCGTGAACGCGCCCTTGCCGTAGAGCAGCGCGTAGTTGATCATTTTCGCCATCGCGCGCTGTTGGTGCGGGTCAATCGTCGACTCGGGGCCAAAGACTTTCAGCGCCGTCTGGTCGTGAATGTCGTCGCCCCGCCGAAAAGCTTCGATGAGTGTCTGTTCTTCTGCGAGGTGCGCAAGCACGCGTAGCTCGATCTGTGAGTAGTCGGCGGAAATCAGCACGTTCCCGGGTGCGGCGATGAAGGCGCGGCGGATTTCGCGGCCGAGCGCGGTCTTGATCGGGATGTTCTGGAGGTTGGGATCGGTGCTGCTGAACCGTCCGGTCGCCGCGCCGGCCTGGTTGAGCGACGTGTGGACACGGCCCGTCTCGGGGTTGACGAGCTGCGGCAGCGCGTCGATGTAGGTACCCTTCAACTTCATCATCCCGCGCCAGTCGAGGATCAGGCGGGGCAGCTCGTTGGTCAGCGCGAGCTCTTCGAGGACTTCGACCGCCGTCGACGGTGCCCGTGACGCGCCGGTCCGCTTCAGCACCGGCAGCTGCATCTTGTCGAACAGCACCTCGGACAGCTGCTTCGGCGAATTGATGTTGAACTCCAGCCCGGCGAGCGCGTAGATCTGCGTGGACAGTCCCGCCAGTTCCTTCTCCACCTTCTGCGACTGGGCCT
>Ga0207701_10007396_pt1 | contig 10923 bp, 12 predicted proteins | sample KBSSwiSSwithPhiX_FD_184294 | JGI IMG/M metagenome (GOLD analysis project Ga0207701, IMG submission 184294) | Switchgrass rhizosphere bulk soil microbial communities from Kellogg Biological Station, Michigan, USA, with PhiX - S5 (SPAdes) (version 2) | ecosystem: Environmental > Terrestrial >...
CGAGCGGCGCCGCCAGGCGGATCTGCGCCTCACGTTCCCGGTCGTCGAGATCGACGGCCACGATGAACTCTTCACGAGCGATCGATTCCGCGCCGGCGAACAATGCGCCGCGCCCGTTGCTGAGCTGGTACCGTGCCTCGGGCCCGGCGCGGCGGCGACCAATCCGGTCCGGATAGGCCAGGCCTAGCAACACACCAGCGTCGACTTCGGCGCCGCCGACGCGCTCGCCGCGCCCACTACCCAGCTGCTGCTCGAAAGAGCGCTGCGCACGGCGCACCCGATCGAGCGCGCCGCGGTCAGCACCCGACCCTCGTCGCAGCGCTTCGAGGCGCGTGCGCACATCACTGTCACGCTCGCGAGGCCCGCCTCCCGCACGCAGCAGGTCGCGATCCGACAGCAGCGCGGCGAGTTCGGCGGCGAGCGGTGCCGCGCCGCGCTCACGTGCCTTCAACAACATGTGTGCCAGTCGAGGGTGCGCGGGGAATTCCTGCATCGCGCGGCCATGCGCGGTTACTTTGCCGGCGTCATCGAGCGCCCCGAGCCGGCGCAGCAGATCGGCGGCGCTGGCAAGCGTCGCGGCCGGCGGCGCATCCAGCCACCGCAGCGCGTTCGCCTGCGTACCCCACACCGCGAGGTCAAGGGCCAGCGGCGCGAGATCCGCGACGCAGACTTCCGGCGGCGCATAGGCCGCGAGACTTCGCTCGGCGCCCTCGCCCCAAAGCCGGAAGCACACGCCCGGCGCTGTGCGACCGGCGCGGCCCGCGCGCTGCTCGGCTGACGCGCGTGAAATACGCTGGACTTCGAGGCGACTCATGCCGCTCGACGGATCGAAGAGACTGCGCCGCTCGATTCCGGAGTCCACGACGATGCGAACGCCGTCGATCGTGAGGCTGGTCTCGGCGATGTTGGTGGCAAGCACAACCTTGCGCCGCCCAGGCTTTGCGGGCTTGAGCGCCGCATCCTGGTCCGCGGCGGCGAGTTCGCCGAACAGCGGCATCACGTCCACATCATTCCCAACGTCGTTGAGCATGCCCTGTACTCGCCGGATTTCGCCCGCGCCCGGCAGGAACACCAGCATGTCGCCGGGCGCTTCGGTCAGCGCGCGCTTGATGACGCGCAACACGGCGAGCTCTGGCGAATCGCGCCCACCCGGCAGCAGCGGCAGGCCGGTGCCGGCATATTGGATGACTACCGGATGCACGCGCCCCGCCGCGGTGACCACCGGCGCATCGCCTAACAACTTTGCGACTGCCGCGCCGTCCAGCGTCGCGGACATCACCAGCAGCTTGAGCTCGGGGTTCAGGTTCTCCTGCGAGTCGAGCGCAAAAGCGAGCCCGGTGTCGGCGTGCAGGCTGCGCTCGTGAAACTCGTCGAACAAAACCGCGGCGACGCCTTCAAGTGCCGGATCGCTCTGCAACATGCGTGTGAACACGCCCTCGGTGACCACCTCGATGCGCGTGCGCTTGCCGGCGCGTGTTTCCTGGCGCATTCGGTAACCCACGGTTTCGCCAAGTGATTCGCCGAGCGTCGTGGCCATGCGCGCCGCGACCGCGCGCGTGGCCAGCCGGCGCGGCTCGAGCATGATGATTTTCCCACCCCGCAACCACGGTTCTTCGAGCAGCGCAATCGGCACGACGGTGCTTTTGCCGGCACCGGGCGGCGCTTCCACCACGGCATTGCGATGTCGGGCAAATACCCCGCTCAACGCAGGCAGAATTTCGTCTATGGGGAGGCCGGATCTCACGAGGGCCGGAATCATACCGTGCGGCCCGGTGCTAACATTCGGCGCATGCGTTGGCGACAAACCAGAGCCAGTCAAAACGTCGATGACTACCGCGGACGGCCGACGGGCGGTGGCGGCGGCATGAAGTTCGGCATCGTCGGCCTCGTCGCCATCGTTGGTGGCTATTTTCTCGGTATCGATCCGCGGCTCATCATGGGGCTGCTGGGTGGCGGTGGCGCGCCCGCGAGCGAGCAGCCTGTGGAATCCGGCACGCCCACCGACGAGGCCGGGCAATTTATCGCACACGTGCTCGGCGACACCGAAGACACCTGGACGGCAATTTTCGCCGAGCATGGCGACCAATACCCTTCGCCACACATTGCTTTGTTCGATAACGGGATCAACACCGGCTGTGGTTCGGCGACTTCCGCCGCGGGACCTTTCTATTGCCCCGCCGACAATCGCCTGTACATCGACCTCGCATTTTTCCGCCAACTCGAAACCGAGTTCGCCGCGCAAGGCGACTTCGCCAAGGCGTATGTCATCGCGCACGAGGTCGGTCATCACGTGCAGACCATCACCGGCATCTCCGAAAAGGTTCGCGCCGCGCAGCAACAGTCGTCCGAGGCCGAGGCCAACGCCCTGCAGGTGAAGATGGAACTGCAGGCGGATTGCTACGCCGGCATCTGGGCATTTCACAACAACGAGCGCCAAATCGTCGAGAGCGGCGACATCGACGAAGCGTTGACCGCGGCTTCCGCCGTGGGTGACGACACCATTCAGAAACGCGTTCAGGGTCACGTGAACCAGGAGTCGTTCACGCACGGCTCCGGTGCCCAGCGCCAGGAGTGGTTCCGCAGAGGCCTCAAGGCAGGCCGCGTGCAGGACTGCAACACTTTCCAGTGAGCGAACGCGAGGGCCGCAAACCCGTCGCCACCGGTGGCTGCCAGTGCGGAGCCGTTCGCTACGCGTTCTACGCGCCACTCGAAAACGCACACGTCTGTCACTGCCGCATGTGCCAGCGCGCCACCGGCGGAATATTTGCGGCGCTTGCAGGCGGTTCGCCTGACAACTTCGCCTGGACGCAGGGCACTCCCGCATTCTTCGCAAGCTCCAACCTCGCGAAGCGCGGCTTCTGCCAGATGTGCGGCACACCGCTCTCGTTCAGGTACGACACACCGAGCGCGCGCATGTACGCCACTATCGGATCCCTGGATCACCCCGACAGCGTACCCATCATCAAGCAGTTCGGCATCGAGAGCCGGCTGCCCTGGGTGAAGTTCTGCGAAGAGGTGCCAGGCGAACGCACCGGCGAGTCGGCCGCCGCGCAGGAATTCCTGGCAAAGATGCAGGATCACCAGCGCGGCGGGTAGCTCGACCGCTTATAACTTGATCTTGTAGATGGTTCCCTGGCCGTACTGGCCACCTGAGCTCGACACACCGTAGAAGACCCTCGGCGCTGTCTCGATCAGTGCGGACTGAATCGACTCGGGGCCGCCGGTGATTTGATCGAGGCGCAGCAGCACCCTGAAGCGCTGCGTTGCCGGATTGATCACGTAGAAAACGCCAGCGCCGTTGACGCCGTAGAGCTTGCCATTGCTCGCGGGAAGCAAACCACCCATGGGAGAGCAACCATCGACCAGAAAATCAAATGAGTGGAAGACATCGAAAGTACCAGTAGGCGTCAGCCGATAAACCACGCCGCAAGCATCTGGATTTGGCCCGCCCTCGGCAGTGGTGCCATACAAATTGCCGTCACTTGCACGCACGGGTGCGTAGAAGGGCCTCGACCCGTCCGCCCCGTTGAAAAAGTGCATCACGGCGTATTGTCCGTCGGCGTTCAACGAGTACACAGCGCCATGAGATTGGGGCGGGGCATACCAACCCCACGTTGCACCGTAGAAAACACCCGGTGCCCCAGCGCTCAATCCGAAGGGCTGAGCCTCGTCGGGTGACGAATAGGGCGACGGAAACGCGTGCAGCAACTCAGTATTACCTTGCACGTCGAATCGGAAGACTGAACCCCAGCTGGCATATCCAGTGCCGTAGAAATAGCCGTCGTACGCAACCAGTCGCCCTACCGGGCGACCGATATCGGCGCCGTCAAACGAATGAATCTCGACCGCGCCACCCATGGGGTTCGCCAGGTAGATAGTTCCATAGTCGTGGCTTCCTCCCTGATAGGTCGTGACAAGTATCTCCCCGGCCGGACCCACGGCAACCGCCTGCGGAAAGACATCGCCGCCATCCGGGCGGCTGAATGAATGCAACTGCTTGAAGCGGCCGGTGCGCGTGTTGAATGAGTAAACGGTTCCCTTGTCTGCCTGGCCGCCCAGTTGCGACACGCCATAGAGCATGTTTCCGGGACCCTGCACGAGCGTGGCTTCGCTGCCGGGATACCGTGCTTCACCGGGCGCGAATGAATGCACGATCTCTACCGTCGGTGCGGCATCCGCGTTGCTCGAAAACCCGACGCTGCACGCCAGCAGCGCAACGCTCGCGGCCAAGATTCTTTCGCGCATGGTGATTCCTTTCTGTAGATAGGGGCGTCGAAGACTGTCAGATTTCCAAGGCCATCGGATGAAGGCGAAGCGCCGTGATCCGAAACTGCGTGCCTATCCACAGAAGCAAGAGCCGCCTGTCAGGAATCCGCGGGTGATGGCACTGACCAGCCACCCTGTAAAGGAAGCTTGACAAGGCTTTCTGCCTCGTCTAGCCTGTCAAGCATCCTTTACAGACACCGGGAGATGCAGATGAAAGAGCGCGAAGGCAACCGCAAGTATCGAGTGGAGCTGTTCTCGGCAATGGTTGCTTACATGCTGGTGTTGTTCGGATCCATTTCCTTCGCCAAGGGCATGGACGATGGCCTGGCGCGCACACTTCTGCTCGTGACGCCGATCGTCCCGCTGCTGCTGGCCGTGTGGGCGATCGCCCGCCACTTCCGCCGCATGGATGAATACCTGCGCCTGCGCAGTCTCGAGAGCATCGCGATCGGAGCTGCGGTTACCGCCGCCCTGACCCTGACGTATGGCTTCCTCGAGTCCGCCGGATTCCCCAAGCTGAGCATGTTCTGGGTTTGGCCGGTGATGGGTCTGGTGTGGGGGCTGCACGCCTGCCTGCGCCGCGTGTTCACGCGATGAAAAACCTGGTGCGCGAATTGCGGACCGAACGCGGCTGGAGCCAGGGCGATCTCGCCGACCAGCTCGAGGTATCGCGCCAGACCGTGAACGCAATCGAAACCGGACGATACGACCCCAGCCTGCCGCTCGCGTTCACCATCGCGAAGCTGTTCGGCAAACCGATCGAAAAGATCTTTTCCACGGAGAAATAGCATGACGAAGAAACTTTTCGCGGGCCTCGCGCTCGCGCTCTCCCTGCTCGCGCCCGCGTTTTCCGCGCCCGCGAAATTCGAAGCAGGCGCATTGCAGGTCGAGCAGATATCCGGCAAGGGACCGGCGCTCATTCTCATTCCAGGACTCGCATGCGGTCCCTGGGCCTGGGCGGACACCACCGAGCGGCTGCGAGGCAAGTATTCCATCTATCTACTGACGCTTCCCGGCTTCGATGGGCGCAAGCCCGTACCTGGCACAACGCTGGAATCCCTGGCCGGCGACCTCGCCACGCTCATCGAGAGCCGCAAGATCGTAAAGCCCGTGCTCGTCGGCCACAGCCTCGGTGGAACGCTGTCGCTGGCGTTCGCCGCCGAGCATTCCAACCTGATTGCGGGTGTGGTCGCGGTGGATGGCCTGCCGGTGTTCCCCGGCACCGAAGGCATGACGGGCGACCGCAGCGCACTCGGCCAGCGTATGCGCGCGCAATTTGAGGGCCAGACGCCCGAGCAGTTCAAGCTCGGCCAGCAGGCCTACATGAAACAGATCGGCAGCGTTGACGAGGCGATCGCCATGAAGCTCGCCGAGTTCTCGAGCCGAAGCGACATCGCCGCCACCGCGGATTTCGCCGCGCAGGTCATGACGGCCGACCTGCGGCCGAAGCTTGCGAGCATCAAAGTGCCGGTCGTGGAGATCTCGCCGTTCAACGCGCCGGATTTCGCGGCCATGGGCGTCGATGAGAATCGCAAGACCGGTTACTACCGCATGCTGCTTGCCGGCATCGAGAAGCTGGATGTCGTCTCCATTGCGGCGGCGCGTCACTTCGTGATGTTCGACCAGCCGGAAAAGTTCGCGGCGGCCCTCGACGGTGCGCTGGCTTCCATGGTCGAATCTGCGGCGAGATGAGCGCCGGATACTCGGGCACACCGCTGGCAAAAAAGCTGGGATTCAAGGCCGGGCAGCGCATTTGCGCGCCCGGCGCGCCGCCGAACTACCGCAAGCTGCTGGCACCACTGCCTGACGGCATTGAGTTCCAGGCCCGGGTTTCGAAAGCGACGGACATCGTGCACCTCTTTACCGAGTCGAAGGTCGAGCTCGCAAAAAACCTCCTCGCGTGGCTGAAGGTGCTCGAACCCGATGCGGCGATCTGGGTCTCCTGGCCGAAGAAGACTTCGAAGGTGCCCACCGACATCACCGAAGACACCGTTCGCGCGGTCGCACTGCCCATGGGACTGGTGGATATCAAGGTCTGCGCGGTCGACGACACCTGGTCCGGGCTCAAGCTGGTGTTGCGCAAGGAATTGCGCGCGCGGTAGATAGACTGGCTACGATGGCGCGCGCGGCTGCACCAGGTCCCACAGCGTGCCGTACAGATCCTTGAACACCGCCACCGTGCCGTGGGGCGCTTCGGTTGGCTCGCGAACAAACTCGATGCCCAGCGCCTTGTACGCATTGAAATCGCGCCAGAAGTCGTCGGTGTACAGGAACAGAAAAACCCGCCCGCCCGTCTGGTTGCCGATGCGCGCGGTCTGTTCCGGGCCGACGCCGCGCGCGAGAAGTAATTTGGCACCCTGACCCGATGCACCGGGTGGCTCGATGACCACCCAGCGCTTGTTCTGTTCGGGAACGAAGCTGTCTTCTACTAGCCGAAAGCCGAGTTTGCCCACGTAGAAGGCCAGCGCTTCGTCATAGTCCTTCACCACCAGCGAAACCAGGCTCAGCCACTGCATGATCAGTCTTGCTTACAGCGCGGCTTGCTTTGGATTCGGCGGGATGGGGCTCAGGCCCTGCCAGGGCTTGAGCGCATTGAGCGCAGGCACGATGGCCCGGCGCATCTTGAGGAAATCGATCGAGCCCATCTCGCGATAGATCACTTTGCCCTTTTCATCGACGATGATGGTGTACGGCAGCGGGCCTTTCCACGCCGGATCCAGCGCCTCCGAGAGCTCATCCTTGTTGTCGCTGGCAAATATGTAGTTCTTCGTCGATGCGTGCTTCTTGACGAGGAAGTCCTTGACGGCCCCTTCCTGGTCGGGGAACTCCGCCGCGATCGTCACCATCTCGAACGGCCTGATGCGAAAGCGCAGGTTGTGCTCGATGAGCTCGTCGAACTCGGTGATGCAGGGCCCGCACCAGGTTGCCCACACATTGATGAACCGGATCTTGCCGGAGTCCTTGTTCTCGCGGATCGCTCGCAGTATTGCCGCGTCGGCCTTCTCGAGCGTCACCGGCTCGGCGGCCCACTTCTTCTTGTAGTTGGCATAGTCCGCGACCTTGTCGGCCCACTTGACCGAGCAACCGAACACTTTCGTGGTGGTGATGGGTGGTGTCTTGCCGGCGAGCAGCGCATCGAGTGCCGCGCGCGTGTCATGCGTGGTGGCCGTCGACTCGCGTTCCGAGTTGTCGATGCGCCCTTCGAAGCGCAATACGCGTTTCTTGTCGAAGATGAAGACGTGCGGTGTCGCCACCGGGCCGTAGGCGTGCGACATCACCTGCGTCGGGCCGTCGTCCAGCCAGACGAAGTTGAATTTTTCCTGTTTCGCCCGCTCCTGCATTTCTTCGAAGGTGTCGGAGAGATCCGAATACGCCAGCTCATCGAGCCGCACCGCATCGGCGTGGTTGGGGTTGACCGCGATCAACGTGACGCCCTTCGATGAATAGTCGGTGACCAGCTTCTTGATGCGTTCCTGGTACGCCTGAGCCGTCGGGCAATGCGCGCAGGTGAACACCATCACGAGGATGTCGGCCTTGGCGAAACTCTTGTCGGTGTAGGTCTTGCCGTCGATGCCTGGCAGAGAGAACGGCGGCATGGCCGCCCCGATGGCGAGAGTTGGTGGCTGCTCAGAGGCAAATGCCACGGCGCTCACCGACAGCAGGCAGGCCGCGACGAGGCCGCGACCGAAATCGATCATGCGGGAATTGGACATCACTGCTCCTTGGCGCTGAGTTGAACCGGAACGGTCTCGATCAATTTCCGCGACCGGATCATCGGCTTGGTGGTTGCCACATACTTCTTGAAGTGCGGCGATTCCAGATGCGACCTGTACGCTGCTTCACTCGCGTAGATCTCGAAGAATCGAAGACGTGCCGGATTGTCCTTCTCGGCCACCGAATAGATCGCCAGCACTCCTGGTTCGAGCCGTACCGCGTCGCTCATCTCTTCTTTGACGGCGGCCTTGTAGAGCTCGAGCTGGACTGGATCGATTTCCAGCTCGGCGATCCGCACCACGACGGACTCCGGGTCTTTCACCAAGGCGTGTGCGGAAGCCAGCGCGCAGACCGCGAGGGCGCCGACGGCGAAATAACGGTGAATGCCACGCATGATGGGCCCCCTTCGAGAGGTCGACAGGATAGCCGAAGGCAGGGATAGCCAACCCCAACCACAACTAAAGTCTCATTTTTCATAACTGCGTTGACAACAGTCTCTTCCGTGAGCAGATCGCCCTCCCCATACTCCGCGCCCTTCGAAATCCACTGGATTCACCCGGAGTTCTTTTCATGTTGAAGTTCGTTGCCCTTGCGGCCGGCCTCATGCTGGCGAGCGCCGCCTCTGCCCAACAATCCTTGCAGGCGTTGCACGCGCGCGTGCCTGCCCCGCCGGCCACGGCCGCCGCGGCCCCCGCCTGGCTCGCCAGCCAGGAAATCACGACCCTGCGCAAGCAGCTCAAGGATCAGCGCACGTTCGTCGAAAACCTGAGCAAGAAGGCCGGCGCCGACGCGCAGCCTTCGGCCGCACAGACCGGCGGCGTCATCGACTTCCAGCGCGCCCAGAGCGACCCGGAATACGCCCAGCAGGTGCAGGCGAAGATTGCGGCCATGAGCCAGGAAGAGAAGATGCAGCTCGCCATGCAGATGCAGCAGGCGACCAGCCAGAACGCGCTGAAGGACGTGAAAGCCATGGCCGCTGATCCGGAAACCGTGACCGCCGCAGCCGATCACTACGCCGACTACCAGGCGAACCCGTCGACGATGCGCGGCATCCAGGCGCAGTACGCCGCTGTCGCTGATATCCAGCGGCGTGTTAGCGCGCGCGCGGCCGAGATTGCGGCCAAGGCTGGCAAGGCGCTCAAGTGCAGCGACGGCGAAGGTGGATGCGCGTCCGCGGCCGACCAGGCGGCGGACAAGGCGACGCTGAAGGCCGCGTTCGATCAGATCACCGCCGAGTACGACAAGGCGCTGCCGGCCATCGCGCAGCAGGTGGAAGCCGCGCGCAAATCACGTCTCGCGGAGATCACCGCCGCGCAGCGCGATCTCGGGCCGGCGCAGTACGGCGCCGCGGCGCAGAGCACGACCAACCGCCAGTTGCTCGCCGCGTATCACAATGCTGTGCTCATGGAGATCGAGCAGTTGATGATTCTGTCCGAGGACACCGCGAAGTGGGCGGCCGTTCGCTTCAAGGACCGGACGATCAACTTCACCAAGATCGACTAAATGGGGACATTCCTCGTTTCCTGGCAAACGGGGACGCACCTGATCAGGGCCGAGCCGGCAAATAGCCGGCCGGCCCATTTCCGCTAACTACATCCGGACCCGCGCACCCCTCGTGCAGGGGAACGGATCACTTCGGTTTGCGGAATTTGAGGACGTAGCGGTCCGTCTTGTCGTGCAGGCCCTGCTCGAAAACCCGCGCGGTATGGTCGTCGGCCGTATTGGCGATGACGTCGCTCGAGCCGACGAACTCGAAGCCTGCCGCCATCACTTCCGCCTTCACGGCGTCGGGCTCGCTCCGATGCAAGGTCGACGTGACGGTGAAGCCCGCGCCCTTCTCCGCGACGTGGTCGATGACGATGTAGATGCCACCCGGCTTCAGGCTCTCGAACACCGCCTTGTTGAACGCGCCGACGTCGATGTCCTTCACGTTGTGCACGTCGTGATAGTTCTGCGACGTCCAGACCATGTCGAGCTTCTCCGGAAGCTTGAGCTCCGCGAGCTTCACGACGGACACCGTCACGTTTTTATAGTGGGCGTCGGCGGCTATGGCATTCACGGCTGCCGCGGGTTCCGGCCGATCCGGCGGCGCGTCCGGTCGCTTGGGCGGCGCAACGGCAAACACCTGGCCCTTCGGACCGACGACGCCGCTGAAGATGCGCGTGAAATAGCCGCCACCCGGTATCAGGTCCGCGATGCGTTGTTTCGGCGCAAGGCCCGCGAAGGCGATGCATTCCGCGGGCTTGCGGTCCGCGTCGCGATCACGGTCCGCCTGCGGCCGTGCAGGGTCGGCGACCGCGGCGGCAATGGGCTTTGGAACGACGGGCGGCTTGGCCCCCACTGCCGAGGCAAGCGTTGCGAAATAAATGGCCGCCGCGAGCATCGCGGTCGATCGATTGCGAAAGGTAATAGTCATGATGATTTCTCCGCGACGAATAGAGCTGTGACGGCCGAAGCCGTCGCGAGTTCAGAAACGGGGTCAGGCCCCATTTTCTACACGAAGCCGAGACTGGTGTTGGTGAAGTTGCCGACGTTGGGCAGGATACCGGGAAGCTCGCCGGCGCTGCAGCCGAACCAGCGCGCCAGCGTGGCAGCGAATTGATCGACGGATGTACTCGGCAGCAGGCGACCCTGACCCACCTGGTCGTTGGTCTGGATCGAGACATGCGGCGCGGTGCCGTAGAAGCGGCTGCCGTTGACAGCACCACCCATGACGAACTGATGGCTGCCCCAGCCGTGATCCGAGCCGTCGGCGTTGGAGCTCAGCGTTCGGCCGAAATCAGAAGCGGTGAATGTCGTGACTTTGTCGGCCACTCCCAGCTCGACGGTGGCGGCGTAAAACGCGCTCAGCGCGGCGTTGACGCGGGTCATCAGGTTGGGATGGTCCTGCATGAGCAGGTTGTGATTGTCGAAGCCACCGAGTGACACGAAGAACACCTGCCG
>Ga0207701_10007398_pt1 | contig 10921 bp, 8 predicted proteins | sample KBSSwiSSwithPhiX_FD_184294 | JGI IMG/M metagenome (GOLD analysis project Ga0207701, IMG submission 184294) | Switchgrass rhizosphere bulk soil microbial communities from Kellogg Biological Station, Michigan, USA, with PhiX - S5 (SPAdes) (version 2) | ecosystem: Environmental > Terrestrial > Soil...
GTTCCTTGACGAGCACCGCGAAGTAGCGGCCGGCTGGGGCATAGCACGTCGCATCCGTATCAATTACCAGTGCCTCGGGATTCTTGTCTCCGTTGATATCGACGAACGTGATCTTGGGTTTCGCGGGTGTTCCACAGCGATTGACGGGCTGACCGTTCGCGATCGGAAAGCCCGCGACCGTGTAGAGCTGCGCGACCTCTGCTCGACTCATGGCCGGCTGGCCGACGGCACTTGCTGACAGGAACAGGCCGCAGCACGCCAATGCGGCAGGTATTACGCGAAGAAAGCGCAAGATTTGGCCCGCCATCTTCTGTCCCCCCGTCCGGATAACGATGTCAACACAAAGCAGTCTAGGGCTATGATCGGGGTCCACCGGTGCTGAAAACGTGAGCCGTGGCGCCGGGTATGAGTGCCTCACGCCACCGGTGGCGGATTGCGCGCAAGAAAAGTGCGGCGCTGATGCCAATACGGATATGCCGGCCGCACTGCACTCGCCTCATCGAGGCTGGCGATTTGATCGGAACTGAGCTTCAGATCGGATGCTGCCAAGTTGTCTTGGAGCTGCGCAACGTTCCGGGCGCCGATCACGATCGACGAAATCGTCGGTCGGCTGAGCAACCAAGCGAGTGCGACACGCGGGATCGACTCGCCTGTCTGGATGGATATCGCTTCGAGCGCGTCAGTAATCTTGTGCAGACGTTCTTCCGGAACCTCCCAACTGGCGTCCGTGCCAGACCGGCTGTCTGCAGGTGCTGCCTTGTTGCGCCCTACCTTGCCGCTGAGCTTGGCGCCCGCAAGCGGGCTCCAGACCAACGTACCGACGTTCTGATCCAGTCCGAGCGGCATCAGCTCCCACTCGAAGTCGCGGTCGGTGAGCGCGTAGTAGACCTGATGCGTCACGGGGCGGGGCAACGAATGCTTGTCCGCAAGCGACAGCATTTTCATGAGGTGCCAGCCGGAGTAGTTGGACACACCGAAATAGCGGATCTTTCCCGCACGCGTGAGGTTGTCCAGCGCATCCAGCATTTCCTCGACAGGGGTTTGCGCGTCGAATGAATGCAGCTGATACAGGTCGATGTAATCGGTGCCGAGGCGCCTCAGACTAGCCTCACAGCATTGAATAATCCTCGCGCGTGAGGTGCCGTGGTCGTTGGGACCGTCGCCCATGGCCATGCCTACCTTCGTCGCAAGCAGAACCTTGTCGCGTCGCCCCTCCACCGCCTTGCCGAGGATCTCCTCCGACAGCCCGCGGGAATACGCATCGGCCGTGTCGAACATGTTGCACCCCATGTCCAAAGACGTGTCGACCAGCGAGGTCGCTTCCGCCACGTCGGTGGTGCCCCATTTCTTGAAGAATTCGGTACCGCCGCCGAACGTCGCCGTTCCCAGCGTCAAGGCCGGGACCTTTAGGCCCGAACCGCCAAGATTGCGATACTGCATCGTTGGGTTCTCCTCAAAATCGAATTGTCTCGCGGTGCCACCGGAGTCCGGTGATCTGACTTTATTGGCCAATCCTACGTGTTCAAGCGTACAGCCGCGAGCGATAGCGAGGGCGATCGAGCGGTGCGGACATGCGATTTTGACTGTCAGGAAATCTTACAAAAACTGCGCATGCTGAGTGCATAGGATTGAATATGCAGTGATTTTGCACTACGGCACGTGCCTTGCTCGGAAGAGAACGACGTTCAACGCGATCGTTTTCTCCAGCATGAGTCTCGTTAGTGCAGCCGCCGCGATCAAGGGATTCCTCAAACAATTGGAAATGGCCAAGGACATGGCCACGGCAGGCGCTGTTGGAAGTGTCTTTTACAGTGTGCTGTCCGATGCCGACAACCTGCTCAACCTCATTGACGAGGAGTTGGAGGACGTCGATCGCGAGCGACATGCTTCACTATTTGCCACAACGCCTATGCTGCGCCGGAAGATGGATCAATTGCGCGGGGCGCTGCGAACCCCCAACCATTTGTGTCGCGATTCTGCGGATAATCGGCGGCGAGAAGTGCCAAAACCGGACAACGCTACTCTCATTAGAAAGCTATACGAAGAGCACTGCGCCGTGTGCACGACGGCTGGCGTAAGTGCGCCAACCCCGGAAGGCTGGGTTGACCTTATCGAGGACATGCTGTGGCAGGGGTCCCATCCTTGACATGTATCGGTCCTGACGTGGCGGACGGTGGCCGGTGGCGGCGCGCGGCGTTCATGCTGCTGACCGCCCTCGTTTACCCGTTGGCGCCTTGAGCCCTGTTGCTACTTACACATTGCGGCTGGCACTGTGGTGCGTTGTCGTGATCTTGGCATGGTGGGCGGTAGTGGCACCTGCCCAGACTCCACCCGATGTCTTCCGCTATCAGCGGGACTATGGCGAAGGCGCCCAGGGTATCTGAATCGCCTCCAAACCAATTCGTTGCCGTAACAAATTGTGGCATCGACCGGCCGGCGAAGCCGTCCAACTGTGAAACGCGATAGGCGGTGCCCGAGCGCATGCCAAAGAAGATGCAGACCGGATCAGGAAGGCGCGCGGCCAGTGCGCCGCTAAGGGCGCCTTCCCTGAGCGAAGGTTCGCGCCGCGCCGTGCGACAACCTTTATTTCGAGATCGGACTTCCGCGAGAAGATGAAGCGCTATCTTCGCGACCGACCGATCCCGGCGACGCCGCCGTCGACCAAGGGGATATCGTCGCTCGAAAGCTCGAGCGGCCGCCTTTCGCCTGGCGGCAATACGACGCGAACCGACGCGTTGGGCAAGACGTACGGTCCTCGTCTACGCACACGAAGCCCAATGGCACGCTTCGTCCATTCCAGGTCGCAATCCAGCTCGGCGAACTCTCCCTCGCGATAACGAAGCGTCGCGCCATCATCCTCGTAGAGGATAAATGCACTGTTCCCGCTGCCGCGTCCCGGAAAGACGCGCAGCGCACGCGACGGCTCGTCGTGCTTGCGGCGCATGTCCGAGGTGTCGGTGACCGGGAGGATGGCGCCACCAGGGACGAACAGGGGAATGCGCTCGAGCGGCGCCTCGGCGATGACCGTTGCGCCCGCATCGCAATGGGCGCCCGACCAGAAATCGATCCAGTCGGTCGGACCCTGGGGAAGATAGACCTCGCGCTCGCCCGCGCCGGGCTCGACGACAGGCGCGACGAGCAGATTGGGGCCGACGAGGAAATCGTCCGTGTCCTCGAAGGCGTGCGGATCGTTCGGAAATTCGAAGAAACGAGGCCGCAGGATCGGCTCGGCGAAACGCGCGGCGCGCCAGTACAGCGAATAAAGGTACGGAATGAAGCGATAGCGCAGGCGCAGCCAATCGCGCACGATCGGCAGCACGGACGGATGCAGCCACGGCGTATTGACTTCACCGTTCTCCTTCCAGGAATTCATGATGCACCGCGGATTGAAGGCCGCGCTCTGCACCCAGCGCGCCAGGAGCTCGGGCTCCGGCACGGGACCGAAGAATCCGCCGATGTCGTGACCGGTGTTGAACATCCCGGACAGGCTCATCGTGAGTCCCATGCGGATGTTCCAGCGCAAGGTATGCCACGACGTCGTGTTGTCGCCCGACCACGTTTGCGCGTAGCGCTGAATGCCCGGAGGACCTGCACGAGTGACGGTAAACGTCCGCCGATCGCTCGCGTGCGCGATTTGGGCATCGAAGGTCGCGCGCGTCATGAGCAAAGGCTGCAGCGGCCGCGAGCGCGCGATCGGCATGGCGGTTCCGAAGCCGTCGGATTGTCCGTCGTCGTCCCAGATTCCGTACTCGTTATTGTCGTTCCAGCCAAGAATGCGATAGTCGAGCAGTTCTCGCTGCAGCGACTCCTGCCACCAGCGGACACCTTGCAGGTTGCTGAAGTCGATGTGCGCGCCCTCCCCGTCCCAGAACTGGCCTACGCAGGGCGTTTCAGACTGCGCGTGATTGACGAAACCGTGGGCAGCTGCGACTTCCGCATACGCGGGATGGTCGTCGAGGAGGCACGGCTTGATGTTGGCCACCAGTTTCATGCCTGCCCGCTCGAATTTGGCGACCAGCGCGCTTGGATCGGGAAACTTGTCGCGATTCCACGTGAACACGTAGCGGCGAATGCCCTTGCTGCTGTAGCCCGATCCGAAGTGGAAGGCGCTGATCGGAACATCGTGCGCGACGGCATCGTCGATGAATTGCGACAGCCGCGCCTGCGCATCGGGCGCGTCGGTGAGGCTCATCGCCGTGTTGGCGTAGCCCAGGCTCCACCGCGGGCCAAAGGCCATCATGCCCGTGAGCTTTGCAAACTTGCGCACGACGCCTGGGATCGTCGGGCCTACGAAAACATAGTAGTCGAGGTCGCCGTCCTCGATCTCGCAGTAGCGGTAAAAGCCGTGGTAGTTGTCGTGTTCGCAGCCCAAGTCGAACGTCGTCGCGGCCAGCGTGTCGTAGAAGAGGCCGTAGGCGATGCCGCCCGGCTCGCGCACGATGACATAGGGCCAGTGCTTGTAGAGCGGATCGCTGGTTTTCGCGTCGTAGCCCAGCGAGTCGAGCGCGAGCGTGCGCAGGCGGCGGCCGTGCAGGTCGAGCGGTCCCGTCTTGTCGCCCAGGCCGAAGTAGCGGTCGCCGTCGCGATCCCGCGCCATGTAATGCCTGATGACGCCGGTCGCGGCACGCGATTGGTACGCGTTGGTCGTGCGATCGGCCGCGAATCGCGTACCGTCCGCCAGCATCCAGTTGATGGCAAATGGCGCGAGGCAAACGCGCACGCGCAGCATCGCCGTCTCGAGCGTCGCGTCACGCTCGCTCCTGTGTAACGCGAACTTTGGTCGCGCGAATCCGCCTACGTCGAGGCGGTCGCGTCCCGCCCACGGCACGTCGGCGCCGTCGGCGACGATGGACCAGGTGCGAGGCTCGCGTAACCCACCCGGTGGCGTGAACAGCACGCGAACGAGGTCCTCGCCGAGGACATGAATTCGGCACTGCCAGCCGCCCTCGAGCGAGAACTGCGCACCGTCTTCGGTCCGCGACATGAACGATGCCTTTTGCAGCCGCTGCATTTGCCATCAGTCCACGGTACGAGACACCACGGGCTCGCCTTCTATCTGCCGGAAAACGTGCGCATGCGAAGGCGCGAAGGCGACGCGGGCACGATCACCGACGCGCTGGGCAACCTGGCCAGGCGTCTGAATCGTAAAGCGTTCGCCGCTCGGGACGGTGCAGTACGTCAGGCAGACCGCGCCCAATTTCTCGACCATGTCGACCTTTGCATCGAGCGCGATGTCGCCGCCGTCAACCGTCAACGCCACATGCTCGGGGCGCACGCCGACGGTAACGTCCTCACCGACAGTCACACCGTCACCCCGAAGCGCAAACGTCGCGTCATTGCCCGCCAACGACACGACCAAAGCATTGGGACGCGCATCGACGACTCGGCCCGATAGGAAGTTCATGCGCGGCGATCCAATGAATCCCGCTACAAAGCGGTTCGCCGGCACGTTGTACAGATCGAGTGGCGCGCCGACCTGCTCGACGCGCCCACCACGCAGCACGACGATCCTGTCGGCCATGGTCATCGCCTCGACCTGGTCGTGGGTCACATAGATCATCGTCGTTCCGAGGCGGCGGTGGAGCGCCGTGATCTCGGTGCGCATCTGCACGCGCAACTCGGCATCGAGGTTCGACAGCGGCTCGTCGAAGAGGAAGATGGAAGGCTCGCGCACGATCGCGCGGCCGATGGCCACGCGCTGTCGCTGGCCGCCGGAGAGCTGCGTCGGTCGCCGCGTGAGAAGAGCGTCCAGCTGAAGCATCTTTGCCGCCGCCTGCACCTTGCTGTCGATCTGCGCCCGCGGCGTACCGATGTTCTCGAGGCCGAACGCCATGTTGTCGTACACCGTCATGTGCGGATACAGCGCATACGACTGAAACACCATGGCCAGCCCGCGGTCTGCGGCAGAGACGTCGTTCACCCGCTTGTCGTCGATCCACACATCGCCTTCGCTTACGTCTTCCAGGCCAGAGATCATGCGAAGGAGCGTCGACTTGCCGCACCCTGAAGGGCCAACGAAGACGACGAACTCACCATCGGCGACGTCGAGGTCGACGCCATGGATCGTCGTTGTCTCGCCGAACCGCTTCACGATGTCGCGCATGCGCAGACTGGCCATGGCTACTTGACCCCCGCCGAAGCGATCCCGGTGGTGATGTGGCGCTGCAGCAGCGCGAACACGATCGTGACCGGCAGCAATGTCAGCACGGTCATCGCCAGCAGGAAGTGCCACTGCGTGGTGAGTTCGCCCTGGAATGCGTTGAGCGCGAGCTGCAGCGTGAAGTTCTCAGTCTTCGACAGCACGACGAGCGGCCACAGGAAATCGTTCCATCGCCACATGACCGAGAAGATGGCGAGCACGGCAAGCGCCGGGGCGGAAAGAGGAAGGACGATACGCCAGAAGATGCGCCATTCGCTCGCGTGGTCCATGCGAGCTGCGTCGAGGAGCTCGTCCGGCAGCGTGAGCATGTACTGGCGCAACAGGAACACGCCGGTCGGCGTGGCGACCGCGGGCCAGATGACGCCCCACGGACTGTTTAGCAATCCGAGCGACGATGCGACGAGGAAGTTCGGCACAAGGATGATGGTCGGCGGGATCATCAGCGTAGCCAGGATAACGATGAACGCGGTCCTACGGCCGCGAAAGCGGTACTTCGAGAGCGCGAAGGCTGCCATCGCGTTGAACAGCAGCGTGATGAGCGTGGCGACGACCGTGATGAAGACGCTGTTCCATAGAAAGCGGCCGAAATCGAACTTGCCGAAGAGCTCGGTGTAGTTCTCGGTAGCGAGACGAAACTCCCGCACGGACTCGCGGTCGCGGATATTGACCTTGATCTCTTCCTCGGGGTGCGCGGGATCCACCATCGTGGCTTGAATGCCGATGCGCCGTAGCTCAGCCATCTCCCGAGTCGTTCCGTCCGGAAGCTTGACGCGATAAACCGGGGCCTCGTCGGGTCGTCCAGCGAGCGTCACGCTCTTCTGGCCGTAGGGCAGGAAGCGCGGCGGAAATTCGTTGAGCGCCGACGCGGTCTTGAACGAAGACATGACGAGCCAGAGGACTGGCCCGAACATGAGAATCAGGCCCAGAAAGAGGTACCCGTAGGTCACCCAGTCGGTCCAGTCTAGGCGCCCGCGGCCATGGGTCGCCGTCAACAGGGTACGGATGCTAGGCATCGCGCGCCCCAGCTCCGCCTTCAACAGCGCGGCGAGACAGCCGCAGTTGCACGAGCGTCAGTGCGAGGAGCGCAAGCGCGAGGACGAGCGAAGCCGCCGCGGCGATGCCGTAAAGGCGGATCGATTCTGCAAACGCGGTCTGGTAGATGAACTGGACGACATAAAGCGTCGCCGACCCGGGCCCGCCGCCGGTCAGCACGAATACTTCATCGAATACCTGGACGGCTCGGATCAGCGCGAGGACGACGACGACGAGCAAATTCGGCATGAGCAGCGGCAGCGTGATGCGGGAGAAGCGCCGCCACGGCGAGGCGTGATCCATCTGCGCCGCCTCGTAAAGCTCTGCCGGGATCGCCTGCAGGCCGGCCAGCAGGATGAGCGTATAGAACCCCATGTGCGCCCAGATGCTCACGAAGACGGTCCACGAGAACGCCCATCCGGACACGTTGAGCCACTCGACGCCGGCGCCGCCCGCCGATTGCACGAGCGCGTTGAGCACACCTTCGCGCTGCAGGATCCACTTCCAGATCAGCGCGACGACGACCGGCGACAGCAACACGGGATAAAAGAACACGCCGCGGAAGAACCCCCGTCCCAGGACCTTGCGATTGAGCACGAGCGCGGTGACCAGGCTGAACAGCACCATCAGCGTCACCTGCAACATCGCGAACGCCCCCGTGTTGTAGACGGCGCGCCAGAACAGGTCCTTGCGGCATGTCGACGGATCGAGGTGATTCGTGCATTCGAACAGGATCGCGAAGTTCTCGCCGCCGACATACGGCCGCTCTCCGGGATACAACTGCGCGCCTCCGGTGAACGCATACCAGAAGTTGATCGCGATCGGCAGGAACGTGAAGAGTCCGAGGACCACGAGATTGGGCGCGACGAACACCCACCCGATGCGCGGCACGCCCAGCAAGCGCTGAAGCGCGCGCATGGGCACTTCGAACAGGCCGAACGCGAGACGTAGTGCGCCCGCGGGCAAGGCGCGAACAGGTGACGGCACGCGCACTGGAGCGCGCTGGTTTACTTCGACGCCGCCTTCACTTGCTCATCGATGTCGGCGCTGATGCGCTTGAGGGCATCGTCAAGGGTCATCTCGCCCGCCACAGCCTGACCCAGGCGTTGCGCCGTCGGATTGAACAACGCGCGGTTGTATTTGTAGCCCTGGATCTCGTATGCGACGGGCGACAGCGACCCGACCTGGCCGACGAACACGCCGAGCGCAGATTTGGCTGCGGGCGCTATGTTGTAGTCGACGCCCTTCTTCGCCACCGCCGTGCTGGCCGGGATGTTGTCGGTCTTCGCCATGTACTCGGCGTAGACGGCATCGCTCGCAAGGAAATCGAGGAAGCGTCCGACGTCCTTCGGATTCTTGGTGCGCTTCAAAGCGACAAACGCCGCACCGCCCGGCAATCCCGTGCATCCGCCCGGGCCGCACGGATTTGGCACGACGACCCAGTCGAAGTTCCTGCCGATCTGCTTTTCCATCCGCGCAACCTGCCAGCTTCCCGACAGGTAGAGCACCACGCGGCCGTTGGCGAATTCCTCGAACGCGTCGCGATACGTCGAGCCGCCGACACCTCCCCATACTTCCTTCGGCATCGTGCCGTCGCGATTCCAATCGTAGAACTTCTTGGCCATCGCCTTGAAGCCGTCATCGATCGCGAGGTTGCCCTTGGCATCGAAGACCTTTGCACCCTGGCTGATGGCCGCGCCGGTGAAACGATGACCGCTGCGGTCGAACGCCATCGCATACGGCACTTGCGTCGCCTTTGCCACCTGGCGCGTGGCCGCCGCCCACTCGTCCCACGTCGCCTTGGGACCAGGCATCGGAACCTTGGCCTGTTCGAACAGCGTCTTGTTCACGAACGGGCCTGTCACGGTCAGCTGGGTCATCATCCCGTAGATCCCCTTGTCGCTGGGCGTCGGGCGCATCCACTTGAGCGTCTGCCCGAAGTTTGCTTCCCACGCCTTGGGGTCTTTCACGTAAGGCGTAATGTCGAGGTAGTAACGCGACAGGCCGCCGAGATCGGTGACGCGCGCAATATCCGGTCCTTCGCCGGCGGCAAGCTGCACGGGCAGCGTCTCGAGGACAGCCTTGTACGGCACCTTGTCGATGAGGACCTTGACGTCGGCGTTCTGCGATTCGAACCGCTTGACGAGTTCCTGCGTAACCTCGCACTCGTTGCCGTCGGAATAGCACTGAACCCGGATCTCGCCGGCAAGCGCAAACGACGTAACCACCGACGCGATGGCAAGCGCAACGGTCGTGCGTAACATAACGGCCTCCTCCTTGATCACTACCAGTGTTGTCGGCTTAGCTAACCGCGTCCGCCGCCGATACGTGACATGTTAGCGCAATGCGCTCGACGCTGTCGGAACCGCTCCGAGCCGGCTATTCCACTCTGGACACCCCCGTGCGAGGCCTCCACCAGCGCAGTGACGACCTCGATGTCGTCGATTTGATTGAGCTTCGCGACGATGCGACCTGGACGTCCGGCTCCGTGGGCCATGGCTGCGGAAGCTGTCCCCCACAAAGCCGCGCGCCAGGTAAGACAATCGTGCCGTCGATTTACAATAAAATATGATTGTCATCATATTTCATGCTATACTGCGTACATGAATCGCACACCCAGCAAGAAACAGCTCACCCACGAACGCATCGTCGAGACCGCGGCGCGGGCCATCCGTCGCGCCGGTTTTAGTGGCGTAGGCGTGGCGGACGTCATGAAGGAGGCGGGCCTGACCCATGGCGGCTTCTATGCTCACTTTCCGTCCCGCGAAGCGCTCCTGTGCGAGGCGATCGAGCGGGCCGGTAGGGACAGCGCCGCCCGCATTGCGAAGAACGTGGCGATTCGCCAGGCCGAAGGTGCGAGCGCATTTCGCGCGTTCATCGAGAACTACCTGTCAGAGCGCCACCTCGCCTCCCCCGAGAACGGATGCGCGGTTGCGGCGTTGGCATCGGAGATGCCGCGCCAGTCGCGGGCGGTCGGACAAGCGGCGACGCAACGTGTGCGTGGACTCATCTCTACCGTCCGGAGCACGTTGCCGTCTTCGGCGCCGAAGGATTCCGCCGCCGTCGTCGCGAGCCAGTTGGTAGGCGCCCTGCAGCTCGCACGCGCCTTGGGCGATAACGCCGAGGGCAGAGGCGTGCTGGCGGCTACCCGCCGAGCGCTGCTCGAGCGCTACGACTTGGTCTCTCCCTGATCCACGCGGCGCCGCCAATGTTTCAAGCGTCGGTTTCAACGGTTGTGCTGAAATATTATCTCTATCATATTTACTTCGAACGCTCACCTCCTTCACTCCACCGCAAAGGAAATGCATCGTGAAACTCCATAACGCTACTCTGCTCATCACCGGCGCCAATCGTGGCATCGGTCTCGCTTTCGCTCGCGACGCCCTCGCGCGAGGCGCCCGCAAGGTCTATGCAGGCGTCCGCGACCCCACCAGTTTCACGCTCGAAGGTGTGGAAGCCATCCGCCTCGACGTGACCAAGCCCGACGACGTTGCCGCAGCGGCCGAGCGCCTCCGCGATGTCACCGTGCTGATCAACAACGCAGGTATCGCCTCGTTCGGCGGCTTTCTCGCCGAAGGCAGCATCGAGGCCGCGCGCACGCAGCTCGAAACCAACTATTTCGGACCCTTGCGCACGAGCCTCGCCTTTGCCCCGGTGCTGGCCGCGAATGGCGGCGGCGCCATCCTGAACGTACTCTCGATCGCAAGCTGGATCAGTACGCCGTTGCTG
>Ga0207701_10007399_pt1 | contig 10920 bp, 9 predicted proteins | sample KBSSwiSSwithPhiX_FD_184294 | JGI IMG/M metagenome (GOLD analysis project Ga0207701, IMG submission 184294) | Switchgrass rhizosphere bulk soil microbial communities from Kellogg Biological Station, Michigan, USA, with PhiX - S5 (SPAdes) (version 2) | ecosystem: Environmental > Terrestrial > Soil...
ACGCCTAACGCCGGATCGTCGGCGCAACGTTGTGCGATGAATGCTTCCCGGCTCTCCGTCGGGAGGTCGAGCGCCTCGTCAGCGGCGGTGAACAACCGACGCCACTGGTCAGGAGAGCGCGCGGTCGTGGCGGGCATCGCCGTTGAGGGCATGGTGCAGCCAACCTCTCGCCTTCGTCCAATCGCGGCGCACCGTTCGGGCGGTGACACCGAGTGCCTGAGCGGTCTCCTCCTCGGTCAGGCCGCCGAAGAAGCGGCACTCTACGACCCGACTCAGCCGTTCGTCCAACCGCGCCAGCTCGCGCAGCGCGTCATCGATCGCGAGGAGTGTGTCCGCGCGGTCTTCCACCAGGAGCATATCGTCGCCAAGCGGTACCCGCGCAGGTGCTCTGCCCCGCTTCTCGGCCTGGTATTGCCTGGCATAGTCTACCAGGACGCGGTGCATCGCCTGGGCCGCGACTGCAAAGAAGTGAGATCGGTCCGCCCACGCGACGCGGGTCTGGTCCACGAGCCTGAAGTACGCCTCGTGCACGAGCGCCGTGGAATCGAGCGTGTGACCGGGATGCTCACGATTCAGCTGGCGGCGCGCGATTCGCCGCACCTCATCGTAGATCAGCGGGAACAGCTGATCGAAGGCCCCGGCGTCGCCAGCGCGCCAGGCGAGGAGCAGACCGGTGATGTCGGCGTCGCCTTGCATCTTCGATACGCCTCGAGGGGAGTCGCCTCGCCGTACAACATGAACCTGCTCGTATTAGACGGCAACTGGGCGCTCTTTCCAGGCCGGATGGAGCAGCCGCTTCACGACGACGCCGATCGTGGACTACGTTGGAGTGCGTTCAGTCGTGCGTAGTCGCTGCCTTCCCGCGGGAGCTGCACAATGGCTGATCCTGCTGCACGTGTCGCCGTCGTGACGGGCGCGAGCCGAGGCGTGGGTCGTGGAGTCGCTGCGGCGCTCGATGACGCCGGCATGCGCGTATATGCCACCGGCCGCACCATCGATCGGGCACTGCTGCCCGATGGAGTGGTGCGCGTGGCGTGCGATCACACCGAGGATGCCGCCGTCGAACAGCTCTTCGCTCGAGTCGAGCGCGAATCCGGACGTCTCGATGTGCTCGTGAACAACGCGTGGGGCGGTTACGAACGCATGGTGGAGAACGGCCGCTTCACGTGGGGGCTGCCCTTCTGGGAGCAGCCGGCATGGCGATGGGATGCGATGATCACCGCCGGTGTGCGGGCAGCGTTTGTCGCCAGTCAACTCGCGGCCCGACTCATGGTCCCTGCGCGGCGTGGGCTCATCGTGAACATCTCACACTGGGCGGCGCAGAAGCGCATCGGCAACACGCTGTACGGCATCGCGAAGGCCGCCACAGACAAGCTGACGAACGACACCGCCATCGAGCTGCGCCCCCACGGCGTCGCAGTGGTGTCATTGTACCCAGGTCTCGTCCGTACTGAGGCTGTCCTCGGCGCCGGCGTGTTCGATCTCACCAACTCGGAGAGCCCCGAGTTCATCGGTCGCGCCGTGCATGGGCTCTTCACCGACCCAGAGCTCCTGGCGCTGAGCGGACAGGCGCTCGTCGCGGCCGATCTGGCGAAGCGGTATGGGTTCACCGACATCGACGGCAAGGCCCCGCGACCATTGACGCTTGGCGACGTCTAGGAATCGGGAATAAGGCGGGAACAGGGAACTGGGAACCGGGAACAGCGACTCCGATTGGAGCGTCGGTTCCCGGTTCCCCGTTCCCCGGCGCGCGAAGCGCGCCGATTCCCGATTTCGTTAGGCGACGGCATGGGCGATCGCCAGCCCATCGATCGCGTCCGCACGCGCGTCTCGCAGCTCACGCTCCCGCAGCATCGTGATGAACGCGCGCGCGATGTCCGGATGGAATTCGGTGTTCATGCGCTGCGTGATGTAGTCCACGACGGCGTTCGTTTCCCACGCGACGCGGTACGGGCGGTGCGTGCGCAGCGCGTCGAACACGTCGCACACGTGAACGAGCATGCTCGCATGGTGACAATCGCGGCGGCTGCGTCGCGTGGGGTACCCACCACCATCGATCATGATGTGGTGCTCGAACGCCACGGCGGCGCTGAGATCGAGCCGGTTGTCCGATTCGAGGATCAGTCGCGCACCGTCCACCGGGTGCTGACACATGATCGCCCGCTCCTCCGGCGTCAGCGCGCCCGGCTTCTGCACGATCTCCACCGGCACCTTGACCTTCCCGAGGTCGTGCAGCAGCCCCGCAACGCCGTATGCGCGCACCTCACGCGTCGACAGCCCCAGATGTTCGGCGAGCCCCATTGCCAGCACGGCCACGTTCAGCGCGTGCGTGGTCGTGTATTGATCGAACTCCTTCAGCGTCAGCAGCGGGACCAGTGCGTTGGCCTGCTGGTGCATCGCGCTCGACAATGAGTCGATGACGATTTCCGCTTCCACGAGTGGAAGGCGGCCCCTGGCGGCGACCTCGTCGTGCATCCACATCACGACATCGGCTTCTTCCGTGAGATCGAGTTGGAGCGCCGGCTCGGGGGCGTGCTCTTCTTCCTCGGTTGTCGCGGAGCGCTCCTGACTCGCGCGCACGCCGATGGCACCGAAACGAATCGGCGTCAGGCGGCTCTGCGCCAGCTCGGCCTCCGACCGAAGCTTCCCACCGGCCACGAGCGCGATGTTCGTCAGGATCTCTTCGAGAAAGCCCCGATACTCCTCGGGATCGACGGACTCCGGGAACTCGATGCGCTGGATTCCCGATCCTGAAAGCTTTGCGGCCCAGTCCCAGTCGGAGAGCTCGCGAATCGCGCGGTCACCGTACACGACCGCCGGGCCGAGGAACGAGAACCGCGGCGTCGCGTCCACCTTTTGCAGCTCGCGAAGCTGCGCCAACGACGCGTCTGCCGCCTTCGCACGCGTCGGATGCCCGTCGGCGTACAGTGACATCTTCGCCAGCGCTTGCGCGAGCGACGTGAGGAATCGAATGGCTTCGCTCATGACGTTGCCTCTGCCGTCTCGCGCTGCAGCGCCGCTCGGCGGATGCCGGGATTTCGGCTCTTCCGCGCGAGGTCGAGGATGTGCTTGGAGTCGCTATCGTCCTCGTTGCGAATCGCGAGCGCGGTGATGATCGCCGACAGTTCGAGAGACGACTTTCGCAGTCGTACCGTGCGGAACAGCCAGTGCCTCGTGGTCGCCCTGCGTCCGAGCCAGACTCGCACATCAGCGTGGGGCGTGTCGGCCAGGACGCGGATGCCGCGCGCCCGAAGCTCGTCACTCAACTCCGGACTCTCGAGGCGAGGCATCAACGCTCGCGCCACGTCGATCGAACAGCCGCCGCTGATTGCGGCGAGCGCCAGATTGAAGATGCGCACGTCGCGATCCCGTATCCCGGCGAGAATTGCGCGGTCGCGCGTCTCGTCGCGCTTGAGGACGTAGCGGTATGTCTCGCGTCGAACACCGGGATCGCTGTGGCTCACATACTCGAGGGGATCGCTCGCCGCCGGCCAGCAATCGCAGCGAACGAACACGCCGATCATGTGGCGCATCGCGCGCGGCGACAGACCCGATAGCATGCGGCCCGTGACGTCGATCCCTTTCGCTCCGATGCGGGCGAGTAGATCGACGATCCAAACCGCGTCAGCCTCGCCGCGCCGCTCGAGCTCTGTCACAAGCGCCTCGACCGCGCGGTCGCCAAGTCTGTCCACGGCGTGCTGCAGAACAGCCACGGTGGGGCGGTCCGAGGCCAGCTCTTCACGGAACGTCGCCTCGTTGATGAGTCGGTCGACGAGCGAGTCGCGGAGCGGCGAGGAATCGCACGCCATCAGGCAATCGACCGCGGCGGCGACACCGCTCGTGCCAATCAGTCGCGCGAGCGCGGCGTCCACCGACGGACCGCTGGCGTTCGCCGCGACGCCGATCTGCAGAACGCGCTCGGCTTCGCAGTTATCACGTCCCATGTCGGGCTGCGGCTCGATGGCGTTGGTCGCAATGCCGCCGAGAACGACGGTGTAGGCCTCGGGATTGGGATCGATCAGGTTCCAGTCCGCGAGCATCTTGCGGATCACACCCCTCAAGGCCCGGTCGACCGCGCGCGACGTGACGCGGCGCGAGTCCGCATCCTGGGCGAGCTTGGCGAGCAACCGAAGCATGGCGCCGGCGATCGGGGCCCCCGCCCGGCCCGCCGCGACCCGCGTTAGGCGTACGACCGCGCCGGCGGCGAGGGTGTCGCAGGCCCGCTCGAGGAACGATGACTCCGCCGTTCGGTCGCCTCGCATGTCCAGCAGCTTCGACAGCGTCGCATCATCGAGGTTTCGGACGAGATCCGAAACGCGCTGACGGAGTGGCGAGTCGCGAATCTCGACATCATCGAGCTCGCCGATGATCTGACGCAGGATTCCGAGGATGGCGGCGTCGGACCCGTCCTCATTCACCTGACGCGTGACGGACTCCGCCAGCCGCGCGGGATCTTCCAGAGCACCGTCGAGCGATTCTCCCGCGAGCGCCGCTCGTGTGAGCCCCAACCAGAGCTCGGTGGAGCGCTTGGTCTTCGGATCGTCGCGCTCCGCTTCGCTGCCTTCGTCCATCAGCTCCAGGCGATCGAAGGCAACGCGCGTCAGAACAAGGTCGTTCCAACGCGCCAGCTGTGAGCGGCCGCCGGCGCCGAAGGGCGCGCTGCCTCGCGCCGGAGACACCGCGATCGCGCCGATGAACTCGTCGAGCGTGCTCCGTTGCACGGTCGCCAGCACCGTCACGATTCCGAGCTCGTGCTCGTAGAGTCGCTCGGCGAGATCGACAAGCGACGCGTTGCTCTCGTCGGTCGCCGCACCGTCTACGACGAGTTGATGACGCGACACACCGATCGAGAGTTGGCTCCGCTTCGACAGCACAGACTGGAAGCGTCGTGCGAGCGCATCCACGGAGCCATGCAGCATTGGGTGGGACGCCGGATAGATGCCGCGCTTGTGAACGGCGAGCGCCAGCTCCTGCAGCAGCTCGAGGAGCTCCTGCGGCGGTTGATCAGCTTTCGTGTTGGACGGCGAGGCGACACCTGAAGGGGTCGTCATCGATCGGCGCGGTGGAGTCCCGTCTGCGAGCAGGCGGCGCCCGCTACATAAACAGACGATCGGCATCTCGCGTTCGATACGGCGCGCCGAAGCGTATCTCCAAGGCAGACCAGCGGTTACGTTATCGTTCTCCAATCTTGGCGGCGAACACTGTCGTTAGGCTCGCCGGGCGAGTGATCCCGGTCACGTTCCGTGTCGAGGGAGGCTCCACGTCGACGACGAGCAACGGAGCTGCGCGATCATTCGTCTTGCCGCGGATGGGCGAGATCAACTGGCTTACCGAGCTGCGGAAGATCGAGCGGGAGTTCGATGGCCTTCCGCCAGAACCGACGCCGACGGAGCGCCGAGCACGTCGCGCGGCGGAGCAGCACGCCGAGAAGCTTCGCAAGGAGCGCGCGACGCTGCTCGGTGTCCTCGCTCGCTTTCTCCCGGTGGTCGGCCTCGCCGGCGCCATCGTGCTCTGGCCCTACCATCGCGACTGCGGCACCGGGCTGTTTGCGTACCTGAGCGCCGAGGGGGTGATCGTCATCGGCGGCTTATGGCTCGTCGCGTGTACGTGGCGAGCCCGGATGGCGAAGACGCACGGCGTGGCCCTGATCCTGGTCCTGTGGGGACTCTTGCTGATCGGGCAGCAGATCCTTCCGCGGGTCGGCTACGCGAAAACGGATGCGGCCCATCCGGCCCAGTGGTGGTGCAAACGCGGCAAGACCTAACGCGGATATGCTTCGCAGGCACTGACGCGCCGTCGGCACGTCCGGTCTCTCACCTTTCGTTTGTTCAACGACCTCGGGAAGCCAATGCGTCCCGAGGTCTTCTCATTCTCCATTCCGGCTCCTTGCGGGCGGAGCCGTCAGGGCCGAGGAGCGATCCGACGTGATATCGGGACGAGCCGGGGTATTAGTGAACGGGCTCGGAAGCAATTAGTTGGTATTGACTATTCGATGTCGGCTAATTACGCTGCGACTACGATGCCAAAGACCCCCGATGCGAGACGCAGGGTGGCGAACCCCCTGGCCCTGGCCGTCATGGCCGACCTGACCACTGGACCGAAGCACCCGTACGACATGGCGCGGCGGTTCAAGCAGACCGGCAAGGATCGCCACATCAAGTACAACCACGGGTCGCTGTACATGGTGGTCGAGCAGTTGAAGAAAGCCGGGTTCATTGCCAAGCAGAAAGCGGTGCGCGATTCGCAGCGACCCGAGCGAACCGTCTACGCCCTCACGGCTGACGGTCGTCGTGAAGTCCACGACTGGATGCGAGAGCTCGTCGCGCGACCACAACGCGAGTACCCGATCTTCCTCGTGGCACTCTCGCTCCTGGCGATGCTCCCACCGAAGGAGACGGTCGACCTCCTCGGTCAGCGCGTGGAGGCTTTGGCGGAAGAAGTGGCGGAGATTCGTGACACCGTGCGGTCCGCCACCGAGCAAGACGTTCCCTGGGTATTCCTCATCGAGGAGGAGTACCGGCTGGCGACGCTGAAAACGGAGCAGCGGTTCATCAAGGACCTCATGGAATCGCTCGGCGCGCCGGATTACGTGCGTAAGTGGAACGAGTGGAATGCAGCAATGCAGCGAAAGACGAGGTCCGGTGCGTGAGGTTCGAGATGATGTCCATCAAGAACGCAGTGATCATCGGTGGCGGTGTCGCCGGTCCGGCGACTGCCCTTGCCCTTTTGAAGGCTGGCATCCCGTCCACCGTGTACGAGGAGTACGGAAGCACGGCCGACGGTGTGGGTGGTGTGCTCGCGGTGGCGCCTAACGGGCTCAATGCGCTTGGCGTCATCGGCGTGGACATTGGCGCGCTCGGCCAACCAATCCAGCGTCAGGTGATGGCGGATGGAAGCGGCAAGCGATGGTTCGAGTTCGGTGGGTTGCCCGGTCTGCCGGCGAGTCGAGTCATCTGGCGGTCCGAGCTCCACCGCGCGCTGCACGACCACGCGCTCGAACGGGGTATCCGTATGGAGCACGGCAGGCGACTCGTGAGTGTCGACGAGACCGAGGCCGGTGTGACCGCTCACTTCGCCGACGGCTCGAGCGCGCGCGGCAGCGTGCTGATCGGGGCCGATGGCATCCGTTCGACCGTTCGCAAGTTGATCGATGCTGACGCGCCGGATCCCAAGTACGTCGGCCTCCTCGGGTTCGGTGGGTACGCCGTCGACAGTGGTGTGTCGGAACCGGCCGACACGATGTACTTCGCCATGGGCAAGCGCGCGTTCCTCGGCTACTGGAACGCGCCAGACGGCGGCGTCATGTGGTTCAGCAATTTGCCGAGCGAGACGCCGCTCGGCTTCAACGAGGCGCGGGCCATCTCCGCATCCGAATGGCTCACGCAACTCCGCGATGTGCATGCGGACGACGTGCCGGGCCGCGCGCTTGTCGAGCACACGGGCCCCGAGAATCTCTTCGTGCTGGGGGCGATGGAGGCGCTGCCTAACGTCCCGCGGTGGCACCGTGGCCGCATGGTACTCGTCGGCGATTCCGCTCACGCACCGTCGTCGAGCTCCGGACAGGGCGTCTCACTCGCACTCGAGAGCTCGATCGAGCTGGCTCGGTGCCTTCGCGATGTCCCTGACGTGTCCGCGGCGTTTCGGAGCTACGAGCGGCTCCGCCGCCCGAGGGTCGAGAAGATCGCCGCCAACGCCGCGAAGACCAACGGTAGAAAGGCATCCGGGCCGATCGCGAAGGCCCTGGTGAACCTGCTGATGCCGATCGCGCTGAAGACTGTTCTCACGCCAGAGCGAATGTTTGGCTGGACACACGCGTATCGCATCGATTGGGATCGAGCCGTGACAGCCTAGACCACTGGAACTCGATGTGTTGCGTGGGGCGTTCATCTTGGCTCTCTTAGTTCACCATCGCATCAACGTCCCCCTGCCACCTGCCTCATGCGACACATCGCGTTCAGCCTCTTTCTGGTTCTCGCGGCTCCGCTGGCAATGCTGAAGGCTCAAGCCAAGAGCGGAGCCGTCACCATCGGGGCCACCGATTCCGTCTGGTCGCCGACGCTCAAGGAAAACCGAAAGTTCCTGGTCTACACGCCGCCGTCGTACTCGGACACGACGTATCTGCCGAAGCGCTACCCAGTGCTCTACCTGCTCGACGGCGACGCGCACTTCCACTCCGTCACCGGCCTGCTCCAGATCCTCGGGACGGGGATCAATGCCACGTTCGTCCTGCCGGAGATGATCGTCGTCGCGATCCCGAACACGAACCGGACGCGCGACATGACGCCGACGCACACGGACCGCGACCCGGACGGCAAGCCACAGCCCGCGCTCGCCGCGAGCGGCGGGATGCCCAATTTCCTGACGTTCATCACGACCGAGCTCATCCCGCGCATCGAGCACGACTATCGCACCGCGCCGTACCGTGTATTCGTCGGGCATTCGTTAGGCGGGATCACGACGATCAACGCCCTATACACGATGCCCGAGGCGTTCAACGCCTACGTCGCGATCGACCCGAGTCTGTGGTGGGACAAGCGCGTGCTCCTCAAACAGGCGCGCGAGCGGTTCAGCAAGCCGGGGCTTGCCGGCCGCACGCTGTTCGTGGCTCAGGCGAACACCATCACGCCTGGCGACACGACCCTCAACATGCACTTCAACTCGATCATCCAGTTCAACAGCATCCTCGAGACGTTCAACCAGTCGGGGCTGCGATACAGTTACAAGTACTACCCGCACGACAGTCACGGCTCGGTGCCGATGATCGCCGAGTACGATGCGCTCCGGTTCATTTTCGATGTGTACGACGTGCCGCTCCTCGAAGCGCTCGAGCGTCCGGCCTATCTCACGGAGCACTTCACGCGCGTCTCCGCGGCAATGGGCTACAAGATCGACCCACCGGAGGCCATGGTGGACCTGATCGGGCACGTCGCGCTCGGGCGGGACACCACCGCTGCGCTCAGGCTGCTCGAGATGAACACGACGCTCTACCCGACGAGCGCGAACGCCGTCGCCTCGCTCGCCGACGTCTGGCTGGCGAAGAAAGACACGACGAAGGCCGTGGGGTACTACGAGAAGGCGCTCGCGATGCGTCCCGGCCTGAAGAAGCCGAAGGACATGCTCCAGAAGTTGAAAAAGGGGCCGTGACGGCGCCCCACGCATACCTTTCTCCGACCACAAACCGGAGCAACGTTGAACGTGTCTGCCATTCGTCGATCCGTCAGTCTCGTCGCTCTTGCTACCGCGGCCTGCAGCCCGGGCGCCGAGCGGTCGAGCCGGGATACCGCCGTGTCCGCCGCGGCGCTGAAGCCAGCGCTCTCCGCGATCACGAGCGAGAATCTCCTGCAGCATATCAACCGCCTCGCCTCCGACGGCTTCGAGGGTCGCGCACCGGGAACGGCCGGCGAGGACAGCTCGGTCGCTTACATCACCGAGCAATTCAAGGCGATCGGTCTCGCGCCAGGCAATCCCGATGGCACATACATCCAGCCCGTTTCGATGATCGGGTACACGAGCCATCCCGAGGCGTCGATTGTGGTTGGCGGGAAGACAATGCGACTCAAGTTCCCGAACGACTACGTCGGCGTGTCCCGCCGCAACGCCAATGACGTGCGCGTGGACAACTCCGACATCGTGTTCGTGGGCTATGGCGTCGTCGCTCCCGAGTACGGCTGGGACGACTACAAGGGCATGGATGTGAAGGGCAAGACGATCGTCATGCTCGTGAACGACCCCGCCGTGCCAAACCCTAACGACTCGACGAAGCTCGACTCGACGATGTTCAAGGGCAAGGCCATGACGTATTACGGCCGCTGGACGTACAAGTACGAGATCGCGTCGGACAAGGGAGCGGCCGCGGCGATCATCGTGCACGAGACTGGGCCGGCAGGCTACCCGTACGAAGTCGTCGTCGGCAGTTGGGGTCGCGAGAACTTCGACGTCAAGGAAACAGGCGCGACGAATCGCGTGGCTGTCGAGTCATGGATGTCGCTCCCCACGGCGAAGGAGCTCTTTCGGAGCGCGGGCCTCAACTTCGACTCCCTGCACAAGGCGGCATCGCGGAAAGACTTCCGGCCCGTCGCACTGAACGCGAAGGCGACGTTCCGCGTCCGGAACACCGTCCGGGAGATCCAGTCGAAGAACGTGATCGGGAAGCTCGAGGGGTCGGACCCCACGCTCAAGAACGAGTACATCATCTACACGGCCCACTGGGACCATCTCGGCAAGGACACGACGCTCAAGGGCGACCAGATCTTCAACGGCGCGCTCGACAACGCGTCAGGAACCGCGGCGCTCCTCACGCTGGCGAAGGCGTACAAGGCGCTGCCCAAGCCGCCTGCACGAACGATGCTCTTCCTCTCGGTTACTGGCGAGGAGCAGGGCTTGTTAGGCGCCAAGTGGTACGCGACGCATCCGCTCTATCCGCTCAACAAGACGCTGGCGGACATGAACATGGACGGCGTGAACCAATGGGGGAAAACGAAGGACCTGACGATCGTCGGCTACGGCAACTCGACGCTCGACGATGTGTTAGGCAGCGTGCTCGCGTCGCAGGGCGGGCGCACGATCAAGCCCGACCCGGAACCCGAGAAGGGATTCTTCTATCGCTCGGACCACTTCGAGTTCGCCAAGCAAGGCGTGCCGGCGCTGTACACAGACGCGGGCACGGAGTTCATCGGGAAGGACTCGACGTATGGGCAGAAGAAGCGCGACGAGTACACGGAGCACGACTACCACAAGCCGTCAGATCAAGTGAAGCCGGATTGGGATCTGTCCGGCGCTGTCGAAGACCTTCAGGCGTTCTTCGAGGTCGGCTACAAGGTCGCGCAGACGGACCGCTGGCCGGAGTGGAAACCGGGCACGGAGTTCAAGGCGAAGCGAGACGCCATGCTGAAGGGGGATAAGCCATAGCAGGCGGCGGGC
>Ga0207701_10007400_pt1 | contig 10919 bp, 7 predicted proteins | sample KBSSwiSSwithPhiX_FD_184294 | JGI IMG/M metagenome (GOLD analysis project Ga0207701, IMG submission 184294) | Switchgrass rhizosphere bulk soil microbial communities from Kellogg Biological Station, Michigan, USA, with PhiX - S5 (SPAdes) (version 2) | ecosystem: Environmental > Terrestrial > Soil...
GGTGCGCGGGGATGAAGCCGGCGCATAGCGCGACCAGCGCGAGCGCAACGGCCGAAAGCGCCAGCACTGCCGGATCGGCAGGGCCTCGCCTCGGTGATAAAACACCGGTCAGGCGGCTACCGAGTACCTTCGAGATCCGCCTGAGCCCGCGTCGGCTTCTTTTCGCGCGGCGGCAACGACGAACCGGGAACGCGCCGCGCCGCGAGGTGAACCGGACCGGGCGCAACGCCCCGGTCCAGTTCATCTCACCAGCGTGCGGCCGATGGTCGCGGTCGCGACGGTCAGTCGCGCCGTGGGATCAGGCGGCGGCGCGGATCAGGCCGAGTTGCGTCAACGCCGTCACCCCATCGTCCAGACCGATCTCCTCGGCGATCCTGCCGTTTTCGACACGAAGAACGGTCGTTCCGGTGAACTGCATCTTCCGGCCGGAGGCCGCCGGCAGCGAACCCCGAAGAAAGTCGCTGAAGGCCGGGCCCGTGTGCGTGCCGCCGCCCACCCAGCGACCGACGACGTAGTCGCCCTCGGCAATGAGGTCCGCCGCGCCCGCGAAACTCAGATCGGGGAACGCTTCGCGGAACCCGGCCATGAATGCCTTCACATCCGCGCGACCGCGGCGCGGCGCATGCAGCGAATACTGCAAGAGGATGTCGGACGTGCAGAGCTCGTCCACGATTCCGGGATTCCAGGTCTTGCCCCAGAATTCGGTGAACCATTGGGCGACGATGGCCTTGTTGTCCTGTTCTCTCGACATGATGAATCCCTTCGCGCGCTGCCGTTGTTGGACAGGACCGGCGATGGGCGGCATGGTCGCAGGGCCTGGGAACCAATCGGTACGCGTCGAGGATACTGTCCTGGAAATCTCAGCGAACTCCGCTTCTTGCTCTCAAAACCCACAGGGTTGGAATCGTTGACTTCGCCCGGTTGGCAAAGCAGGTTTACGGAAGAGTTCCGAATGCTCGGATGGCACGGCGTCTACGTTCTGGTCGTGGGTGGATCAAAAACTCACTAGAATGCCGACTCCCTCTCATGTGGACCGAGTGGCAGTTTCTGGTTACGTTGAACGAGCGCCTGAGGCCCCTGAGGGATCCGATCCAGATCCAGGACGCCGCCGTCCGTTTGATCGGTGAGCATCTCCAGGCGAGCCGCGTCAATTACGCACAGATCGAGGGCAACGAGTTCGTCATCAGGCACTCCGATGCGCGCGGCGCGCAGCCATCAGGCAGTCGCGCTCCCCTGGCACGCCTTGGACAGAACATCGCCGACGCGTGCCGGCGCGGCGAGACCGTCGTCGTCAGCGACCTTCACACGGATCCGCGGTTCGCGGACGCTGAGCGTGCCTGGCTTCTCGCAGCCGGGATCGCGGGGTTCGTCGAGGTGCCCCTGATCAAAGAAGGTCAGTGGCTCGCGATGTTCGGTGTCCACAGCGAGACGCCGCGCGTCTGGACTCGCGATCAGATCGAGCTGGTCGAAGTCACCGCCGAGCGGATATGGGTCGCCGACGCACGCGCGCGCGCCGAGGAAGCGCTGGGGCGAATCGGCGATCGGCATGCGTTCCTTCGAAAACTGAGCGACACCATCCGGCCGCTCGCCGATCCTGCGCGCATTCTCGCAGAGACATGCCGCCTGCTCGGCACGCACCTGCGCGTCAACCGCGTCGCCTACGGCGAGATCGAGGGCGACTACTGCACGATCGCCGACGACTTCGTGGACGGGCTGCCATCGCAGGCCGGCCGCTTTCCCTGGACTGAACTCGGCGGCAGCCGCACCGAAGACATCCTCAAAGGCGGCACGTTATTCGTCAACGACACGTCGGCGGAGCCGCATCCAGCAGCCGAGCGCGAGGCGCTGCGCGCGGCGGGCATCGGCGCCTACATCTGCCCGATGCTGGTGAAGGACGGCCGGTTCGTCGGGTCATTCGGGATCCACAGCCGCGAGCCGCGCGTGTGGACCGCGGACGAGATCGCGCTCACGCAGGACGTCGCCGACCGTATCTGGGCGACCCTCGAACGCCGCAAGGCGGAAGCCGAGCTGCGGGCGAACCAGGAGCGCCTGGAGTTTCTCCTCCGGCTCAACGACGCCCTTCGGCCGTTGAGCGATCCCAGCGAGGTGCAAGCGACTGCCGCACGCCTCCTCGGCCAGCACCTCGGCGTCACCCGCGTCGGCTATGCGGAATTCGAGGGCGGCGATTACAAGATTCTCCGCGAGTACACCCAGGGTGTCGCGCCGCTCGCGGGACCATCGCCCGGCATCACCCTCAGCGAGGAAATGCGCGCGGCGCTCCGGCGCGGCGAGATCGTCGTCGTCAACGACGTTCAGACGGATCCGCGGTTGAGCGACAGCCACCGGGCGACCATGCAGTCGCGGCAAATCGCGGCGTTCGTCGGGACGACGCTGCTCAAGGGCGGACGGATGGTCGCGGTCTTCGGCGCCAATCACGTCAGCCCGCGCGTCTGGACGCCATCGGAGGTTGAACTCGTTCACGACGTCGCCGAACGGACCTGGGACGCAGTCGAGCGCACGCGCGCCGAGGCGGCGCTGCGCGAGCAGAAGCAACGGCTCCGCATCGCGCTCGAAGCGTCGGCCGGCGGCTCATGGACGTGGATCGCCGCGACCAATCAGGCTGACTGGGACGAACGATTCCGGGCGCTGTACGGCTTCGCGCCCGACGAACCCGCAACCCCTGACGCGTGGATACCGCGCGTGCACGAGCACGACCGTCCGCGCGTCCTCGCGCTGCTCGACGAGATCCAGACGTCGACAACGAAGGATTCGTGGGAGAGCACGTTTCGAATCGTGCGGCCCGACGGAAGCGTGGCCTGGATCCAGAGCCGCGGCCGCGCCGACCGCGATGCCGACGGCAGGATCATGCGGCTTTCCGGCCTCGATCTCGACTTCAGCCAGCACCGCCGGACGGAGGAGGCGCTGCAGGCGCGCCGCGACGAGGAACACGATCGCGTCTTGCGGATCCTGCTCGAGACTGCCACGCAGGGCATCGTGTCAATCGACTCCCAGGGCATGATTGCCACCGCGAATCACGCGTTCGAAGCCATGTTCGGGTGGCCACCCGGCGAACTGATTGGCCGGCCGATCGAGCGCTTGATGCCGTTGACGCTTCACGACGAGCACGAACGCCGCGGCGCCCTGCAGCTGTCGGGCGTCCGCAGCGACGGCTCGACGTTTCCCGTGGAAGTCAGCGTCAATCACGTCGCAACGCCCGGCGGCGGACGCACCTTCGCGTTCGTCACCGACATCACCGATCGCGAGCGCGCCGCGTCGGCGCTGTGGCAGCGCACCGCCGAACTGGAATCCCGGACGACGCAACTGAGCCGGATGGCGTCGGACCTGACATTGGCCGAGCAGCGTGCGCGGGAGGCGATCGCCAGAACCCTGCACGACGGGTTGCAGCAGCTGCTGGTCATCGCCGCGTTGAATCTCGAGCAGGAGCTCAAGCGTGAAAGCGACCGCGGCGCCGTCCCGAGCGAGCGGATTCGCGAGGCGAAGTTCCAGCTCGATGAAGCGATCGCCGCCGCGCGATCCCTGAACTTCGAGCTGTTTCCTCCCGTGCTGCAGCGTTCCGGCCTTCCGGCAGCACTGAAGTGGCTGGCAAACTGGACGCGCGACAAGTACAGGATCGAGGTCCGCGTCACCGCCGATCCGCGGGCCGACTCCGGCAGGAAAGACGTTCGCACGCTGCTCTTCGAGTCGGTCAGAGAGCTGCTCTTCAACGCGGTCAAGCACGCCCGTGCGGATCGAGTCTCCCTGCGGCTGGTGCTCGACCCCGAAGACCAGCTGTGCATCACGGTGTCGGATCAGGGAATCGGGTTCGAACCGGCTGAGCTCGACGATCGATCGAAGGCCGGGCAGGTTGGCTGGGGGCTGTTCAGCATTCGGGAGCGGCTCACGCTGCTTGGCGGCCGCGTCGAGATTGACAGCGCCCCGGGCAAGGGAACCCGAGTGCGGCTCGTGGCGCCGCGCGGCGACGCGCACACCGCCGCCGGCATCGCGGAGACCACGACGTCTGCTCCGATCGGACCGGTACCGGCCGGCGACAATGACCGCGCGTCTCCGGACGCGCTCAGGATTCTCATCGTCGACGATCATGCGGGAGTGCGCAGCGCGCTCCGCGACATTCTCCATCAGCGTCCGCAGCTCTCGGTGGTTGGCGACGCGGCCAACGGCTTCGAGGCGATCGCGCATGCGCACGTGCTGCAGCCTGATGTCATTCTGATGGACGTCGCCATGCCGTACATGGACGGCATCGAGGCGACGACCCGGATTCGCGCCGAGCTCCCGGACATCCAGATTCTCGGGCTGTCGATGCAGCCTCGCAGCGCGGCCGCCGACGCCATCGAGCAGGCGGGGGCCGCGGCATTCTTCGTCAAGGGCACCGACACGCAGCGGTTGATCGAGCATCTGCTGGGCATGCAGGCGCTGCGGCCCAGCCGTTTCGCAAACTCCTAAAACGGTTCTGCCGCAGCCACATCTCCGCGTCGCAGCGAGGGCGAGCCCCCATGGCCGCCACCGCGACGGCCAGGGAAATCAGCGCCGTTTCGCCCGTCATCTGTGTGACAGCCGATCACTGTGCCCGTACGTCCGACGCCGCCCCAGCAGTGCACATACACGATCCGTTTCGCGGACAGCGCCGCGTCGATCGTATCGAGGATCTCATGCATCTTGTCCGGCGATTGTGGAACGCTGACGTCACGAATCGGGAACGATCAGAAGGAGAGTTGGGGCTCAAGCGTGAAGGGTGCAGACATTCGGATCCTGACACTTCGGTACCGCAATGGAGTCCGGCTCATAACCGCAGCACTGGCGGCGACATGAGTGCTTCCGCGATGTCCCTGAAGCGCGGCTGAGGAGAGAAACCGCGACGCGACTGCGGAGCCACGTCGAGGATCAGCTCGCAAAGCCCGTGTCTGACGCGGAATGAACGGGGAGAAGTGGCCGGCAGCCGCGTGATCAGCAGCCGCCGGCAGCCAGCCGAATCATCCCTTGATGATGAAGTCGACTTTGCGCACCTGCGAGATGATCCGGAAACCCATCAGCTCGAGATCCTCCTCATCGAACTGAGCGTCGAAGTTCAGATCCTTGACCACCGCCGGAGCGGTGCCGCTCACCGCGGCGACGAAAAGCCGGGAAGGGGTGTCGACACCGACCGTGCCGAACGCGTTTGGCGCACCGATGATCCAGGTCGTCCAGATCTGCGCGCGATCGGCGCGCTGGTCGGTGACCGCCACGAGGTTGAACAAGCCGGCGTGGTTGATGCCCCCACCCGCCTTGGTCGACGAGAGCAGGACGACAAGGTTCGGGAACTTGTCGTTCGGGCCGTCGCCGAAGGCGGCGGGCAGCGGTGCGGCGTTCTGGTGCACGCCGGGTCCTGTCAGCTCGAGCCCCGCACCGGTCTCGGCGAGCGGCACGTTGAAATCGGCCTTGAGATCAACCAAGAAGCCGCGGCTGCCGATGCCCTGTACGTTGCCGCTCTTCGGCGTAAAGACCTGGATGTTGACGTCGGTGCCGCCGCCGTCGGCCGCCGCCGCACGCAGGCGGCCGCTGTTGTTCGCCATCGTCATCAGAACGATCGCGGCAATTGCCAGTGCTGGTCGTACGATGCTTTTCCTCATGCTGTCCTCTCGTGGCGGTGATTCGAGTCACGCGTTGCGCGAGGCCTCGCGCCGCCAGAGCCACGATATCGAGCGGCCGCCGCCGGCTCATGGAAGCGCAGTGAGGATGCGGTAAGTTTGCGGTAGGACTTCGGTAGGCGGCGACGACCGAACAGGCAGAGAAGACGTCATCAGTCGGCTATGTCACACCGATGTAACCACCGACGGCGTTGTTTTACCGGCCGCGGTCGCTCAGACCGCGGGCGACGCGAGGATTGCCTGCACCTCAGGCCGATCGAGAAAGGTTCGTCGCAGATCGCTCGTCGCGATCAACGAATCGGCCAGCTGCCTGATCACCGCCGCCGCCCGCGTTCTCTGGTCGAGCGCGCGCTCTGCCTGCCCATCCGCCGCCGCGATTGCCGCCGCTGACGCGTGCACGCGCCAGGCCGCGGTCGGCGCGTCGCCGTTCCCCACCGCGGCGAGCGCTTCGTCGATCGCTGCGCGAACCTGCTCCTGGTTGCCGTGATCGAGCGCCAGCTCGGCGGACGCCAGCCATCCGAGCGCCAGCCACGTTCGCTCCCCGGACCGTGCGGCCAGCTCACGCGCGCGCTCCGCCTCATCTTCCGCTTTCGTCCAGGCTTTCAGGCGACGATGCGCCGCGCTCGTGCCGATGTGGATCGGCATTCGCCACGCCGCGGCCATCAGCATCGGCTCGCGTTCCAACCGGGCATCGAGCCCTTCGAGGATCTCGAGCGCGCCCCGGGCGTCGTCGAGGTCGAGCATCGCCAGCCCCAGCTGCGTCTCCGCGATCAGTTCCGCGAACGGCACGGCGAATGCGCGCGCGGTCTGCACCGCCTGCCACGCGGCCCGTCGAGCTTCCGCCGGCGCGCCAGCCTCGCGCAACAGCCAGGCCCGCAGGGCGGCGAACAGCATCTCCCACGATCGATGGCCATTGCGCTCGGCGAGCTGCAGGCTCTCGGCCAGCAGTTCGTCCGCGCCACCCCAAGATCCCTGAAGGAGCTCCGCCCAGACTCCGTAGAACTGGCACACCATCCGGCCGAACGCGTCGTTGGCCGCGAGCGCACGTGTGCTGCCCTCGCGCGCCACCGCGGCGGCGGCGGCGTAGCGACCCTCCGCCAGGCGCACGTACGCGCAGCGCGGCAGCATCGAAAAGAGCCGAAGCGGGTCCTGCGACGCCCTGGCGAGAGTCAGCGCGGCTTCGCAATCCTGCGCGTCTGCCGCCTGCCACGGCCCCCACAGCAGATACCAGTAGGCCGAATAGCCGCGTGCGTAGACGACGATGTCGTGGTGGATCGCGGGTGCGAGCCGCTCCGCGTCCTCCGCCGCCGCCAGACACGCCTCGCGGTCGAACCAGGTCAGCGCACTCGCGGCCAGGAGCAACGCCTCGACGGTCGCGATCGGATTTCCAGATTGACGGGCGGTTGCGGCCGCCGCAAGAAAGGCGGCACTGGATCCGCGCATGTCGCCCATGCTGCGGCGCACGCGTCCGAGATCGCTGAGGATGACGATGCGGAGAGGTGCGCGCTCCTCCGGCGGCAGGCGTTCGACCAGCTCCAACGCCCGATCCAGCCAGCCGGCGGCTTCGCGGTTGGCGAAGCGACGGGTCTCGTTGACCGCGGCCATGCGCAGGTAGGTGATCGCCCGCCGGTAGTCGCGCGCCTGCTCGAAATGTTCGGCCAACGCACCGGCGACCTGGTCCGCAGCCGCGCCGTAGCGCTGCTCCAGGCTCTCGGCAATGCGAAGGTGCAGCCGCAGGCGCCGCGCAGGCGGCAACAGCCGGTACAGCGTTTCCTGGTGCAGCGAGTGCACGAACTGGTAGCGCGGCGACCAACCCGATGGGAGCTCGACGAGTTCCAGCGCCAGAACGAACTGACCTCGACGTGCCAGTGAATCGAGCCACGCTTCCGCGACTTCGTCGTCCACGCCGAGGCCAGCGGCAACAGCAGCGGCCGAACAATCGATGCCGCACACGCTGGCCACTTCGAGCGCGCTGCGTTCCTCGAGCGACAGCCGCGCCAGCTGTCCTTCAATCACCTGCTGCAGCGTTTCCGGCGATGCCGTCGAGACCGCTCCCAGCGTTGCCGTCAACGCCCAGCAATCGCCGTCCGGCGCGATCATCCCCTGCGCCGCGAGATACTCCAGCAGGTTGATCATGAACAACGGATTGCCGCTGGTGCGATGATGAAGGAGCGTCGCGAGTCCGTCCGGAAACCGGTGCCCGGGGAACCGCGCGTCCAACAGCGCGGCCGCGTCCGCGGGCGTGAGAAAGTCGAGCGGCAGGTCCTGGGACAAGCCCTTGGCCGCAAGCTCCTGCTTCATCGTCTTCAGCCCGGGTCGCGCGAGCGCGACATCGACCGGACGGTAGGCGAGCACGAGCAGCAGCCGGCTCGGGCCGGCGCGGCGCGCCATCAACCCGACGAAGTCCACCGTCGCGTCGTCGCTCCAGTGGAGATCGTCGAGGAACAGCACGAGCGGCGTATCGGCAGTCAGCGCCTCGAGTGCCTCGGCGATCTCACGGAGCATGCGTTCGGGCGTCGCGCCAAAGGTCTCGTGCTGCAGCGAATCGCGTGCCTCGACGAGCGACGGCATCTGCGCCAGCCACGTCGGCGCGTACTGTCTCAACAGGGCGGTGACGCGTCCGCGCCCCGGATGGCGCGCAAGCCTGCCGAGCGCATCGAGCACCGGCAGGTACGCTTCCGCGCCGCCGGCGTGCTCCAGGCATTGACCCTTCGCGATCCACACTCGCGCATCCCGCTCGACCTGCCTCAGGAAGGTGTCGACGATGCTCGTCTTGCCGATCCCGCCTTCACCGACCACGAACACGACTTGACGCTGGCCGGCGAGCGTGCGCACGAGCGCCGCATGCAGCGCCTGGAGCGCGCGGTCGCGTCCAACCAGCGGTGTCGTGGCCACGTTGACCGTCGGCGCACTGGCGAGCTCAAAGGTGCGGGCCCGATCGTCGGATGGCGCTGAGTCGAACGGCGCCGAGGGCGACACCCGCGCAACGAAGCGGTAACCGATCCGCCGTGCCGTCTGCACGAACCGCGGCGCGGCCGAATCGTCTCCGAGGGCGCTGCGAATCTCACGAATCGCGACCTTCAACACCGCATCGCCGACGTGAACCTCCGGCCAGACGTGATCGAGCAGCTCGTGCTTGGGGACGATCCGGTCCACGTGCCGGGCGAGGTAATCGAGCACGCCATAGGCCTTCGGGGTCAACCGGATGGCGCGCGGGCCCTCCCACAGCAGCTGCGCCCTCGGGTCGAGGCGGAATGAGCCGAAGTACAGGGCCGGAGCGGCGGGCACAGGTTTTACCGGGAATTTTACCTGCCATCTTACCGCCCTTCATGACATCGGGGCCGGCTGCTCGTACCGTCTACGGATGCCGCTCAGCCGTCTCTCGTCGTTCGCCGGCGCGTTCGTCATACAGCTCCATGGCGACACAGACTTGAGCGAGCGTCGGCTGGCAGGCCGCGTCGAGCACGTGCGCACCGGCGACGCGGCGCTCTTCGGATCGCTCGAGGACCTGCTTCGTTTCATGGACGCCTGCATCGCCCTGGATCGCGACGTATCGAGGTGTCAGCCCGTCAGTGAATGAGTTGAAGTAATGAGCCATGCCGTTCCACTGCTCGATCCCCGCAGCCGTGTCACGCCGCCGCCGGTCGCGTTCGGTCCGTTTGTCCTCGATTCCTCGAACGAAACCCTGACGCGCGACGGCCGTCCAATCCGGATGCGGCCGAAGACCTTCGCCGTGCTCACGTGCCTCGTCGACGCCGCCGGACGGCTCGTGACCAAGAAGGACCTGCTGGACGGACTGTGGCCGGATGTCTTCGTCGGCGACGATGCGCTGAAGACCTGCGTACGGGAGATTCGTGATGCGCTCGGCGACGACGCACAGGCGCCGCGCTATATCGAGACGGCGCATCGGCGGGGATATCGCTTCATCGCACCGCTCTCCGAGGGTGGCGCCGAAGGCTGAACGCGAATCGAGATCCTTCGCCGACCAGCGGCCCGCGTCGGGATGACAGGCGCGTGGGCTACTCACCGACCGAACACACCGGCACCGGTCGTGCCAGCCCGGGCCGGCGGCGACGCGCCGGACGCACCGGCCGATCGTAGCCGCGCCGGACCAGGAGGAGGCGCAGCGCCCGGTGGGCACGGATCAGCCGGAGTTTCGCGGCGTTTGGCGTGATCTGCAGGGACGCGGCGATTGCGGCGATGCTGGCGCCCTGGTAGTGGCGCTGGATCACCACCGTGCGGTAATCCCAGCGGAGCGCGTCGATCGCCTCGCGAAGCACCGACCGCAGTTCCTCGTTCAACAACTCGCGTTCTGGCCCTGGCGCATGCGTCACGATCGCCGCCCGGTACCTTCTCTGCTCGCCACGCTCAGCCTGTTCGAGGAGCGTGTCGAGCGACTGCTCCGGCCGGCGTCGTGCCACGCGTTGCCGGGTCAGCGAGGCATTGATGACGATGCGTCCCAGCCAGGTCGACATCTGACTGTCGCCGCGAAACTGCGGAAGGTTCCGCACCGCGAGGAGCATGGCATCCTGCACCACGTCCTGCGCGGCCGGCGCGTCGCGCAGGAAACGGCGAGCGGCGGAGAGCAACCGGCCGCGGTACCGATCCGCGAAGTCGATGAAGGCGTCGTTCTGTGTCGCAGGCATCATCCCGCCAGCATCTCAGGCGGCGCGGGCCGAGGCATGTACGTGCGGTGGAATCGCGGTAAGAATGCGGTGCGGCATCTGGTAAGGATGCGGTAAGTCACACTGGTGATGCCGCGGTCCCCACTTCGCGACCAATCGGCAACGAGGCGCCTTCTTCCGGCCGGACGCGACAGCGGATATCTGTGGCGTGCCAGCAGCTTCACGACACTCGCCGAACAGGATGCCGGCGTCTACGTTGGGATGGAAACACTCGGGCTGAGCCGAGGCTTCCCCCCGTTTCTCGGGTGGTTCATCGAACCGATTGCGCGCCGGTTGGGTCGCAAGAGCATCGAACGATCGCTGGAGCAATTCATCGCAGCAGTTCGCAAAGCGGACGCGGTGTTGCCTTGACAGGCTTCTACCGCCGTGGCACTGGTGACCGGCTCCGGCGCTCTAACACGCGTCCTCGGCGGTCTCCTGCTCTTGACCGCCGTCGCGCTGCTCACGGGCTGGGCGTCTCGCTGGCAACCGCATGGGCCGGTTGTCGCGCTGTTTGGCTCGTGTCTGGCTTCTTTGGCGACATCGCCGGCAGGACGGTCTGCGCTCGGCGGCGTTGCTCGATCACGGCCCCCGGGCAGGCACTATCGGCCAG
>Ga0207701_10007403_pt1 | contig 10917 bp, 7 predicted proteins | sample KBSSwiSSwithPhiX_FD_184294 | JGI IMG/M metagenome (GOLD analysis project Ga0207701, IMG submission 184294) | Switchgrass rhizosphere bulk soil microbial communities from Kellogg Biological Station, Michigan, USA, with PhiX - S5 (SPAdes) (version 2) | ecosystem: Environmental > Terrestrial > Soil...
TCGAGCGTCATCATCCACGCGCCCTCGCCGAGGACGAACCCGTCCCTGTCCTTGTCGAACGGCCGCGACGCGAGCGCCGGCGTGGCGTTGTAGGCGGTAGACACGACCCGCATCCGTGAGAACCCGTACATCATTCCCGGCGTGACGCAGGCATCGGCGCCGCCGGAGAGAATCACCTCGGCCTCGCCGGCACGGATGAGGGCGGCCGCGTAACCGACCGCGTCGGTCGAGCTCGTGCACCCGCACGACAGCACGTGGCTGAGGCCCCGAATCCTCAGCGAAATCGAAATCTCGCTCGACATCATCCCCACGATCGAAATGGGGATGGCATACGGAGTGACCTTGCGGCCGCGCTCGACAAAGAAGTCGTAGTACTGGCGTTCGCCGACGTCGATGCCCCCGCCGCCGCTGCCGATGACCACGCCCGCGCCGTCCTCGCCGACGCGCAGGCCGGCGTCGTTCCACGCCTCCCGCGCCGCGATGACGGCGATGAGCGCCGCTCGCGAGTACCGCTTGGGATCGGCACGATAGTCGGCGTCCCAGATGTCATCGCCGTCGAGTGCCGGCACATCGTCGATCGTGACGCCGGTCACAGGGGCCGCGACGCGGCAGGCGATCGTGTCCTCGAAGTCGTCGAGTATCCGGACACCGCTGTCTCCGCGGCTGATGTGGGTCCAGAAGCACTCCCGCCCGACGCCGAACGGCGACACGACACCAATCCCGGTAATGACCACACGCGGAATCACACGGTGGTTATAGCATTTGACGTCACCAATCTATGAAACAGCTCGCGAGAGTGCTCGGCCTGGTCGTGTTCATGGCATCCCTCGCGCTGCTGGCGTGGTGGTGGACATTCGCGGCCGGACCGGGTGAAGTTGCCGGCGGTTTCAGCGCGGCCGTTGGTGACACGTGTCTCTTCAGCGCGTTCGCACTGCATCACAGCCTGCTGGCGCGGCCGTGCGCCAGGCAGTGGGTACAGCGCGTGCTTCCCAACGACCTGGTGCGAACGTCATACGTCTGGATCGCAAGCCTCCTGCTGATCGCCATGTGTCTGTGCTGGCAGCGTGTCGGCGGCGTCCTCTACCGCGCGAACGGCCTTCCGGCGGTCCTCTTCCGGGCGATGCAAGTGCTCGGCATAGTGGTCGGGGCGCTTGCAGTGCGCCGCATCAGCGTGCGCGAACTGGCAGGGCTGGCTCCGCCGGGCAGCGTGGACGAACTGGAATACGGCGGACCATACCGCCTGGTTCGGCACCCGCTCTACCTGGGCTGGGTGCTCTTCTTCTTCGCCGCTTCGCCGATGACAGGTGACCGCCTGCTCTTCGCGGTCGTATCCACCGTCTACCTGCTCATTGCGATGCCGCTCGAGGAAGCGGGACTGCAGCGGCAGTTCGGCGAGCGCTATCTCGAGTACCGCAAGACCGTCCGGTGGCGTCTAATCCCGTATATCCACTGATATCCTTCTGACCATGGCGACCGACCCCGTCCGCACGTACCCGAGCGACCTGCCCGCTCTCGCTCTTCGTGAGACCGTCGTCTTTCCGCTGACGCTTCAGCCGCTTGCGATATCGAGACCGCATTCGATCGAAGCCGTCAATCGGGCGCTTGCGGGCGACCGGCTGCTCTTCCTGACGCTCCAGAACATCGAGACCGACGATCCGCAACCATCCGACCTGCGCAGCATCGGCACCATTGCGGCCATCCGGCAGATGGCGAAGGTTCCCAATGGCGGCATCCACGTGATCGTCGAGGGCCTGCGCCGCGGGCGCGCCGACCTTCTGTCGCGCACGGAGAACATCCTGCGGGCGACCGTGAATCCGGCGCCGGAAGATGCGGAACGAACGCTCGAAGTTGATGCGTACGTGAGACGCCTCCAGGAACTGATCGATCGCGCCCTGTCGGTGAGCAGCGGGCTCTCCCAGGAGCTTCGTACGATGGTCGCCGGCATCGACGACCCGTTGCGGCTGGCCTACCTGCTTTCGAGCCTGCTGGACATGAAGGCGGAGGAAAAGCAGCAAATCCTCGAGACCGACAAGCTGCTGGACAAGCTGCAGTCGGTCGCTGCTGCGCTCAACCGCGAAATTGCCCTGCTCGAACTGAAGGGCAAGATCGAGTCGGCCGCTCAGCAGGAGATGACCACCGCGCAGCGGCAGTACTACCTGCGCCAGCAGATGAAGGCGATCCAGGACGAGCTCGGCGAAGGTGACAAGCCCGAGACGCAGGAGCTCCGCGCGCGCATCGCCGACGCGCGGCTGCCGGAACATGTCAACGCCGCCGCACTGCGCGAGGTGGATCGTCTCGAGCGCATGACGCCGGCGTCGCCCGAGTACCAGATGATCCGGACCTACATGGACTGGGTCCTGGACGTGCCGTGGTCGAAAACCACCGAGGATCGGCTCGACCCTGTGGCTGCTCGTGCGGTGCTCGATGAGGATCACTACGATCTCGACAAGATCAAGGACCGCATCGTCGAGTACCTGGCCGTCCAGAAACTGAAGGCACAGCAGACCGGCGGCGTGTCACTCAAGGGACCGATTCTGTGTTTCGTCGGGCCGCCCGGAGTTGGCAAGACCTCGCTCGGCCAGTCGGTCGCACGGGCGATGAACCGCAAGTTCGTGCGCATCTCGCTTGGAGGCGTGCGCGACGAGGCGGAAATCCGCGGACACCGCCGCACCTACATCGGCGCGATTCCCGGCCGCATCGTGCAGGCGCTCAAGCAGGCGGGCGCCATGAACCCGGTCTTCATGCTCGACGAGATCGACAAGATCAGCGCCGGGTACCAGGGCGATCCGGCGGCCGCGCTGCTCGAGGTGCTCGACCCGTCGCAGAATCACTCGTTCCGCGATCACTATCTCGAAATCAACATCGACCTTTCGAAGGTCCTGTTCATTGCCACGTCGAACCAGCTGGGGACCGTTCATCCGGCGCTGCTCGACCGGATGGAGATCATCCAGCTCGCCGGCTACAGCGAGGAAGAGAAGCTGCACATCGCGACGCGATACCTTGTGCCGCGCCAGCTGACAGAGAATGGGCTGAGTGCCGGACAGGTCGTCTTCGAGGATGCGGCCATCCGGCGAATCGCGAGCGACTACACGCGTGAGGCCGGTGTGCGCGGCCTCGAGCGGCAGATCGGCACGGTCGCGCGCAAGGTGGCGGCCAGGGTGGCGTCAGCCAGTGAGCCGTTGCCGCCCGCTGTGATCCGGGCGGACGACATGTCGGATTACCTGGGGCTGCCGCGGTTCCAGCAGGAGGTGTCGTTCCGGGTGTCGAGGCCCGGGGTCGCAACCGGCCTCGCGTGGACCGAGGCGGGCGGCGATGTGCTGTTCGTCGAGGCCAGCCTGTTGCCTTCGGGGCACAACAATCTCATTCTCACCGGACAGCTCGGGAACGTGATGCAGGAGTCGGCCCGAGCCGCCCTCAGCCACGTCCGATCGACCGCGAAAGACTTGGGGATCGATCTCGACATCCTGGACAAGCACGACCTGCACGTCCACGTGCCCGCCGGTGCTATTCCCAAGGACGGACCATCGGCCGGCATCACCATGGCCACGGCGATCGTGTCGGCGCTCAGGAACCAGAAGGTGCGGGAAGACGTGGCAATGACGGGCGAGATCACGTTGAGCGGACTCGTGCTGCCGATTGGCGGCATCCGCGAGAAAGCGCTCGCTGCGAAGCGGTTTGGCATCAAGACGTTGATCTACCCATCGCGCAACTCCGCCGACGTCGCGGAACTGCCGCCCGAGGTGAAAGAGCAGATGGAGTTCGTGCCGGCCGCCACCCTCGAAGACGTGCTCAGGGTCGCACTGCCACAGACGGAGGCAGTAGCGAATCGATAAATTGCTAAATGCGAAATGCTGATTGCTAAATGCAATTAGCAATTGCCAATTAGCAATTAGCAATTCAGTATGCCGTTCGTCTTCTATGTTTCCGGCCACGGGTTCGGCCACGCCGCACGCGCGACGCAGGTCGTCAACGCGCTGGCCCGACTCGAGCCGGCGGCACCGGTCGTAATCCGGGCCTCGGTGCCGGAGTGGTTCCTGCGCGCGTCGCTGCAGACACCTGCCGAGATCAGCCCTTGCGAGACCGACACTGGCGTCGTTCAGCACGACGGCCTGTCGATCGACGAAGACGAGACGGCTCGTCGCGCAGCCGCGTTCTACGCGGGGTTCGATGCGCATGTCGAACGCGAGCGACGGCTCCTCGCGAGCCTGGGCGCCACGCTCGTCGTGGGCGACATTCCCCCACTCGCATTCGCAGCCGCCCATGCGGCCGGCATACCATCGATCGCCATCAGCAATTTCACCTGGGACTGGATCTATGCGGGCCTCCCAGGCTTCGATCGCCTGGCCCCGGGCGTCCGGCAGCAGATTGCCGATGCAAACGCCATGGCAACACTGGCCCTGCGCCTGCCGTTCCATGGCGGCTTCGAGTCGATGCGGCGCGTGGACGACGTGCCCCTCGTCGCGCGGCACGCGTCGGCGGAGCGGGAGGACACGCGGCGTCGCCTCCGGCTGTCGGACACCCGGCCCGTCGTGCTCGCGACCTTCGGCGGTCACAGCGGAACCATCCCGCTGGACCGCGCCGCCGACAGCGGCTCATTCCAGCTCGTCGCCACCGATTACGAGGTGGGCCACGGCGCGCCGGCCCACCCGAACCTGCGTGTTGTGTCGGCAGACGAGCTGACTCGCACAGAGCTGACCTACACCGACCTGCTTGCGGCATGCGACGTCGTTGTCACCAAGCTCGGATACGGCATCGTCTCCGAGTGCATCGCCAATCACGTCGCGCTGCTCTACTCGCCTCGCGGCAGGTTCGTCGAGCAGGACGCTTTCATGCGGGAAATGCCGGCCGTGCTGCGGTGCCGGATGATTGATCAGGACGATCTGAGGAACGGACGATGGGCTGACTCGATCGAGGCGCTGCTCGAGCAGCCCGCGCCCGCCAGCTCGATGGCTACGGATGGAGCGGCAATAACCGCCGCCAAGATCCTGGAGTTAGCGCGTACGTAGCGTCGGGTCTTTAGACCCGACGGCTGTGGGCGGGTCTAAAGACCCGCCCTCTACGTACGTCGGTTTCTAACTTCGGTCACGATAAGTTCCTTTCATCGCCCGAAGCCTGATCCGCAGCAGTTCCTTGAGCATCTCCCACCCGTCGCGCATCATGCTGACGCGCGACTCCGCACGGTAGTGCCATTCGATCGGCACCTCGATCACCCGCAACTGCTGGGCACGCGCCACCGCGAGGACCTCGACGTCGAACGCCCAGCCGTCCACCGTCACCCGCGGAAAAATCGACCGGACCGCGTCTGCCGTGAACATCTTGAATCCGCACTGCGAATCCTCGATTCCCGGCAGAACCAGCCATTGCACGCCGTGGTTGAACAGGCGGCCCATGAGATGCCGGTACTTCGGCTCCCCGACCCGGTGAGCCTTCCTTCCCTCACGGGAGCCGATCGCCACATCGAACGGAGCGGCCTGGGGAGGAAGAAAGCGCGAGATCTCGTCGATCGGCATCGAGAGATCGGCGTCGCAGATGAACCGGAACTGACCCGTCGCCGCGGACAGTCCGGCTTTCACGGCACCGCCCTTGCCGCGGTGAGGTTCGCGCTGCACGACGACTCGCGGTTCTCCGGCGGCGAACCCCTCGGCAACCGCCACGGTCGCATCGGTCGATCCATCGTCGACGACGCGAATTTCCCACGTCCAGGGTTGCGTGGCCAGGTAGCCGGCGATCTCGACGAGCGTCGAGCCGAGCCGGCGTTCCTCGTTGAACGCCGGAATCACGACGGATAGCGACAGCGCGACCATTCGTCAGCGCGACGTGCGCAGTGCCGCTTCGGAACTGCAGGCGGCATACGGGCCCGGAAGCAGCAGCACCGAATTGAGGAAGGTCACCATGGGCGGCGAAAGCGCCGGGTCGGCAGCCGGATCGCGGCGCTCTGCGACGTAGTCGCGCCAGACCTTGTCGTCGATCAGCACCGGTCGAGGCGACGCCGGATCGTGCAAGTAGCGTTCGATCGATGGGTCGAACGGAGTGGACGCCAGCGTGACCGGCTGTACCCGCCTGAAGTAGTAGTAGAGCGGGTGCCAGATGCCTTCGGGCATGTCGAGAAGGATACCGGCACCGGTACCCGATTCGGCCTGGATCCGCTGGACGCACTCCGCTGCGGTTCGCATCGGGTGCTTGCCTTCCGGCAGGCGCTGGAGTTGACCGCGGTATGCGGCCAGCGGCATCGCGCTGAACACCAGGAGGCCGACGACAAGGCCGCCGACACGGGCGCTCGTCCGCGTGGCGATCGCAAGCAGCAGGATGAGAAGCACTGGCCGGATGACGCCTGAACTCTTGAACGCAAATGCGCCGACGTCGATGCGAAAGCTTCCCAGCGACATGGCGATGACGGCAATCGTTGCCGCCAGGACGGTCAGGATCGATGCGACCGAACGGAACGCCGGACGCCGCGCGCGCACCGTCAGTGAAGGCCAGAGGCCGGCTAGCTGGTCTTCCGCCCGCTCGAGCACCTTGCGCAGCGGCACCGGTGCGAGCATCACGACGAGCGCGACCAGGTAGCCCGCCGCCAGTGCGACTGGCGGAAGAAACGGGTAGGCATAGTGATACAGCTTCGAGGTGCCGGCCGAGATGATGGCCGTCGGCAGAACGGCCCACATCAGCACCACGGCCCCCTCGAACCAGCGGCGCCGCACGGTCTGCACGAACAGCACGAAAAGGCCGGCGGCGATCAGCCACTGCATACGCTCGTTGACGAATTCCTGCCACGCCTGCTGGACGTACCAGTACCAGGGATGCACGTGGGTCGGGTCGAGGAACCCGGTCATCCTCCTGAGAACGTGCTCGCCGAGGATCGTTTCCCACAGTTGTGAGCCGAAGCGGATCTGCGCGTAGATGAACCAGGGCGCGCACAGCAGGAAGACGACACCCGCGACACGGAGCCAGGCGCGCCAGTCCTCGATCAGCCGGTGGCGTACCCGGGAAAAGACAAGGGCGGCAAGCCCCAGGGTGAAGGGGAGGAACAGCGCGGCGACGAACTTGGTCATGAAACCGAGCACAAAGAACAGGCCGGCCCACATCGCATGCCTGCGCCGGCGTCGCACGTCGTCCAGCGCGGACCAGCGGAGGAAATGGAACACGCCCGCGGCGTAGCTGAGGATCAGCGAGGCTTCCATGTTGTTCGTGCGCAGGCCGTGCGCGAACACCAGGGGGTCGTGAATGAACAGCAGCAGCACCGCGACGGCGCCGCAGACCGGCCCGGCGAGCAGCGCTCCGATGGCAAACGTGTAGACGAAGGCCGCGCCGCCGGCCACGGCGTCGATGAACCGCAGGCCGAAGTCGTCGTGCGGCAGCAGTCCGGCCTTGATCGGCGCGGCAACCAGCCAGAATTTCAGTGGTGGTTTTTCGAGGAAGACGTCGGTTTCGCTCGGGCTGCTCTTTGGCTCGAGCCAGTCGCCGATCTCGAGGATCCGCTCGACCGCGAACGAGTAGATCGCTTCGTCGGTCTCGAGGTCAGGCTCCCCCAGACCGACGAGCAGCGGCAGGCAGAAGGCGGCGATGACGACGACCAGCCACAGCCGGCTGAGCCTCAGGCCTTGATACAAGTGACGAGCGACCAGATCCTCGGGAAATTGATCTTCTCGATGGAGACTGGCTTGAGCTCGGCCTGCGCGATGAGAGCGGGCAGATCGAGGTCCGACTTGAAGCCGATGTGGATCGTGAACGGTGAGATCGCACGCTCGAGCCACGCCAGCAGCCGGTTAGGGCTCAGGAAATGATTGAGGATGATGATCTTCCCGCCGGGACGGCAAACCCGCTGCATCTCTCTCACGACCGCGAGCGGGTCCGGCACGACGCTGATGACGTATGGTGCGTACACGATATCGAACGAGTCGTCGGCGAACCTGAGGTCGGCTGCGTCCATCTCGAGCAGCCGGACGTTGTGCATCTCCTCGGAGAGGCGGCGCGCGTGCTCGAGCATTGAAGCCGACAGGTCGATGCCCGTGACCGAGCAACTTCGGGGGTAGAGCGGGACGTTGATGCCTGTTCCGACGCCGACCTCCAGCACCGTATCGCCCGGCTGAAGTCCCATGCGCTCGACCGCGCGGATACGACCCGGGTGAAGCGCAGGGCCGAATGCGAAGTCGTAGACGTGCGCCAGTTTCTCGTAAACGCCTTCGACGAAATCGTTTTCCACAACCGCAACCGACAGCGCCCGGGTGGCGGCATCGGTTCCGACGATATCCTCCGGGTCGGCATCCGGCCTCTCGAATAGCGGCATCAACGGCCTCGTCGTTTTCGGTAAAGGGCTCATGTGCTTCGGGATAAGCAAACATGAGCCCGGTCCTTCGGAACCCCGGCGACTATACATCCTGTTCGTCAGCGAAGTCCATCGAGCACGCCGAGCGCGGCGTCGATGTTACCGGTCTGGGTCGAGACCTGAATCCCCTGGACCGATCGGCGAAGCCCCGTGGCAATCTCCCGTGCGATAGCAATACCTTCGGCCACGGCGGCCTCGTGCGTGTCGGTTCGCCGCATGCGCTCCAGCAGCACGTCGGGGACCCGTACTCCGGGCACTTCGTTCGCGATGAATTCAGCGTTGCGCGCGGAGTCGAAGGGAAAGATCCCGGCAATGACCGGCAACCGCGCTGACTCGATTCGCTTCAGGCAGCGTTCGAATCCGCTCAGGTCGAAGACCGGCCTGGTGATCACGAACTCCGCCCCGGCCTCGACCTTGTAATCGAACCGGCGGAACTCTTCGTCCATGTTCGAGGCGGACGGGTTCACCGACACACCGATGTGGAACGCGGTCGGCGCGCCGATCGGCTGGCCGCCGATGTCTCCGCCGTGGTTGAGGCGGGTGACGAGGTTGGTCAGACCGATCGAGTCGACGTCGAACACCGCGGTGGCATCCGGGTAGTCGCCGACGCGCCCGGGATCGCCCGTTATCAGCAGCAGGTTTCGCAGGCCAATCGCGTGCGCCCCCAGCAAATCAGACTGGATGCCCAGCAGGTTGCGGTCGCGACACGAGTAGTGCAGGACCGTTTCGATCCCGGCCTGCTGTTCCACGAGCAGCGCCAGCGCCAGTGCGCTCACGCGCGCTCCGGACCTGAGCCCATCCGGGATGTTGACCACGTCCACGCCGTAACGTTTGAGTTCCCGCGCGCGCTGGATGGCCGGTTCGGATTCGAAGCCGCGCGGCGGCAGCAGTTCAACGCCGAGCACGAACGTGCCCCGGGCCAGTTCGTGCGCCAGGCGCGACTTCTTCTCTCGAGGCACCGGCGGTGCGACGATCGTGGACCCGACCTTCGCCGAGTTGCGTGGCGATGCAGACTCCGCCTGGGGGTGCGCGCCGCGAACGGCCGCCTTGATCTGCCGGATGTGTTCCGGCGTGGTCCCGCAGCAGCCGCCGACGACGCGGACGTTGTGAAGCACGAACCGGCGTGCATACGACGCCATGTACTCGGGCGAGCAGAGATAGATGTTGCGCCCTTCCACGTCGCGCGGTTTGCCGGCGTTAGGCTGTGCCGACAGCTTCAGCGGCGTGACCGCTTCCATCCGTTCGATCGTCTCGAGCATCGGCCCGGGACCGACGGCGCAGTTCACGCCGATGATCGTCGCGCCGCGCTTTTCCAGTTCAGGAGCGAAGCGCTCGGGCGGCGTGCCGTCGAGCGTGTTGCCGTCTTCCTCGGTGGTCATTTGCGCGATGATCGGCAGGCTCGACACCGACCGCACCGCGTCGATCGCGGCGCCGATCTCGTTGAGGTCGCGAAACGTCTCGAGGATGAACAGATCGACTCCGCCCTCGACGAGCGCCTGCGCCTGTTCGCGGAAATACTCGCGCGCCTCGTCGACGCCGGTTTTGCCCCACGGCTCGATGCGAATCCCCAGCGGACCGATGGCACCGGCGACATACGCCCGCTCGTCGGCTGCACGCCTGGCGATCTGGGCGCCGGCCACGTTGATGTCGTGCAGCCTGTCCGCCAGGCCGAACGACGCGAGCTTGATGCGATTGGCGCCAAAGGTATTGGTTTCCAGGATGTCGGCTCCCGCGAGCACGTACTCCTGGTGCACCGCTTCGACCAGCGCCGCCTGCGTCAGGTTCATCGCGTCGAAGCTCTTGTTGATGAACACGCCCCGCGAGTACAGCATCGTGCCCATCGCGCCGTCACACACCAGCACGCGATCACGAAGAGCCTCTTGAAAAGGAACCATATGTAGATGCTGCTCTCTGACGATCCTAAGTATCGAGTCTCTCGCAGCGGAAGGTCTCCGCGTCGATGAGCAGGTACGACTTGTTGACGACGTCGAGGCCGATCGACCGGACACCCTGCCGCACCGAGTCGGTAAACTCGTGGTGGTGCCCGAAGAGGTGCAGGCGCGGACGCATCGATGTCAGCACTTCATTGATCACGGTCTTGCCGGCGTCGATCCTCCGGCCGGCCGGATAGAACGGCCGCGGCGCTTCGTGCGTGAGAAAAACGTCGACGCCTGTCAGCGCCTTGCACGCAAGCACTTCCTCGCGGACGAAGTGGCGGCGCTTGTCGTCACGGCTCTTGCCGAGCTTCATCGTCACCGGGCTCGGGCGCTTGCCCCGCGACGGCGGCAGCATCGAAACCGGCGAGTGATACCAGCTGGGCGCGAAGGTTCCGCCCAGGGCTGCGACTCGCCACGGCCCGACATCGTAAGGACCGCCGTTTGGAAGGTAGTGAAGCGTCGGCGCCGGCGGCTGCCCCGCCATCGCAGCCGCCACCACGTCGAAGTCCTCGTTGTTGCCCTTGATCCAGTAGACCGGCCTTGTTGGCGCGAAGTACTCGCCGTCGTTGCTGGCCATGTCGCCAACCTGGACCCACAACGGCACGTCGGGATGTCGCGCCAGGATGTCGACAACTGCGTCGAACGCGCCGTGGATGT